>FWWL01000074.1_pt1 | contig 115443 bp, 115 predicted proteins | sample 2228331 | NCBI WGS metagenome assembly FWWL01 (sample SAMEA103939775, study PRJEB20133) | metagenome | reverse complement strand
AAGCGGTTTAGCCTCTCAGCTAAAAAAAGAGTTGGAGGATAAAGGATATTCAAATGTTAAAATTGGAGATACTAAGGATATGACATATGGGTACTCCAGAGTCATCGACAGGAGCGGTAATAAGGATAAGCTCCAGGTAGTATCCCAGGATTCAAATATAAATATTGTCGAAAGTGATATTGACAATACTTGTGGTTATGATATAACAATTATTATAGGTAAAGACAGAATTAACGGAGGGATGTAATTGTACTCAATATCGACAGAAATGGCTAACAATGCCGTAGAAAGACTTAAAGACAAGAAGGCGCAGGATATAAAGATGTTGGACATCCATGAGCTATCAACAATAGCAGACTACTTTATTATTGCTACAGGTAACTCTACAACACAGGTACAGGCAATGAGTGATGAATTGGAAGAGAAGCTGGAATTGGCAGGATATAAGATGCATCATAAGGAAGGCTTCAGAAATGGCAGGTGGATATTGCTTGATTTTGGCAATATTATAGTTCACTTGTTCCATGATGAGGAAAGAAAGTTTTATAATTTGGAAAGGCTTTGGGTAGATGCAAAGTCGATTCTTATTGAGAATGAATAAATATTAATTTATTTTGTTTAGGGGTGTTATTATGAGTGACAGTTTGCATCCTATACTGAAAAGCATGATGCCGCTGGTTGAAGGAATCGCAAGTACATTCGGGAAAAACTGTGAGGTTATCCTGCATGACATCAGAAGCCCGCAAAGTTCTATTATTGCTATAGCCAATGGGCATGTAACCGGGAGAAAGGTAGGCAGCCCTATGAGCGAATATGGACTGGCGACTCTCCGCAGGGGACAGTTTGACAAGCCTATAGTTAATTATAGGAAAAAGACCAAGGAAGGCAAGCTTCTGAAGTCTACCTCGCTGTTTGTCAAAGATGAAAAGGGGAAGCTGATAGGCTTTCTGTGCATTAACTATGATATCTCTGAGCTTACAATAGCAAAGAATATTATTAATGAACTGACAAATATAATGGATGATGCGGATTTCTGCGAAGACCATGAGGAAAGCTACGGAAGCACAGTCAATGAAATGCTCAGCAGCATAGTGAACAAGACCTTGGAATCGGTAGGAAAGCCAGTTGCCTTCATATCCAAGGAGGAAAAGGTCAATATAGTTCAATTGCTGGACGAAAAAGGAGTATTTCTGATAAAAGGTGCAATTGACTATGTAGCAAAGGTACTATGTGTTTCCAGATATACGGTTTACAACTATTTGGATGAGATTAGAGTAGGGGATTAGTGTCATGCCTCTACTGGAAGAAAATCTTTCTTCTAAGAGCCACATAAATGGAAGGTGCATATACATAAAATGTGTATGCGCCTTTTGTGTATTATTGGTGAAGTTTATGTTAAATATTAGAAATAATGGTAATATGTATGAGGGTGATGCATATTGTATTTATGGTGTATAGGTAAATTATGCATATAAATATGATATGGGGGAATGTAAATGACTGTACTAAGAGAAAGGCAAGGTCAGGCACTAATAAGATACGATGAACAAGGGGACCGGGGGAAGAGGCGTGATGCTCATTATGAGTGGTGGTTTAATACACAAAAGATGAAAGAGGGAGTTAAACTGGAGGAGGAAAACGGAAGAACTCATATATATTGTTATCAATTTAAAGGAAGCTATAGGGAACGCTGGCTTATGGAGGAGTTTGACCGAAGAGTACCAAAGTATAGGGTTGTGTAGTGGAATTATATATTATATTATTATATTGATTACAGAAATGACATTAAATAGAACTGCTTAGGTTTCTGCAGTACACAGTAAGGCAGCATAAGCACATAAAATGCTTGTGTATGTTATATATATCAAAGGAAAAATATCAATTGATAATGGAGGAATAAGAATGACAAAAGAAGTAATAATGACTGAAAAAGCTCCTGCCGCGATAGGACCCTATTCCCAAGCAGTAAAGTATGGGAATCTCATATTTACATCTGGTGCACTTGGAGTCGATCCGGTAACAGGGGCATTTGCTGATGGAGGAATTCAGGCCCAGACAAAACAGTGCCTTGAGAACCTGAAGGCTGTGTTGGAAGCATCAGGCAGCAGTTTGGCAAATGTATTGAAGGCAACAGTTTTTATTAAAGACATGAATGATTTTCCTAAGATCAACGAAATATACGGGCAGTATTTTACAAAGGAGCAGCCAGGCAGGTCCTGTGTAGAGGTTGCCAGACTGCCCAAGGATGCATTGATAGAGATTGAAGCTATAGCATTTGTAGGATAATATAAAAAAATAACGCCGACAACCGGCGTTATTTTTTATCTTCGTATATATACGTTCTTATATTTCTTCTGCCTTACCTTGTATATTGTAACTGCGGTTCTATACAGAAGAAAGGCTGCTATAATCCAAAGCCACCAGTACCTGTTGAGCTTCTGGGGAGCTGCTATTTCAACAGAGGAGAGGAGGTCTATTTTTTTAACTTCCTTGCCGTTCAAATTTACAAGCATTGCTCCAAGCACTTCACCTTTTTTGATGGGCTCCTTTATGGTTTCGTTAGTTTTGATCTCTGTTTTTACTTTCTCCCGTTCAGCTTGGGAAAGTACCAGGGTGAAATCTTCGGCAGCCAGAAGGTTAAATTTCTCCTCACCTTCAGTTACTGAGACTGAAGTTACTATCTGATCTTTTTTCAGTATCTCTACATTTTGAAAGTTTGCAAAGCCATATTCAAAGAGGGCTACAGTATCAGTGTATATATTTTGTCCTTCAGCAGCCATGACTACCGATATGAGCTCCATGTCGCCTTTTTTTGCACCGCCGACTAAGCATTGCTTCGCTTTAACGGTATAGCCTGTCTTGATGCCTGTGGCATACTCGTACCTGAACTTATCGTAAGTCTTCCAAATAAGCTTATTGCTGTTTGTTATGTAGTTTCTTTCTTCCTGCTTGTTTGTTTTTGGTATAGTGTAATTTACTTCCCCTACAACGCTTCTGAACTTATCCATGGTCATTGCATATTTAGCAATCATAGCCAAGTCCCTTGCTGTTGTATAATGATTATCATTGTGAAGGCCGTTAGGATTTACAAAATTTGTGTTAGTTGCACCCAGCTCTTTGGCCTTGCTGTTCATAAGCTTCGCGAATTCTTCTACAGAGCCTGAGATCTGCTCTGCTATTGCTACCGCTGCATCATTAGCAGATTCTAGCATCAGAGCGTAAAGCAGCTGCTCCATAGTAAGCTGTTCATCAGTGATGAGATAAATCTGGCTGCTCCCTCTTTCTATAAGCGGAGGATTTTTGCCTATTGTGATTACCTCATCCATCTTGCCCTTCTCAACTGCTAAAAGACCAGTCATTACTTTTGTGGTACTTGCAGGAAAATGCTTTTCATCTGCATTTTTTTCGTAAAGAACCTTTCCGGTTTTAGCATCTATCAAGATGGCTGTTGGAGCAGTTACGACCGGTGCATCACCAAATACAGGGATAAATGACATGATTATGCTCAAAAGAGTTATATATACAATAAATTTTTTCATAATTTCCTCCAAATGTTAGCGCGTCGTTAGTTCATTAAATATCTACAAGTTGGACCTTTTTAGTATATCAAAAAAGCTTATTAATAGCACCCCTTTATTTAGAAATTTGTTAGTATTATTGCATGGTAATATTTGAAATACATAATAATACATGTAAAAGAAGGGAATAAATTACAAATGTCGAATTATAATAATAGAAGTAATATGCTCTGTAAAATAATTTTTACACTGTATTTTCTAATGTGTGTTCAATATTGACAGCTATATTCTGAAGGAGGTAAAGATGATCTACATTACTAGAACTCAGAAGTCCATATTTGCAGTTGTCTTACTTGTTGTGGTAATAATAAGCGGTACTATATACATCAGGCAGGAAAAAGCGACAGAGATAAGTCTTGGAGAAGCCATTGAGATTAAAGAAGCTGCACCGACTCCAATAGCAGAACAGATTCAAGTAGAGCCTAAGGAAATATCAGTATATATATGCGGGAATGTAAAGAGCCCTGGTGTGATAAAGGTTAAGGAAGGAACCCGTCTTGATGAGGCTATCGTAATGGTGGGGGGAGCAAGTGGTGATGCTGATTTGAATGCAGTGAACCTGGCCTATAGGATGGCAGATGAGGATATGATATATATTCCTAAAAAGGGAGAGAAGCTGCAAGTCACAAGCAAGGCTATACCTGGAGTTAATACGGTTAAGAGCATAACAGTCAGCAAGCCGGGGAAGGTGAATATCAACACTGCCAGCGAAAGTGAGCTTGATACTCTTTCAGGTGTGGGGCCTGCAACCGCGAAGGCAATAATACAATACAGGAACCAAAAAGGACCCTTTAAATCAATTGCAGATATTAAGAATGTAAAGGGTATTGGTGATAACAAATTCAACGACTTCAAGGACAGTATAACAGTTGATTAGAGTGTCAGGCCGAGTCACATATATAATAGTGATTTGGCCTGTTTTTTTATGTTTTCACATAAATCGCGGAAGGATCTTAAAAGTAAACAAACAGAGGAAATGTTATTTCGCATTTTGTATAGCACGGTGGTATGTTATAATATTAGAGGAAATGGGGATATTTAGTGGGAATTGTAAAATATATCTTTTGCGTTTCCTAAACTATAAAGAAGCGGGGTGGTGGCAAGATGGACAAGAGAATTAGACTTACACAAATGACCAGAAGCTCTGGGTGAGCAGCTAAAATAGGTCCGGATACCCTGGCACAGGTTCTGTGTCAGCTGCCAAAGTTTAAAGATGAAAATCTGTTAGTAGGCATCGAAACATCCGACGATGCTGCCGTATATAAGATAGATGAAGACCGAGCTGTGATTCTGACCACCGATTTTTTCACTCCGGTTGTAGATGATCCATATACCTTCGGGCAGATTGCAGCAGCAAACTCCTTGAGTGATGTATATGCAATGGGGGGTAAGCCAGTAACTGCAATGAATATAGTATGCTTCCCCACCTGTGAGTCAATGGAGGTTTTGAAGGAGATTCTCAGGGGTGGAGCGGATAAGGTTGCTGAAGCGGGGGCAATAGTCGTCGGAGGACATACAGTAGATGACAATGAGCCAAAGTTCGGTCTCTCCGTAATGGGTATGGTGCATCCTCAAAAGATTGCCGCCAATTCGGGAGCGAAACCAGGAGATATGCTTATTCTTACAAAGCCTCTTGGGATTGGCATATTAAATACTGCAATAAAGGCGGATATTGTTGATGAAGGGATAATTCAGAAGGCCGTGGAAATCATGGCGTATCTTAATAAGGACGCCTGTGAAGCAATGACAGCGGTGGGAATCAACGGCTGCACAGATATAACCGGCTTCGGCTTCTTAGGCCACGCGTATGAATTGGCCTCGGCAAGCAAGGTTTCCCTGGAAATATGGTCGGATTATCTTCCGATAATCAAAGAAAGCATTGAGTTTGCAAAAATGGGAATAATTCCGGCTGGTAAATATAATAATGAAGGATACCTCAAAGAGCATATCAGTTTTGATGACACCATAAAACAGGAAATAAAGGATATTATGTATGATCCGCAGACATCAGGAGGACTTCTTATATCAGTGGCTGAAGAGAACTTTGAGAGGTTGATGGAAGAACTGAGGAAAAGGAACAAGACAGATTTCAACGTTGTAGGGAAGGTAAAAGAAAAAGGCAAGAACGCTATAGAGGTGCTTTAAATAATTTAACGATGGATAATAGTTAAGCTTTGGTGCGAGGTACATGTAGGGAACGGTTCTAAACCGTTCCGAAACCTCGAAACTGCCAGTAGTGGAGGTAGAGCATGAAGGATAAAAAGCAAATATTAAGCAGTATACCCTCTGTTGATGAGCTTTTGAGGGAAAAGGAGCTTGAGAAGCTTACATTTGTATACCCAAGAGCAATAGTAGTAGAGGGCATAAGGGAATATCTTAAAGAGTACAGGAAGGTTATAATGTCGTTGGAGCATAAGGATGACCTGGACGCAATAGATAACTCCTATATGATAAATGGGATAATAGAGAAAGTGCATGAAATAATGGGCAGCAATCTCGTCAATGTAGTAAATGCTACAGGAGTAGTGCTGCATACAAACCTTGGAAGGGCTACTTTAAGCAGCAGTCTTAAAGACACTCTGTGGGATATCGCTTCGAAGTACTCCAATCTGGAAATGGATCTTGCATCAGGGGAGCGGGGCTCAAGATACTCTCACGTAGAGGAGTTGATATGCAGGCTTACCGGGGCCCAGGCGGCAATGGCGGTAAACAACAATGCTGCAGCTGTGATGCTGGTACTTAGTACAATGGCTAAAGGCAGAGAGGTAGTGGTGTCCAGGGGACAGCTTGTAGAGATTGGCGGCTCCTTCAGGGTGCCTGATGTAATGGAACAAAGCGGTGCTGCCTTAGTTGAAGTCGGGACCACAAATAAAACACATGTTTCGGATTATGAGAGGGCTGTCAATGAGAACACAGCTGCACTTATGAAGGTGCATACCAGTAATTACAGAATACTGGGTTTCACAAGTGAAGTAGAGTCGGAGGATATGGTTGCCCTGGGCAGAAAGCTGGGACTTCCTGTAATAGAGGATCTGGGAAGTGGAATGCTTATGGAGCTTACTGAGTTTGGGCTGCCCTACGAGCCTACTGTGCAGCATGCTGTCAAAGCTGGAATGGATGTGGTGACCTTCAGTGGGGATAAAATGCTTGGAGGCCCTCAGGCGGGTATTATTGTCGGCAGCAAGGAATATATAGATAAAATGAAGAAAAACCCTCTCACAAGGGCAATAAGGATTGATAAGCTGACTTTGGCAGCTCTTGAGGGGACCTTAAGGCTATACCTGGACAAAGAGCTTGCACTAAAGGAAATCCCGGTGCTTAGAATGCTCACCTATAGTAGTGAGACGCTTGGCAAACGGGCAAGGCGTCTTTGTACAAGATTAAAAAGGTCTTTAGGTGCTATTGGTACTATTAGTATAGAGGATGACTTTTCTGAGGTAGGCGGAGGCTCCATGCCACTGCATAAAATGCCCACTAAGGTTGTTGTGATAAAGCCTGACAATATATCTTTAATGGAGCTTGAGGAGATGCTGAGAGGGTACACGACTCCTATCATAGCCAGGATAAGCAAGGATAGGCTTATGCTGGATGTAAGAACAATTGCTGATGATGAGTTTGGGGTTGTAGAAGGTGCACTGCTGTGGGCTTCTTCAAGACTTTCAAAAGGCAATAGGGAAGAAGGCGAGGGTGGAGCTTGAAGAATGTTATAATCGGAACAGCGGGACACATAGATCATGGAAAGACAACCCTTATAAGGGCCTTGACCGGAAGGGAAACAGACAGGCTCAAAGAGGAAAAGGAAAGAGGAATATCCATTGAGCTGGGTTTTACATATTTTGACCTGCCAAGCGGAAGAAGAGCCGGTATAATTGATGTCCCAGGCCATGAGAAGTTTATCAAAAACATGCTTGCGGGAGCGGGGGGCATTGATGTTGTTATACTTGTAATAGCTGCTGATGAAGGAGTAATGCCTCAAACCAGAGAGCATCTAAATATACTCTCGCTGCTGCAGGTGAAGAAGGGCATAATAGCACTGACTAAAAAGGATATGGTTGATCAGGAATGGCTTGAAATGATAACCGAGCAGATCAGAGATGAGGTAAGCAACTCTTTCTTAAAGGAAGCAACCATAATGCCGGTTTCATCGGTTACGGGTGAGGGACTTAAGGAGCTTATTGCTGAAATAGATAAAGTGACAGAGGTGGTAGAGGAGAAGGATACTCATGAGGTATTCAGGCTTCCTGTGGATAGATCCTTTACTATAACTGGTTTTGGAACTGTAGTTACAGGCACGCTTATCTCCGGAAGCATCAGCGAAGGAGACAGGGTAGAGATATATCCACGTAAAATCGAGACAAGAGTTCGCTCGATACAGGTTCACGAAAAAAACGTCAAGACTGCCTACGCAGGTCAGCGTGTGGCAATCAATATTGCTAATGTGAAGCTTGATGAGATTCAGAGGGGAGACGTGCTGACACAGCCCGGACGCGTGGAGCCATCAATGATGTTGGATGCAAGGCTGGAGATGCTTTCGGATACTGACAAATCCATTGACAATAGGGATCGATTAAGGCTTTATCATGGAACCTCAGAAATTATGTGCAGGGTGGTACTGCTGGATAGAGAAGAGCTAAAGCCCGGAGAGAGCGCATTTGTGCAGCTGAGACTGGAGGAAGAGACAGCCTGCATGAAAGGGGATCGTTTTGTCATAAGGACATATTCCCCAATGCTGACAATAGGCGGAGGAACGATTTTGGAGCCTAACCCGCCAAAGAGAAAGCGCTTTAAAGAGGATGTTATAGAAGAACTCAAAATAAAAGAGCAGGGCAATCCCACCGAAGTGGTTGAAAGGTATCTGATACAGAACAGTGATAAGTATCCTGAGAAGAAAGCTATAATCAAAGCTGTAGGTAATATAAGCGATGAGTTATATGTTAAAATAGCTGCTGAGCTATCAGAAAAGAATTTAATACGGGAATTCAAGCTTGGGGATGAGACTTATGTACTGCATATCAGGTATTTGAAGGATGTCCAAACCAAACTCACGGAAATACTTGAGGCATATCATAAGAAGAATCCTTTAAAAAGCGGAATGTCGAAGGAAGAGCTGCGAACAAGAGTTTTCGAAGGGATAAAGCCAAGACTGGCAGATTTGGCTTTCGGGTATTTTGAAGCTGATGGCGTCATAAAGCTTGAGAATCAATATATTGCACAAAGTGGTTTTAAGGTGCAGTTTAATAAAGTACAGGAACAAATTAGAGATGTAATGGTAAAAAGCTACATTCAAAACCGGTTCAACCCTCCTAAGCTTACAGAGCTGGCCGAAGCGCACCGTTTGGATAAGAATCAGTGCCAGGTTGTATATACGGCTTTGGTTGAAATGGGTGAGCTTATAAAGCTGGACGAGGATATTGCCTTATCCAGAGATGCTTATAATGAAGCAGTAGAGCTTTTGCGGAAGCATTTAAAAGAGAATGGGTCTATACAGCTGGGGCAGTTCAGAGATATTTTGGGGACCAGCAGAAAGTATGCTATGGCACTGTTGGACTACTTGGACCAGAATAAGATTACAAAGCGTGTGGGAGACAACAGGGTGTTGTTCTAATAGGAAGAATAAAGCTGCTTTGATGAATATTTGTTTATTCTTCATAAGCAGCTTTATTGTTTAACAAAAGCTTATATACAGGAATATAATATACAAATTATAGTTTGGGAGGCTAATGCATGTATCCGCACATTTGCCCTTATTGGAAGAAAATGATGTCTGCTTATGATTGTTATGAAGAAACCCATAGGATGCATAGACAAAAGGAGTTTACCAAAGAAGAAGCTTTGGATATTGGGAAATCAATAGGTATAGATTTTAATAAAATCGACCTTGAGCAGTTCAGATTGGGCTTGGGGGTGGAATTGGAGCATGGTACCAGATTCCCCAAGGCTAATGTTACAAATGATGACCCAATACTTACAGGCAAAATTGCCTATGCTCATTTATTGGAATTCCCTGATTATTATACGAGGTTAGCTGCACTCGAAAAAGAAGCAAAGCTTCACTGGGAGATTGAGGACTGAGTTACAGTCCTTTTTTTCATGTGATTATATACTTCCCCGGCAATGGTTCTGTAAAGGGACTGCACACTGGAGCTGCTGCCCTTGCACATTACAACCATTATATATGGATTATCCTTGAGATATATTATGCCAGCATCATTGTAGACCCCTGAGCTTGTGCCTGTTTTGTGAGCTACCGGGGATTTATAGCCTACACCTGCCGGAAGCCTGTTTGAATATATATTGTTTTTTAGCGACTCTACAAATAGCTTATCATTCTCTTGCCCAAAGGTTTTTCCGCAATACAGCAGGTCAAGCACATATCCCAGATCCTTGGGAGTAGTCCTGGGAGACCGGGATACTCCATATCTGGCAATATTGTTCTTGACAGAGGAGGATTGGGCGGGCATTATTTCACTATACACAATACTGTTTTTGACACCAAGCTTCAGGAGTGTCTCGTTTATCTTCTCGGAACCCAAATGTCGAAGTGTAATGTTGAAATAATCATTAACTGAGTGACTGATCATTTTCTGAAGCATTTTCCGAAGATTGTACTGACTGTTTGTAACCTTGTCGGTATAAACCTTGTCAAGCTCCAGTTCACCGCAATTGTTAAGGTAATACATTACAGCTGCTGATAAAAGCTTACAGGTGGAGGCTGTATTGAAATACCCCTCATTAGGGTTGTCGGGATTGGTTTTTTCCGCATTATACTCATATTCATAGCCGCTGTTCAACTCTTTGATATAGATTCCGATAGTGCCTTTACCACCGTTTTTATAGAAGGAGTTTATCCTCTTCATTACAATTTGGTCCACCTCTTTGCTAAAGGCAGAAGCGGCTTGCTGGGTTTTATCAATCTGGTCCGGGGCAGGCTCTTCTGGGACAGGTAAGGTCGATGTCTCGGCAGTCGGCGCTGGTATAGGTGTAGGAATCACTTCGGCAGGTATATCAGTGGTAGGTGCAGGAGTGATACTAGGTGCAGGTGTGATACTGGGTGAGGGTGAAGGCACTAATGTGGGGGTTATGTCCCCGGTTGACGGATTTGGAGGTTGGGGTGTTAAGTCATCTGGTGTGGCACTATATGTGCTATATGTGCACATAAATGAAATAAGAGCAACCAAAGTGAATAGCTTCAAACGTTCATACATTGTATAACCCCCAATTATGCATCATTATATTCAGTAAAATATATGCGGCATCCCTCGCAAAATCAAGTTATCCCATAAAATAATATGTACCCTTAAGCGAATCCTTTAATTTTACACAATTTACAAAATATAACATATAATTGTGTTGACAATAGAATATTCTAGTGATATTCTGATTTCAAAGTGGATATTTAACAAACAAAACCATTTTTCCTATTATTTGTTAGGCGGCAATGGATGTTATTTGTTAAATCCCTAAAAAATAGTAGGAGGTAAGGAAATGGCAGACAAGAACCTCATCTGCAAGGACTGCGGCCAAACTTTTGTTTTCACAGAAGGGGAGCAGGCATTCTATAAGGAAAAGGGCTTCGAAAACGAACCCCAGAGATGTCCTGATTGCAGAAAGGCAAAGAAAGCACAGAACAACAGAAGCAGAGACTTCAGAAGATAGCGCAGAGCATAAAGACCATTGAATTTTCAATGGTCTTTAATTTCGGGAATAAGTATGTGAATATCCGAGGTATAAACTGTTTTATTTATCAAATAATACATGTTATATACTTACACATAAGGAGATGTGTCATGCCTTGGATTATCAGCTTCATATCCTCTTGGATACTATTTTTTTTATTGACTGATAACAAAAATTTGAAGAAGAATATATGGGGTGGGATACTGGCATTGCTGCTGGCAAGTATAGTTGATTATGGGGGGCAGAAGCTGGAACTATATACCTTCTATGATATTATCGTACCCTGGGCAACATGTTCTGCATTCTACAAATTTGGGCCAGTCTTTACAATGGGCATACTTTTCTGTCAGTATGTACCCAATAATAAATGGCTGCAGGCGGCCAATATACTGATGTGCTCGATATTTTACATACTGCTTGAATTATCAATCATAAGTACGGGTGTAGCTGAATATGTTCATTGGCATATATTAGCCAGTTTTATGGTAAATATAGTTACTTTCGGCTGCCTATCTTGGTTTACACTAGCATTTATACATGGAAAATAGTTTTTAGAAATTTTAAAAAACTTTATTGGGTTTATTGACATTGAATGGCTGCAGTGCTATACTAGTCTAGAATATGAGATTTAACAAACAAAAACCATTTCCTACTATCTATTAGGACAATGCATAATGTTTGAAAGTTGTTAAATCCTAATAAATAATAGGAGGTATGAAAAAATGGCAGATAAGAATTTAACTTGCAAAGACTGTGGATCAGAATTTGTATTCACAGAGGGCGAGCAGGCTTTCTACAAGGAAAAGGGTTTTGAGAACGAACCACAGAGATGCCCTGACTGCAGAAAAGCTAAAAAGGCACAGAACAACAGAAGCAGAGACTTCAGAAGATAGTATTGCCTAATAAAAGACCATTGAATTATTCAATGGTCTTTGTATTTTTTTTGCAGCTTATCAACAAGGATAGAAACAACGAAAAATGCAAAAAATATTAAATGCAAGGCCAAATATAATCTTGCGTTTTGAAAAGAACACTTGATTTCAAAATGCCTATGAGGAGGTTTAATATGCGTGAAGGAGTAATACCAACTTTACTTGGAAGTACTGTACTTGCAGCGGGAACAATGATTAGAGGAATAGATATGGAAAGACATGGAATGCATAAGGGCGATATTCTTCCTATGATCGGTGCCGGACTGGTTGGCTTTGGACTGGCTCATGTGATACTGGGAACGAAGGACCTGGCTGAGAAATAGTATCAAGCCATGTGATAAACGGTAAGGGGGTAATAGCCCTTGCCGTTTTATAATCTGTGGGAGAAGATGTGCTATATTGAATGGGGTGGCTGCACTGAGATGCGTTGCCGAATATAATATTTATTTTAATAAGGAGGTGGACTTATTGAAGAGACTCACCCGAACTTTGCAAGAAGCTAAAACAGACACCTTAGGGCGTCTGTTTTTCATTACTTAGAAGTTTTCTTATTATAGACCTTGTACTTGTATAGGCTTTCAGAGAATAGCAGGATTATAGCCAGTGAAGAAAAATCTAATACTGCATTATAATAATAATTATAGCTGCCTAACCGTTGGAATTTGCCGCCTAGCTCTGAAATATAAGCCAACACCTGGACAAGGGCTGTAGAGTATACGAGGATCAATAAATTATGGCTGAAACGGGGCTTCATATATTCAATAAATACTACTCCCGCAATACCTGCCCAAAGTAAATGGAATAATGGGATTCCGAATACATCGAGGAAAGGTTTGTTATACCTGAATAATCCCAGGTTAATTCCCATCACATTGACGATACCAACAATGATAATAGAGATAATTGAAACAGGCAGAAGCTCCCTGGTGCGGCTCCATCCTACTACAATCAGTGCAAAGAGTAAGGTAATAAGAAAGTAATAGACACTAATATAGCTGTAAAAGTTCATATAAGCACCTCGTAATTGTATTTGTTAGTAGTATGTGCAGCTGAACTGATTTTTACAAAAACAATCTTGGTATATATAGAATTTGTGAATTGTTTGATGTCTTTACCAAAGCTACAATTATTTACTAGAAGTATATGGAAATGCTATAATTTAATAAATACTTATAATGAGTTGTATATGGGGGTTTTAGTATGAGTGGTAATATAAAGAAACAATTTGATTCGAAGTACTTTACATTGCATGAGCTGGCAGAAGGGGTATATGCTGCTATAGAGAAGAAGGAAACTGATACCGGAAGCAATGCCGGCTTTGTCGATATGGGAGGCTATACTATTGCATTCGACTCTCTACTCAATATTGATGCTGTGAAGGAGTTTATAGCTGCTGCAGAGGCACTTACCGCTAAAGCTCCTTCCGTAATTGTAAACAGCCATTTTCACGCAGATCATATAGTTGGAAACTGCATGTTTGGGAAGGATGCAAGGATATTCACTTCAAAGGCTGCTAATGAAAAAATGCTCACGGACAGCACTAGAATGATGCAGGAGATTCAGGGGCTTGAACCTAAAGTGTTGGAGGAATTAAAGGTACAGATATCCTTGGAAAAGGAAACTTCCAAACTGCTGGATTTAAAAAATGACTATAAGTTTTTAAGCAATATTATGAAGCCTGGGGTACAACTGAGACTGCCGGATATTACTTTCGAGGAGAAGCTTACCTTCTATGGGGAGGATAGGCAGGCTGAGTTGATTACCTTAGGAACCGGACATTCCCCGGGGGATGTTATCATGTATCTGCCTCAAGAGAAGGTCTGTTTTATGGGTGACCTGCTGTTCGAGAGCTTTCATCCATGGTTGGGAACCGGAGACCCTGAGAACTTCATCAGTATTCTTGGAAAGTTGCTTGATATGGATATTGAAATATTCATCCCCGGACATGGAGTGATAGCAACAAAAAGTGACATCGAGCTGGAGATAAAATACATAAAAGAGCTTATTGCACTTGTGGATGAAAAAAAGGCCAAAGGGGAAACTGCTGACACCGTGACTTTATATGATATATCTCCGGAGTTCAGGGATTGGGACGGATTGTGCTTTAAGTGGAATGTTGATTTCTTATTTAAGAGGCATGTAGGGTAAGGTCATTATATGAATTTGCTTCAAGCTACTGACTTATCAAAAGGGCTCGCCATAGGCAAGCCCTTTGATACTAAGTTGTGAGAAAGTTAAGCGCTGCTAACATTCAAACACCTTAAAAGCTTCAGCTACTTTTTCAGCAAATACCAGAGGTTCTTCAACTGAGAAGAAATGGATATAGAATAATCTTCTGCTTTCAAATAGCCAATGATTGTGTAGAGCAGTAACAAGTATGTCTTGTTCACGAAGTGCAGTTATGAATGGATTAATCTCTTCCTGCAATATTACAGTTTCACCTAAATTGAGCGTTCTCCCTTCACGGTCCATATCCTCAAATGAGAATAAGGCGTTTAGAACAAGAGGGCTGTTTGTTTCTCTATCGGCAATCTCAACTTCAATATCTCTTACGCGTGTTACGACACATAGTTCTTTAGTAGATTCGAGTATTGTGCTTTCGAGTATATCAGCAAACTCTTGACATAATTCAGTGTTCATTTAGTCACCCCCTTTCCATTAGCATAGTATGCTTGTCTCAAAATTTGTGTGTTAGTTAAGTTGGCGGATATTCAAGTTGTCACACATTAATTGAACGATATTGATGCTAAAAGCAATTTGACTTTACGCTGATGGGAAGTGACTTGACGACTCTTAGGGCGGGCATTTGATAGAAGAGCGATGAGATTTGGATATGCGAAACATTAAAAAAACAAAAAATAAAAAAGGACTCCGCTCTATGAGTGTCAGTCCTTTTTTTTATCTATATAAATTTAGGAAAACGCAATTGGCGGGAGTATGTGGGAATCGAACCCACCTATGAGGCTACCAACCCCAAACACTGGTTTTGAAGACCAGAGGGCACACCAGCACCCATCTACCCCCATAATATCAATATTATTGGCTGTTCTTTCGGGATTTATTTGCCCCACACATTTAAAGATGATAACATAATCTATTTTTAAAAGCAATGCTGAACAAAGGCGGAAAACTGCATAAAAAAACCGAAACTTCTATGCTTAGAGCAGATAGCCTCATTAAGGCTAACCCTACCTAGCTAGTGTTTCGGTTTGTTTTCTATCATTGACGAAACCTATCAGGTGAATGAGTAATTTCATGCTTCATCTGCTCAATGATTCTTCTTACCATCTCGCCACCTACCTTACCGCATTGCTTTGCTGATAAATTACCCTTGTAATCACTTGTAAAATCTATTCCAAACTCAGAGGCGATGGAGTTCTTCAGGTTATCCATTGCACCTTCGGCTTCAGGTACGAGAATCTTTGAGCTACGCCTGCTAGTTCTTTTTCCAGGGATTGTCTTATATGCTATTTCTTTATTTTTTGCCACCATAAAACACCACCTTTCAATGTTAGTATTCTATGGAATCTGCTTTTACATGAGTTGAAAATTTAGGATAATGAAATAGAAAATTGAAAAAGCTACAATATAAAATTAGTAAGTAAATACACAGTGAGTGGTAATGTAAGAATGCTTAACAGTGTGGTGATAAACACTCCAACTGAGGCAAATAATGGTTCGGAATCAAATTCTCTTGCAAAAATCGCATTTGTTGCGCCAGAAGGCATTGCTGCCATTATTGTACAGATTGATATTACCATGGCATTAAAGCCCATGAGCTTTAGTGTGTAAGCTGTTGCCAAAGGGATTATGACCAGCTTGATAACTGACACAAGATAAACCTTTTTGTTTGAGACAAGCTTTGCAATATCCATTTCTGCAATTGATGCCCCTATAAGAAGCATGGAAAGAGGGGCAGTCATTTTCCCGATCAAATCCATTGCGGTTTGAAGGGGATAAGGAAGCTTAAGCTGGAATATGAACATGAAAAGTGCGATGAGAGACGAAATGGAGCCAATATTAAAGAGTTTTTTCCAATCTATTTTTTCCTGCCTATTGAAAAGCAAAATCCCATAGGTCCAAAGAAATATTGTAAATACTAGGTTCACAGCAGTGGCATAAAAGACACCAACCTCAGCAAAAAAAGCTCTGGTTACGGTATAACCCATAAAGCCCACATTTCCAAATACAATAAGGGAAATGAACACATTAGCTGTATTTTTATCGAAATGCAACCACTTGGCAGTGATTGTGCAAAGCAATGCTATCAACAAATAAGATACTGCTGTGATTAACAATATACTGATCATGCTTGGGAGCACGTCGCTGGTTCTCTCAAAATTGGTTGATGAGACAATAAGCGCAGGCAGCGCAATTTTCATCAGTAAGATAGAAATGGAATTCTGAACACCAGCATCAATAACCTTTATTCTTTTTGCGGTTACTCCAACAAACATGATAATAAATAGTATGAGTACTTGACTTATAGCGGTATTAAAATCCATATATGCACCCCGGATATTATTCTATGCAAAATATTGTAATAATGTTGCATTATAAAAATAAATATATCATAGATTTATAATGATGTACACAAACAGGCCTTGGGGACCTTGTGCTGAGGCAAATAATAAACCAGTTTTGGGGGATGGAAATAATGGGTGATATCGATAAGGACGATGGTTTTCTCAAGGAAATATGCTCGTTAAATGACATATTAACACCCCTTGTGAGCTCTTACAGGCTGACAGTCGGCGCTGCAGAAGAGTTCAACAGGATCGCACTGGCACACCGTAAGGATGTTGAAGAAGCTATAGACCGTGCAGATGATATGGGGCATTTGATTGATGAAGTACAGAGAAAAATTAAGAAGTATATGAAGAGGTACTTTGAGGAGCTTGACTATAAGCTGGAGCATATGGAAGAAATCCGTGAAAAGGCGGAAATGCGTGAAAAACTGGGATCTAGGGTAAACAGATCCCATGATGGAAAGAAAGGAGATGTTTGAAGTAGTTCAAACATCCCCGTGGGTTATAGATTTTCTATAAGCTCTTTTATACTGATATTATCCCTGGTCGCTGGAAGCTTGGTCTTTTGCTCCACTGCTTTTCTAAGCTTGGTGGGCAAGCTTGGGTCACCGAAGACGATGGCTCCGGATATCATTTCATCTTTAATAAAGAGCTTCACATATCTGTTGGCTTCCATTTCCAGTTCGGATATCATCATGGAATTTTCAGAGAAGACATCTCCAATGGAGAACATAGTTATTCCTTTTATTTTTAAGCTTGTATAAGGATTTATCTCATCATATTCCATTGAACCGCCGGCAGCATTGTTGCCGGCAACCTTGCCCTGCGCTATAGCTATAGGCCAGATGCTGAAGTTTTTGCCTTTGTACTCTGCAACATCACCAGCTGCATATATTCCTTCAACATTAGTCTGCATATGTCCATCGACTGCGATTGACCTGCCTATGCTGATGCCAGACTCCATGAAGGGCTGTATATTTGCCTTGACACCTATAGAAAGTATGACGAAATCAGATTTAATCTCAGTTCCGTCTTTAAGCTTTACGTACTCTAGACTTCCATTTCCGATTATTTCTTGCACATCAGCATTAAGATAGAACTTTATACCTTTATCTGATATTGCTTTCAGCAGCAGTACTGCTCCTTGCTCATCTATCTGCTTTGAAAGGAGTCTGGAATTATGTTCTATGATGTTTATTTCGCAGCCGAGCTGTCTAATTGCCCATGCCATCTCCAAGCCCAGAAGACCTCCCCCGATTATAGTGCATGTTTTGCCAATGCCGGACAGACGTTTGATTTTATCAGCATCAGCCATTGTGCGTACAGAGAAACAGTTTTCCAAGGCTACCCCTGGGATTGGAGGTATATTTCCGCTGCTTCCAAGAGCTATCACCAGGGAATCGTATTCAAGCAATCCCATATTGGTTGCTAAAGTCTTTTTTGATATATCAACTCCTGTAACTGTGGTATTCTTATAGCTGGTTATCTTGTTTTTGCTGTACCAAAAGTCGTCATAAGGGAATAACTCATGATAGCTTGCTGCACCTGATATGTAGTCAGGAAGTCTTGTTCTAAAATAAGTGTTGTTATCACCCTCATCAAGTATTATAATACTGCAGTCAGAATCCTGTTCTCTGGCGGCTTTGGCAGCATTTAACCCTGCAATTCCGCCTCCTGCAATAACTATTCTTCTGTGCATAAAATCACTCCGTTCTATTTAGTATCTATAAGCTTGGTAAGATCCACATGACGTATTTCTTTTCTTTTGCTTTAGACCTTAAGCATAGTTACAGCAGCAGCTAGAAAGTCATCAAGCTTATCTGCCTTGCTGCCTCCCCCTTGGGCTGTTCTGGCATTTCCGCCGCCTTTTCCGTCAATAATTGGGAAGACTGCTTTCAAGAGAGCATTCATATCTATGTTCATATCCTCTGAACGGGTAAACAAAACCTGAGCATTTTCGTTCCTGCATGCCAAGAGCACCACAGTACCAGGTGCTTGTGTCAGGTGCTGTGCAAGTAGCTTTGCATCACTAATGCTCCTGCCTTCGAGAACTTTGCTGATTACTTTTATGCCACCTGCGGTCTTGCTTTCTTCCAATAGCTGTTCCGCCTCATACTTTATAAGCTCCTGTGTGGCTATGGAAAGCTGCTTCTCTGCGAGCCTGCAGTCAGTGTGAAGCTTGCCTACAGCTTCTAAAATATCAAAGTCCCTAACTGAAAGTTTTTCTCCTAGAGCCCTTGTAATGGAGCTCTGTAGGCCGTAATCCTTCAACGCTCTGTAACCGCATACAAAAGTAAACCGATAGCCGCCTTTGCATTTTTCCCAGTTCTTTATCTTAATCATTCCGACCTCCCCAGTTGCGCTTACATGGGTACCACCGCATGGAGAGTAGTCGAATTCCTTCACTTCAACTATCCTGATATTTTCAGCAACCTTTGGTTTTTTTCTCAAGGGTATGCTTTGCAGCTCCTCGTCAGTAACTACTTTGGCTGTTACAGGAAGGTTGCTGTAAATTATATCATTCGCCATATTCTCAATATTAAACCCATCACTGTCACAGAAATTGTCAATATTGATTTCTATGCTTACGATATCCTTGCCCAGATGGAAGCTGTCAGTACTGCCGTTTAGCAGCTTCTCAAAACATGCAGATAATATATGCTGACCGGTATGCTGCTGCATGTGGTCAAAACGTCTGGACCAATTTATCAAGCCTTTAACAGTATTTGACTGGAGCGGTTTATCAACAATATGAAGCAGCTCGCCATCCTTTTCAATGACCTGCAGTACATTAGCATCATTCAAATATCCTGTATCAAAGGGCTGCCCCCCTCCCTCGGGATAAAAGGCCGTCCTGTCCAGTACTATTCCATATCTATCCTCAATGGGCATGACTTTAATAACTTCAGCATCGAACTCTCTCAAATAAGGAGCATCGTTATACAAACGTTCAGTTTTCATATGTACCTCCATTTTTAGTAGTTGGCTCGTGCAGCCATTCATAAACCTCGAACCTAAGACCTTCTTGTCTTTAGTCTATCACTACATATTATAGTATTCAACTTTTCCTCACAATTATTACCATATATATGTTTTGCAATAAACACTCTAAATTGAAATTCAAATATTGCAAAAGCATATTCCTTGATTTCATAGGTTGCCTAATTCTCCATTGAACTTTCTTTAGTGCAACCTATATAAATTGAGGAGTCAATTTCTGGTACAAAGCATATTATGTAATAGAATGTAGCAAAGGGGGTAGGGTTATGAATCTTAATGAAACAGTTGTTATACCTATAATTATGTCTATGGTAGAGATGTTGAAGGGACTTGGGCTGCCAGCTAAATTCTCGGCTATTGCATCGGTGGTGCTGGGCGCGATAATCGGGATTTTCTTTGTAGATCCGAATTGCTTCAAGACTGGGATATTTAAGGGTATTGTGTATGGTCTTACAGCCTCGGGACTTTACTCAGGCACCAAGAACACCGTCCAGCAGGTGAACTTGAGAAGAAATAAGAAAAGCAAATAAATCATGCAGGCTTAATGAGAAAGGAGTAATTTTCCACTTAGTGAGTAAAAGAGCCGCTTATTGTGCAATAATATAAAAAGAAAATAAGGGCAATATAAGAATTAGCGTTATATTCCACATATGAACAGGAAAAATAAAATGAACAAGAAGAGAATGTATTTTGGAGGCTTTGCCTTTTCGACGCTGCTATTGCTTTTTTTGGTATCGGCACTGGTATTCAGATTGATGAAGGGTATGTCGCTGCAACAATTGAAGGTAGCTATAGAAAGCTTGGGAAGCATGGCCTCTATAGTATTTATTATGATATGTGTAGTGCGGGGGCTGGTGTTTATACCCTGCGGTCTGTTGTCTATCTTGGGTGGCTTGATTTTTGGGCCGCTGTTGGGCACGGTTTTTACCCTTGTCGGCTTAACTGCCGGATCTGTCATCACTTTCTACCTTGCCAGAGGTCTTGGGAAAAGTTGGGCAGAGAGAGCCCTGGGTCACAAATATGACAGATATGAAGGATACATTTCAAAGGATTCTTTTTATAGCATATTTCTAATGAGAGTTGTGCCTATTCTGCCCTTTGATGTTGTATCCAGTATAGCTGGAATCTCAAGAGCCAGAGTGGATAAGTACATATTGGCAACATTGCTGGGCTCTGTGCCAGGTGTATTTATATATGTTTTTTTCGGTGATTCAGTCAGGAGTCTATCAATAAAAAGAGTGGTCTTCTCTGTTGTGTTTATTGCGGTTTTTGCGCTTATGCCTTTTTTCTATAAATACGTAATTAAATTAATCCAAAGAACTGCATAATATAATGGTCCTTATTAATCAAATTCTGGTAGTATATATTTATCCTCCTGAGGTTAAATTAAACACAGGAGGTGAACTGCATGGGAAATACTACATCCAACAATGGTCAGCAAAGAAGATCGACAGGTACTGGTGTATTAGGTTTTGTTATCAGGTTTGCAGTTGCTGCAATAGTACTTATGGTTACTGCTTATTTTGTTCCAGGTTTTAAAATGCGTGGAGGCTTCACAACGGCACTTATTGGTGCTCTTGTGATAGCGGCAGCTGATTTCCTCATTGAAAAACTGTTCAAATTTGATTCGTCTCCTTTAGGCAGAGGAATCTCAGGCTTCCTTGTATCGGCAGCGGTTATATACTTTGCACAATATTTAGTGCCCGGCATGGAGGTAGGTCTGTTAGGAGCTGTAATCGGAGCACTGGTAATAGGCCTTATTGACACAATATTACCAACAAGATTTATGTAGTAATCAAATAGCTGCTTTATGCAGCTATTTCTTTTTAGCTGAGCTTTTGTGGTGGATAATTGTAAATTCATAGTATATAATCTATTTCATATATAATTGCCAGAGGAGAAAAATATCTCGTAAATTTGGTTTGAATGGAGGGATTGTCTTGAAACTGACAGTGTTGGGCAATTGCGGACCTTATCCCAAGGCTGGAGGAGCTTGTTCGGGGTTTCTGATAGACAGCGGAAATACAAAGGTGGTATTGGATTTTGGAAATGGGGTTCTTAGCAGGCTGCAGCAGTACATAGATGTTGAAGAAATATCTGCGATTATACTCTCGCATCTTCACAGTGATCATATGGGAGATATAATGATACTTCGCTATGCTGCTGATATTAAGCTGATGAAGGGTAAAATGGAAAAACCGATAAAAATCTATGCTCCGGCAGAACCAGTGGAAGAATTCAACAGGCTTAAATATAAGCAAGCCTTAGAGGTAATTGAGATTAACTCTTCTGAAAAGCTTGAAATCGGTGATCTTAAGATAACCTTTAAGGAAATGGTCCACGGCTATAAGAACTATTCTATTTGCATAGAAAAGGATTCGAAAAAGTTTGTATATTCCGGAGATACCAGTAAAAACGATGGGCTTATTGAATTTGCTCAAAATGCTGATTTGTTTATTTGTGAAGCAGGCCTGCTGGAGAGAGATGATAAAAACATAAGAGTTATGCATCTGACAGCGAGAGAGGCAGCACAGATTGCAGAGGCTGCAGGGGTAAAGAGGCTGCTGCTTACACATTTCCTTCCGGATGTGCAGCTGAGTCAATATATTCAGGAAGCTACCCAAGTATATAATGGAATCATGGAGCTTGCGGGAGATAATAAAAGTTATTTCATTTAATAAAAGAATCAATTAAGACTTTTTAAGACTAGGGATGATGGTGTGAATACTTTCATAATAGAGGAGTACTTAAGCCTTCCGGCGGTGCTTTGCGGGATGTATAAAGAGAATATTAAAAGCACACCCGGTATATCAAGAAAGAAAATACAATTTGGGAATGATGAGTATCAGTATGCTCTGGTAATGAAGCCTCTGGAAATTTCGGAGCCTAAGAAAAATACTGTCTTTTTCATCCATGGAGGTGGGTGGTCTGCCGGGAGTGCGGCAGGATTTGGTTTTGTAGGCAGCTTTTTCGCAAATTTAGGCTTTAATGTCATCGTGTGCAGCTACAGACATGCCCCCAAATACAAGTATCCTGCTCAGCTGGAAGACATTTGTAAAGGTCTTGCGGCAGGGATAAGCTCGTTAAAGGAGCAGGGAGAAGAGGCTGACCGGATAATAGCAGTGGGTCAGTCTGCCGGCGCACAGCTTGCCGGGCTCCTTGTACTGGATGAAGAAAATGTAAGGAAGCAAGGGATAAATCCGGGGATTTTTTCTGCAATGATATTAATAAGCGGTCCGATGGATTTCTCCACCTGCAATGCAAAGCAGATACGCTTAGGTCTGCATGGGTTTTTACAGAAGGAAAAGGACTATGCAGAGGCGGATCCTATACGGCTGGTGAGAGACGATACAGTGAAGCCTGTGCTATGCATTCATGGGGCAAGGGATCCGGTTGTGGATGTAAAAAACTCAATTAATTTTTACAATAGGATGAAGGGCGGCAATGAGCAGATCTCTAAGTTGGTAATTGCAGAGGAAAAGCACCATACCGACCTGTTAAGGATGTTTATGAGAAATACTGATGAGACAATAGCGCTAAAGGAGTTTATGTATAAAATTGAAAAATATGTAATTAAATTGAAGGATATTTGAGATTTTGGTAGAAACCATATTACAAGACATAAGCAAAGATATGGATGTGGTAATATGGCGGAAATTAACCGAAATATTGATACCAATCGCGGAAAGTATGACATGGCGGGCTTCGCCTTGACCTTCTTTTGTGGAATATTGGCTGGGAGCATTATATTACCTGGTATGCTGATTATACTGGGTAGTTTTTTATTGTCTGCAGTTATTGTGTTTATCAACAGAGGTAATAAGGCGAATCTAAAGGCTGCGTTTATGCTTGTGATTTTTCTGGGAGGCATGCTGAACTACAGTCTATCTTTGGGATTAAGCAGCAAGCTTACTACACTGGACGGTAAATCAGGGGTCTATGAGTGCGTGATTACTGGTAATGCAGAAGAAAAAGGGGATTACTTGCAGTATCCGGCCAAATGCCTGGCAGTTATCCATGAGGGGAAGAATTATAATTTTAGCGAGAAGGTCTTTTTAAAGATAGGTAAGGACAATTCTTTTGTCTTCGGAGATAGAATAACCCTTGAAGGGGAATGCTCGGATATCACAGGGAAGAGGAACCCGGGAGACTTCGACTATAAGATGTATTATAAAAGCAAGGGTATAAGAAAGATAATAAGTGCAGGCAGTGCCTCTCTATTGAAGAAGGACAGTGCCGGAGCTTTTGCAAAGCTGCTGTACTTGTCCAAGGAGAAGGTCAGGAATACCATTAATGAGGCATTGCCACAAGATGAGGCAGCTATACTTGTTGGCATAATAACCGGTGATAAGGCTGATATAGATGAGGATACAAGAGATGCTTATATGCGAACGGGACTTTCACATATACTCTCAGTATCTGGTCTGCATGTAGGGTTTCTCATGCTGATGCTCACATATGCGCTGATGCCTTTCAAATTGGAGAAGAAGCTTCAGGGACTTATTATCTTTTCTATAATAACTTACTATGTTCTGCTGATTGGTGCTCCCCTGCCCTCTGTAAGGGCCTTGTTGATGCTTGCGGTCCTTTTGGCAGGCAAGGCTGTAGGGCGGAACTATGATCTTTTGGCTTCAGTTTCCTTTGCCGGCATGCTGATACTCATGTTAAAGCCTTTGGCGGTGCATGATCCGGGCTTTATGATATCCTTTGGAGCGATGTATACAATTGCGCTTCTTTATCCACCCTTTCACAGCATGCTTCGTGGCATCCCTTCGGCAGTTAGAAGTACCACAGCTCTGTCCATTTCTGTATGGCTAGGTCTTGCGCCGGTATTGGCATATTATTTCAACTACATTTCTGTTGTCAGCATAATAATAAATATTATTGCAGTACCGCTATCCTTGGTAATTACTATTGCAGGTTTTGCTGGGGTTCTGGTAGGAATAGCTTTCAAGGCTGCGGCATTATACATATTTTCTATAGATTACTACCTTATAAGCTTACTGACATACATAATCAAAAAGGCTTCTGAGCTTCCAATGGCAGGTTTTTATATACCATCCCTGCCCATTTATTTCTATGCTTTGTATTATGTTGGGATCTGTATCTGGATTGGTTTTATAAAGTCAGCCTATTTTAGGGTTTATATAAGAAGATTTGCAGCTGCATATCTTCTTATGGCGGTTACCGCAATATCAATCTATAATCTGCCATCAAGGGAGCTGAGGCTGACATTCTTCGATGTAGGACAAGGGGATAGCTGCTGCATCAGCACTCCTGGGAAAAAGGTGGTGCTTGTTGATGGAGGCGGCTCATCACAGAATGGGGAGTATTATTACGATGTAGGAGGTAAAATAACGCTCCCTGCGCTGCTGCATCAGGGAATATGGAGGATAGATACAGTTATAGTCTCCCATTTGCATGACGATCATATGGAGGGTCTGTTGAAGGTAATTGAATTTTATCCTATAAAAAATATTATTCTTCCCAAGGTTTCTGGCAGCCCGGAAAATATATCTGGAAATAGCGGTGCGTTATTGGAGCTGTGCAATAGAAAAGGAATAAAGGTCTATAGGCTTGGTAAGGGAAATTACTTAAACTTGGGAGGCGGGGTAAGGATAGATTTCCTCCTTCCGGGGGATGAGGCAAAGCCGGACGAAAATGAAAACTCATTGGTAGGTACGCTGACGTATGGAGATTTTCAGGCATTGCTTACGGGAGATATAGGGGAGAAGACAGAATCGGAGCTTCCTGCTGAGGTCATTAAGTCCAGCGTACTGAAAGTGCCTCATCATGGCAGCCCACGGTCGACCTCAGAAGTATTTCTTGAGGGAGTCAAGCCTAAGATTAGTGTGATTTCGGTTGGCAGGAACAACTTCGGGCACCCTTCGGAGGATACCTTGAAGAGGCTGAGAGACAGCGGCAGCATGGTATTCAGGACAGACGAATCAGGTGCTGTTATTGTTACCACAGATGGAAAAAGCGTAAAGGTAAGGTCTGTAAGGTAGGGGCGGGTTTTCACGCCCGCCCGCGTATGACCTTGAAACCCAATACCAGATATCTATTGCTCACAGCCGAAGATATATATTATAATTTAAAAGAAGCAATTAAAGACAGGCAGGGTGATGGAATTATGAGCTATAGGCAGCTGATGAATGATATAAAAAATAACAGCATCAAGTCAGTTTATCTTATATACGGCAGTGAGACATACCTTATAGACAAAGGCTGGGATGCACTGAAAAGTGCAGTAGTTACATCCTTCCCAGAGCTTAATTATACACAGCTGGAAGGGGAAAAACTGGATGCCTCCGGACTTCTGGCAGCCTGTGAGACCTTTCCCTTCGGTTCTGACAAAAGACTGGTGCTGGTAAGGGATTTGGGAATATTGAAAAGTAAAGGCGATGGAAAGGGCGATGGAGAGGAAGCCGCGGTGACCGGAAAGGATGTCCAGCCGTTCATTGATGTGGTAGGAAATATCAATGAGACTACTTGCCTTGCTTTTGTTTCATATGGAAGTGTAGACAAGAGAAAAAAGCTGGTCAATGAGCTGAAAAAGTACGGGGCGGTATATGAATTCGATAGGATAGACAGGGATGAGCTTGCAAGGTGGATAAAAAAAGGTCTTGGACAGAGTGGTAAAACCATTGGCTCCAGGGAGCTGGACTATTTTATAAATAGTATTGGTTATTTAGACAAGAACGGAAGCAAGACTATGTACGATGTGGAAAACGAGATAAAAAAGCTTGTAGGCTTCACAGGCAGCTCGGCCGATATTCAGATGGCGCATATTGAGGCCGTTGTTCCAAGAAATATTGAGAATGATATATTCAAGCTCATAAATGCATGTTCAGAAAAGGATGTTGACGGCAGCCTCAGACTTTATGGTGATATGCTCTTAGAGGGGGAGAACAGCTTTGGGATACTAGGCATGCTTTCCAGGCAAATAAAGAACATGCTTGAGGTATCTGAGCTACACGGTAAAAGGTACGAGGCCAGAAGTATATCAGAGAAGCTGAAGCTGCACGAGTATACTGTTAAGCTTTGCATCAAATACAGTTCCTCAATTAAAAGACAGGTACTCCAGTCTGCATTTAGAAAGTGCCTGGATGCTGAGTTCAGTATTAAGTCAGGCAAAATGGGAGAACGGCTGGCTATGGAAATGCTGCTGGTCGGCATATTTGAATAAAATACATTCAAAAATGTAAAAAAGCTTCCATTGAAGTATTTAAACTAAGGAAGCTTTTTGCATATTCGCTTACGTGGCATGAAAATCAATGTAGAATATATGCTCCGCACATAAAATAAAACCCTGATTATTCAGGGTTTAAATTTTATCTTCAATTATTAAGCTGTAACTTTTAACTGTCTTGATAATCTGGATTTCTTCCTTGCAGCTGTATTCTTATGGAGAGTACCCTTAGCAACTGCTTTGTCTATTTGACTAACAACCTTCTGGTACTCAGCCTGAGCGTCATTCATATTTCCGGTTTTTACGGAAGCTTCAAACCTTTTTATTGAAGTTCTCAAGGAGGAAACAATCATTTTATTTCTTCTTGTCTTGAATTCAGTCACTTTAATTCTCTTAATAGCTGACTTAATATTTGCCAAATCCTTCACCTCCTTCAAAATTCATTAACAAAAGGTATTTTATCATATCAACCAAAAAAATGCAAGTGGGTTATGTTTAATATCATTTCAATCTAAAGTGTACCCATTTTTTATTATACTATAATATGTTTTGCAATAAACATCTTACCTTGAAATTCAAATATTGCAAAAGCATATTCCTTGATTTCATAGGTTGCATTGCACTTCTTTGAAACTTCTAATATGCAACCTATATTAGCAAAAATTCATTTTGCATAAAAAGAATTGCTAAGGTGCAAACTTTCAATTATTAAAGGTAAAAAAACTTATGTAATTGAAATACATTTTATGGATTTTGGAGGGATTGCTGTGTCCAGAATAAGAACAGACTTAGCTATTGAGGCAAGGGAATTTTACAACAAGCAGGAAAATAGAGGAGATATACCTGGGGTAGACGTGAATGTGGAGAATATGGGTGATGTCACCGTCACCAGGGTTAAGGTTGCAGAAGAAGTTGGGGCACGAATAATAGGAAAGCCCAAAGGAAACTACATCACTATTGAGGTTCCGAAGCTAAAAGATAATGATAAGGATCTCCATGACGAAGTGGCGAAAATACTTGCGGAAGAAGTGTCAAGCATAGTTGACCTGAATGATCAGTCGGTGATACTGGTAGTAGGCTTGGGAAATTGGAATGTCACACCTGATGCACTGGGGCCGAGAGTAGTAGAGCATCTGCTGGTTACACGCCACATCAAGGAATATATACCTGAACAGATTGATGAGGGTGTAAGGTCGGTATGCGCTGTAGCACCCGGGGTATTGGGGATTACAGGAATTGAGACCAGTGAAATAATCAGAGGCATAGTAGACAGAGTAAAACCAAACCTTGTAATAGCCATTGATGCTTTAGCTTCAAGGAAAATGGAGAGAGTAAGCACCACTATCCAGCTTGCGGATACCGGTATAAACCCTGGATCCGGGGTTGGCAACAACAGGAAAGAGCTGAGCAAGGAAAGCATGGGTGTGCCGGTCATAGCCATTGGAGTTCCGACGGTTGTAGATGCTGCTACCATGGCCAGTGACACTATAGATTTGGTGATAGATTCACTTATTAATGAGTCCCCTAATGGCGGAGAATTCTATAACATGCTGAAGACTATGGACAGGAATGAAAAATATAAGCTTATAAGCGAAGTCATATCCCCGTTTATAGGGAATCTGATGGTCACTCCGAAGGAAATAGACAGACTTATTGATGATGTAGCTATAGTAATAGCTAATGGGCTGAATCTTGCACTGCACCCCAGCATCGGCCCGGAGGATATGGACAGATATATTAATTAAATGCAGGTACCCCTTGAGATAAATAAGAGAGCACCCAAATGAGGACAGCCATGTCATAGCCACGTAGACGTATACAAAAATTGATGGTACTAACTCGCTGCGTCTAAGAAAAGTCTAGCGGCCTTCCAAAGGCCATCCTGGCCCTGGAAGGCTTGCTGGGGCGTCCTGCCTTGCATACGACTTTTCTAAGACTCCGCTCCTAAGTACCATTAACAATTTCTGTATAAGCATACTTAGGCTATTGACATGGCTGTCTTACCAATTAGCTATTAAGTAGATGAAAGCTAATGCGCTTATGTGGCTATATACACTTATTTTAATAATGGCGTTTCGTAAATAGACTCAAAGCGGCGAAAGCCGTTTTTTTTATTTGCATTCATATATATGGACAGTATGGCATATAAGTTTATACAGGCAAACTTAATTTGTTCCGTGACCAGAGCATTAAGGTACGGAAGAAAAGAGGTGTATTGGTTGAACAAGAAATGGTTGTTTGCTCTTTTTGTCATACTGACTGTTACGGTAATGTTTTTCTTTTTCAGATGGTTGTATACTCCTGATACATATATGAACTCCAATAGAAGTGATATGGGCCCGTCTGACAGCAGTTCAACCGATGCCGTCGAGGTCTTTAATTATGATATTGAGAAAAGGCTAAAGCTTGAGGAATACTCCAATAATTTCGCTATACAGTTGATTAACACTGTAATGACCAGTATTAAAGTAAGCTATGAATTGGATTATGGCAGCCCGATGCCCGGACTTTTGGCTTCAGCTGCAAGCAGTGTGACAGATGGACTTCATACTGATATGAGCAATCCCATTACCTTTTTGAATATAGCCTTCACAGCTTTCAGCCAGTATGACCCCACTACTTTTGCTTATGCGGGAAACAGCGGTGCTGAACCTGATGGTACTTCTGCCCCTCCTAATGTCACAAATTTCGAGGACGCACCTGAAGGGGCTATTTATTTCAGTGAAGAAGATGAATATAATGCTGAGGGACAGGTGCCGGGGCAGCAGCCTGTTACACCTTCGGCGACTCAGATACCAGAGGTTGTCCAAGAGAATATTGGTCTTCCGGGGAAACTGGAGCTGGGTAAAAAAGTACCTCAGGTACTAATTTATCACACTCATGCCACTGAGAGCTATATGCCCAACTCGGTAGGCAACTACCACACCCTCGATGAAAAATACAATGTTATGGCTGCGGGAAATGCACTGGCAAAGGAGCTGCAGGATAAATACAAGTTCACGGTAGTTCATGACAAGACTTACCATGATAAACAGTCCTATGCCTATTCCTATGCAAACTCCTTAGTAACAGTAAAGAACAATCTTAATAGGTATAAATCCCTAAAAGTAATACTGGACTTACATAGGGATGCTTTCGATGTGAAGACTGAAGCTGATAAAAAGGCCAGAAAGGCAGAGTATACAACGACAGTTAACAAGAAAAGTGCTGCAAGGATTATGCTGGTTATTGCTAAAGGAAATCCTAATTATGCAGAACTGGAGAAGTTTGCAGTATATCTAAAGAAAAAAATGGATAAACTATATCCTGGATTATCCTACAAAATTGATGTGAAAAGCAGAGGTAAGTACAATCAATACTTCAGCAACCACTCTATGCTTGTAGAGATAGGGTGTATGCTTAATACAACTGAGGAAGCCAAATATTCCGCAGAGCTTTTTGGTAAGGTTCTCGGAGAGGTAATGAAAGACCTTGAGGAATAGGTGCGTATGGAAAAGAGAATTGCTCAAAGAAAGCAACGGGGTGAAGAATTTAGGCATATGCTGAAAAAAGTAGCTGCAATATTTTTCTGCATTGCTCTGCTGGTTTTTTTCATAAGTGCTACTGATATTTCAACCAGAAGAATGATTATGTGCAATGATGACAAATATGCTATGGCAGTATCCTTGCAGACGGATAATCTGTTAAGACTCGACATTGCCGGTGAAAAGTTTCTGCTAAATATCAAGCCGGTCATCAAGGTAACTGAGGCTGTTGTTTCTAATTCCAAGAGGTGTTATGAAAGCATCGTTGAGGCTATCAAGGCTAAGATGTAGAATTCACAGAAATGATATCTCAGTGTCAATTGAATTCTGATTATTGGGAGTGTACTGCAGCTATGCATTATACTCCTTATGTTTTTATATATGTTGCGAAAAGATTGATTATTTAAAAAAGCAGGAGAAGCATCTGCTTTTTTATTATAAGTAATGTACTTTACACAACATATGAATTAAGGAATATGTTTTGCACATTCTGAATTCAATTTAAATTGTTTAGTGCAAAACATATAGATAAATGTTTAATGTTAAAATGTAATGTGCTATAATTTATAGGATTAAAGGAATGATTGAATAAGACTACTTTAATATAGATTTTTTGGAACATGAAGGAGGAAAGCCGTTTATGGCAAGTGATAGACAAAAGCATATCAGGAATTTCTGTATAATAGCTCATATAGACCACGGAAAGTCAACTTTAGCTGACAGACTGATTGAAAAGACTGGCGTTATTGCCACCAGAGATATGGAAGCGCAGATACTTGACAACATGGATCTGGAAAGAGAAAGAGGAATCACAATAAAGCTTCAATCCATCAAGCTGGGATATAAGGCACAGGATGGTCAGGACTACATCTTCAACCTTATAGACACCCCGGGGCATGTGGATTTTACTTATGAGGTATCCAGGAGTCTTGCTGCCTGTGAGGGAGCAATACTTGTAGTTGACGCTACCCAGGGTATTGAAGCCCAGACCTTGGCGAATGTATATCTTGCATTGGATAATAATCTGGAGCTATATCCGGTAATCAACAAGATAGACCTTCCCAGCGCAGATACGGAGTTTGTAAAGAAGGAAATCGAGGATGTGATTGGCCTTGATTCTTCTTATGCTGCATTAGTGTCTGCCAAGGAGGGTTTGAATATTGAAGAGGTCCTTGAAGGCATAGTAAAGTATATCCCTCATCCAACAGGTGATGAAGAGGCGCCGCTTAAAGCGTTGATATTTGACTCCTTCTATGATAGTTATCGAGGAGTTATAGCATATATAAGAGTAATAGACGGAGTGCTTAAGCCGGGCATGAAAATGCGGATGATGCAAAACGGCAAGGAGTATGAGGTGGTTGAGGTAGGTACAATGAAGCCTCAGATGAATCCCACTGGAATACTTATGGCGGGTGATGTAGGCTATGTTTCGGCCAGCATCAAGAACGTAAAGGATGTACACGTAGGTGATACCATTACGAATGCAGACGATCCATGCAAAGAAGCGCTTCCTGGCTACAGGAAGGTTACCTCTATGGTATACTGCGGTATTTATCCTGCTGACGGTGCTGATTATGACAATCTGAGGGATGCACTTGAAAAGCTGCAGCTTAACGATGCGGCTCTGCTTTTCGAGCCGGAAACCTCGGTGGCCTTGGGTTTTGGCTTCAGATGCGGTTTCCTGGGACTTCTGCATATGGAGATAATTCAGGAGAGACTTGAAAGAGAATACAATCTTAACCTGGTAACCACTGCACCCAGCGTAATATACCATGTAACAAAAACCAACGGCGAAATGCTGGAGGTATCAAATCCGACGAATTTGCCTGAAATCCAATTAATAGATTTTATGGAGGAGCCGATTGTAAAAGCAACTGTAATGACTCCGACAGAATATGTAGGCGCAATTATGGACCTATGCCAGAGCAGAAGAGGCACCTTCAAGGATATGCAATACATGGAAGCGAAAAGAGCGATACTGCATTATGAGCTGCCATTAAATGAGATAATATATGACTTCTTTGATGCTTTGAAGTCCAGAACAAAGGGCTATGCCTCCTTTGACTATGAGCTTATGGGCTATGCTAAATCAGAGCTTGTAAAGCTGGACATACTGCTTAATGCTGAAACAGTAGACGCACTATCTTTTATAGTGCACAAAGATAAAGCCTATGCCCGTGGAAGGTCTATGGTAGAAAAGCTCAAAGAAGCAATTCCTAGGCAGATGTTTGAAATCCCCATACAGGCGGCCATCGGCGGTAAGATTATTGCCAGGGAAACAGTTAAGGCAATGAGAAAAGACGTACTTGCCAAATGCTATGGTGGAGATATATCAAGAAAGAAGAAGCTTTTGGAAAAGCAGAAGGAAGGAAAGAAGAGAATGAGGCAGGTCGGAAGCGTAGAACTGCCGCAGGAAGCCTTTATGTCAGTCCTTAAGCTTGATGAATAATAAACTATAGGCAAGGATGAAGTAAATGAAAGAAATTGGGTTGTACATCCATATTCCCTTCTGCAGGAGCAAATGTCTATATTGTGATTTCAACTCCTATGAAAGAAGAGAAAGCGATGCTTCTGACTATGTTGCAGCGCTTCTTCGGGAACTGGAAGCATATCAGGAAAAATACAGCTTCATATATAAAACAGTTTTTATCGGTGGGGGTACCCCCACCGTTATTAATTGTTCTTTGATTGGTTCTATTATGGAAAAGCTTGCACCCTATATAAAGGCAGGGGCAGAAATAAGCATGGAATCCAATCCCGGCACTGTAACCTATGAAAGCCTCAAGTACTATAGAAGTCTGGGAATAAACAGGCTCAGTATAGGCCTGCAGGCATGGCAGGAGGAACTGTTGAGGGGGCTGGGAAGAATCCATACCCTGGAGGACTTTCTGATTGCTTATAACAGTGCAAGGGAAGCGGGCTTTGAAAACATAAATGCAGACCTGATGTTTGCACTTCCCAATCAGACCTTGTCCATGTGGAAGGAAACAGTAGAAAAGGTCTGTGAGTTAGGTGTGGAGCATATCTCCTGCTACAGCCTCAAACTGGAGGAAGGTACAAAGCTGTGCGAAATGCATGAAAAGGGAAAGGTGCAGCTGCCTGACGAGGAATTGGACAGAGAAATGTATCAGACAGCCGTGGATATTTTGAATAAACATGGTTTCAGCCAATATGAGATATCCAATTTTGCAAAAATAAACATGGAATGCAAGCATAACATCATATATTGGAGAAATGAAGAATATCTGGGTGTCGGGGCTGGAAGCCATTCTAAGCTGGATGGCAGAAGGTTTTGGAATTACAAGGATATTGAACGATATACCAGTCTTGCTCTTCAGGGGGAACTGCCTGTAGAGGGGCAAGAGGAGCTGAAGAGGGATGAGGATATGTGGGAAACGATATTCCTGGCTCTAAGACTTAATGAGGGACTGGATATACCAGATTTTGAGAAAAAATATGGAGTAGACTTTCAAAGCAGGTACGGAAGCGCCCTGAATAAGCTAATGCCCCATGAACTTATTTTTATGGAAGAGGGAAGACTGAAGCTTACCGATAAAGGAAGAGATTTGTCCAATTCTGTTTTTATTGAATTTATGTAAAGGATTCCTATGAAAATAGGAATTTTTTTTCGTAAACCTATTGACAAAAATATTTACCAATGATATTTTAAAGACAGAATTAGCACTCAATACAGTAGAGTGCTAACAAGGGTGGTGAAAAGGATGGACCTGGGAGATAGGAAAAAACTTATTCTTCAAGCTATAATAGAGGATTATATAAATACTGCAGAGCCTGTCGGTTCAAGGACAATATCCAAGAAGTATCTGACAGGAACGAGCCCTGCTACCATAAGAAACGAAATGGCTGACCTGGAGGAGATGGGTTTCATAGAGCAGCCCCACACCTCATCAGGAAGAATACCCTCAGACAAAGGCTACAGACTTTACGTAGATAAGATTATGAAGCAGAATACTGTTAATGATGTTCAGAGGGAAATGATAAAGAAAGAATTCCTAGACACCCTTGGAGAGATAGACCGACTGGTAAAGCACGCATCCAGGCTGCTTTCTCAAATGACTCAATATACATCCATAGTAATGGCCCCGCAGCTTCGCAGAACCAGTGTCAAGCAGATACAGCTTATAAGGATAGATAACTCTACGGTATTGGCTGTAATAATAACTGATGCCGGGATTGTGAAAAACAGTGTACTTAGACTTAAGCAGGATGTGCAGTCAGATGTCCTTATCAGGATAACAAATATGCTGAATGACAAGCTGGCAGGACTGGGCATCGAAGACATTGAAGACTTTGACCTTGATTATATGCGGAATAATTCCCTTGGGCACGGAGAAATTATTGAACAGATTGTACCGGAATTGATACAGACGTTATTTTACTCAGATACTGCAGAGGTATACCATGACGGAGTGTCAAACATATTGAACCTTCCAGAATACAGCGATATCAACAAGGCAAGAAATTTCCTGAATGCAATGGAAGAAAAGGATCTGCTGTTCAAGGTTTTGAATGATGTTAAAGGTAATGTTGGTGTAAGCATAGGCAGCGAAAACAAGCTTGAACAGTTCAAGGACTGCAGCTTGATAACAGCAACCTACAGAATAAACGGCAAGACTATAGGCTCGGTTGGGATAATTGGCCCTACGCGGATGGAGTATTCCAAAGCAATTTCGATAGTTGAATGCATGACAAACAATCTTAGTGACATGCTGACAAATATTCTTAAAAGGTAAAAAAGGCTTCTATTGAAGCATTTTAAAAACTTATGAAGCCTTTTTTGAAACTCGCTTACGGAGCGTAACAAATTAAGGTGGAATAGACGCTCCTACTCGTTATAAAAAAAATATTACAAGCTTAAAGGTGGTCAGATTAATGAAACATAAGAAGCATACTTCAGAGGAAGCTGAGCAAATGAAGAATTCAGAGGCAGAAGCTTCCGAGCAATTGACGAAAGAAGGGGAGACCCCGGAACAATCAGAAGATGTAGTAAGCAAAGAGGTTGAAGAGCTCAGAAAGCAATCTGAGGAAAACTACAACAGACTTCTAAGAATGCAGGCGGATTTTGATAACTACAAAAAGAGGGTAGCCAAGGAAAGAGAAGACATGTACCATACGGCACTGGAAACCATAGTGCAGCAGCTGCTGCCCGTGGTGGACAATATGGAAAGAGCTGCGTCAGCATTCAGAAATGATATGTTGGATGAGAAATATATCAGCGGGGTAGAAATGGTCAGCAAGCAGATGCTGGAGGTTTTAATCAGAAATGGTGTAAAAGAAATTGAGGCCTTGGAAAAGGACTTCGACCCCAATATGCACCATGCAGTAATGCAGGTACCCGGGGAAGATGAAGACGAAAACAAGGTGAAGGAAGTATTGCAGAAGGGATATATTCTTGGAAGCAAAGTAATTAGACCTACACTTGTAAAGGTGTCGGTAAAACAATAATTGACTATATAATTAAGGGAGGAAAACATTAAATGGCAAAAGTAATAGGTATTGACTTAGGTACTACAAACTCATGTGTTGCAGTTATGGAAGGCGGAGAGCCTGTAGTTATTCCTAACGCTGAAGGCGGCAGAACAACACCCTCAGTAGTAGGTTTTTCAAAAACAGGAGAGAGGCTTGTAGGTCAAGTCGCAAAAAGACAGGCAATAACTAATTCTGAGAGAACAATAAGCTCGATAAAAAGAGAAATGGGCACAAATTATAAAGTAGCTATTGATGATAAGAACTACACACCACAGGAAATATCAGCAATGATACTTGCAAAGCTTAAGCAGGATGCAGAGGCTTACCTAGGTGAGACTATAACGCAGGCAGTAATAACTGTACCGGCATATTTCAGTGACAGCCAAAGGCAGGCTACCAAGGATGCAGGTAAAATAGCAGGACTTGAAGTATTGAGAATAATCAACGAGCCTACAGCTGCATCACTGGCATACGGTCTTGACAAGGAAGAGAACCAGAAGATTCTTGTATTCGACCTGGGCGGCGGAACCTTTGACGTATCCGTACTTGAGCTTGGAGATGGAGTATTCGAGGTTCTTGCTACAAACGGAAACAACAGACTTGGCGGAGATGACTTCGACCAGAGAGTAATAAACTTCTTAGCGGATGAGTTCAAGAAAACAAGCGGTATAGATCTTCGACCTGACAAAATGGCTATGCAGAGACTCAAGGAATCAGCAGAAAAGGCGAAAATCGAGCTTTCAGGAGTACTGCAGACCAATATAAACCTTCCGTTCATAACTGCTGACGCAAGCGGACCAAAGCATCTTGATATAACTCTTACAAGAGCTAAGTTCGATGAGCTTACAAGAGATTTGGTTGAAATGACAATGGAACCCTTGAAGAAAGCTTTAGCGGATGCTGGTCTTACAGCGGATAAACTGAATAAAGTAATACTTGTTGGTGGATCCACAAGAACACCTGCAGTGCAGGATGCTGTGAAGAAGGTTACCGGCAAGGATCCATATAAGGGAGTAAATCCTGATGAATGTGTTGCAGTAGGAGCGGCTATACAGGCTGCAGTTTTGACTGGAGAAGTTAAGGATGTACTGCTTCTCGACGTAACACCACTTTCACTTGGTATAGAGACATTAGGCGGAGTATTCACTAAGCTTATTGAAAGAAACACTACTATACCTACAAAGAAGAGCCAGACCTTCTCTACAGCTGCTGATGGGCAGACAAGTGTTGAGATCCACGTGCTCCAAGGTGAAAGAGAAATGGCACAGTACAACAAGACCCTTGGAAGATTCCAGCTTAGCGGAATACCACCAGCTCCAAGAGGAGTGCCACAGATTGAAGTTACCTTCGATATAGATGCAAATGGTATTGCGCATGTATCAGCAAAGGACCTGGGTACAGGAAACGAGCAGAAGGTTACTATCACAGCAAGCTCGCATCTTTCTGACAATGATATAAATGCAGCAGTAAAAGAAGCAGAAATGTATGCTGCTGAAGACAAGAAGAAAAAAGAAGAGGTAGAGACAAGAAATAATGCAGACAACTTAGTATATCAGACAGAGAAGAACCTGAAGGATCTTGAGGATAAACTCAGCAGTGAAGATAAGGCGAAAATCGAAGCTGAGCTGAATAGTGTGAAGGAAGCCTTAAAGGGCACAGATACTGAGGCTATAAAGGCAGCTACCGAAGAACTCACAAAGGTATTCTACGAGATCTCCTCCAAAATATATCAGGCAACTGCAGGTCAGCAAGGACCTGAAGGAGCACAACCACAGGATGACAATACAGTAAATGCTGATTATAAGGTTGAAGACGACAAGCAATAAATGATATAATGCAAGAGTACTAAGCAGGATGCCTTTTTAAGGTCTCCTGCTTAGCTATGAATTGCTTTTTGAGTAATGGACATAGCATTAGTATGAGATAAGGTTTAGAGGAAGTCTTCGAAGGATTTGTCCTAAGCAAGAGGCAAAGCCCGGGATGTAAAGGTGGTGAAAAGATGGCAGTAAAAAGAGATTATTATGAAGTATTAGGTGTAAACAAAAATGCTTCTGAGGATGAACTGAAAAAGGCATACAGGCAGCTGGCGAAGAAGTACCATCCTGATATGAACCAGGGTGACAAGGGCCTGGAAGCTAAGTTCAAAGAAGTGAATGAAGCATATGAAGTACTGAGTGACAAGGATAAAAAAGCAAAATATGACCAGTTCGGCCACGCGGGAGTTGATCCTAATGGTTTCGGCGGAGCCGGAGGAGGCTTCGGTGGAGCTGGAGGCTTTGGCGGTGCCGGAGGCTTTGAAGATATATTTGATATGTTCTTTGGTGGGTCTGGCGGCGGCTTTGGCGGCGGCGGAAGAAAGAAATCCGGCCCTCAGAAGGGTGCAGACCTGAAGTATGAGATAGAGCTGGATTTTGAGGAAGCAGCCTTTGGAGTAAAAAAGGATGTGCAGGTAACAAGGAATGAAAACTGTACTGAATGCAAAGGTACCGGGGCAAAAGCAGGAAGTAGTGTGGAGACATGCAAAGACTGCGGGGGCAGCGGTGAAATCAGGTTTACCCAAAACACTGTATTTGGCAGGGTTGTAAATGTAAGACCTTGTGACTCGTGCCATGGGGAAGGCAAGATTATCAAAGAGCCTTGTCCTCAGTGCTCAGGCAGAGGCAGTGTAAGAAAAACCAGGAAAATTACGCTGGACATACCTGCAGGTGTTGACACCGGCTCTGTGATGCCTCTTAGAGGTGAAGGAGAGCCAGGACTAAAAGGCGGATCCAACGGAGATCTGTATATCTATATGAGAGTTAAACCTCATAAGCTGTTTAAGCGTGAAGGCATCAACATATACTGTGAAATACCGATTTCCTTTACACAAGCAGCCTTGGGAGACGAAATAGACGTGCCTACCCTTGAAGGTCCAATGAAGTATACAATACCTGAGGGCACTCAGACCGGCACTACCTTTAGACTCAAGAACAAAGGAATCCCCAGCCTGAAGAACAAAATGAAGGGTGACCTTTACTTCACAGTCAAAGTAGCTGTGCCCAAGAAGCTCAGTGACCAGCAGAAGGAGCTTCTCAGGAAGTATGCAGAGATCAGCGGAAACAATGTTGATGAGCAGGGGAGATCCTTCTTCGATAAGGTCAAGGATGCATTTGGGAAGTGAACTCCTAGTTATATTTAAAGAGAAGCCCGGCTTTGTGCCGGGCTTTGCTATTCGCAGAAACACCGAAACTTGGACAGCCATGTCATAGCCACGTAGACGTATACAGAAATTGATGGCACTAACTCACTGCGCCTAAGAAAAGTCTAACGCCTTCCAAAGGCCATCCGTGGCCCTGGAAGGCTTGCTCGGCGTCCTGCCTCGCATACGACTTTTCTAAGGCTTCGCTCCTAAGTGCCATTAACAATTTCTGTATAAGCATACTTAGGCTATTGACATGGCTGTCCTGCTAAGTAGCTACATAGTGCGGAAAGCTATATGCTGATTTAATTAAGTATCGGTTTCAGAGCGCATTTGAGTGGTATTTAAGGGGCAGAGGCTCAATCCCCTAATCTCCACTAAAAAATAATTCTTGTAATCCACGCGATTACAGTTTTTTTGTTATTCAATTAGAAAAATCAATAGATTAGGGAGCTCTTTTGTAAGAAAAAACCATTCTTGCGCTTGAATGGTATCACGAAAAGCAGGTGAGTTAACGGCATTTAGAAAATTGTCACAAATATGAACATTACCAGAATTTATGATATAATTATGTCTATAATGGGAAGTTGCTTATGGAAAGAAATGAAGGTTATGATTATAATATCTATGTCAAATAACCGATCTAGTGAAGATATGTGAAACAAGTTCGTGAATACATCACAAATTGAGGTATTCACGAACCTTTGGTTCGTCAATGCAGTAGTTACCCAACATTTCCCTCCCAAGTATTCCCCTCAGCCTCCACATCATTGCTAGGGTGGGGCGATGCAGGGAGATTACTCCACAAAATAAAAACTCCCGAATCAATCAGGAGTTCTAGATTTATAATTGGATATTTCTATTTTTACTTTTATTAATTCCATCTATTCTGCCTACCCAAAGTAGTTTTTTCTTTTTCCTTCTTTTATCAGCATACATCTTTACACACTTAAAAATTGTGCTGATAATTGCTAGTATAAAAGGTATTGAAAACATTATCCAATCCCTGTACTGTGAGTTTAAAATTCCTAGAATTAGTTTTTTCACTATAATACCCCCTAAAGAACATATTCATGGATATTATTTCCATAATTCTAAAAATTATTCACAATTAGTTGTTTTAGAATGAAAAAGACTCCTGAAATTAATCAGAAGTCTTTAAAATATTGAAGGCATCCATATTTTTGGATGCCTTTAGTCGCCCTTACGGCTTAATTACATTGACAATTAATTTGGTGAGCCTTACGCTCACATATAGTATAGCACTGAATAATAATTTTTACAACATATTTTGTAATTTTTCTTTTAACAATTCAATTTCTTCTTTCAACTTGTTATTCTCTTCTTTAAGTTTATCGTGTTCTTGAGTTAACTTCAAGTTATTAATATATTGTTTTGGAAAATAATGTTCAAAAATTGTGTTTTTAACTTCATTAAATACAGAGTTCTGTATACTAATGTTTTCGTTTAATTGTCCTTTTTTATTAATTAACCGCGCTTTGCTTATAACTCTTAAATTATTAAGTAATAATACACATTCACCTTCAAAGCCATTACTAGCATCAACTTTTCGATAATACCATTTTCCACCATCATTAGAAACTGGATGATATGCTTCTTTAACTTTTCAATATTTGAAGAGGTAGGTACTATTGCAACCATGCCATCAATTTCTTCTAGAATTAAAGCTGGATGTGCATAAGAACATTCTGGTTTATAATTTATTCCTAAATCAACTAGAAATATATCTCCTAGTTTAATATCTCCTTCAACCATTCGAGGAGGTGTGACTGTAGTGTCCTTTACTCGATACTTAATAAAGTTTTTACGATGAGTCCAATTAAATAAGCTCTTCGTAATATCTGCAATCTCTTCTTCTGAAATATCATAACAACAATTGTCATTAAAATAGGAAACTGCTACAAGAAATTCTCGCCAGCATAATTCAGATGTTCCAGCTTTTTTAGTACTTGATAAACATACATTTAAGCAGTTAAGATTTGGTTGAATCATAATATTATATCCTCCCCACAAAACACATGTCCATATTATACCATAATTTGACACATTAAGAAATGTTTTGTGGAAAGTTTATATAATGTCTCTTTAGTACATTATATGGTATAATTTACTAAAAGTGTATGGAGGTTAATGTAATGGATAATCAAAATAATAACTTTAAAGGATTAGATTTATCTAGTTTGCCTAAGATGGACTTAATTAAAGATATTAAAGTTGATTTAACTAAATTACCCGACCAAACACAGTTCATTAGCCCATTGCCTAAAATAACAATTCCTAAAAAAGAAGAACCAAAACCAAAGAAGGGTATCGAAGGATGGTATGAAAGAAACACAGGAAAAATTACTTTATTCTTTGCTGGATTATCAGCATTATTAGCTATTTTGGCAATATATCAAGGATATCTGTTATCACAATAATTTACTTTCTCATGTCTTTTATATCTCTATTAAGGCTATCGCACATATGAGCTAGTAGAAAACAATGACAATAGTTGTAAGGTATGAACCTATCTGGGAAACGTCGGCTAACAATGTGTTCAAGTTCGCTTCGCACATTCCTTCTTGGAGTGCTGTCGTACTTAACCAATCAGGAACGTCTTGAACACGAACCTGTTAAGTGAAATTGACCGCAATGATACATAGTACATTTATCTATTAGGTTTGGAGGAAGAGTATGTGCAAAGATGAACTCTTACGTGTTCTAGAAGAAATTATAAGATGTCATGTTGGAGATAAAGAAATAGCAAATGAGCTAATCAGATATGTAGAAAGTTTAAAAATCAAGTATGTTATTCATGAACTGGATAGATTGAATATTAATGACTTTAGTCTTGAAGAGAAGGAACTGTTGAAGGATGCCTACTTCTATTTCTGTTAAAGGAGACTTTATGGTTAAAAAAATATTATTGGTTATACTTTACACTCCACTAGTACTTGCTTTTATATATTTTTCACTTTGCTTTATTACTCCAATTACAAATAACATTACTTTGGGCACATTTGCGGGTCAGATAAGGGAGAGCAATTTACCCTTGGAAACAATGATAATAGCAAAGGAAGCAAGGTGCGGAAAATTAAACGGCAATGGGAATGGAATGGATTTCTTTGCATGTGCGCTTATCAAATCTGATTTGTCACTTAATGAGTTGAAGCACTATTACCAAACAATTTCACTTAAACCCGCAAAAAGGGGCAAAAATCACTCAGTTGAGGTAGATGTAGTACCAGCTAAGTATGAGTTAGAATCTGAATACTATGAACGTGAAGCAATCTATTTTAATGAACTGAAAGGTATGCAGGACTACTCTGGTTACTACATAATAATACTCTATGATGGTGGTTATCCAGCAGATTTTGATATAAGAGGACATTAGAAAAGGTATCTCTGAGTCTATGGTTCATGCTATTCGTTGAATAAGTGGGCCGGTCAACTTCACTTAAACAGTTTAAACGACGGGATCAGAGTCCCAACAATGCGCACGTTTTTCACCCAGATTATTTAATTTAAGCATACAATGAACGGGACGAGGGGACAGGTCAGCGTCCCATTTTGTAAGTATAAGGTAATCAATAATTCAACTTCCCATATATCCATATAATCGACAGCTTACTTTTATGCCTGAATGAAAAGTATCAACCAAAGAAAAAAGTGGCTCGGTTTGCCGCCCCGCCCGAAAAAGACATGAACCAGAGAAAGCGAGGAGCTTTATGGAGGCAAACAATGTTATATCTCAAATAATTTCTTCATTACCGGCAGAGGATAAGGCTATTGTAAACAGCCTGCATGAAACAGCACTTGCCCTTGGATACATTGCAAAGATTTCGCCTGTCGGAAAGAAGCCTGAGGATTGGAAATGTGAGTATATTGCCTCAAAACCGAAACGTGTACTTTACATTTTGCGTATAACCGGGCAGCAGTTTTCTATCCGTGCAAAATTGTTTCACATAGCAGAGTACTCCAATGCTTTAGAAAACTATACAGAGCATTGTAAAGCTTCTTTGCTTTCCGCATCCAAGGATTGTGAAAATCATGGTGGCGGATGCGCAGGACCAATTTCATTCACAATTGACGGCAAATCATATTCCAAGTGCAGACACTTTTTTCTATTTGTAGACATTGCCTCCGAGGACGTGGAAGGTATTCGGCGGCTTCTGCAAAATGAAGCTAAGTATTCAGTTAAGAAGTCTGAATAGCTGGGTGACTTGGTTAGCTGGTACTTTTGATATATCATAAGTGTTCACTAATATACAAGGCTAATGCTCTCCCAAAATCGATAAATAACTTTTCTCTACTTAGTAGCTAATTAGTAAAACAGCCATATCAATAGCCTAACATACTCATGCGTGGCTATGATATGGCTGTTCTTATTTTGGGTGTCTTTCTAATTAGATACTTAGTATTTGTTCTTTTTAATTGTGCTCATTCTTTTCTTTATAAAGTCTTTATATTCCAGTTCGGCTTTTTTGTTGGTTTTCCGCTCTACAAACTCCGCTTCCTTCTTAAGCTTGAGGTAGTTATTATACCTGGCTTCGATTAGAGCGCCGCTTTCAATAGCTTCCAAAACTGCACAACCGGGCTCGGTGGTATGTGAGCAATCGGAGAATTTGCAATTCACTGCAATACTCTCTATATCATCAAAGGCTGTGCTTATGCCTTCTTCCGCATCTAAAATATGAAACTCTCTCATTCCCGGAGTGTCTATCACTATACCGCCCTGGGGAAGCACAATAAGCTCTCTGTTTGTGGTGGTGTGCCTGCCTCTGTCGCCCTCACCGCTTATTGCTTGTGTATCAAGCCTTTCCTCGCCCAAGAGCCTGTTTATTATCGTCGATTTGCCGACACCGGAAGACCCAAGGAAAGCTAATGTGTGACCCGGCTTGATGTAGCTGCTCACTGTTTCGGCAGCTGAATCGTCTGCACAGCTGATGCAGTGCACATCCACTCCTATTGCTGCTTCCTGTGTCTCCTTCAATTTTTCTTCAACATCCTCGCATAAATCAGATTTTGTAAGCAGTACTACAGGAACTGCTCCACTATCCCAGCCCATGGTTATATATCGTTCTAATCTTCTAAGATTGAAGTTCTGGTTTAGGGACATACAGATAAACACAGTGTCTATATTTACTGCTACTATTTGCTCCTCCACGGTATTGCCTGCACTTTTTCTTGAAAATTTGCTCTTGCGTTTAAGTATTCCTCGAATTATAGCTCTATCACTATCGGCTGCAGACTTATCCAGTACCACCCAATCCCCTACGGCTGGATAATCATCACGCTCTGCAGCGGAGTACATCATTTTACCGGATATTGCTGCCAGTGTCTCTCTACCTTCACAGTAAACCTTGTATAAACCCTTATATTCAACGGCAACCCTGCCTACCTCGCAGGAGTCCTTAAAACCTGCAAATTCCTTCTCAAGGTCCTCATTCCAGCCTAAAGCCATTAAGTCATTATTTGTATTCAATATGTGTTAACCTCCCATAATTTTGGGCATAAAAATAGCCCTGTTTAGTTAGTCGAAAGTACGACTACTCACAGCGCATAGTTAACATACAGTATGTGTTAAATATTACAGTACCGTTCTACTATTTCTGGAGCAGTCATTATGAAATTCACAAAAAGGGCGCAATAATACACACTCAATATTCATATGACATCACTCCTTCTACATTAATAAGTTTAGAATAACAGATTATAATACTCCTGTAAATAGTATTATGCTAAATTGCTTCGAAGTATATACTCAAAAAACATGCAGCCATACTCTTGAGCAATACAATTTGCATATCCATGAATATATTGTAAAAATTAGTATGATTATATATAATAATTAAAGTATCAAAAATTGTAACCGGAGAACAAACCGGGCATATTTTTGTAATGAAGGGATGAGTTTTTATGAAATACATAGAACTGCAGGTTATAACAACTACTGAGGCCTCCGATGCAGTGTCAGAGATATTATATAGCGAGGGAGCATCGGGAGTGCTTATAGAGGATCCAAGCGATTTTAACGCATTGAACAAGGATGAGTCAAGATGGGATTATGTTGAAGAGGAACTGATAAAGCAGTTGGGAGAGGATGCTAAGGTAAAAGGGTACTTCCTAGCTGAAGAATTCAGTGAAGATAAGTTGGGGACCATAAGAAATCGGGTTGCCAAGCTTGAGGAGTTTGGGCTTGATAAGGGAAAAGGCATTGTATCCACGAGGGAGGTCAACGATGAGGACTGGGCTACCGCCTGGAAGAAATATTACAAGCCTGCTAAGGTCGGAGACAGGGTGGTTATAAAGCCCACCTGGGAAGAGTATGAGAGCGGGGCAGACGAGGTTGTAGTAGAGCTGGATCCGGGAATGGCTTTCGGTACTGGGACTCATGAAACAACAATTATGTGTGTGAAGCTACTTGAGAAGTATGTTAAGGGTGACAGCACAGTGTTTGACGTGGGCTGCGGATCTGGGATTCTTGGGATAACAGCAGCTAAGCTTAATGCAAAGAGTGTTGTCTGTGTAGATATAGATGAGCTTTCCTGCAAGGTTAGCAGGGAGAATGCGGAGATAAACAAGGTGGTAGACAGGCTGGATATTCGCTGCGGAAACCTTTTGGACGTAGTTTCAGAGAAGGCTGATGTCATAGTTGCAAATATAATAGCTGATATAATCATTTCCTTCAGTGAGGATGCGATGAAATTCCTGAATAAGGGAGGCATCTTCATATCCTCAGGAATTATAAGGGACAGACGGGATGATGTTTTGAAGAAGCTCAGAGCAGAGGGCTTCAATGTTCTAGAAGTACTTGAAATGGGAGAATGGTGCGCCATAGCGGCAGAGGGGAAATAAAATGCACAGGTTTTTTATAAAAAATGAAGCTATCGAAAAAGACAGCATAACCATTTATGGAGAGGATGTGCAGCATATATCAAAAGTGCTGCGTCTGCAGATTGGCGACAAGATAATGCTTTGCGACGGAGAGGGATCAGACTATCTTGCAGCGATTGAAAGCATGGATAAGCACTCTGTGAGTACTGTTATAATAGATCCTCCAGCATCAAAGGGTGAGCCTGATGTTGAGGCGGTACTGTATCAGGGAATACCTAAGTCAACCAAGATGGATCTGATTATTCAAAAGTGTACCGAAATGGGCATTAAAAGGGTAGTTCCGGTTTTTACGGTGAGAACGATAGTTAAGCTGGAGTCGGAAAAGGATGAGAGGAAGAAGGTCGAAAGGTGGACCAAAATTGCTGAGGAAGCGGCAAAACAGAGTGGGAGAGGAATTATTCCCAATATTGAGATGCCCATGACCTTCGCCGAGGCACTTAAGGACGCGGCTAGACTGAATGCGGTTATCATACCCTATGAGCTGGAGGGAAGCCTTTCTATCAAGGAAGCCCTTCGCAAGGATAAAGGCAGCAGCATAGGGTTCTTCATAGGCCCTGAGGGGGGCTTTGAGACCTCAGAGATTGAGAAAGCAAAAGCGGCAGGAGCGGTACCTGTCACCTTGGGCAGCAGGATACTCCGCACAGAGACCGCGGGGGTCGCAGTACTGACCAGCATAATGTACGAATATGATCAGATGAAATAGTTTTACAATATTCAGCAGAATACTATGCTGAATTCAGGAGGAAGTGCTTTGAGAAGAGCAGCATTTTATACACTGGGCTGCAAGGTCAACCAGTATGAGACGGAAGCAATGATTGAGAGCTTTGAGAATGCAGGCTATGAAACTGTGGAATACACTGAGTACGCAGATGTATATATAATTAATACCTGTACAGTTACCAACATGGGAGACAGGAAATCCAGACAGATAATAAGACGGGCTTTGGAGCTTAATCCTAATGCCTTTGTGGCTGTTGTTGGCTGCTATTCACAGATAGCACCTAAAGAGGTGCTGGAGATACCGGGAGTCAGCCTTGTAGTTGGTACAAATGAGAGAAGCAGGATAGTAGAGCTGGCTGAGTATGCTATGGAAAAAGAGGAGAAGCTCAATCTGGTCAATGACATAATGGAAGTAAGAGAATTTGAAGAAATGTCCATAAAGAATTATAAGAGCAGGACCAGGGCATTTCTAAAAATACAGGAGGGCTGCGATCAGTACTGTACATATTGCATAATACCGTATGCCAGGGGGCATATCAGAAGCCGCAAGCCGGAAAGCATAATAGCCGAAGTAAGGGAGCTTGCTGAGAGCGGCTTCAAAGAGGTGGTGCTGACAGGAATACATGTGGCTTCCTATGGAAAAGATCTGGGGGACACCTCTCTTATCGAGATTATAGAGAAGGTTCATCAAGTAGATGGAATAGAGCGAATTCGTATGAGCTCAGTAGATCCTAATGTAATGACAGATGAGTTTATTGGCAGACTAAAGAAGCTGCCTAAGATATGCAGACATTTTCACCTTTCACTGCAAAGCGGCTGTGATGAAACCTTAAAAAGAATGAATAGAAAATACACCACTGAGGAATATAAGAGAGTGGTAGGGAAATTAAGGGAAGTATTTGCTGATGTGGCATTAACTACTGACCTTATTGTGGGCTTTCCGGGAGAGACAGAGGAGGAATTTTTGAAAACTGCTGAATTCATTGAAGAGATATCCTTCAGTGCCATGCATGTTTTTAAGTATTCACCAAGGGAAGGTACTCCGGCTTCCAAATATAAAAATCAGGTAAAGCCTCAGGAAAAGGATGCCAGGAGCAAGCTTATAACCTCCATAGCAAGAAAAAATGAAGAAAAATTTAAAAATGGTTTTATTGGGCAGCGCTTGAAGGTTCTATACGAGCAGCCAATTGATGAGAAGGACTCTCTTTACGAGGGTTTGACAGACAACTATATTAGGGTTGTCTCTGAATCGCAGAGTGATATAAAGGGAAAAATAATTGAAACAATCCTTACGGAACTGAGAGAAGACTCTATGATAGGAAAAATTGAGTAATAATTTTCAAACATTTGCAGGAATTTAAAATATTTTGTTGAATATCCATAAATGCGTTAAATAGCTGAATTGTTGTAGGAGGGAAGCTTCCTATAGCATTAAGCTGGGACTGGACTAAGGAGGTGAATTAATGAGCGACTGCATATTCTGTAAGATAGTCAGAGGAGATATACCATGCAGCTTGGTATATCAGGATGACAAGGTTATGGCTTTTAAAGACATTAACCCACTTGCTCCGGTTCATATATTGATTATACCAAAGCAGCATATAGAGTCTGCCCAGGATATTAATGAGGGCAGCTCACAGGTGGTAGGACATATTTTTGAAAAAATCCCGGGAATAGCAAAAGAAGCAGGCATGGCAGAAAGTGGTTATCGCATTATTACCAATATCGGAAAGAATGGCGGGCAGTTAGTCCCACACCTTCATTTTCATATATTGGGAGGGCGTAAATTAGAGACAACTTTGGGATAGATTATAAAAGTCAAAAAACCTGTTATTGACACTAAATAATCAATTAATGTATAATTAACTAAGTGTTTTATTTAGTCCCACTTTGTAATACGGTATTGTAATATACTGTAAGGATTGTTACCAGCGGAGGGAGGGAAATAGATGTCAGAAATTAGAGTTGGTGAAAATGAATCTCTTGAGAGCGCTCTTCGAAGGTTTAAGAAGAAATGTGCTAGAGCTGGGGTTTTAGCAGAAGTAAGAAAAAGAGAGCATTATGAAAGCCCAAGCGTTAAAAGAAGAAAGAAATCAGAAGCTGCAAGAAAAAGAAAAACAAAATAAAGAAGGTTGATGTGAATGTCCCTCAAAGAAGTATTGCAGGAAGACCTTAAGTCTGCCATGAGAGAAAAGGATGTCATCAGGAAAAATGTGGTAACAATGATGAGAGCCGCTATCTTGCAGATTGAAAAGGATAAGAAGATTGAGCTGGATGATGAGGGTGTTATAGAGGTAATTGCCAAAGGTGTAAAACAAAGGAAGGATTCAATACCTGAATTTGAAAAAGGCAACAGACCCGACTTGGTTGAAGGTATAGAAAAAGAAATTGGTATTCTGATGGGGTATTTGCCTCAACAGCTTACCGAAGACGAAATCAACCAAATAGTTACAGATACGATATTTGAAGTAGGCGCCCAAGGCATTCAGGATTTAGGTAAGGTTATGAACGCACTTAAATCCAGGATAAAGGGAAGAGCTGACGGCAAATTGGTTAATTCAGTTGTAAGAGAGCATTTACAGAAATAAATAAGCGGAAATCCGAAAGGGTTTCCGCTTTTTATTTTTTAGCTGAGCTATAAAAGTGAGAAACCTAGCAATGATGAAGTTGAAAGAGATTGTAAGAGCTTCAAGGAGCTAAACCGACCCGGGTATATGCTGCATGCAAGGATAGGCTGGGGCTGCTTGGTATAAGCATGTATCAATGTTGTTAACCCTACATAAAACTGTTATGATTATACTATACTTAGTGAGAGAAAATAAAAAACTGAACTAAGTGGGGTTATAAAATAAATCATAGAATTAAAAAGAATTGGGGGTGTAACGAATGTTAGGTGATTGGAGCTTGCTTACAGCATTCCTGTATGTGATGGGTATTGTTCTTCTCCTTGTGGAAGCGATGATGCCTGGGTTCGGAGTTGCTGGGATAAGTGGCGTTGTATTGGTTGTAGCCAGCGTAGTAATGATTTCCTCAAGCTTCTTCCAGGCTGTGCTAATGATGATAGGCACCATAGCAGTGGCGGTATTATTGATTATTGCTCTTTATAAGCTTGGATATGGGAAAGGCTTTATGAAGGCTATGATACTCAGCACTGAACAGAAAAATGAGAAAGGGTATGTAAGTGCTAAAGATTATGAAGAATATCTTGGCATGAGGGGAATCGTAATAACTCCTTTGAGGTCTGCAGGTACTGTGCTTATTGATGAGAAAAGAATTGATGCAGTGTCAGAGGCAGAGTTTATTGATAAGGATGTAGAGGTTGAGGTCATAAAGGTAGAAGGCAGCAGGATCGTAGTAAGGAGAGCAAATAAATAATTGGAGGTATAGTAAATGGGAGTAGATGTACTGATTTATGTTGTAGGACTATTTGTAATAATACTTGGTCTGACAATATTTCTAAGCTTTGTTCCTCTTGGATTGTGGATTTCTTCACTGGCAGCAGGGGTTAATGTAGGAATATTTACCCTTGTTGGGATGAGACTCAGAAGAGTTGTTCCAAGCAGGATTGTTAACCCGCTTATAAAGGCCAGAAAAGGTGGTATTGACGTTAGTGTAAACCAGCTTGAAGCCCACTTTCTTGCGGGAGGTAATGTTGACAGGGTGGTAAATGCACTTATCGCTGCACAGAGGGCGAAAATCGAGTTGGGTTTTGAAAGAGCTGCAGCTATTGATCTTGCAGGCAGAGATGTTTTGCAGGCTGTACAAATGAGTGTTAATCCTAAGGTAATTGAGACACCTGTTGTAGCAGCAGTGGCTAAGGATGGTATTGAGGTTAGGGCAAAAGCAAGGGTTACAGTAAGAGCAAATATTGAGAGACTGGTCGGCGGAGCCGGCGAAGAAACTATAATCGCCAGAGTCGGTGAGGGTATTGTTACAACTGTTGGTAGCTCTGAGAGCCACAAATTGGTGCTGGAGAATCCGGATATGATATCAAGGACAGTATTGGCCAAGGGTCTGGACTCAGGAACAGCCTTTGAAATACTCTCTATCGATATTGCGGACGTAGATGTAGGCAGAAATATAGGCGCACAGCTGCAAACAGACCAAGCAGAAGCTGACAAGAGGATAGCTCAGGCTAAAGCAGAGGAAAGACGTGCTATGGCCGTGGCAAAAGAGCAGGAAATGAAAGCCGGAGTGCAGGAAATGAGAGCCAAGGTTGTGGAGGCAGAAGCAGAGGTACCGAAGGCACTTGCTGAAGCATTGAGAAATGGAAGAATGGGTGTAATGGATTATTACCAGCTGCAGAATATGCAGGCAGATACCCAGATGAGAGATGCAATATCGAAGGTAAATAAGAGCGACTCTATCGATAAGGAAAAGAAGTAATCCTGTAAAAGCATCTCCATCGAAGGAGGGATGTAGTTGGAACGTTTATTTGCGGTAATATTCGTGATTATAGGCATAGTGAACTTTGTCGCGAAACAGCAGCAGAAGCAAAATCAGAGCCAGGGCAGAATGAAGAAACAGCAAAGCATAGGCGGGCAGAATCCCGGACAGCAGCGCAGTTATAAATTAGAGCTGCCCCAGAGAACTGCCATGGAATACATGCCTTCAACCATTATGCTTGACGAAAGCGAGGGTATAGAGGCTGAGGATAGAAGAATACAAGGCAGCCTGAGCTATATCGAGCAAAGTCAAAGCGCTGAAGGTGTTGACGTAGAGCTTCCAAAGCCTGTTTTGCGGAAGAAGAAAGAGAAGAAACCTGATCCAAAGATTGAGCTAATGGTAGTGGATGAAGAGGAAGCGGTATTCGAGATAACAGAGGATAATCTGCTGAGCAGTATAATAATGGCTGAGATAATCGGGCCGCCCAGGTCTATGAAAAGAAGTATAAGATAATCGGAAAGAAAGCAAGTTAAGCAATGCCTTAACTTGCTTTTTATATTGCTTTACGGCATAGCCCTTGACAAATTATCCCATTATGATAAACTATAATAGTTCGATAATAATAAAACTGAAGGTGCTGGGATGAGAAAGCTAGGAAACGAAAATGAGGTAGTTGAGGTATTTGGTGCATTATCAGATAAAACCAGACTCAATATTGTGCGTGAACTTATGGATGGGGAAAAGCCTTGCTCGGAACTTATTTTAAAGTATAGCATTAGCAAATCAACCTTTTCACATCATGCAAAGATTCTTGCAAGGTGGGGTCTTGTCAAATTCAGGCGGGTGGGTAAATTCCTTTTCTTCTCGTTGGAAAGGAAGTATCTTGAAGATCCTATATGGTCACTAATAAAGGGTTGTGACTAAGAGGATTACTAAATCTTATCTTCAATTTATAAGTTTTATAAAATGGATGAAGAGAAAGGAAAGACTAAAATAGGCACGTTATTATTAAATAAAAATATACTTATTATGGGCATAAGAAATAAATGGAGTATAGCATGGGGAATCGCACAAGCGGTTCATAATGAGGGTGGAAACGTTATAATTACATATCTGGGGGAAAGAGAGAAAGATAGTGTTGAAGAATTGGCTGCTACCATTAGCAGGTCTGCAATACTTAAATGCGATGCAGGTTCAGATGAGGATATCGATAATCTGTTTGACGAAATAAAATCTAAGTATGGTGTTCTGCATGGTTTTGTACATGCAATTGCCTATGCTAAGGCGGAAGATATCCAAAATGGTTATATAAATACCTCAAGAGACGGCTTTGCACTTGCAAATGACATTAGTGCATACTCCCTTGCAGCTGTTAGTCGTAGGGCAAAGGATATTATGACCGAAGGAGGAAGCATAGTAACTCTTACTTATATGGGCTCTGAGAAAGTATTTCCCGGCTATAATGTAATGGGAGTTGCGAAGGCTGCCTTGGAAGCCGGAGTAAGGTACTTAGCTTCTGACATAGGACCATTGGGGATACGGGTAAATGCTATTTCTGCCGGCTCAATAAAGACAATGTCTGCAAAAGGCATTAAGGGTTTCAGCAGTATACTTGATGTGGCAGACCAAAAGGCTCCCCTAAAGAGAAAGCTTAATCAGGAAGATATCGGCGGTCCGGCGGTATTTTTACTTAGTGACATGTCAAAGGGTATCACCGGTGAAGTTATCCATGTAGATTGCGGATTTAACATTATGGGAATATAGTTTACAATGGTTTTTGCTGGTAGTCCTTAGTGGGAAGATTAAAAGAAGAATAAGATATTCAGAAAAGCAAGTTAGGCAATGGCTTAACTTGCTTTTCTTCCGGTTGAAACATATAATTGCATAATTTAGGGCAGATTATCAACAACGATTATACCGCTAAATATAGAGAGCTAAGGTCATAGATGGAGGCTAATATGTTTAAGAAAAAAAAGAATTATTTAAAGCAGATATATAAAATGGATACAGAAACAAATACATTTATAATCGAGGTTTCTCTAGAGAATTACAAAGAAATATTCAATGGGTGGGATCCGTCACCTATCAAAAGAAGAGAGCTGGACCCGGATCTTCTGCATTTTATGAATCAGTGCTCTTCTGATATTCCATTGAGTTTCCCACTGGAATTGCAGTTTTATCTGCCCAAGGAACTATATGATGAAGAGAAAGAAAACCTGACAAGAGTGGGGATCAAAAACAATTTTGCTTTCATTGCTCATTTTATAGGCAAAGAGATTGGACAAATAAATAAGAGAATAGTTTTTTACATCATTACAGCGTTCGCTTTTCTGTCCATAGGCTATATATCCAGAGAGCAAGTGGCAGAGAATATTATCACTACCACATTTATAGAGGGCCTGTCTATTGGAGGGTGGGTTTTTTTATGGGAAGCATTTTCATTATTCTTCTTTTCCAGACAGGAGGTCTACGGCAGATTGAAAAGCAACAAAAGATTTCAGGATACAAACATTAAGTTCAGCTATAACTGAACATAGATATTTGATATATCGAAGCAAACGATGTGTACAAAGCAAGCAGCCATGTATAGCTAAAGAAGCTTATACAAGCCTTGATAATGGTACTTATGAACGCAGCCTTAGAAAAGTCGTATGCAAGGCAGGACGCCGCAGCAAGCCAAAGGGGCCAAGGATGGCCTTTGGAAGGCGCTAGACTTTTCTTAGGCGCAGTGAATTAGTGCCATCAAGGGTTGTATACTGCTACTGTGCTATATATGGCTGCTCGTTTACCACCGCTTTGTCATTAGTCTCGCAAGTTAAGCAATGGCTTAACTTGCTTTTTTGATGTTCTTCATTTTGCCCGGATTGCATACATTTATATAGAGGTGGATGCTATGGTTAAGAAGAGTTATAGAATCAGAGAGAGAATATCAAATACTTTTGAGCTTCCAAAGGATATTATCATGGATGTTTCAAAGGTTATTATCATTGGTACCGGCCAGATTACCGTAGAAAATCATAAGGGTATTGTAGAATACAGCGAGGAGCTAATAAGAGTAAATACGGGCAGCGGCATATTGAAGCTGTGCGGCAGGAACCTTGCTATAAAAACAATACTGCAGGAGGAGATCACTATTACCGGAGAAATAACCAATATTGAGTTTTAATGCACAGGAGAATAAATCATAGTGGCTATTAATAGGCAATGGGGGTAGGCAGACATGTTTATTATACGAATATGGAATTATTTTAGGGGATATGCTATTATTATTGTTAAAGGATTGAAGATTGAAAGGTTTATTAATCTCGCGGTGGTTAATAATATTTACATATGGGACATTGAGAAGCTTGACTATACCACAGTGAAAGCAAAAATTGGACTAGAGAATTTTGGAAAGCTTAGGGACATTGTACGAAAAACAGACAGTTCAGTCAGCATATTGACCAAGCGGGGATTCCCTTTTATTATCAAGAATGTTAAGAGGAGAAAGCTGTTTTACGCTAGTTTGCTGTCACTGTTTATTTTTGTTTACATAATGTCCTCTTTTGTCTGGATGATAGAGATAGTTGGAGAAAAGAATGTCGACAGCGAGAAGATAATAAAGCAGCTTTATGCTGATGGCCTAAGGGAAGGAAGCTTCAAGGGAAAGCTTGACAGAAGACATATTGAGAACCAGGTGCTTATCAACATGCCGGAGCTTTCATGGATTGGCATTCAGATAAAAGGAACTAAGGCAATAGTAGAGGTTGTTGAGAAAAGAGAAGCGCCCCCCATGGTTAATCATACTGATGCCTGCGATATTGTTGCTGCAAAGGACGGGGTCATCACAAAACTGCTGGTGCTCTCGGGCGATCCTCTTGTGAAGGATGGTGAATCTGTCAGAAGAGGCCAAAAGCTCGTAACCGGAACTATTCTCAGAGAAAGTCTGGAGCCCAGGCAAGTACACTCCCTTGCGCAGATAAGTGCCAGAACCTGGTATGAGGATGCAGAAGAAATCCCTCTTCAGCAGGTAGAGTATAAACCCACGGGTAAAATAGCCAGACATTATAAATTGAAGCTGTTGAACAAAGAATTCTCAAGAAAAAGAAGCGTGAGCTTCAAGGATTTCAATGAATATGTAAACGAGAGAAATCTTATAAGCTTTGGGGATTATGTGTTCCCTGTAAAGCTTATCGAATATAGATTTGAAGAGCTGGTACCGGAATTAAAGTTACTTATGGTGAATGAAGCCAAAATGAGATGTGCAGAAAGGCTCAATGCAAGAATAAAGCTTCAGCTGCCAGAAGAAGCTGTGATTTTAAATAAGAGCATAAATTATTACATAGACAAAAAGTCTGTAAAGGCTAAGATAAGTGTTGAGGTCTTGGAGGATATAGGCGTGAAGCAGAAGATAAACTAACACCAAAGCATAGGAGGAAAGCAATTGACTCAAAAGATTATTGAATCTAATATACAAATTGATAATATGGAAAAAATAATGAATCTTTTTGGGAACTTTGACCAGAATCTTAAAGTCATAGAGAGTGAGTTCAATGCAGATATAATCGTAAGAGAAGGCGAAGTAAAACTCGTAGGCGAGGATAAGGATGTCGCCATGCTGAAGAAAACCCTAGATATCCTTCTGAAGATGCAGGAGGCCGGTGAAGTCATCACAAGCCACTCGGTCAGCTATACCATTCAGTTGGTGAAGGAAGGGCAGGAGAACCGGACTGACGAGCTTAACGAGGTGATTATAACAAACGCCAGGGGCAAGGCCGTTAAGAGCAAGACCATTGGACAAAAGAAATACGTTGATGCAATACAGAATAATGAGATTGTATTCGGGATAGGTCCGGCAGGGACAGGAAAGACCTACCTTGCCATGGCTATGGCGGTAAAGGCCTTCAAAAATCGTGAGGTAAACAGAATAGTTCTCACAAGACCTGCCGTGGAAGCGGGAGAAAAACTCGGATTCCTGCCTGGGGACCTGCAGGATAAGGTGGATCCCTATCTGAGACCCCTATATGATGCTCTGCACGATATAATGGGCGCAGAAACTTACCAGAAGCACATCGAAAGAGGGGTAATCGAGGTGGCGCCCCTTGCATATATGAGAGGCAGAACTCTGGATGACGCATTCATTATACTCGATGAAGGCCAGAACACCTCTCCGGAGCAGATGAAAATGTTTCTGACCAGATTGGGGTTCGGTTCAAAGGCGATAATTACAGGAGATATAACGCAGATAGACTTGCCTAGGGGCAAGTATTCAGGTCTGAAGGAAATAATAGAGGTATTGAAAGACGTAAAGGGCATAGAAATCATATACTTTAATGAAAAGGATGTAGTAAGGCATAAGCTGGTGCGTGACATCATTAAGGCATACGAAAAGTATGAAGAAAAAAAGAGTCTGGATGAGGAAGCACCGAGAGGGTAGATTTCCTTAAAACAGGAGAGAGCTAATGATAAATTTTTCTGTTTCAAATTTAAGAAGCGTAGCAAGAAGAAGTACCACTATCAGGATAGTTCTGGTGGCATGCCTTTTTATAGCATTGTTTTCCTTGTTCGTTCTGAATGCAAGACCGGAGATTTATCGTCTTAAGGTAGGAGAGATATCCAATGAGGATATATATGCTCCTTCCGATATAGTGGACAAGTCGGCAACTGAGCTTAGAAAGCAGCAAGCAGAGGAAAGTGTAGCTCCGGTATTCGAGGTTGACTTGACGGTGCAGATTGATATTGAAAAGAAAACAGATAATTTTTTCTCGTTACTGGATTCTGTGAAGAAGAGCGAAGGGGTTGACAAGGCACAGAAGCTAAAAACCCTGGAGCAGGAGTCTAATATAAGTCTAGGCAACAGCTTGTATAATACGCTGCTGGATGCCTCTGAAGCAGATCTTAAGACACTTAGCGGCAATATCAAATACATAATAAATCAGATGCTTAGTGGGAGAATTACAGAGCAGCAATTAAACGACAAGAGAAGTGATATAAGGGAGTTCTTTATGAACCTTCCCAAGAAGAGCAAGCTTAATGAAATTGGCGCTGATATTGCTGTAATGACCCTAAGACCCAATATGTATTACGATGAGCAGACCACACTTTCCAAGAAACAGCAGGAAAGAGAAAAGGTAGAGGAAGTTGTTATACGTAAGGGCACTATTATAGTTAACAAGGGGAAAGAAGTTACAGAACAGCAAATACAGCTCTTAAAGGCTTACGGCCTTTTGTATGTGGGAGGCAGCTCCAGCTTTGAGCTGCAGCTATATGCAGGCTATGGAATTATAATAAGCATCTGTCTCGTTATAATGGGTTTGTATCTAAAAAGGTTGGACAAGAAGCTGTGGGCAAGCAATTCCACTATCTTTCTAATCAGTCTTATAGTTGTGATAACCCTGATCATCACAATGGTGGTCAAGAATATTTCCAGTTATCTGATAATACTGCCTGCCGGTGCAATGTTGATTTCCATACTGGTAAGCCCAAGAGTTGCTATACTGTCAAACATAATGATGTCGATACTTGCAGGCTTTCTAGGCGGGTTTGACATGTCTGTGGTAGCAATAATGCTTCTGACAGGCATACTTGGCGCGGAAATGGTCTCCAGAACACATCATAGGAGTACTTTTATCCTGGCAGGTATGGCTGTAAGTCTGGTCAGCGTGCTTATTATATTCAGCATAGGAATACTCGGCAGAGAAGACCTATACAGAATGCTAAACAGTGGAATGTACGGTGCTATCGGGGGTATTCTATCAGCAGTGCTTACCATAGGCACACTGCCGTTCTTTGAATCCACATTTGATATAATTACACCCTTAAAGCTGCTGGAGTTATCAAACCCAAATCAGCCAATTCTTAGAAGGCTTCTGATTGAAGCGCCGGGAACATACTATCATTCAATATTGGTGGGGAATTTGGCAGAGGCAGCAGCTGAAGAGATAGGTGCAAATCCTCTTTTGTGCAGAGTAGGGGCATACTACCATGACATCGGAAAACTGAAGAGACCATATTTCTTCAAGGAGAATCAGATAACAAAAGATAATCCACATGATAAGATTACACCAAACCTAAGTGCGCTTGTCATAACCTCCCATGTAAAGGACGGAGTGGAGATAGCAAGGAAGAGCAAGCTTCCCTCTGCTGTGGCAAGGATAATTGAGGAACATCATGGAAATACTTTGGTAGCATATTTCTACCATAAGGCATTGACTGCAGAAGGAGTTGAAGCGGTTGAGGAAGGTAAATTCAGATACCCCTTCAACAAGCCGCAGACGCAGGAGGCTGCAATAGTCATGCTGGCAGATTCTGTTGAAGCCTACATCAGGTCTTTGTCCGAACCTACCCAGGATCAAGTAGAGCAGGGTGTGAGAAAGATAATAAAGGATAAGCTCAATGATGCACAGCTTGACGAGTGCGACCTGACGCTTAAAGATCTGGAGATGATAGGAAGAGCTTTCATGAAGGTGCTTGCAGGTATATTCCACGATAGAATAGAATATCCTGAAAATATAAGGGACATATAGTCTGGTGCGGGGTTTCGTGGGTAGGGGTGACCAGCGGTCGTCCGTTGAAGAAAAAACAAAAAAACGATTGGAGGAGTATTTAAATGTCAGTACTGATAGACAACAGACAAGAGGGTATAGAAGTTGATGAGGCTATGGAAGCATTGGTTGCACAAGTAGTGGAAAAGGTGTTGGCTTACGAGGAATGCGAGGAGAACTACGAGGTAAGTATTTCCTTCGTAGGCGACGAAGAGATGCGGAGCCTGAACAATGAATATAGAGGTATTGATAAGGAGACCGATGTCCTTTCCTTCCCGATGCTTGATTTTATAGAGGAAGAGCTGGAGGAAGAGGATGAAGATGCCGAATATATTGATGAGGAGATAGCACTGGGAGATATAGTAATATCAATGAGAAGTGTACGGGAACAGGCTGAGGATTTTGGACACAGCTTTAATAGGGAGCTGGCATTTCTATTGGTACATGGAATGCTACATCTGCTGGGCTATGATCATGAGGATGAAGCAGGAGAAAAAGAAATGTTTGAAAAGCAGGAAGCAATACTGGAAGAAATGAACCTTACAAGATAAAGGAAGTGAAGAGTTGGGTTCAAGGAAGTTTTATGAAAGCTTGAGGCTTGCAGTTGAAGGAGTAGGATACTGCATAAAAACCCAGAGGAACATGAGGATACACCTTGTAGTTGCAATTATTGCCCTGGGGTTGGGAATACTGCTCAGAATTGACAGGCTTGAGTTTATAATGGTGATTATGTCAATCTCTATTGTATTTATATGTGAGATAATAAATACTGCTGTTGAGAGAGCGGTTGATACAGCGACAATGGAGTATCATCCTATTGCCAAGATTTCAAAGGATGTAGCGGCAGGTGCTGTATTGGTTGCTGCATTAAGCTCTGTAATCGTTGGATTACTGATCTTTGGCAAATATCTTTGGGCCATTGCCTTGTAGGGAACGGTTCATAACCGTTCCGCCAACAGCATGGACAGGCTCCAGTATAAGAAAATTTAATTTATTTAGAAAAGAGGGTTTCAAATGAATAGTAGAAGATGGCAGTCAGCGCTAATAATTGTATGCTTTGTTGCAGTAATGTTTTCCGGGTGCGGCAAAAATGTGGAAGTATCCAATGTTGAACCGCAAGTCACACCTATGCCAACTGTTCAACCGACTCCGACTCCTGAACCTCCTAAAGGCTCACCTTGCCCATTAACAGGCATGCTTGTAGAGGACGAGGAGGATTTGAAACTGAGACCCATAGCTGTTATGCTTGATAATGAGTATAATGCAAGACCTCAGTCAGGACTCCTGGATGCTGAGATAGTTTATGAATTCCCTGTTGAGGGGAATATCACAAGATATATGGCTGTTTACCATCATAACCATACAGATAAAATCGGCCCTGTGAGGAGCGCAAGACCTTACTTCATAGATAAAGCAATGGAGCTTAATGCAGTATATGTGCACTGCGGCGGAAGTCCTCAGGCACTACAGGATCTTGTGGCATTGAAGGTCAACGCTCTCAACGATTTGAAGGGCTCTCCATGCTTCTGGAGGGCAAAGGACCGGAAGATGCCGCACAATCTTTACACAAGCACCAAGCTTATGAGGGAAGTAATGGATAGCAGCAAGTTCAATAATAAAACTGCTCCCGAATATTTTAAGTTCAGCGAGGAGCTTCTTAACCTGGATGGTAAGAATACAAGAATGATAAGCTTTAACTACAGCAAGAACTATACAGTCGGGTATGAATATAATGAAAAGGACAAATTATATTATAGGACAATAAACGGCATAAGGCTTAAAGATAAAGAGTCGGGTAAGGATATTGCAACTACCAATATAATTGTTGAAAAAACAACAGCAAAGGTTTTGGATAAAGTAGGCAGATTGGAAGTCAACAATTTAGGAAAGGACAGAGGCTACTATCTGACCGGCGGAAAGCTGATGGAAATAGAATGGAGCAAGAGCAGCAGGAGTGCCAAAACAACGTATAAGGATCTTAAAGGCAATGATATTATCATGAATAAAGGCAATACATGGATTCAGGTGGTTCCGGACTATGTGAGGATTGAAATAAAGGAGTGAAAACCATGAATTACGATATACTAATAGAAAAAGCACAGGAAGCGATGAAAAACGCCTATGTAAAGTATTCGAACTTTAGGGTAGGGGCGGCATTGCTGACAAAAAGCGGCAAGATATATACCGGCTGCAACATTGAGAATTCCTCCTACGGAGCGACGATCTGTGCGGAAAGAGTTGCATTCTCAAAAGCAATTTCTGAAGGTGAGAGAGAATTTGAAGCTATTGCTGTAACAAGCAATCTTAAGAGCTTCACATATCCCTGCGGGATTTGCAGGCAGTTCATGTCAGAATGGGGCTTGGATATAAAGCTTATAACCAAAAGTGAAGGCATATTGAGGGTTCATACTATAGGAGAGCTGTTACCAGAGGCTTTCGTAGAATTCGAAGCAGATAAATAACATTTGCAATAATAATATAGCGTCAATAGGAGAGATATCATGGAGAAAAAATTTAAATCAGGCTTTGTAACAATAATAGGAAGGCCAAATGTGGGAAAGTCTACTCTGATAAACAGACTGTTGGGGGAGCGGGTATCAATTATATCCAGCAAACCCCAGACAACCAGGAATTCAATACGCTGCATATACACTAAGGATGATTATCAGATCGTTTTCATCGATACACCGGGCATACATAAGCCCAGGCACATGCTGGGAGAGTATATGGTAAAAACGGCAACAGAGTCATTAAAAGGCGTGGATGTTGTTGTGGTGATATTTGACTGCTCCACAGAAATAGGCCCAGGGGATATGTATATAGCTGAAGTAGCGGAAAAGGTTGACTCTCCAGTCATACTTGTACTGAACAAGATTGACAGGATAACAAAATCCAGGCTGGAACAGGTTGCAGCATCATTAATTATGCATGAGAACTATTTTGATGCAATAATACCAATTTCGGCAGGTACCGGAGAGAACCTTGAGGAGCTTTTGAAGGAGATAGTTAAGCATCTGCCGGAAGGTCCCAAGTATTTCACTGAGGACATATACACAGACATGCCTGAGAAATTCATAGTATCAGAGCTTATCAGGGAAAAGATACTTGAGCTTACAGACGAGGAAATACCTCACGGAACAGCTGTAGATATTACCTCCATGAAGGAAAGGGAGAATAAAGAGCTTATAGATATTGAAGCCACCATATTCTGTGAGAAGGATTCCCATAAGGGAATGATAATAGGGAAGCAAGGGAAGATGCTGAAGGAGATCGGCATCAGGGCGAGAGTTGACATTGAGACTCTGCTGAATTGTAAAGTCAACCTGCAGCTATGGGTAAAGGTGAAGAGCGACTGGCGTGATAATAGAAGTGCGCTGAAGAACTTCGGGTATAAATGGGAGTGAAAAAATGTCAATATCAAAGACAGAAGGCATAGTCCTGAAGCATACCAATTTGGGTGAAGCGGATAGAATACTGACAATACTCACAAGAAATAACGGAAAAATCAAAGCAATTGCTAAAGGCTGCCGTAAACCAAAGAGCAGCCTTCTTTCATCCTCAGAGGTTTTTGTTTTCAGTGAGTTTGTAATATATAAGGGATCGAATTTCTATCATGTATCCCAAGCTGCCACAAGAGAAACCTTTTATAACATAAGGAAAGATCTCTTGAGGCTTTCTTATGCCACTTATTTTGCTGAGCTTGCGGAAGCTGTCTCTGATGAGGATATACCGAGTGAAAGATTGTTTTTGCTGCTTGCAAAGACACTTTATTATCTTTCTGCCGGGGAAATACCAATGGGACTAATAAATTTGGGTTATCAGCTGAAGCTTATGGATATCAGTGGGTACAGGCCTAATTTGACCAGATGTGCGGTTTGCAGGAAAGCAAATGAGGATTATGCAAGGTTCAGTATTGGCATGGGAGGAGTTATTTGCGGTGATTGCGGCTCCGATGAAAGTATAAGGAAGGATGGAGATGTTTTCAAGATCAGCCAAGGTACTGTAGAAGCTTTTAAATTTTTGTTGAACACTGAAATTTCTAGATTAAATACTAAGAAAATTGATAATACTATTTTTAACGAAATAGACAAAATAACTAGATCCTTCATCCAGAGCCACTTGGATAAAAAGTTCAAGTCTCTTGATTTTTTGGATGATATAAAGGATTCAGACTTCTAGAGATTTCATTAAATAAGATTTGAAAGGAGCAGATTCCATGGATATAAGTCTTGAGAAGGTTGACATTATTAGGGATAGGACAGGTGTTTCCTATAAAGAAGCAAATGATGCCCTTGCAGCAGCTAACGGCAATGTAGTGGATGCCTTGATAAATATTGAAGAGGCAGGAGACAAGAAGTGGACAGATACAATCTCTGTCAAAGGGAACGAAGCAGTTGATAAGCTCAAGGGGATAGTTAAGTCAGGCAATGTAAACAGGATTAGAGTAAAAAAGGATGATTATGTTATATTGGATATACCTGTAACTGCAGGAGCTATAAGTGCAGTTGCAATTCCGCAGCTTACAGCAATAGGAACAGCAGTTGCGCTGCTGTCAAAATGTACAATAGAGGTTGAAAGACCCAACAGACAGACTATTAATGTGACAGAAGCAATAACAAATACCGCTGATGACCTTGCAAATAAGATAAAGAATGCAGCTGGTGATCTGAAGAACATGAAATCCGGTGTAACCGGACAAAGAACTGGGTTAGCGGATGCCATTGATACCTTCAGCGCCGAAAATATGGATGACTATACCTTCAAGAGCAACGATTATACTGATGCTTCAAATGTAAACGTTGATGACACCTATAAGAGCAAGGATTATGTTGATACTTCCGCTGTAAATGTTAACGATGCATTTACAGAATAGGCTATTGACAAAATATATACTATTTGTTAAATTAATGTTAATATATCGTAATTAACGGTATACCTTGCGTTGAAGAAGAGGAGTAGTCACATTATTGCACTCTTAGAGAGCCGGGAGCTGGTGGGAGCTTGGCAGTGCAGCTTGACGAAGGGCGCTTTGGAGCAGATGTCAGTAAAGAGGGCTTGGTAAGGTACTCTTATCAGGCCAAAAAGGGTGGAACCGCGGAAGTAAACCTTTCGTCCCTTGTATCAAGGGATGAAGGGTTTTTTTATTTTTACTTTTTATCAAAATCGGTATTTGGAGGGATGGAAATGACATTTCAAGAGATTATTCTCACGCTTCAGAAATATTGGGCTGAGCAGCATTGTATTATCGCACAGCCTTATGATGTGGAGAAGGGTGCAGGTACTATGAGTCCTTACACATTTTTGAAGGCCTTGGGGCCGGAGCCTTGGAGAGTGGCATATGTAGAGCCCTCAAGGCGTCCTGCAGATGCAAGGTATGGGGAAAATCCCAACAGGCTGTACCAGCACCATCAGTTCCAGGTAATTTTAAAGCCTTCCCCGGACAATGTGCAGGATTTATATCTGGGAAGTCTTAAAGCATTGGGAATTGATCCGCTTAAGCATGACATCAGATTTGTAGAGGACAACTGGGAAGCCCCCACTCTTGGCGCTTGGGGCCTTGGTTGGGAGGTATGGCTGGATGGTATGGAGATAACCCAGTTTACATACTTCCAACAGGTAGGAAGTGTTGACTGCCAGCTGGAGTCTGCGGAGCTGACCTATGGTCTGGAGAGAATAGCAATGTATATCCAGAATATAAACAACGTATTCGATATTGAATGGGTTTCAGGTATAAATTACGGTGATGTATTCAAGGTTGCAGAATATGAACACTCAAAGTACAGCTTTGAGGAAGCGGATACCAAGCTGCTTTTCAGGCTGTTTGACGAATATGAGGGAGAGGCAAAGAGGTTGCTGGATAAGAATATTGTTCTGCCAGCCTATGATTTTGTTCTAAAATGCTCACATGCCTTCAATGTACTTGATGCAAGGAAGGCTATAAGCGTTACCGAAAGAACCAGTTTCATCGGAAGGGTAAGGAATCTCGCAAGGCTTGTAGCCCAGGGTTACCTGAAGCAAAGAGAAGAAATGGGATATCCACTGCTCAAGAAGGCTGTATTCGGAGGTGCAAAAAATGAGTAAGGATTTATTATATGAGATTGGTACCGAGGAGATCCCAGCTAAGTATATGCCGGCTACGCTGGAGCAGGTAAAGAGTATTGCTGAGTCAATGCTTAAAGGTAATAGGATTGCTTTTGAGGAGATAAAGACCTATGGTACTCCCAGAAGGATAGTACTTGTTGTTAAAGGTATTGCAGAGCAGCAGGAGGATCTGGAGGAGCTGGTGAAAGGCCCTTCCAAGAAAGCAGCCTATGATGAAAGCGGTAATCCGAGCAAGGCTTTGCTGGGCTTCTTAAAAGGCCAGAAGGCAGAGCTCCAGGATGTGCTGCTTCAGGAGCTTGCGGGGGTAGAGTACATATACTTCAAGAAGCAGGAAAAAGGCCAATCCACTAAAGAAGTTCTGAAGACGATACTTCCTAACATACTTACCTCAATCACCTTCCCAAAATCTATGAAGTGGGGTAACAAATCCTTCAGATTTGCCAGACCTGTCAGATGGCTGGTGCCAATCCTGGGAGACCAGCTTATAGAGTTTGATAAGGATGGAATACAGTGCAGCAGGAACACAAAGGGACACAGGGTATTGTCAACCGGCAGCATAGAGATAGGTAATACAGCAGAGTATTTTGAAAAGCTCCGGAAGGGCTTCGTCATTGTAGACCAGGAAGAAAGGCGTTCGTTAATACGCAAACAGTGCGAAGAGCTGGCAAAAGCAAAGGGCGGCGAAGTGCTTATGGATGAAGAGCTGCTGGAAGAGGTTGTATACCTATTGGAATATCCTACTGCCCTCATGGGTGGTTTTGAAGAAGAATATCTCAAGCTTCCTAAGGAAGTAGTCATTACTCCAATGAAGGAGCACCAGAGATATTTCCCTGTTTTGGATAAGAATAAAAAGCTTATGAATTACTTCATTACTGTAAGAAACGGCGATAACCGCTTCTTGGAGACAGTACAGGAAGGAAATGAGAAGGTTCTCAGAGCAAGACTGGCAGATGCAAACTTCTTCTATAGTGAAGACAGAAAAAATTCCTTGGATGTCTGTGTGGAAAAGCTAAAGAGCATAGTATTCCAGGAAACCTTAGGAACGATATATGATAAGACCCAGAGGATAATTGCAATAAGCGAATATCTTTCGGAAGTAGTTGGGTTAAGCAGCGACCTGCGAAGGTATCTGCTAAGATCTGCTTACTTATGCAAGGCTGATCTGGTTTCCAATATGGTTAAGGAATTTGATGAGCTGCAGGGAATAATGGGAAGAGAATATGCACTGCTGCAGGATGAAAAGGAAGAAGTAGCAAATGCTATACTCGAGCATTACCTTCCAAGGTTTGCAGGGGACTATACTCCCGAAACTGTAAATGGGTCAATTTTGAGTATTTCAGATAAAATGGATACCATCTGCGGCTGTTTTGCAATAGGTATACAGCCAACGGGTTCCCAGGATCCATATGCCCTTAGACGGCAGGCTATAGGCATTACCTCCATAGTACTTGAGGGGAAAATGCATTTGGGATTGGCACATCTTGCAGATACAGCACTTAAGTCCTTTGCAGAAAAGGGCATATTAAAAGGTGATGTTAAGGCAATAAAGAAGGATGTAATAGAATTCTTCAGGCAGAGATTCAGAAATGTCATGATTGACAAGGGCTTTGAATATGATGTGATTGATGCTGTGATAAATGCTGAGTTTGACGATATTTATGATTCGTATCTGAAGATTGAGGAGCTATCAAAGTGGAAGTATAGGGATGAGTTCCTGAACATCCTGGGCTCTGTAAGCAGAGTATCAAATCTGGCTTCTAAGGCTAAGAGCTCTGAAATAAATATTGAGCTTTTCACAGAAAAGGCTGAGCTGGAGCTTCTGAATGCCTTTGACAGGGTGAATGCAGAATATGAGGGATATGTGGATAACAGGGAGTATGGGAAAGCATTAAAGCTTATGATCACACTTAAAAAGCCTATTGATGACTTCTTCGATAATATAATGGTAATGGTAGAGGATGAGGACATAAAGAACAACAGGCTGGGGCTTTTAAAGAGCATGGCGAATATGATGAACCGAATGGCTGACTTAGGTGCGATAGTAGTGAACAAGTAAAAAAGGCTTCTATGGAAGCATTTTAACAACCAAGGAAGCCTTTTTTGAAACTCATTTACGGAAAGTGGTACACTATGGAAATCTATACTTTCCTATTCGTTATAGTGCAAACCGGCACTTTGAAAGGTCGGAACATACAAAGTGCCGGTATTCCATTGTATCGGAAAGTTATACTTTCCGATACAATAGAATACCATTATTAAACTGCCCGTGCCAGAATTTCCTCATTACATTCGGAAAAGGCACATGGGCTTCAAATGCGGCGCGGCCGCCTTTGTTCTTCCTAATGAATCTTCATTATTATACAAAACTTGATTTTTTTATTGTGATGATATATGCTATATGTTAGTATTTATAGAGAATATAGTATAAATAAGGTAAACTTCATAAAATTTATACATATTGCACAACATAGAATATAAGGCAAAATGACCTCCAAAAACGTTTTAGGCAGGTGGTAGCCATAGAATTTACAAGTCGTCAGAAACAGATAGTTGAGCTGGTAAAGAATAATCAACCAATCACAAGCGAGCAGCTGGCAGCAAAGCTCAATATGACAAGGGCCGCCTTAAGGCCAGACCTTACAATACTTACCATGTCCGACATACTTGAGGCCAGACCGAAGGTTGGGTACTTTTATTCAGGAAAGAGTGTAAACAACATAGGCAGTGATTTTATCAAAAGCATAAAGGTTGCGGAAATAAAATCCTCGCCTGTAGTGGTTGATGAAGCTACAACTGTTTATGATGCAATTGTTACGCTTTTCTTAATGAATGTTGGGACAATATTCGTTCAGAACAATGGAGCACTTACTGGAGTAGTATCCAGAAAGGACTTTATCAAAATTGCAATAGGCAACAATGATATACGCAGCATGCCGGTTGGGGTTATAATGACAAGAATGCCCAACGTGATATATATAAAGGATACCGATAGTGCTTATGATGCGGTAGAAAGGCTTATTGCTCACGATATAGACAGTTTACCTGTAGTCGAGCCTTATAAGGATGAGGATGGAAAACAGTTGTTTAAAATAACTGGCAAGGTGTCAAAGACTAGAATAGCTAAACTGCTTTATGACATGTGCAAGCAATAGGTTAGGGGGATATTATGGATAAAAATAGGGCAGTAATATTTGTGATATCGGACTCAATAGGGGAGACAGCGGAGCAGGTGGCAAAAGCTGCGGCGGCCCAGTACCCTGAGTGTGAAATCAGAATAAGATGGATACCATATGTTACCGAGATAGAGAGCATCCAGGAAGTAGTAAGCGAGGCAAAAGACCTGGACAGCATAATAATGTTTACACTGGTGGTACCGGAGCTTAGACAATATCTAATAAAGCAAGCTGAGGAGCATAACATTACCTATGTAGATATAATGGGCCCTGCAGTAGACGCTATAGGTAAAGTCACCAAGCAGCATCCCACAGATATACCAGGGGCAGTGAGAAAGCTTGATGATGAGTACTTCAAGAAGGTTGAAGCTATGGAATTTGCGGTAAAGTATGACGACTGCAAGGATCCAAGGGGTATAAAGAAGGCCGATGTGGTATTGCTTGGAATCTCCAGGACCTCCAAGACCCCGCTCAGCATGTTCCTGGCTACTAAGAATATTAAGGTGGCAAATATACCATTGATGCCGGAAGTGAAACCCCAAAAGGAACTTTTTGAAATATCTCCAAAGAGGATAATTGGTTTGGTAATCAGTTCAGACCATCTTAATCCGATCAGATTGGAAAGGTTGAAATCTCATGGGCTAAAAAGCGAAGCAAATTATGCTAGCATGGAAAGAATAGCCTATGAGCTTAAATATGCTGAAGAAATCATGAACAAAATCGGATGCAGCATAGTTGATGTAACCGATAAAGCCATTGAGGAAACAGCAAATATTATACTTCAAATATTAAAGGAGGCTAATGAGGAATGAAGAAGTACGTTTACAACTTTAAAGAAGGAAAGGCTTCAATGAAAGACCTCTTAGGAGGCAAAGGCGCCAATTTGGCTGAAATGAGCAATATAGGGCTGCCAGTACCTCCAGGATTTACTATAACAACTGAGGCCTGCAATGAGTATTATAACCAGGGTGAACAAGTTTGGAAGGAGCTTAGCGATGAAATATTCGCAGAGCTTAAGGATTTAGAAACTGCCACAGGCAAGACCTTCGGCGGAGGAAGCAATCCGCTTCTCGTGTCTGTAAGATCCGGTGCAAAGTTTTCAATGCCTGGTATGATGGATACAATTCTTAATCTTGGCTTGAATGACGAAGTTGTTGAAACAGTGAAAAACAGCACTGGCAATGAAAGATTCGCATTGGACAGCTACAGAAGATTCATCCAGATGTTCAGTGATGTTGTTATGGAGATTCCAAAGCCAAGATTCGAAAAAATCCTTGATGCAATAAAAGAAGAAAAACATGTGAAATTTGATACTGACCTTACAGCTTCGGACCTTAAAGAAGTTGTTGAGAGATTCAAGGATCTCTATAAGAAGGAAAAAGGCGAGAGCTTCCCTCAGAATCCTAGAGAGCAGCTTTTACACTCAGTAACTGCAGTATTCAGATCATGGAATAATGAGAGAGCAATAATATACAGAGCAATGAATAACATACCTGGAAACCTTGGCACAGCTGTTAACATACAGTCGATGGTATTCGGCAATATGGGAGACGACTGTGGAACAGGGGTTGCTTTCACAAGAAACCCATCAACCGGAGAAAGAAAGCTGTACGGCGAATTCCTTATGAATGCACAGGGTGAAGACGTTGTTGCAGGTGTAAGAACACCTCAGACAATTGATAAGCTCGGTGAAATCAATAAGGCAGTTTATGACCAGTTTGTAAGCGTTGCAAATCTCTTGGAAGACCACTACAGAGATATGCAGGACATAGAGTTCACAATAGAAAAAGGCAAGCTTTTCATGCTCCAGACAAGAAACGGCAAGAGAACAGCTGCTGCAACACTTAGGGTTGCTGTTGAGCTTGTTGAAGAAGGCAAGATAAGCAAGGACGAAGCTGTAATGAGAGTAGATCCAGCACAGCTTGACCAGTTGCTGCATCCTAACTTTGACACAGAAGCACTTAAGAAGGCAACTTCAGTAGCAAAAGGACTTCCAGCTTCACCAGGCGCTGCATCAGGTAAGGTTTACTTTACAGCAGCAGCGGCAGTAGAAGCAGCAAAAAATGGTGAGAAGGTAGTTCTAGTCAGACAGGAAACTTCACCTGAAGATATTGAAGGTATGATAGAATCCCAGGGTATATTGACTGCTAGAGGCGGAATGACTTCACATGCTGCGGTTGTGGCAAGAGGTATGGGTAAGTGCTGTGTAGCAGGCTGCGAAGATATTAAGGTTAATGAGGATGCAAAGCAGTTCTCAATTGGCAGCAAGATATACAATGAAGGCGACTTAATATCCATTAACGGAAGTACCGGTCATGTTTATGAAGGCGTTATTGCTACAAAGACTCCAGAGATGTCCGGTCATTTCGGAACCTTGATGTCATGGGCTGATGAAGTAAGAAAGCTTAAGGTAAGAACAAATGCTGACACTCCAAAAGATGCACAGCAGGCTGTAATATTCGGCGCAGAAGGCATAGGCCTTTGCCGTACAGAGCACATGTTCTTTGATGAGGCGAGAATACCTGCAGTTAGAGAAATGATTATATCTGAAACTCTGGAACAGAGAAAGGTTGCATTAGAAAAGCTTCTCCCAATGCAGAGAGAGGACTTCATAGGAATATTCGAGGCTATGGAAGCCAGACCGGTTACTATAAGGCTCCTGGATCCACCACTACACGAGTTCCTGCCTCATGCTGATGAGGATATCAAAGATCTTGCAAAAACAATGGGTATTGATTTTGAAACCCTCAAAGAAAGAGTTGAGAGTTTGCATGAGTTCAACCCTATGCTTGGTCACAGGGGCTGCCGTCTTGCAGTTACATATCCTGAGCTGGCTGAAATGCAGGCAAGAGCTATAATAGAAGCTGCAGTGCATGTAAAGAAGAATAAGGGAATAGATGTCCATCCTGAAATAATGATACCTCTAGTAGGAGACGTAAAAGAACTTACATACATTGAAAAGATAGTAAGGGAAACAGCTGATAAGATTATAGCTGAATCCGGAATAAAGCTTGAGTATATGTATGGTACAATGATAGAAGTGCCAAGAGGCGCTGTGACAGCTGATGAAATAGCAAAATCAGCTGAGTTCTTCTCCTTCGGTACTAATGACCTTACACAGATGACCTACGGTTTCTCAAGAGACGATGCTGGCAAGTTCATAAAGGAATACCTCAACAAAGGTATATTCGAACAGGATCCATTCCAGACTCTCGACCAGAACGGTGTAGGAAAGCTCATTAAAATGGCTGCTGAGCTTGGAAAAAGCGTAAGACCGGGCATAAAGCTTGGTATCTGCGGAGAGCATGGCGGAGACCCTGCATCCATAGAATTCTGCCACAAGGTAGGACTTAACTATGTATCCTGCTCACCATTCAGAGTGCCGATAGCAAGACTTGCTGCAGCACAGGCCAATATTAAGGGTAGAATGGGCGAATACAGTCAGAAATAAAATAAAGATTAAATAAGAATCCGTATATCTCAATTTGAGATATACGGATTTTTTTTACTATAGACAAACTGTAGCATTAAGATGTACAAGTCATATAATGCTAGTGGAAGAAAATAAACCGGTTAGATCCTCTGTTTCCTGAAAGAAGGGAGGTGACTATATGGGATTTGTAAAAATGCCCGCAATGCTTTCATCAGAAGCGCTAAAAGCTTTAGCAGGAAATGTTTATACTGTTAAAGACGAGCCGAGCCCTAAGGACGAAATGGCTGCAGCATGGAAAGACTTCTTTAGGCCAGAAAAGAAGAGCTATAAGCATGAAGAAAAAAGATGCGTTCCAGAACCTAGCCCCATTGATGATGATATTTGCTGTCCAAAAAAGGTTAAGTTCATATTCTTATTGAACAACGCAGTAGTAATCAATGTTAATGCAATAGCTGGGGAAGAGGTTGACCCAGCGTAAGAGGCTGTATGAAATGCATAGGTACATAATGTCCAGGCTAGTGTACCTATGCTTCACTATACATACAGGATCCAGAAAGGGAGGTGATGAAAACATGGATAAGGTAGTAATGCCTGAGCTTATAACACCTGCGTTTGCAGAAATGATAGCTGATAACCCGGAAATACTTAGAATAATAGCAGACCATCAACCCGGTGAGGAAGTAATAGTAGGGCAGAACTGTACTCTTGATTGCAATTGCAATCCAACCAACGTCAAGCTAGTACTTTGCAATGTAACTATTGCTGTAAATCACACAGAGGATGGGTGCGATGAAGGCTGTGGGGCAGAAGAAGCTGAAGATCAGGCAGGCAGCTGTCATATAGAAATATGCGGCGAAGACTATAACCAAGAGGACTGTCGCTGGAGCGAGCTTCAGAGCGAAGTAAGTCAACTGAAGTTGGAGGTGGCAGTACTCGAGGCAAGGATGGAAGAAGCTGAAAAAATACTTAAGCTGATACCTAGGCAAATGCTCAATAGAAAGCTGGTTGCCAGGTGTAAGAAGGATATAAGTGAAGCTGCGGAGGAGTTAACTGCAAAAAAGAAGGAACTGGAAGAGCTCATCTGGCTTATGGAGTTTGGACAATAGTAAGAAATAACTTTTTTAGTACAATCAGTGGCAAAATGATGTACAAGTCATACTATGCTATTGGAAGAGGACAAACCGGTTTAGAGTCTCCGTCTATTAAAAGAAAGGAGGTGAATTTATGGAATATGTAAAGATGCCAGAATTATTGTCAGCTGAAGCTGCAAGAGTTCTTGCAAGCAATATGGATGCTGTTAGTGAAATGCTGAGCGCCAGAGAAGTTGGTGGAACTAGCAATGGCAGTGATGAAATCGCCTGCCCGAAGAAAGTAAAGTTCATATTTGTATTGAATAACGTGGTGATAATCAACGTGAATGCAGTAGCAGCTGAAGAAGATAATCATGGTCATGACCATTGCTAAGCCCCCAAAAATAAAAACTTAATAGCCCCAGATATATCGGTTGATGATATACTGATTTAAGCAATTAGAGGTATTGAGAGCTTTGCTCCCCATACCTCTAATTTGCCTATTTGCTGTTATTGAACATTTCTGCCTAAGCCACGTCCTCCGCCAAAACCGCCCATTCCAGCGCCGCCGCTGCCGAAGCCATTACCGCAGCCCCCGTTCATCCTGCCGAATCCGGGAGTCTGCCCATTGCAGCTTTCAATATTGGTGCTCATTCTTTCTTTAACCAGCTTTCCCTGATCCGCTGTGATGATACCTGCCTTTACCTGCTCATCGATATAGTCATTTCGCTTATCCAGCAGGTCATTCTTGTAGTCTTCAGCCGATACACCTTTGTCAAGGGCAATCTGGTAATATGATTTTCCGGATTGCCTCAAGGCTAATACATCTTTTATGTCCATATCAAGTCTTTTGGCAAGAACAGATGCCGGTATGAGCTGGCCGAAGCCGATTCTTTGGGACTGAAGCTCTGTTATCTCGGCATCACTCAGTCCGGTAACCTTTGAAAGTATGCTTTGGTCGCTGTCAGCGAAAACCGAGAAAGCAGAAAATATCAGCGCTAAAGTTAAAACAGCAATTAATGTAAGTTTTTTCATTTTTTTCACCCTTTCAATATAAATTTTTTTCAGGTTTGAAATTTAAACCTTAAGTTAATTCTACAGAACAGATATGTTTGCATCATGATGAAATTGTGATGGATTTATGAAAATTGAAAAGCCCATGGTTTATTAGTTACATTAATGTCAAATATGTGTAATAATGAATAAAAAGCCAAAAGTATAAGGACGTGATTTTATGTCAGGTGAAAGGATTCTTTTAATAGAGGATGAAAGCCGGATCAGAGAAATGGTGAAAGAATACCTTGAAAATGAAGGTTTTGAAATTACTGAAGCAGTTGATGGAGCTGATGCAATAGACAAGTTCAAAAGTTCGGAGTTTGATATGCTTGTACTTGATGTAATGCTTCCCAAGGTGGATGGCTGGAGTGTGTGCAGAGAGGTAAGAAGGACGTCTGCAATACCAATATTAATGCTGAGTGCACGAGGGGAAGAATATGACAGGCTCTTCGGATTTGAACTGGGAGTAGATGATTACATTATAAAGCCTTTCAGCCCCAAGGAGCTTGTAGCAAGAATGAAGGCTGTTCTGAGAAGGAGCACCAATGCAAAAGGCAATGCATCCACTGCCGGACTGTTTGAATATAAAGAACTCTATGTCAATATTGATGCAAGAAAGGTTGCAATAGGCGGCAATAATATTGGAATGACTCCTAAAGAGTTTGATTTGCTGAGCTTCTTTGTGAAAAATATGGATAAGGTGTTTACAAGAGAACAGCTGCTGGATAAGGTATGGGGCTATGAGTTCGGTGGGGACTACAGAACGGTTGATACGCATGTAAAAATGCTCAGAGAAAGTCTTGGAGAATACAGGAGACTTTTGGTTACCGTGTGGGGCGTAGGATATAAGTTTGAGATCGGGGGTTAGGATATGAAGAGCATATCTATCAGGCTTTGGATGCAGATGCTTCTTCTAATAGGAATTACTCTGGGACTTCTTTGGATTTTCCAGGTTGTGATGCTGGAGAAGTACTATATGTACAGCCAGACTAGGAATATTAAGCAGCAAGGACTGGCAATAGCTAAGGTTTTTGAAGAAGGAGCTTCCAATGAACAGCTCCAGCGGGAGGCTGAGGAATTAAGTCTGAAATATAATGCCGGTGTGGAGATTTTTGACTTGGCAGGGGGCAGAGTATTTGGCTATACTTTTATGCCGATGATGGGTAAGGCTATGGACAAGCAGGAGGTATTTACAGAAGCATCAAAGGGCGGCATAACGGTGAGGCAGACAAAGCATAACAGGCTTAACAGCAATATCCTGCTTGTAGGTATACCAATCGGCGGGCAGTCGGCGGTCGGCGGTGTGCTTATAATAAGTGCCCCTCTTGCATCAATAAAGGAAACAGAAGCAATAATTAAAGAGCAATTGATGATCGTCACCGCCATACTAATATTGATATCCTTGGCATTGACATTCTTTTTCTCAAGAGCATTCACAAGACCAATACTGAAAATTAATGAAGCTGCAGCAAAAATGGCTGTTGGCAATCTCTCCATAAGGATTGATGTGGACGGCAAGGATGAGCTTGGTATGCTCGCAGATACAATCAACAACCTTTCATTGCAGCTGCATAAAATTGAGCAGCTGAGGAAGGAGCTTATAGCAAATGTATCTCACGAGTTCAGGACTCCCCTTAGTCTGATTAAGGGCTATGCAGAAACAATAATGGATGTCACAGGGGATATGCCGGAAAAAAGGAACAAGCAGCTGGGCATAATATTGGAAGAGGCCGAAAGACTCAGGAGCATGGTCGACGATACCCTGAACCTTTCACAAATGCAGTCGGAATATTTTCAGTTGGACATTAGACCTTTTGATATTGCTGCTTCTGTCAGAAATATTAAGAACAGGTTCTTGTATATATTGGAAGAAAGTGGAATAAGCATAGAAATACAGACAAGTGATTGCATTATTGTAATGGGGGATGAAGCCAGAATCGAACAAGTGTTATACAATTTTGTGAGCAATGCCTGTAATCATACTGCCAGAGGAGGGTGGATACGAATAGAAATAATAGAAAATGTAGATAATGTTAAAATTGAGGTTATAGATAACGGTGAAGGAATAGCTGCAGATGAACTGCCAAATATCTGGGACAGATTTTATAAGGGTTCAAAAGAAAACAAAGGGACGGGATTAGGTCTGGCTATAGCAAAAAAGATACTTGAAGCCCACGTGAGCAGTTATGGTGTAGAAAGCAAATTAAATCAAGGCACAAGGTTTTGGTTTACTCTGAATAAAGCAAAAGCCCATGCCTGATTTTGGGCGATAAGGATTATTTTGTTTCGGGGTTACAAGGTGACGAGTTCGCGAAGAACGTAGGGGCGAACAGTGTGAGCCAGTACAATTGAAACTTGGCATAGAAGTTGCAATACTTTTTATAGGATAAGAATAAAATTATTGAGGAGGTTATAAGTACAATGAGAGAAGTTGTAATAGTAGGTGCGGCTAGAACCGCAATAGGTAATTTCAATGGCAGCCTTGCTGGCGTTTCAGCGGTTGATCTTGGAGTGGCTGCGGTTAAGGAAGCTATTAAGAGAGCAGGTATTACCCCTGACATGGTGGATGAGACTGTTTTAGGCTGTATTCTCCAGGCTGGATTGGGACAAGGGGTGGCAAGACAGGTAGCTGTAAAAGCAGGGATACCTGTTGAAAAACCAGCTTATACAATCAATATGATATGTGGTTCGGGCTTAAGAGCTGTACAGATAGCTGCTCAGCAGATTATATCCGGAGAGTGTGATGTTGTAGTTGCAGGCGGCACTGAGAACATGAGCGCAGCTCCATATTTGCTGAAAAATGCAAGAACAGGCTACAGAATGGGCCATGGAGAAGTAGTAGACTCAATGATACATGACTCCCTCACAGATATATTCAATAACTATCATATGGGTATGACTGCCGAAAATTTGGCAGATAAATACAACATTTCAAGAGAAGAGCAGGATGCATTTGCAGCGGCCAGCCAGAATAAAGCTGAAGCGGCTATTAAGGAAGGCAAGTTCAAGGATGAAATCGTGCCGGTAATAATTCCTTCAAAAAAAGGTGACACAGTAGTAGACACAGATGAATTCCCAAGAGCAGGGATAACTGCAGAAGCACTTTCAAAGCTGAGACCTGCCTTTAAGAAGGATGGTACAGTAACAGCAGGCAATGCATCCGGTATAAACGATGGCGCTGCTGCTTTAGTAGTAATGGCAGCTGACAAAGCAAAGGAGCTTGGTTTGACGCCGCTATGCAAGATAGCAGGTTACGGCTCAGCAGGTGTAGATCCAAGCATAATGGGTATTGGACCTGTTCCAGCAGTTAAGAAGGCATTGGAGAGGTCAAACCTCAAGCTTGAGGATATTGATCTTGTAGAAGCTAATGAGGCTTTTGCAGCTCAGGCTCTCGCAGTATCAAAGGAGCTTGGTCTGGACATGAGCAAGGTAAATGTCAATGGTGGAGCTATTGCACTGGGGCATCCGGTAGGAGCCAGTGGTGCAAGAATACTAATCACATTGCTTTATGAAATGAAGAGAAGAAACCTGAAGCATGGCCTTGCAACCTTATGCATTGGCGGCGGCATGGGTACAGCTCTTGTAGTAGAAATGTAGAATTACATATATATCGTATAAAAGGAGGAAGAAATAATTGAGATTAAAGGATAAAGTAGCTGTAATTACCGGTTCTACAAAGGGAATAGGTATGGAAACTGCAAAAACATTTGCCAGAGAAGGTGCAAAGGTAGTAATTTGCGGTACACGAGAGAATGCAATTAAGGAAGTTGTTGAAGAGATAAAATCAATGGGTGCTGAAGCAATTGGCTTCAAGGTTGATGTAAGCAAGCGTGCACAGGTAGATGAAATGGTGGCTGGTGTTAAGGCAGCCTGGGGCAGAATAGATATACTTGTGAATAATGCAGGCATAACAGCAGACGCAATGCTTAGAAAGATGACAGAAGACCAGTTTGACAGCGTAATCAATATCAACCTGAAGGGCGTTTACAATTGCGCACAGTCTGTACTTGATATGATGCTCGAACAGGGTGGAGGAGTAATCCTTAATACCACTTCTGTAGTAGGGCTGTATGGTAATGTGGGTCAGACCAACTATGCTGCAGCAAAGTGGGGAGTTATTGGTATGACAAAGACCTGGGCGAAGGAGCTTGGAAGAAAAGGCATAAGGGTAAATGCAGTTGCGCCGGGTTTCATAATGACTCCTATGACTGAAGCTGTTCCGGAGAAGGTACTGGACATGATGAAGGAAAAGGCTCCACTTCAAAGACTCGGAAAGCCTGAGGATATTGCAAATGCATTCCTGTTCCTCGCTTCTGATGAAGCAAGCTTCGTAACCGGTACAGTTCTCTCGGTAGACGGAGGACTCGTAATCTAATAATATAGGCATATAGAAAAAGGATTGCTCCTTAGAGCAATCCTTTTTATGTTACTTTAATTATGTTACTTTAATATCGTCGGCATTATTGCTGGAGTCACAGATATCTGAGAATCCTTAGGTGCTTTTTCTACTTTAAGGTAGTTTATTAGCATGTTGGCTGTCTCTGCCTTTGTAAGCTCCATGTCCTGCCCGAAGATGCCGTCTGATATATCGACAAGACCAAGTGAAGCTGCTATTGCGGCATAGCCTGTGTTTGCTGTAGTTATGCCTGCAGAATCCTTAAGGTTGAGGACGAACATGTTGCCAAAGTCCGCAACAAAGCCTACACCCAGTGCTTTTACCATCATTTTTGATGCGCTCATGGTTGTAACACAAGCTTCCGGGCTTTTGTCCTTTTTCGCAAGTATGTTCTGCATTATGGCATTTTCATAATGTCTGTCATATTCGCTGCTGTCAGCTGTTGCATAAGGTATTGGATAGTATTCTGGCTGTATCGTCTTCATCAGAAGCTTAACAAAATCCTTCTGTAGTATTTTTGCGTCTGGATTGAATTTGCTTTCTGTGGAATCTAGAATTCCCAACTCTACAAGAAGCTTGATGTCCTTTTCGAACTTATGGCCTGCAATATCTGTGAATGCAACTTTATTGACATCAGTTATAGGCTTCCCGCTATAGTCTATGAATTGGCCGCTCTTTGCATCTATCATGCCGTAGAAGTTATCAAGCATGTAAGCGAGCTTTATGACCATGCTTTCATTGTATCTGCTATAATCGTATATTCTTATATACTTCAGCATAAGATCATGCTTTGCATATAGTGTCTTGTAAGCAGCTTCAAGGCTTATTATGCCTTTTGCATCTGGGAACTCCAAGTTGTTCCACATCATGTTGAAGCCTATTACCTTGCCTGTATATGCACTTACAATTACATTAAGGTTATTGAAGGGAGCAGATATTCCATTTTCTTTTCTGATAAAGTTCATATTGTAGCTTGCTACATTTTGAAGCTTCATATTAGTGTCGTAGTACTGTTCTCTGTATTCGGAATTCTTGAATTTTTCAGGCTGAATTTCCTTAAGATATTTTTCAGCTATTTCTCTGCATTGTTCTGGAGTATACTTTGGTGTGATATTAGGCTTATATTCGTTATCGCTGCTGCTGATGTTGAAGTTCTTCAATTCACCTGTAACAGCATCTACTGCGCCATATATATAGTTATAAGTGTTGATGTTTGTCTTATCAGTGTAATTCCAGCTAAAGTTCCAGGTGGCATTTTCAGTTCCATAGCCGCCATAGAGACTTGAATTATCCATAGTGAATTTGCTGTCAATTGATACATACTTTTTAAGAATTTCAATTGCCTTTTCTTTGCTGATATATTTACTGGAGTCGTCAATTACCTTCTGCTCTTGTGGTGTTGGTACAGAAGCACTCCTGCCGTCACCGCCCCCGAGAGCATATTTTTCCTGCATTGCATACATTGGTCCGTAGTAAGGCTGGCTTATTATTTCGCCTGTAAGAGCATCAATAGGATTGTTTGAATTCTTCTGTGTATATACAAGTATTAGCTTGGGGTCTCCGGTAGAATCAGGATATATCATTTGATATGCCAATTCTATTCCGAGCTTTTCTGCGTATATCTTCTTTGCTGCATCTACCTTGATTGCTTTCTTTGAATCAGGAATAGGAACTACTGTTTCCCATTCTAAGCTGAAATATCTTACCTTAAGTGTGTTCTTGTCTATCTGGATCTGCATACCATTGTCCTGGAAGTAGATTCCATCCAGCTTTCTCATGAAATAGAAGCTGTAAATATCACTGCTGTAAATTGGACGGTAAAGGTTATTCTGGTATTCATCCATAAGTTTGGTGTTGTTGAATTTATCAGGATGCAGTTTTTTTGCCAGTTCTTCTGCAATCTTTAAAGCTTCTTCTCTTGTATGTAGTGGTATTTTCTTTGGCTGAGCGGGGTTGTTTTCCCATTGACTCATGTTCATTATTTCCCCTGTTGCGGCATCTACAGTTACGCTTATGCTTGAACCGCTGCCAAGCTTGGAGTTCCAGTTCAGGTACCAAAGCTTCCTGCCGTACTTGGTCTCTGAATAGCTGCTGTTGAAGTCATAGTTTGCAGCATCGAAGTTAAAAGCCGTCTTGGCAATTTCTATTGCATTCTTCAGCTCCAGTTTAGTATCCGCTGCTGCAGATACCGGACCTGCAAGGAGTATACCGCAGAGTATTGCGGTCAGTGTAATAATTGATATTATCTTTTTCATTTTATCGCTCCTTTTGGTTTAGTTTGCGTTATACATGTTTGACTTGAATATTCTTATAAAAGTTCCAAATATATATAAGGATGTGAAAAATATCTTTCTTTGCGTCTCTCTGCATAGTAATGAAAAGCTTACTCCTATTTTGAAGCCTCCTCAGTCTTTACTGAGCTTTCTATAAGCTTATTAATGGTCTTAAGCTCATCCGCAGTCAAATACCTCCACTGACCCAGTGGAAGGGAACCAAGCTTGACGTTCATAATCCTTACCCGCTTGAGGGTTACTACCTCGTAGCCGAATACCTCACACATCCTTCTTATTTGTCTGTTCATTCCCTCGGTAAGAATTATCCGGAACATATACCTGGACATTTGTGTTGTTTTGCACTTCTTAGTGACAGTGCCTAATATCCTCACACCTTTTGCCATAGACTCAACAAAACCCTCGGTTATTGGTTTGTTTACAGTCACAATATACTCCTTTTCATGGTTGTTTCCGGCTCGGAGAATCTTGTTTACTATGTCGCCGTCACTGGTGAGGAATATTAGCCCTTCGGATTCCTTGTCCAGCCTTCCAATAGGAAATATCCTCTTTGGAAAGTTAATAAAATCTATTATATTGTCTTTTTCCTTTTGGTCTGTGGTGCTTACTATACCCGGTGGTTTGTTGAAAGCAAGATATACCGGCCGTTCTTTGGGCTTAAGGGACTTGCCGCCAAGTTTTACAATGTCCCCGGGATATACCTTGCTTCCCATTTCTGCCTTTTCATTATTTATAGTAACCCGTCCCTGCCTAATGAGCTCATCAGCTTCTCTACGGGAGCACAGCCCCTTCTCGCTTATGTATTTATTGATACGGATGCTGTCGTTTTGCTCAGAGTTCTTATGTATTCTTTCCTTCATATATGACATCCTTTTCTGCAGATTTTAGGCGGGTGGGCATGGAAACCCACCCCTACTTCCACTATCTTTTAACTATCTAGTTATAGTTTACTTTTGTTTAGCAAATTAATCAATTTATGTCTTGGAAAAACTGAATATATACAAGGAAAATGTAAATAATTAGATATAAAGGAAAATCATATAACATATACATTTAAATCTTTTGGAGGTGTGCATATGAGAAAAAGCGAGAATACTAAGAGCAAGCTGAGAATCGCTGATGACAGCAAAACTCCTTCAGAGATATACAGCATCATACTGCGAGGCGTTATTTGCACATTGAGAACAATTTTTTTGGGCTATTATGTTTCAGAGAATATCGAGGCTTTAATGAGATACGTAAATGAGAAACGGATAATCAGCGCCGAGGAGTATAAAAGGCTTTTATATGAAGCTAAGGATTTTTATCCGGTGATTATTTGTGCGTTATTTATAAACCCCTTGAAAAAGCACACAAAGAATCTAAAAAATATCAAAATTGACAGTCAATCCAAACAGGAGCTTTTTAATGAGATTAATGAGGAGCTGAACAAGTTCTTCAATGATTGGCTTTGTGATGTAGAGGTGGATCCGCTGCTCTTTTATAGATTGTCAGTGTCCTATGGAAAGCCTTTCAGTCTTGAGCTTTCAATAAAAAAGCATCTTGCCTGTGCACTCACACCGATTGAAGAACAGGTATTGAAGCTCCAGATGATAGAGATTGTTTCGCTATATGCCATTGAGCAAGTTGCAATACATTTGGGACTCGCTGGTCTTGACTTTATCGACTACCTTAAGGCAGCGACTATAAAAAGCGGAGAGGCGGCACAAGAAGTAATATAATGAATTGTATCGATACAATTGGGTAGAAATTGATAAATTAACACGTAAAAAAGTGGATTTGGTATTGTTCCGGCTTGATGCTCCTGTATAATTAAGATAGATGCAGAAAAAATACATAATCTATGGGGGAGCGTTGGCAAATGGAAACAAGAAATTCAAATTATAGCAGCACTAGTTCAAATATCAGAGCTATTGTACAAATGGGCCTTTTAGCTGCACTTACCTTCGTGGCAGCCTGGGCTATCCACATACCTTATGGAAGCGGCGGAGTCATTCATCTGGGAGATAGCATGATATTCCTTACGGCAGTTGTCTTCGGGGGAAAATATGCAGCTATATCTGGTGCAATAGGCATGACAATGTTTGATATACTTTCAGGCTATTCGGTATGGGCTCCATACACCTTTGTAATTAAAGCGGTGATGGGCTTGATAGCAGGAAGCTTGGCATACATGGGAGCAGCAAAGGGCGGAAGTGTAGTAAAGAATGTTGTAGGAATGCTGTTGGCCGGTATCTGGATGATATTCGGATACTATGTTGCAGAAGCAGTAATCACCTGGAATATTACACAGCCTAAGCTAAGTATACCGGGTAATGTTATACAGGTCACAGCTGGTGCCGTTATTGCCTTTGTAATAATAGCAGCCATAAAAAAGACCAGCTACTTTAAGAATAGATAGATACAGGCACTCATTAAAACCATGTGTTTAAAATAAATACATGGTTTTTTCTATTTTATGCATCTTTTTTGAAATGTCCCTGTAACCATTCAGGTTTACATAATTGATATAATGGTTATAGGGAGCGTGAGGCAATGAAGAAAAAGGGCACAGGGTACTTTCTGATATTTATGGCATTGATATTAGTGTTGAATATTTGTATGCCTATATTCGCAGCAGAAGGTACATACGAGGAAGAGGCACTTTTGGTGGATAAGCTGACTGCGAAAAAAGAGCTGTTGTTCATTGAGGACAACACTTACAATTTTAAAGATATAGCCTCTTATTGGGCTAAGGAAGAGCTCTTGGAATTGAGTTATATGGATATAATAAAAGGCTACGATAATGGCACGATGCAGCCTGACAGGACAGTATCCAGAGAAGAGTATGTGGCTATGCTTGTGAGGGCATTGGGAATTACTGTGGCTGATGAGTTCAGTCAAAGCTACAAGGATGTTACAAGCAGTAACTGGAGTCATAAGTACATTTCTGCGGCTAAGGAAAATGGATTGCTGACTGTATTCAGTGGTTATTATTTTTATCCCTATAAGGAGATAACAAGGGAGGAAATGGCGGTTATCACTGCAAGGGCGGTGCAAAACGCTGATGTCACCGGGAATACGCGCAGCTTCAAGGATATACCACAATACTATAAGTATAAGGACAGTATTGATAAAGTAACGTCCCTTGGAATAATTACAGGGCTGCCCGATGGTAACTTCGCTCCTAAAGGCAAGGCAACAAGAGCACAGGCTGCAGTGGTAATAGGAAGGGTGCTGAACACCAAAGAGGCTTTAAAGGAAACCGCAGATGATGTATTGACTGCACTTGCTGCCGGTTATGAAAATATTGTAATGAACTCCCTAAGCAATGGGGATTTGAGCTTTAATGGACCCTTATCCCTCTCGATAGGAAAAGAAGGAAAAATAAATGCTAAAAGGTCTGAACAGCTTAATATCCAGTATCCAAGCGGACTTGTTAATAGGAAGCATATTGAGAATGAAAGCTTTGCAGTACGGAGCAAATCCAGATACCTTGCTGAAATCGAAGTAGCCTATGATATGGTATTGGAGACCGGCAATTATGCTTATGACAGATATAGAATTAAGAAGACCATATATATGAAGAATATAGGAGACAGCTGGGTAGTGTACAACAGCATCCCAGAATTCAGTGATGATGCTTTGGGGAAGAAAGTAAACCTTACATGGCACTATATCTGGAATAATACTCCCGATATGTCAAAGGTCAAAAGGATTGATGGATTAAATGTGGTATCCCCTACTTGGTTTACCCTTGCAAATGAGGAGGGAGATCTGGAGGACAGGGGAAGTCTTAGCTACAGCAGCTGGGCACATAAGAACGGTTATAAGGTGTGGGCATTGGTAGACAATAAATTTGAATCTGCAATGACTAATAAGCTGCTTAATGATGCAGGTGCAAGAGCAAAGCTCATAAGCTCCCTTATAAGCAATGCGAAGAAATATAAGCTGGATGGTATAAATGTTGATTTTGAGAACATGTATACTAAAGATAAGAATGCTTTTACTCAGTTTATGAAAGAGCTTTACAAGGAGACAAAAGCAAACAAGTTGGTACTTTCTGTTGATGTAACAATAATAGCTGTAAACTCCAACTGGTCGGAGAGCTATGACAGGGCAGCACTTTCCAAGACTGTGGATTATGTGGCTCTAATGGCCTATGATCAGCACTGGGGCGGCAGTCCTGTAAGCGGATCTGTTGCACAGCTGACCTGGGTTGAGCAGAGCTTAAAGAGAGTATTGAAGGAGGTTCCAAAAGAAAAACTGCTTCTGGGGGTTCCCTTCTATACAAGACTTTGGGAAGAGAAATATGTAAATGGAAGCAGTACTCCTGTTGTATCGTCCAAAGCTATTTCCATGGATGAGGCTGAGCGTATAATTGCAGAAAACAATGCTACAAAGACATGGGATGCAGTCAGCGGTCAGTACTATGCCACCTACAAGGTGGGTAAGACAACCTACAAGATGTGGCTTGAGGATGAAAGGTCAATAAAGCTCAAGGCTGAGCTGGTGAACAAGTATAGGCTGGGGGGTATAGCCTCCTGGAAGTACGGTCTGGAAAAACAGTCAATCTGGACAGCAATCGCAAATACTATCAAGAATAATTAAGTTAATTAAAGATAAAAGGCAGCTTATCCAAGCTGTCTTTGTTTTTCGTTAAACCGCCAATGCGCTTTTACGGGGCGGGTTTCCATACCCGCCCGAATATGACGCATAATTCTACGTACCCTCATGCTGCTAATAGCAGATATTTTTACGCGAATAAACAGCCCCCAATAGGGTTAGAATAATATCGGGCACACAGCATTACTGCCAAAATCATATGAGATACCGAGGGTCTTAGACCTTAGACTGTATGGGCTTGATATCCAGTCGTGTAGGTACCTTGTGTGACTGAGCAAGCTTATTATCATAAATAATAGCTTGCTTGGGCTAGAACTGCTGTGTGCCCTTCATTTTATTAAGGTATACCTGCCTTGCCCGTTCTTGGGTCCAAGAATACTTCGAGCTTAGGTGGGAAATAAGTAAAGAGGCTGAATGCCAATGTCAGGATAGCTGCTAACACCAAGGCTGTTGTATTAAATTTAGAATAATCCTTTTCAGAAGTTAATACTCTAAAACTTATAAACTGGGCAAGCAGAATCGAAACAGCAAATATTGAAATGTCTATAGCAAGGATATGTGTACCTAATATTGCAGTATAGCTGTAAAACAGAGCTGTAATTGTAATTGGAATAATATAAAGGGATAATGCTTTTGCCGTTAAGAAATTATTAGCTTTATTTCCCCAGCAGGCATATTCTAGCAAGGCAAAGAAAAAGCAAGGCCAGAAACCAAGTTTGAGGTGCTCCCACACACTTTCATTCACTGCACAAAATAGTGCGAGAGGAGCAAAGCTGCCGCTCCACTCAAAGCAAAAATGCAGCAGGGTTCCCATTATCATAATAAAAAAGAAACCCACTAACTCCCATTTAAATATAGTCCCGCGACTCAAGACACCATCTCCTTCATTTAGATAATCTACCAAATTTTTATTTAGTATTCAGCACTGATGCCATTATTCATCCAAAAACTCCAAGGTATTTGCTATATCCCATAAATGGTTTTTATCAGTCCAGATAACCAGGAATTGATAGCTGGTGCCATCGATTTCTAGAGGCTTGGCATAACTGGCTATCAGAGCTGATTGGCCGCGCATCTCATGAGGCTGATCGGTAGAGGGTATTATGAAGCAAGCTTCGTGACCACCTACAGTTGTTTTACTCACGATTGGCTGAGTTCCATAGGGCTTAAGCTTATAATGTGCTTCGCTGCTGCAAACCTCTTCCAGAGTAGCATCACTGGAAATTGCAGCAATATGGAAGAAGCCATCTATACCTGCATATCTTGTTCTATCAGTTTTACTCCAGCGATACGGGTAAGTAAGCTTGATTTTATATATATCATCTGAGTATGTGTTAGATATCATGGGGATGCATATGCTTTGCCCGATAAGCAGTGCGTCGGGGTTGATATTCGGGTTTGCTTTGAGCAATGCAGACAAGCGCATTTTATTACTTTTAGCGATAGAATAGAAGCTATCGCCTTTTTGTACTACATAGACTGTAGCTCCTATGGGGCAGTTCACGGGAGCTGCTCCCCTGGGTATACAGATTACCTGCCCTTGGGTAATAAGCTCAGGATCAACCTCAGGGTTGGCATCTACCAGATCATCCAGGGGAATATTGTAAAACCTTGATATTGCATATAAGGTATCTCCTGCCTGAACTACATAGCTGTTGCCTTCCGGGCATTGGTTAAAATATGGACGAAACATCGCAACCACCTCTTTGATAGATTATGTTTAAGTGTTACAGAGTACTAGTATAATATATTCAAGTATTAAGGAAAAATAATAGAAAAGACGGCGGATTAATAATTTATAAAGTGTCGTAGGACTCTCTATAATATTATTCAGGGAGGTTAAGATATGTGGCAGGAAATATTATACTCAGCGATTAGAGCGGTATTTGGATATATTCTATTTATGGTCGTAGCAAGAATAATGGGGCAAAAGACAATCTCCCAAATGACATTTTTCACTTTTGTAGTGGCGATTACATTGGGTTCAGTTACTGCCAATCTAGCCTTGGGCTCAAACCCCACACCCTATTCTAGCGCCACAATAATTGTAGTATTTACTATGCTTACACTGCTGACTGAATATATACATATTAAGAGCATGAAGGGTAGAAAAATCTTAAATTCCGAGCCGGTAGTAATTATTGATAGTGGACAGATTGTAAATAAAAATATGGAGCGCGTCCGCTTGACACTGAACGAATTAGCTGCTCTGCTTAGGGAAAAGAATGTATTTAGCATGGCTGATGTGGAGTTTGCGGTACTAGAGGCTGATGGTAAGCTTTCTGTGCTCCCCAAAGCACAGAGGATGCCCCTTACCCCATCGGATATGAATATTCAGAGTACATATAAGGGCCTGACAAAGGACCTGATATTGGATGGCAATATTATGGAGGAAAATCTTACAGGGGCAGGCAAAGATGAGAAATGGCTTTTAGCTGAACTTGCCAAACAGGGTATAAAGGATGTGAAAAGTGTGTTTTATGCTGGACTCGACTCATCCAACAGCCTATATGTATCGGTAAAAAAAGAAGCAAATGAGGAGCATGGACAGTACGGTATAGATTAGAATGAATTAAGTAAAATAAAAAAGGCAAACAGGGAATCGAAGTTTGACGTTTTTTTGTATGTATTGTAAAAATGCTGCTGAAAATGGTAAAATATCAGTAACATTATAAATATCTGGAGGCATGCTATGATTACTTATCAAGATATAATTGCAGCAAGCGGAAGAATAAGAGAATACATCTACAAGACACCCCTGGAGCTTTCTATGGGGCTCAGTAGTGAAAATAGCAAGGTATTCTTAAAGCTGGAATGTCAGCAGAAGCTTAAGAGCTTTAAGGTAAGAGGTGCATTGAACAAAATGACTCTGCTCAGTGAAGAAGAAAAGCAGAAGGGGATAATGGCTGTTTCCTCAGGAAATCATGGTGCCGGGGTCAGCTATTCCGCCCACATACTTGGAAACATCAGGGCAAAGATATACGTACCCAAAACCACCCCTGGAGCAAAGCTTGATAAGATGAGATATTATGGAGCCGAAGTAATACTGGAAGGGGATAACTACGACGAAGCCCATGAAGCTGCTCTGAAGGCTTTGAAGAAGGAAGGACTTACTTTTGTTGATCCCTGCTCGGATGCTGATGTCATAGCAGGTGCCGGTACAGTTGCATTAGAAATACTTGAGCAAAATCCTAATATAGATACAATAGTAGTTCCTATTGGAGGAGGGGGTCTGATTACGGGAGTCGGCATAGCCGCAAAGAGTTTGAAGCCGGACATTAGGGTTATAGGAGTACAGACTGCCGCTTGCCCTGCAATGGTACACTCACTGAGGGATAAAAAATGTTATGAGGTTTATCCGAATAAGCCTTCCGTATGCGAAGCTCTAGTCGGAGGAATCGGTGAAATTCCCTATGAAATGTCTGCCCGGTGTATTGATCAAATTATTGAAGTTGATGAAGGAGAAATAAGGAAGGCTGTCGTATATTTACTAGATAAGGAAAAGGTTGTTAGCGAGCCCTCCGGAGCAGTGGGCGTAGCTGCATTAATGAGCAACCCCGGGATTTTCAATAACCGGAGTACTGCCATCATCATTACCGGAGGAAATTTGGACTCGAAATTAATGAAAGTGCTAATAGACGAGAATATTTAGTAAGTTTTTCTATATACGGTCCTCGTGAAATATTTATTGATTGGAGTAGTATTATGAACAATCAAGAGTTTGGTAGTAAAGACAAAATTTCTATGCTGACCGCCACAAACATAATAAATGACAGGTTCATCCTTGAGACAATCATGGAGCATTCCCAGGATACCTTCTATTTCAAGGACAAGGATTCAAGATTCCTTTTTATCAGCAAGGTTGTAGCCTCACGGCTTGGAATTGATAATCCTGATTTTGTCATCGGAAAGACTGATTTTGATTTGTTCAAGGAGTCACATGCCTCAAAAGCATATGAGGATGAGCAGTATATAATAAAAACGGGCAAGCCCATATTGGGTAAGGTAGAGATGGAAACATGGCTGGACGGGTATGTAACCTGGGTATCCACTTCAAAATATCCGCTTCTGGATAGTGAGGGTAATATCATAGGGACCTGGGGTGTTTCCCGGGATATCACCGAGCTTAAGAATGCTGAGGAGGAACTGGAGAGAGTGAACAAGGAGCTGATGGAAGCAAACCAAAAGCTTGAAGTGCTTTCTGTAACAGATTCCCTTTCAGGCTTATATAACCATAGATACTTCTATGATATTGTTCAAAAGGAAATGTCAAGATGGAACCGTACCGGGATTACTGATTCAGTAGTAGTACTTATGGATATAGACAACTTTAAGGGCCTGAACGATTCACTTGGACACCTGGCAGGGGACTTTGCTATAAGGCATGTTGCAAGTCTGCTGAAGGATAGCATTAGAGAATCCGATTATGCTTTCAGATATGGCGGAGATGAGTTTATAGTACTGTTTAGTGACACTTGCATGGATGGGGCAAAAGAAGCAGCGGACAAGCTGTTGGAAATAATCGCTGATACACCTGTCCCTTTAGTGAGTACCGAAGTCGGGCTGACTATAAGCGGCGGAGCTGCAGCTATAAGTGAGGCAAAAGATGTGAATGAATTAATGAATATTGCTGATATGAGACTGTATAATTCAAAAAAGGCTGGAAGGAACAGAATAACTTACATAGGATAAGAAAAAGCTTAGAGTCTATAGACTCTAAGCTTTAAAATTTATTATCACTTTACATTACTGTTTAGGTATATCTTTCAGCATATCGCGTACAAATATCATACCATAATAATTCTCACCAGGCTTCGGAAGATCCTTTGGGTCTAGAAGTTCTACATTTGAGCTGCCAAAGGCTACATATTGCCCGTTATTGCTTACAAAGGGGCGGTATGCAAACTCTCCTGCCTTTCCTGAGGCTGTTATATCCACAATCCGTGTAGTTTTTGACTGCCGATCGTGAATATATATGTTATCTGTCCAATCCTTGTTTGTAATACCAGTAACCAGGTTATTTGAATCTGCGACAAAGACTACATAACGTCCATCGCTGCTTATGTAAGGAAATTTAGCCGTTCCATCTCCGGGCACACCAGTACTTGATACGTTGATGGGCTCGTACTTCTTCTCCTGCCGGTCATACATGTAGAGCTTACTCTTATTGGAACCTGTCATTGGACGAAAGGCCACATATCTGCCGTTTCCGCTCAGGTAAGCATCGTAACATCCGGAAGGCAGCTGTTTTCCATTTTCAGTCAACCTCTCTGTTGTTTTTGTCTGCCTGTCATATATGAATGCATCAAAGGCATTATTCGTATCATCCGGCACAAGGTTTGTAGCTTTTGATACATAGCAGACATACCTGCCGTCATCACTTATTGACAAGGTAGTATGCTCCCTAAAGTGCCCTCCGTTCCCCTGCTCGCCTTTACTGTTTACATGAACCATCTCAATTTTCTCAGTAATTCTATCGTATACAAAGATATCTTCCAGCTTGCCGTTGGTATCAGATGCCGTAAGGTTTGTAGCTTCTGATGTAAAGACAATGTATCTTCCGTCATTGCTGATTGCCGTATTAAGGCTTTCTCCGTTGCCATTGGTAACACGTTTTATCACTCCCGTCTGGAGATCACGATAGAACACGTCATATTTAAAGTTTTTATCATCAGGTGCAAGACCGCGGTCTGAGGATACGAAGGATACATAACGTCCATCTCCGCTTATTGCAGCGCCGGAGGAAGAGCCTGGCATTATCTTGCCGTCACTTAGCTCAACGACATTCTTCATCACTTTAGTTGCCCTGTCGTAAACAAATACGCTTTGGCCTCCGCCGGTAACCGAATTCAGCTTGAATGAAGCCGAATTAAAAACAACATATCTTCCATCCCTGCTCATACCACGTAAATCGGCATAGGTAGGCACACCATCACTTGCCCTGGTTATGAGCTCCATCCTCTCTGATTGAATAACTACAGGAGCAGTTGGAATAGCAGGAACAGCCGGAGTAGCGGGAGTAGTTGGAGTAGTTGGAGTAGTTGGAGTAGCAGGAACCGCCGGAGTAGCAGGAACCGTCTGATTAGCGGTTCCATTCATGATGGCTTTTATTTCTTCGTTGCTGAGAGCTCTGTTATATATCCTAAGATCATCGATAACTCCGTTAAAGTAAGCGCTGAGATCAGCAACATTGGCACCAACCAGAAGCTTACCGTCTGAGGCAAAAAGCTTCTCGGCATCACAGGACTGGGTGCCTGATAATATACCATCTATGTAGAATTTGACGCTTTTGCCGCTTTTGGTTACGGCCAGCTGATGCCACTTCTGGTTGCTTATCTTAAGCTCGGCTATCCTTACTTCCTCCCAAACATCTTCAGTAACCTGACGCAGGGTCGGCCTTAAACCGTCAAAATCATAGTAGAGTGCATAGGGTGTGCTTGAATCAGTATCGCTGTTCTCTCCCTTTGATACTATCGGAGACATATTGACAGCAGGTTTTTCTTTATATATCCATGCTACAATTGAGAACTGGCTGTCCAAGTCCAGGCTGTCACTGTCATTGACTGTCATATAGCTTGCGCCGTCGAATTTGGCGCCCTTACCAAACTTGGCGTCTACAAAGGTGATGGTGTTGCCTTCCTTTGTGCCGTCATTGCCTTCGCCGGAAGAATCCTTCAAATCCCCGTCAAATCTATAATGTGCCGCAAGATCTGTATTAGCATCTGCTGACACGCTTAGCGGGGGAGTTCCTGGGAAACTGCTAGATATCAAGCATAGAACTATAAGTGTTACGAAAATCTTCATAAATTTCCTTATCATATAAATGCCTCTCTTTCCTATCATATAGATTGTGTGCCTATGAGATTCACATTCAATACCCAACAGAAGGAATTAATGACCCAATTGTCGAATAAATTATCTTGGGTATTGCATGTCCTCAAATATGCTTACTAGTAATTTAACATTATTCGACAATAATTTCTTTCTGATCATTGCTACTATTTTTTAAATTATTGCTATATTGATATGAGCAGAGAGCAAGCAACATTTTTATAGGGAGGTTTGCATATGCAGCAACAGTATATGGAATTCATGGGTAACGGCCCTTTCCCTTTTCCGATTGAGCGGCTAGGGGACTTTCTTGAATTTTGCCCCCATAAAGGTGTTGCTGTATGCCTTAACCGGACTGCAATCCTATTTCCTGAGAATCCAACTGGTCACTGCCACAACAGCTTTGAATTCATGATCCCATCAGACCCAATGCCTTACAATGAAATTGAGAACAAATGCCTGCCTCTCAAGGGGAATACTCTTTTTTCGATAAATCCTTGGCAGCATCATGGAACAGTTGGGAAGATGCATGTGCCTTCTATGTTGGCCGTACACATTAGCAAGAGCTTACTTTCTGACTTTTCCAAGGAACTGTACAATACCACTGACTTCTACTTCGATAACCATTTTCAAAAGCCTGACAATGAGATCCGTAAGCTGTTGATAGACTACTTAAATGAATATAGGAACAGGCAGGCAGGGTATCAATTTATTCTAGAGAGTCTCTCTGGACAATTGATTGTCAAACTACTTCGAATGGAGAAGGAATTGCCTGATGAAGGCAGAAATGCAAGCAAACCAGCGAACCATAAAAGTATTAATAAAGTTATTGAGTTTTTTCGCGAGCATTATAACAGCAATGAATACTCTTCACACGAGGTTGCCCAAATAGCCAACCTAAGTCAGTACCACTTTATCCGGCTATTCAAACAAGAAACAGGAAAAACGCCATATGAGTTCCTTATAGATATAAAAATTGAAAAGGCAAAAGACCTTTTAAAGAATAAAGAACATACCATTACAGAAATCGGTGGTTTATGTGGCTTTACCAGCCATAGCCATTTTACTTCTACTTTTAGAAAAAAACTAGGAATATCTCCCAAAGAATATCAACAAGCAGTTATATAATAGGTCAATACAATGAAAAAAGCTTAGAGTTTATATAAACTCTAAGCTTTTATGTTTAATGTCCTTTGGCGTAGCTTGTTTTATCAATATGACTTCCTATGTATTTCCACAAAACATTTATTGCAGTAATTTGAACCGGGAGCATAATTAAGCTCTTGTATACTCTTGGCATCAGCAATACTGCAGCAGCTTTTCCTGTAATCATGGACAGCCACAGAGTGTTAAGCCCTATGTCAACAAGTAATGTTATTAATATTACACTCTTTGATACATTTGCTAATGTTACAGGTTTTCTATATAGAAATATCCCATATATGGCGCCGTTCAAAAATGCGCTTAATGTGAACCCAGGAAAGTATGCCGACTTGGGGAAAATAATCATTCCTACTACATCAGCAAGAGCACCGGTCAGCCCGCCTATTAAGGGACCGAACATGATAGCTGAAAAAGCAATAGGTATGAACCCGAAGCCTATTCTTATTATGGGAGTCTGAAAGGACAGAAAACGAGTAAAAATAATTTCTATTGATACGAGCAGCCCAACAAAAGCAATTGTCTTTGTCTTACTCATACAATCACCTCCTCTCTTTAAATGGCAAATATACCACTTAAAGAGAATTGGCTCTTAAGTGGCAGCGGAATGCGGCAAACATACCGCAAGCCCAAAGGGCTTTTCGTCTGGTGTCAACTTCCCGTACAACCAGCACTTTACGCATGAATGCCTACTCTACCATTAATATTTTTATTAACAATGAAATTGTACAATAAACTGCTAGCAAATACAAGAATAATCACCATGTTTAGTATGTTATTATATCCACAATATTTATCATTAAAGCTTCAGAGTCCTTAGTCCTTAACAATCTCTACTGCACCGGACTGCTCCATTATGGAGCTTACAATGGTGCTTTCGTGCTTTGGTGTTTTTACAGCTACTATGATACCGCTTTTGCCCTCAAGACCCTTGATGCCGCTTGCAAAAGTCTCAATTTCGCCCAATCCGTTTCTTTCAGTCTTTATGAAGGAAATCTCTTCGGATGCTTCTTCCATAGTATTGAACACCTGTGTATCTGCAAGGTCAGTAATTATCATATCTTTTCTTTCAAAACCTGCATTTCTCAATGAATCAACCAGAGCACCAACTTGTCTTTGATCTGGGAATCTAGCAATTAGACGCATTTCTTCCACCTCCTTAAAGGTTAGTATAACCGAAAAAATCAAACCTAAACTTTTTAGCACTCTGATCGTCAGGTTCTCTGCATCAGAATTAAAATGCACCTAATTATTACAGCAAGTGACTGCAAAGCTAGAATTTAGTAGAATTTGGACGACTTGTATTTCTGGTAAACCATTAGCTTGTAATATAGAATGTAAATGGGCAATAAAAGGTAATACATGGAATTTATATAAAAATGTTACAGAGCCATTAAGAGTATGTTACAAATTGAAAAAGCAGTACAGTTTGATAAAGAAGTGTCATATTTAATTACTAGATCAGAAACGAGATATAAACAAGGAGGTACATTTGATGTTTAAGAAATTTCTAACAGCCATGACTATCCTTACGCTTGTTCTAAACGCGATACTGCCAGTACAACTTTATGCTGACGATGAAATCAGCAATGAAGGACGTATTTGCAAGGACTTGGGGATACTTAAGGGCAATACCGGGGTAGTGGATAGTGCATACCTAGATACACGGCCCAGCAGGCTTCAAGCTGCAATAATGTTTTTAAGGCTCAAAGGGCTGGAGCAGGATGCCTTATCCTATACAGGGGGTAATAATTTCAAAGATGCCGGTTCTGTTGCCTGGAAGGAAGGAAGGAATGTACTGGGCTATTTAAAGAACCACCCTGAGCTTGGATGGATTGGAGACGGGGTTAATTTCCTGCCCCTTAACCTTATTGATTCAAAGGCATACTATAAAGTGCTGTTGGAAAGCTTGGGCTATAAGCAGAGAATCGACGGAAATGGGGACTTTGATTGGAACTCAGTGCTTGAGTTTGCCGAGGAAAAAGGGTTGTATAAGGTAGCAGGTACAAAAAACTTCACGGTAGGAAGCCTTGCAATAGCTACTGTAGAAGCACTGAAGGCAAACATGAAAAGCTCTAATAAGAAGCTTATAGAATACCTTGTGGAAATTGGAGCGGTGGATAAGCGGGATGCAGTAGCTCTTGATTTGCATCCCAAGGATATAGAGGCAGCAGTGGAAGCAGTAAGAGCGGTCTCCAACACTAAAGTAGAGGTAGTATTTGCGGAAGCAGTAAATGGTTCAGAAGCTGCTGACGAGGACTTGTACAAAATAAAACAACTTGATATAAAAGCTGTAAGCAAGAAGAATGGAAATGCTGTCATTATCGACACCTCGGCAATGAATGAAAGTACCACATACACACTGGTTTTCGATAACAAGAGCTATAGCTTCAGGGGTTTGAAAAAGGACAGCAATGCACCAAAGCTTATTACGGCGGAGTGCAAGGATACAGACCTGGTTGAGCTTACTTTTGACAGGGTACTTGATAATATGACAGCTCAGGATACAGATACCTATTCAATTGAAGATGTTGAGATAAAGTCGGCAGAGCTTGACAGTACAAATACTAAGGTAAGGCTGACAACCAGCGGGATTCAGTCAGGAGAATCCTATGAACTTAAGATAGCTGGAATCAAGAATGGGGATGGGGTAACAACCAAGTCAATCAAAAAAACGTTTAGGGGCAGAAAGGATACCACTGCACCTAAACTCAATAAGCTTACTGTGCTTAACAATGTCAGGCTGCTGCTGGAGTTTTCAGACATCAATGGATTGGATAAAGCTACAGCTCTAGATGAGGATAATTACAGGATAACTCATGATGGTGGAAGCCTTGATGTGGAAGCAGTACAGGTTAAGGACAGAGACGACGACGGTTTGTGGGACTCAGTAGAGCTCTTGACCGAAGTCCAGGATTCAGGCACTAAATATATACTGGCAGTAGATAATCTAATGGATGATTCAGTACTGGAAAATAGGATTGCTAGGGAAATAAGAAAGGAATTTAGAGGGAAACCCAAGGACAAATCCGGACCTACCATAGCACAAAAACCGAAGGCAGTAACTGATACATTGATAGAGGTAGGGTTCTCAGACTCCAATGCCCTTGATATAGAATCAGCATGCGATTTGAGCAACTATGAAATAGATGAAGGTCTGGACATTGAGGAAATAAGAATAAAGGATCCTGAAGACCTGTATTCGGTAGATGGCAGGACTGTGCTTATTATCACCTCTGAAATGGAAAAGAATGAGACATATACCCTGGAAATTAGCGGGATAATGGATGAATTCGGAAATGAAATGAATATTTCTGGCAGCTCAGGCTACAAATCATACAGGTTCAGGGGGGTAGCTGATGACAGGACTCCGCCTTATATAAAATCTATTGAGTGTGTTGATAGCAAGACCATAGTGCTGAGTTTTGACAACGAGCTTGATGAGACGTCAGCAGAAAATATAACGAACTACAGGGTAGACGGCCTAGCGCTGGTCACAAAGGCAGTGCTTCAGGAAGGTGATACGACAGTAAAGCTGACTGTAAGCTCGCTGACTTCAGATAAGAATCATACCATACTACTGAATAATATAAAGGATGTATCAGGGAATGCCCTTTCAAATGTAAGTATAGGAGTGCTTTACAACGGCAATCCCAATGATAACGACCCGCCTACAGTGGATGATATTGAAGCTGTCAATGAATACGAAGTATGGATACACTTTGAGGAAGACGTCCATGCAGAGGATGCAAGGATGAAGGCCTCAGGAATTAACTTCGTACAGGTAGGGAGTATACTGGAGGATGGAACTACAGTTGTGATGAAAGCTTCATCACCAATGGATGATGAAGAATATGAGATAACAAGTCTTGAAGACATAAGGGACCTTAGGGGCAACGAATACATTCTGGAGAGCAATCTGGACTTCTATGGCAGCAGTAACGAAAATGAGGCACCTGAAGTGGATGAATGGGACCAGATGGATGTCAGGAGATTCCGTGTGGAGTTCACTGAGCCTGTCCTCTTTAAGGATGGTTGGGAAGATGGAATCAGGAACCCAAGCGGGGTGAATATCAATTGGGAAGCAGTGATTAATCCGGACGAGGAGGATACTGACGAGGCATATAGTACTGTAGACTTTATATCTGAAGATGGAGATATTCCTGCAGATAAATATTTCTACTTTAATTTCACAGAAATTGTAACCGATTATATAGGCGCTTCTGCACATGATGATGAAGATTACGACCATGGTACTTCAGGCACCACGGAAATAGAATCCTATATGGAGGATGATGAGGAGCCGTATTTGGAGTATGTGGAGGCTATAACCCAAACACATGCACAGATAGTCTTCAGCGAGGAAATGAGGATAGCGGGAAGCTATAAGATAATATACGATGATGAGGATGGCAGGGAAAAGACCATAGACATTAGCTCGGTACAGGTAGATTCGAAGGATAAGACAAGGGTGAATATATACACAGAGGACCTGATGAGCGATGACTATGGCTACACCCTTATACCACAGTCAGCAGCGGCTGATATTGCTGGAAACCGGCTGGATATCGATGACCTGGAGGAAGAGTTTGAAGGCACCAACTTAATGGGCAGCGAGTATATACAAGGGGTTGAAATCCTGGATAAAGACAGTTTAAGGATAAGAAAAAGCAGCAGGATATATAATCCCAATTCCATAGCTTTATACGAGCTTGATCCTAATGGAAATACTATTGATAATAATCTTAAGGTAGGTACCCCAACGTATTACAATGAAAACACTTATAAGGTTGTGTCGGAAAAACCACTGCTCAGGAGCGTCAGATACAAAATCACAGTTGACGGGCTTGAATATAAATTCTATGGCGGAGTACCCACGGGAGAGCTAAAGTTGGAACTCCCGGAAAGAGAAATTACTTATTCCGGTTTGGATATGAGCAGGCAAAATGTGAGGGTATACAGGGCAAATGGTGATGAACTGGATGTTGATGAGGGGGACAATTGTTTTGTAATTGACCACTCTGAGGGATTAAGCAATGGTGAAATGCTATATATATATGTTGAACGTAAGTCGGACAGTGTAATAATCTATGGAACAAGGATAAAGGTTGAGGGGCTGCTTTCTGCAGCCTCCTCAAAGGAAATAACAAGCTTCAGCTTAGTTGGGCCCGATCTCAATGTAGTTGGGAATGTTGATAAGAGCGACAGTATTATAAGTATAATTGTACCCAATGGAACAAGCATTAATAATTTGGCCGCCAGCTTCAAATGTTCAGAGGGTGCGGTTGTTAAGGTAGGATCAGTGACCCAGGTAAGTGGGGAAACACCGAATAATTTCGGCAGTGAGGTTAAATATACAGTAATAGCCCAGGACGGATCAAAGAAAGACTATATTGTGAAGGTGCTCAAGGAAGCAATTGAATATGAGAAGAAAATCAAGAGTTTCATAATTGAGGGGAAACCTGACGTGGAGGGGATAATTGATAATACGAACCACATAGTAACCTTAGAGCTGCCTGCTGGGACGAGTTTAAATGCTCTCACACCCATAATTGAAACATCCCAGTATACTACAGTATCACCTAAGTCGGGAGTTCAAATGGATTTTTCCCAGAATGCAACCTATAAGGTCACTGCTGAAGATGGTTCTAGCCAGAATTACATCATAAAAGCAAGCACCCTTCAAAGCTCGGAAAATTTCATAACATCCTTTAAGCTTCAAGATGTAAAAGCTCTCGAAACTGATATTTTTGAGGGTATAAAAAACTCTATAAGTATTAGGGTGCCTTATAATACCAATCTCAAAGAGCTTAAACCGCTTATAACTGTATCAGAGGGTGCGAAAGTCACTCCGGAATCAGGTGAAGTGATAGATTTCACCAGCGCTGTCAAATATACGGTTGCTGCCGAGAATGGAACCCTAAGGGTATACACTGTTACGATAACTAAAGATGCGAACACGGAGAATGATATAACTTACTTCTGCTTCCCTGGAGTCAGTTTTGAAGACAAGGTAAAGATTAATAATGATACCCATGCTATAGATGTGGCTATACCTTATGGCACGGAGCGGACCAGCTTGAAGGCTTCCTTTGAATGCTCACCCGGAGCTAGGGTTATGGTTGCGGATATTGAGCAGGAAAGCGGAAAAACAGTAAATGATTTTTCGCGCAAGGTTGATTACACGGTAATAGCTGAGGATGGTTCAAAGGAATATTATGAAGTGAAAGTATCGGTTGAAGCAAGTCAATATGAGAAAAGAATAACTCGCTTTACTTTTGAAGAGCTAATACCTGCAGTAGCAGGGGACATTAACCAGGATACTCACGAAATAACTTTAAAGGTACCCTATGGTACTAATTTAGGCGCTTTGGTGCCGCATATTGACATCTCCCCCAATACTACAGTAGAACCAGGATCCGGTGATGCCAAGAATTTCAGCGAGACTGTTGTATATAAGGTTATGGCACCGGATGGCTCTTCTCACAAGTATACCGTAGATGTCATCGCTGCACCTAATAGTGAAAAGCTGATTAAGGAATTTGGGTTTGAAGCACCTGGGACAGTAGGAGTAATCAATGAGGCCGAAAAGAATATTAACATAAAGGTGCCTTTTGGCACAGACGTGACAAAACTTGCAGCAGTATTCAAGTGTTCTGACAACAGTACCGTCAAAGTTAATAATATTCGTCAGACCAGTGGAGCAACAATAAATGACTTTACAAATACAAAGATATATACTGTAATTGCACAGGACGGTTCAATGCAGGATTATACTGTGACAGTGAAGCCTGCCGCTGATAGTGTAAAGTATATGACCGGTTTTGCATTTGCAGGTTTGGATCCTCTAGTTAAGGGTATAATCAATGAGGCTGACCACACCATAAGACTTTCTGTTCCTGAAGGAACAGATTTGACTAACTTGGTTGCATCCTTCTCTTTTATAGGAAAATCAGTGTATGTAGGGGATGTATCTCAGAACAGCGGCATAACAAAGAACAACTTCAGCGAGATGGTGGAATATGTAATAATCGCACATGATGGTTCATCAATTGTATATAGAGTTTTTGTAAACAAATAAGATGGGGGAACATAAGCTATACTGTATTACATTTTATAAGGATGTGTTGTAATGTATAGCTATATGACCTATAATGTGACTCCGGCACAGCTAATGAAGGCTATGAGGGGAGAAGCAGAAGCAAGGAAGTATTATAAGAAGCTTATGGGTATGGCTCCAAATGAAAAGGAAGCGGATATAATAGAGCACTTTTATGAGGATGAAACAAAGCATCTTTCAAAGTTCAGAATGCTATTCGAGATGATAACAGGAAAAGAACCGGAAATATCTAATGTGAAGGCACCTGACTTTGACAGCTACATTGAAGGGATAGAGCAGGCCATACTTGATGAGCTGGAAGCCTATGAATTCTATAGAGACATATACTTGGTAAATAATAATCCCATCGTCAGAGACGTGTTTTTTGAAGCATACACTGATGAAAATGAGCATGCAGCCCACTTGAATTACCTTTACACAAAGAATAAGAATATATAACTTGGGCATATTTAGACTGATAGAAGTATGAGGAGGTTAAAATATGCCCAATCTGGGAAACCCATTCAGCGGGAATATTGACCGCAAGATTACAAAGGAAGAGCTTATACAGGCAATTAGACTTGATATTGCCGGGGAAATCGAAGCGATATTCACATACGATTCTCATGTGCAAGCTACTGAGGACCCTATAGCAAAGAAGGTCATAGGAGATATCAGGGACGAAGAAAAGGCTCATGTGGGAGAACTTATGGCGCTTCTGAGGATTCTGGATCCTAAAGAAGCCGAGTTTTTTGAAGAAGGTCAAGAGGAAGTGCAAGAGCTTCTTAAGAAAAAAAATAACTAAAGCCTCCCAACGGAGGCTTTAGTTATTTAAGCAGTTAGTATAGAATACAACTATGGGAGGATGTGAAATAAAAAACATTATTAAAGGAGAAGATGAAATGCCATATACAGTTGAGATAATCCGTAAGGAGGAGCAAAGCACCAGCACTTGGTCAGGAGGGACAACCACGCAGCTTGCTATCTATCCCAAGGATTCAGAATATAAAGCGCAAAATTTTATGTGGAGATTGAGCTCTGCCAATGTTGATGTAGAAGAGTCAACCTTTACGAGCCTGCCTGGGATATGGAGACATATCATGATAATTGACGGAGAAATGGCACTACAGCATGAGGGGCACCACAGCACCTTGCTTAAACCCTATGAGCAGGACAGCTTTAACGGCGGTTGGACAACGAAGAGCATAGGACGCGCAAAAGACTTTAATCTGATGCTGTCAAAAGGCTGCAAAGGTGAATTGGAAGCTATCTTTGTCGGTAAAGGTCTTCAAATTGGGACTGCAGTCTATTTACCTGATACTGATTTAATGAACTCAGCCGATGTATTCTATTGCGCAGCAGGAGATATCAGTATCACGCTAAATGATAACCAAACCTACGGTTTGTACCAGGGTGACTTGATGTTGTTATACGCTATGAAGTCTGAAAAAAGCACAAATATAGATGTTAAAGGTTCTAGCCAAAGTGATGCTGTGGTAATTAGGGCTAAAATTTCATATAAATAGTATAAAATCCTAATCACCAGCCTCGGTATATTTTGTTGCAGAAACAAAAATACTATAGACGAGGTGATTTTATGAACAATTTATCGCAGAAGGAAAAGACACTTTTGCAAGACCAGAAGACTCATGAAGAGATATGCATAAAGAAATATAACGATTACGCAAACCAGGCTCAAGATCCGCAGCTAAAGCAGATATTCAGCACTAACGCACAGCAGGAGCAGCAGCATCTGGATACTATCAACCAGATAATAGGCGGACAGGTGCCGAGCATGAATCAGAATCAACAGCAGCAAGGGCAGAAGAACAGCCAAGGTCAAGGCACACAGGGTACACAGTCCATGAATACAGGAAGCGGAAGCAAAAGTGACGCAGACCTGTGTAATGACATACTTATGACAGAAAAGTACGTATCTGGAGCTTATGACACTGCAATATTTGAATTTAGGGACACAAACATACGTCAGACCTTGAACCATATACAGAAGGAAGAACAGCAGCACGGGGAAAGTGTCTTCAAATATATGGAGAGCAAGGGCTTGTACAATCCACAGTAGCTTTTATTTTCACATACTAATAGTTAACCCTTCTCTACAACAGAGAAGGGTTAATTATCTTTTGCAATACTTTTACTTCCTCTCTTAAGCTTGGATAAAACAAACAAAATAAGTGGAAAACCATAACCCAAAGTAATATTCAGTGGCACAATCAAATAGTTGGAGAATTCCTCAAGCTCAAACTTATTTGAGCTTAAACCCATAGCGAGAAAATATAACAAAATAGCATATATGTTTATTAAAGGTTTGGCATCTGACAGCTTAAAGATTGACTTAACTAGATTGAGTGGTACAACAAACAAACTAGAGATCAGGGCAAAGTCGGCAAAAATCCAAATTGCGATTATTATCGCCTCAATGTTTTCTATAGTATCCATCAATGACACCTGCTTAACTGTAACCAACACCGGCATTGGGGCCCTTTGTACAACTGAATTGCCCAGCACACCGATTGCAATGAAGATTACCAGCATTAAACTGGATATATTTATATAGGTGGCAACATATCCGAAAAATCTAAAGCTTTTCATGTTTACAACCCTATCACCTATAAAAAATAGAAGAAATAGGTAGGACAGTATCGCTGTTGATCCAAAGCTTGCTTTTACTATTGGAATAATATCGTTGAAATACACGGGCGTTACATTGTCAGGTCTGATTCTAGCCAGCAGAAAGATTGCCATCATAAAAAGCATTGCACCGATAAAAGGCAGGAGAATTTCGCACATCCTTGCAATTACTGTAAAGCCTGAACGCAGTATATAAGCTATTGGTATGAGGGTTAGTAATATAAGTACATTATTATTTATATTGGGATATATGGAGCTGGTAAGACGCTCTACATAATATCTAGTAAACAATGCCGCAAGTAAGATTGCCCATAGCAAGTATATAACGAGCACAAGCTTTCCCAAATATTTCCCCATTATATTTTCTATAACTCCAGACATGCTTTGCCCCTCATATTTCTTCATTAGCGAGTCTATTATAAGTATAAGCCCAATAAAGGGGATAACGGAGACAATCGGAGATACCCAGCCTGCCTGGGCTGCCTTTGCCGCTGCGTACTTGGGAAGAAACCTGGTGGCAGGGGAGGATACTATTACCGTGAAAACAAAAAGGAGCTGTTTCACTGATATCTTGTCTTTGCTGGCTTTCATAAGAGTACTCCTTATTGTGCAATTTAGTTTAAGTTGAACATGTTAAGCATACTATTTACCAAACTGGCTGTATACCTATGGGTGTTGTAGTAATAGCCATACACCAGTGTAATAGCCCCTAGAAGGACGAGAACCAAGGCTTCCTTGCTTTGCTTCTTTTTAATCAATGGTATTATTTCAATCACTATAACAATAAAAGCAAGTATTAGCATACTCATTCACCTGCGCCCTTCTCGGTGCTTCCAGTCGGCTCATTAAGCAGATAGGTTCCCTTGATATTAGATGTAACTTTAACGTCAAATTTAATATCAGGGAATAAGTCCTTCCAATTTTTGTCGAAATAGTCCCGCATCATCGGGTATCCTTGAATGAACTTCGTAATAGTACTAAAGTGGTCAGAGTTATCCTCTTGCGCTATCGCTATCGTGGTCTCAATCTCATTCTTTATGGCTTCATTCTGCTGCGCTGTTAAGTACTTGATATTTTCGGGGTCTAAAACACCTTTACTGCCCATTATCTCAGCTATATTTGTTGTGAAAGAAACTTCAGCAGTGCAATGGAGTTCATTACCTTCGATTTTCGGCTTCATCTTTACATTGCTGTCGATAATCTCCATGGATATCTCTTCCCCTGCCTTGCTCTTGACTATGATGGCTCCAGAGCCGATTCGGTTCATCAGCCAATTTATACCTCTGGCCTCTTTTCGTGGAGTGAAGTAGCTAAGCTTATCTCCACTGAAAATGGCATAGCCTCTCAATAATATATCATATTTGTCCTGCTCTTTTTCGCTGGTCATAGTGTCAGTTACCTCTAAAAAGGGTATGAAAGTGTCGAGATTCTTGTTGTCAAATATCAGCAGAGCTTCATTCAGTGTCACTGTGCTGGACAAGGAGCTGTTCGGAATATTCTCTTCAAGACTCGCGATTCTATCACCTACAAACATTTTTGAAGTATTAGTTTTTTTAACTAATGAATTTGCAGTATCCCCCTTGACAATATAGAGTTTGGCATTATAACGAAACTCATTCTGTCTGCTGATAAAGTCCAGATAAGGAAGTATGCCTTTCTTGGCAATTGACTCACCGAACAGTATAAATTCCGTATGTCCATAATGAGGTTTTCTATCTGAGTATATCAGCAGATTTCTTACAGCATCGAATACAGTATCCCCTTCAGATTCAACACTTTCCCCCTTCTGCGTCGGGCTTTCGCCGCCACCGCCTGTTGAGAGGCTCTTTGTCGTCAGTGTTATACTAACCTTGCCTTCCGCTGCTTCATCTATACACATGATCCGCGTTATAAAGAGTCTATTAATCTCTGCTCTCCCTTGAACAATCTGTGTACAGCCGGATAGAGAAGCGAATACAACCAATAAAGTTGAGATAAGTATAAGCTTACGCATATCGGATAATCACTCCATCCTGTTCTTATTAATTGGATTCAAGCCACTGGGACGCTTTTTCAATAAGCTTACTGGAAATCTAAAAAGAGTATCCTCCAGCTGCTCATCCTCATTAGCCACAAAGGGATCTAAGTAGGGAACTCCATAAGTTTCCATCCTGCACCAATGGTAGAGAAGAAATATCAATCCGAAGGTAAGTCCAAACATTCCTATAATGCTGCTTAATATAACAAAGATGAAGCGCCAGAGCCTAAGGGCATTGCTGAAGTCTTGGTTGGGCATTGTGAAGCCCGCAATTGCAGTAATTGCTACTATGATGACGGTAGCAGGAGACAGCAGCTTTGCTTCAACAGCGGCCTGACCTACCACTAGAGCTCCAACAATGGATACCGTCTGGCCAATGGTTTTTGGCAGCCTTAAGCCGGCCTCCACTAGAAGCTCAAAAGCAATCAGCAGAATTATGACTTCCACAAACATTGGGAAAGGCACGCCCTCCTTAGCAGCTACAATCGAGAAGGTCAGCTCAGTGGGCAGCATTTCCGGGTGGAAAGTGGTAATTGTAATATAAAACCCGGGAAGCACCAGTGTGATGAACATAGCTAAGAATCTTAAAACGCGAAGAATGGATCCCACGATGAACTGATGTGAGTAGTCATCCGGGGTTTGAATAAATTGCAGCATAGTACCAGGAATAATATATGTTATTGGTAAACCGTCAATTATTACTCCCACACGCCCTTCAGCAATACTTACACAAAATTTGTCCGGTCTTTCTGTATACATGACTTGAGGGAAGGTCGAATACTTATCATCAACAATGAATTCCTCAATAGTACCTGCTGCCATCACCCTGTCAATGTCAACTGCGTTAAGCCGTTGACGCACCTCATCTATCAGAGCGCTGTTTGTTATGTTTTTCTGGTATATCATCGCAATAGGGGTTTTTGTCTGTTTACCCACAATAAGCTGTTCCACAACAAGGTAAGGGGACTTAATCCTCCTTCGGCATAAAGCAGTATTTGTCCTTAAGTCCTCAATGAAGGAATCCTTAGCACCCTTGATGACATTTTCACCTGTAGGCTCAGAAATAGCGCGTTTCAGGTCACCTTTAACCTCGAAGGTGAAGGCAGTCTTTGAATCATTGAATATTAGAGCTGTGTTTCCTGTCAGTATATCATCAGTCAAGTCCTTTAGATTAGTTCTGACCTTCATTGAGGATAGATACACTTTCCCCATGCTTATCAGCCCTATGGCATCTGTATCTGATTTGCAGGAGTCGAACTGTTCCTCCTGGGCAAGGGGCTTCAAAATGTTGTCATTGATCAGCTTGCTGTCAACCAGCCCGTCTATATAGGCCAGGGTTGCAGGTAAAATAGGATTGTCCCTTATAAGTAATGTCCGGAATGAGAAATCTGCATTTTTGCCGAGCATTGAATGCAAATTATCACTTGTCACCTCTGTTGCTGTATTATAAAGCCTATCTTCTTTATGAAAATCGGACTTCGATGAATCTTCCTTAGAATTTGGAGACATATTATCACATCCTGTGTTGTTTGACTTAAAAGGAAGTTATGCTAGACTACAATAGTTTAAACATTTTTCTGTAGTTTATGATAATATTACCGATTATTAAAAAAGAAAGCCGCACCAAGGACGTTAAACTTTCGCCTTGGTGCGGCTTAATGAAGGAAAAGCGTTAAACCAGTTTGCCATCATCATCTATATCCCTGTTTTCCACAAATACACGTGACAGAGGTTGGTTGTCAGAGCCATAGATTGTCCTGCTGCTGGCTCTATCCTCATTTTGTGCTTCTGTTTTTATACGTTCAGCAAAAGTAGTCGTGTCATCGTCAGGGAGCATATGTTTATCCTTGTTCATAAAATCACCTCCGCTTATTATGGATTCATTCCTATGTCTATGTATGTAGATAAATGTAAGTACAAAAAGGGGAAGTAATAGAGATTACCACCCCGTAATATTTTACTGCATGTTTGGATTGTTATTATTCCAGGACTGGTTTGGTACGCTTACATAGCTTACAGATGAACCAGAGCCCACACTGCTGCCTGCATTAGTACTGCTTTGACCCTGCTGATCCATCTGTTTAAGCTGTTGTTGAGCCTGATCAATAAGATTATTCATCTGAGTCAGAACCTGATTTGTCTGTATCTGCTGGCTGGCTTGATTAAGTGACTGCATAGCCTGCTGTATTGATTGCTGTAACTGGCTCTGTGCCTGCTGTTGCTGTTGCTGAGCCTGTGACCTGAAGTTCTGTATCTGCTGTGTAAGCTGTGAGGTTGCCTTTTGATTCTGAACATTTGGCTGGTTCTGGTTCATGCTTACCATATTGCCGGAGCTCTTTGCAAGCTGTTCAAGAGTGCTCTGCATATCGCTGAACTGGTTTCTAAGAGCACCTATTTCTTCGGCTGTCTCGGTATCATATTTATAATTTGATAATGTTTCTACAAATCCTTCACCTGTGCTTTTATCCATTTAAATTCCTCCTTATAAACTTTAAAATATGTTCGAAGTTATATTTCCCTTCAATTATTTTTGATATACCGCTTTAAATTATCCTTAACTTCTAATCAAATCCTTAATTATTAGAAATATAATTTGAACTGTATATCAAAGTGCGCAGTGTTTTTCAATATGGGATACCTTGGACTAAGAGATGTTATTTACAACAAGTTTTGATATTAAAAGAATTAAAATAAGGATAAAATATATTGTCACAATAATTTTTTGATGTAAAGCGTAACTTGTTAATTAATAAACAAATTTACATATCATAGATGCACTGGTATTATATTTTTAGTACATCGTTAAAATCTAAAGTACTTGGGGGGATATGCTTATGAATATTGCGATAGTTGGAGCAGGCACCGGTGGAAAAAACATAATTGAGTCCTTTTCGAAAAATGAAGAGATAATAATCGTCCAGGTTATAGATAACAGGGATGACGCACCGGGGGTATTACTCGCAAGGAAGCTGGGCATAAAATGCTCGAAGACCATAGGAGAAATTAATACCGCAGGCCTTGATTTGATTTTGGAAGCAACAGGCAATGAAAAGGTTAAGCAGGAGCTTAATGAGAAATTCGGAGGCATATGCACAATAATCGATTCCTCCGGGGCACTGCTTATTATGAGCCTTGTCAGACGGGACATTGAAGTGCTGGAGAGGCTGAACAATCAGATAGCGGCTATTAAGGAAACTTCAGAGCAGGTACAGAACCATCTTAAGAACATAACTGATTCAGTTGATGGTACCTATGCAATAAATAAAAAGCTGAATGAAATATCGAAAACCTCTATCCACTATATAGAAGAGACAGACAGGATAATTCAATATGTAAACAATATATCAAAGCAAACCAAAATATTAGGTATTAATGCTACAATCGAAGCTGCAAGGGCTGGAGAGCAAGGGCGGGGTTTCTCTGTAGTAGCAAATGAGGTGCAGAAGATGGCTGCCAGCAGCCAGGAATTCGCAAAGGAGATAACCAAAATACTTACGCAGCTTGCGGAGGAAATAAGGAATGTTGAAACTGTGGCAGAGGATTTGAGCGGCTTATCAGAGCTCCAGGTGCAGGCATCTTCAAATGCTAATGCCGCAGTAAACAACCTTACATCACAAATTTCACAATAGCAGGAAATGGGAAGGGGACAGTTAATATTAACTGTTCCCTTTTAATTTGCAGCTATTACTATTTCCACACCCTATCCAGCTTTAGGAATTCCTGAAGATATCCCCATACTGAGACGGGAGACATAAGCATTTGATAAAATAGAACGAAAAGTATGAAACCCCATAGGTTTTTTCTAATCCTTAGCTTCAAGTGCCTGAAAACATATACCTGGTAGGTATAAAGTACCCCATAGCTCATTAGTGTCAAAGGAAGAACCAATAGTGTCATTGGACCAACTATCCAGTAAAATCCAAAGCAAGCCAATACTAAGCCTGGCAGCCAAAAGAATGTGTAAGTAATATCCAAGAAAGGCATTATAAGATTTATGCCTGTCAGGTACTTGGTATAGGCTAATGGCTGCTGCCAAGGTTTTACTTGCCTCAGAGCCTCAATCATTCCTCTTGCCCATCTGGAGCGCTGCCTTGAAAACGAGTAAATCGTTGTCGGGACATCGGTAAAGGCTACAGCTAATGGTTCGAAATATGTGAGCCCGCCTTGTTTTAATAGACTCCATGTCAGTACGATATCTTCACCTATTGCATCAGGCCATCCTCCGATTGCTTTTAAGCTGTTCGTCTTATATATGCTGTAAGCACCTTGAGCGACCAGAGTTCCCTGATACATGCCCTGCAATCTCTTAATAGAAGCAATTCCAAGGAAATAATCCCACTCTTGAATTTTTGCCAGCAGAATATGTCTGCTATTCTTAACAAGTACTGACCCTGCTACTGCAGAGACTTCCTCTGGAGAGCTTTCAATCCGAGCTACTAAATACCTTATAGCCGACTTATGCAGCAGAGTATCTGCATCCAATGTAATTACCAAGTCTGTTGGAGTGTGTTTAAGTCCTGTATTTAAGGCATTGAATTTTCCGGGGTTTTCTTCCCGGATGACTGATAGATCAAGCTCTAAAGCTTTACCGGCAGTAAGTGCATTAATAGTAGTATTATCTTTTGAACCATTATCAATAATTATAACTTTAATACTGCCGTTATAATCTTGCTTAGCTATATAATCAATAGTACTTGCTATCTTGGCACCTTCATTTCTAGCTGCTATTAGGACGGTTATGCTCTTTGTTGGATACTCATCCTTGAAGGAGGGCTGTTTATCTAATACCAAACTAGCAACTAAAAATGCATTGAGATAGCCGGGAACATATGCTATTCCAGTGATTATTATTAACGCAGCGGGAAAAGTAACAACCTTTGAAAAATCCTCAAGCCAAGGAAGAGATATATATACTGAAAAGCTTGTCCATAATATTGAAAATATATGACATAGCAAGAATTTTAATAATACAGGAATATAAAATCGTGGTCTTCTAAGGACACTGAAATTGGACGTGGCATTTTTGCTTCTAATTTGTTCCGGCATGGAATCAGCTCCTTTATACAAAAAGCTTTACAACCTAGTAATTATAACACTTCGGGGCATGTATCGCACTTGAAATAAAAGCCTTGAAAGCATTAATTATGTAAAGTAGGAATGGAGGCACTAAATAGGAGTATTATTTGGGCTGTAAGCAAAGGGAGAAGCAAAGTGTAACAGTATTGTAAGGATTAGGCAGTTGAGCTAGGAACTTGCAGGTGTTATAATAATTGGTGTATGGAGGTGTATTAATGAAAAATTTTAAAAAAATAACAGCACTGGTAATATCAATGGTTATGGTAGTGAGCTTGCTTACTGGCTGTACATCTGCAGTTGAAGGCAAGGCACTTTACGATGCAATGGTGAAAAGTCAATCCATAAGGACTAGCCAAAGTGACATGCAATTAACTTTAAGATTAGATGCCACAGGCTTAAGTGAACAGGAGCAGCTAAGCTTTCAACAGGCGAAAGCAATGGCGAACGGTGCAAAGCTCTATATGAACATGAGGCAGAGCACAAATGCAGATAACACTGCAGCCAAGGCACAGGCGGCTGTAAATATGAATATGGCTGGAATGGCAATTGATATGGGCGTTTGGGTAGATATGGATTTAAACGGTAATCCGCCTAGGTTAAAAGAGATAATCAAGCTTCCCGCAATAATGACAGCGTCAGACCCATCAATGGCGGGCAAGGAATATATGGTAATGGATTTAAGTGAAATGTTTAAAACTCCGGCGGTTATTGGACAACAGCCAAGCTTGGATTATACTGAAACATTGAAGCTTACAAAAGAGCTACAAGAAAAGTCTCTTACATTTATGGGAAAATACCTGGCTCAGTATAATCCCGGCTTCAAATTCATAACTGATGCAGGTACAAAAGATATAATAACACCGGAACGTACTGTAAAAGCCCATGTTTATCAGGTTAAACTTGATGACAAGGCAGCTAAAAAACTCATAAGGTACACAGTAAACAATTTTGCAAACAATAAAGATGCAATGGAGTTTGCAATAGAATATGTGAAGCTGATAGGGAAATATTCAGTACCAACAGCAGGAACTCAAAGCCCTACTGTTGAGCTTGACAAAATGATGACTGATTTTGAAAAGGAAAAACCGGCATTGCTTGCAGAGTTCAATAAGTCAATGGATCAGCTTGAAGGCATACAAGTATTTGGAGAAAAGGGTATAACCCTTGAATATGCTATAGATGAAAGCGGATATTTAGTAAGCCAGTCAGGAAGTGTAGATTTCATCATTGACGCTGCAAAGCTAAGCAGTGTAGAAAGCTTAAAGGACAGCGAATATACAGCCGCTGGTATCTATAATGTAGGCTTCGATTTCAGCATGCTGACCTATAATATAAATAAGGCTCTAGTTATAGAAATGCCTGTTGTAACACCGCAGAACTCAATTAATTATAATGATATGATAAAGTCAGAGGCACCAATCCAGTAGGAAGTATCTGATAGTATAGAAGGCTGCAGTTAGCAAACTGCAGCTTTTTTATGTCCGCATGCTACATTTTTTGGTTACCGAAACTTTATGGGTAGTATATTTAAAATTGTCCATTACAGGTGTAAAATGGAATTAATGTTTAAGATGACCATTTTATATGTTTTGGAGGTGTATATATGAAAGTGCTTGCTATTATGGGGAGTCCGAGAAAAGGGCAGACGGAAAGAATGATGAGTATCTTTGAAAATGAACTTACAGCTCTGGACAAAATCGAATTTGAATATTTGTTTTTAAGAGAACAGAATCTTCAGGCTTGCAAAGGATGCGCCGTATGTCTGGAGGTGGGTGAAGAGAAATGTCCGATAAGGGATGACAGGGATTTGATATTGCAGAAGATGGAAGAGGCAGATGGCGTGATTTTTGCAACTCCCAACTACTCATTACAGGTATCTGGACTAATGAAGACTTTTTTTGATCGTTTTTGTTTTGTGTTTCATAGAGCAAGATTCTTTCACAAAACATCCATGGCATTTGTTACTCAGGGGGTTTACGGGGCTAGTGACATTGTCAAGTACATTGACAACGTTGTAGGGTTTTGGGGTTTTAATATATGCAAGGGAATAGTACTAAATATTCCTTGGGGTGTGAAAAATCCAAAAGCACAATATCCGGAGACGGAGAATGCTAAGCTTGAAGCAAGAATAAAGGAAGCCGCCTTGCGGTTTTATAAAGAGCTGCTAGTACGTGAAAATAAGCAGCCAAGTATTAAGAGACTTATGTTCTTCCGGCTGACAAGGTCAGCACACAAGTATTCAAAAGAACATAAGCGTGATTATGAATATTTTCATAATAATGGATGGCTAGAGTCAGCTTATTTTTATGAAACTAAGTTGGATATTCACAAAAGGATATTTGGTATGATAATAGACAAAATGATAGCAAATCAAGCTAAAGGAATGTAATAGCATATTATTATTTCAAAGCGAATATGTATTTGTAGTGCTAATATTTCGCGGGAGTGATGATTTATGCTTTCAAATAGTGAGTTTGTAAGACAGTCACTAGAGCTTAACCTATTCTTCATGAGAATTGCAAAGGAGCATTCTATATTTATAGAAGCAGCATTCACTTCAAGAGATACCGAATTAGCGGAAGAAGCAGAACAATTTAAGAAGCTGTTCACAAAACTCCTTGGCAAAACAATTGATTTATCGGAAGGTTTGATAAGTCCCGAGGTGGCGGAATCCGGTGAACTAGTCACTGATTTGACTCTCGAGGCGGAAAAAGAAACTGAGTTCTATACAGGTATCAGAATAAATAATAAGGTTACACAAGCTGAATTAAGTTTTGAAGAAGAAAAAGAAGCTTATATTGCGCCATTCTTGATACAGCAGGTATTCGGCCTAAATCGTGAAGCTATTTCTGCAGTCAATGCATTAGCAAAATACAAGAACCAAATATTACAGGATGTGCTAGCATGTAAATTATTCACAAATAATTATCCGCTGCTGCTGGACCATGTGCTCAGAGAGGCCAGATTCTATATGGGAATGCTGGTAAAGCTCCAGAACAGGCAAGCTATGAATTCGGCCACTGACATAATTGAGCAGGAAATATTCTGGAATAGGATTATGGCTGAACACTCAAAGTTCATTAGAGGCATGCTGGACCCATCTGAAGTCCAGCTCTTTGACACAGCTAATGATTTTGGTAAAAAATTCGACGACCTTACGAAACAAGCTGAAACATTGACTGAGCAAATGGGAAAGTTGAAAGCTGTAACTGCAAATAGTTATGAAGCAACAAAGGAAATTAGAGATTTTAAACGCCAAGGTACAGAGGGAATAGTTCAATGTAAAATAAGATCTTTGGCATATCCACTTTTAGGCGATCATGTTCTGCGTGAAGCAAATCATTATTTAAGGATTTTAAAAACCTTCAAAAGCAATTTACAAAGATAATAATCATTCTAAATATAAAACATCAGTAGAGTATTAATATTCTACTGATGTTTTTTGCTAATCCGGTTTCAAGGTATATTTTTCAATAAGGATAAAGATACATATACATATAGTATAAATTAATAGGGAATAAATGAGCTTCCAACCCTCAATAAAAATTAAAATGTTCATTTTGGCTAGTATGCTTTGACCTACATAAGCGATAGCAAAGGGCACCAGCTTCCAATACCACTTGTCTCTGACACATACACATAAGACTAATAAGGCAACTTCAATCAGATGATAAGTAAAAATGAATATAATACTTGATCGGTACATGTTTTCGACCAAATTAGTAATCAAACTCAAGCTGTAATATTGTTTCCCCAAAAGCAAGAGCAAGGGAGCGGGGATATGGACAATGAGAAACCCAACAAAGTAGAATGTTAATAATCGTGGGATATTATATTGTGTGTGTTTTATTTTAGCAAACCATTTCTTGGATAGTACCAGAAAGACAATAGTATTTATGCCTGACATATAATACTTCCACCAGTGCTGCTCATATATTCCCAGTTTAGCAAACAAATACTCTGCAAGGATGAAGGTCGCTGTAATCAAGGAGACCCCCAAATAGCCCAAAGGGTAAGTCACCATCAGAATTGCGGCGGCGGGAAACATAGACGCATTGAGAAAAAGGTGCCCTGCAAGGTTTTCGGCCCAAGGATCTGTAGATATACCGGGCTTGTAAGCATAGGAATTAAAAATACCAAGTACAGTAAATTCGCCAATCCAAGTTATGCTTGATGTAAATAAAAAGAATACAACAAGAGTTGATATTTTATAAGTATGTCTTTTTTTATATATAGTAAAGACTGCGATTATCACACTGATAGCTGACAGGCCAATATACCATAGCAAACTTGTCATAATATACCCCTCATGTATACAAGCATAATTTATAGACCCAATTAGTGACGCACTTGAAAAATATCCAATTTAAGTGTACTTGGATAATTCTTATTGTTTGCGTAGGTTTGCTAAATATACAGCAGAAGCCTTAAAATGCTTTCATCACTTTTATTTCTCAAAATGGGTAATAATAATACAAATAATGTAATGAATATTGAGCTCAGTCAATATTACTATTGGGCAGAGTACGAATTCAATAACAGTAAAGGGAGTATTACGCGAAATTTAAATGATGAATGTAAAATATTTTTCGTGAAATATATGGGTATTCGATATGAAAGTTGCAATAATAGGGGCGGGAACCTCTGGGTTGTCATGTGCCATTGAACTGGAGCGTAATGGAATAAACCCGATAATTTTTGAAAGAAATGGCTTTATTGGTGAGAATCAGCCCCATGTATCGGCTTTTTTAGGGTTGATTACACGTCCGGCCTCAGACCCTATTAAGTATATGGATAAAATACTCGGGATCAAGTTAAAACCGCTGAATCAGTTTCGAAAAGTGATACATTACTCACCCAATAATCAAGTCACTGTTAAAGGAAATTTAGGTTATTTTATGATTCGAGGAATGGGAGAGAACGATGTAAAAACCCAGCTGCGAGCACAAGTAAAGTCACAGGTTCATTTTAACAGTTTTGTACACCCTGAAGAGTTGGAAAAAGAATTTGATTATGTAGTCGTTGCTGATGGTCACTGGTCAACCCCTACACGGTATGGCATTTGGCAGGAGATTATGCGAACCTGGGTAAAGGGAGGCATCTTTGAGGGTGACTTTGAAGATCATACACTGCATATGTGGTTGGATAACGAGCTTACTAAGGGGGTCTATATATACTTAGCGCCCTATAGTAAGAATAAAGCAGTTATTGCTCATGTGGTTCAAAATATTGAACATGAGGAGCTAAATGATTATTGGCACCGGTTCCTGGAATCACACGATATTTTAAAAAAATATAATATGCTGGAATCCTGGGAATTGCCTCATCATGCAGGCACTGTTACCACCGCAAGAGTTGGGAAAACCTATTTTGCAGGTGCTGCAGGGGGCGGAGCTGAGCCTTTTCTCGGCTTTGGGCAGTTCAATGCTGTAGTTTCGGGTGTTATGATAGCCAGGAGTATTGCTCAAGGCTCGGACATCAATCTGCTGTTGAAGAGTATGGCAAAAAAGAGTGAGGAGTTGAAGACGCTCAGGCCGTTAATGAATGCAGCTACCAACAAGGATTTTGACCTGCTATTAACATTGATGAAAGCTCCAGGACTAAGAAGCTTAATATATAGAACAGATATAGATATAATTAAGCTTATGTCAACAGGCTTGAATTTAATATCCAGTGCAAAAAAAAATCAGGGGTCCCAAACCAAAGGGGGTAACTAGTTTTGGGGATGTTTAAGCTAACCTGCGGTAAGTGTGGCTCAATCAATGTACTTGAGAAGAGTGGCCATAATATACTTGATGAGAAAAGTGATGAAGTCATATACGGAGAAGGGATCCAGCGGAAGTGTACTGAGTGCA
>FWWL01000435.1_pt1 | contig 115547 bp, 103 predicted proteins | sample 2228331 | NCBI WGS metagenome assembly FWWL01 (sample SAMEA103939775, study PRJEB20133) | metagenome | reverse complement strand
TCGGGCGATGGCGGGGGCTTGGCCCGGCGGCGCGGTGCGGCGGCGCGCAAGGCCGGGAAGGGGCAGGTTCGGGTTGGGGGATGTCGGGGATGGCGGCGTGTTGCCCCGGCGCTGGGGCACGGGTCCTGCATGGTGCCTGCGTCTTCTGGTCGCTGCCGGTGCGCCTGCCTGCTCCCGGTTTCGGGCAACCCCGGTGGCCGCGTTTGATGGCGGTCTGGCCGGATGACGGCTGCGCCTCGACTGCCTTGCCGCAACTGCTGCGCCGAACTTTCTTCCCCTGGGCTTTCCACCCCGCGCGCAAGCGCGCGGGGACCCCGGATGCGCCCATTCCTCGCGAACCAAGAAAGCCCGGCTTCGCAGTCCTTCGCTGCGCTGCGGGCTGACGCTGCGGCGGCATCGCGATCCGGCCGGTCGACGCCATCGCGGCCGCATGGGGCGGCCCGACATATCGGAGTAAGTGACATGGCGAATATCGGCAGCTTCAAGAAGGTCGGCGAGGACTATCAGGGCTCGATCGTGACCCTCAGCGTCCAGGCCAAGGGCGTCCGCATCGTCCCCGAGGACAACCGCCCGAACGAGAACGCGCCCACCCACCGGGTCTATGTCGGCCGTGCCGAGATCGGCGCCGCCTGGGCCAAGCAGTCCGCCGAAGGCCGCGACTATCTCTCGGTCAAGCTCGACGATCCGAGCTTCGCCCAGCCCATCTTCGCGAACCTGTTCGACGACGAAGGCAGCGAGACCTCGAGCCTGATCTGGTCGCGCCCGCGGCGCTCGGGCAACGACTGAACCAAGGCCAGGGCGCCCCGCCGGATGCGGCGGGGCGCCTTTTTGCGTGGCTGCAGCGGCGTGGAACTCGCGGCGCTATCCCCATGCGGGGAGAACGTCCGGCGCAGTGCGGGTCTTCGATGATGCAGCGGCGCTCGCGAGCCTTGCGGCCGGGAATTGTCCCGACCGGAGCGCTACGCCGTCGCTGTTCGCCCGCCTTTGCCAGCGCATGCCGCCGAGAGGTTCGCGACGCATGATCGCGCCGATTTCGCGCAGGAATTCCTGCGCCGGAGCCCGGCCTATCGCGCGGCCTGGAGCGCCGCGCGCGATGGCGATGCGCGCCGCTGGGGGCTGGTTCGGCTGTTCGATCCCGAGGCGTCGGTGCGCCTGGCGCCAGCAATCTGGCGCGCGACATGCGCCTCGCAAATCGTCGCGCTGGCGCCTGCGCCTGCCGGCGTTGCCGGCGCGGCGGCGCTGCCCGACGCCGCTATCGTGGCCGAACATCTCGCCGAGGGCGAGCGGCATCTCGTGCTCGATTGCCGCGGCGTGCGGCACCGGCTGCGCGTCCTGGCGGACGCGCGCCACGCGCCGCTTGTGATCCTGTTACCGCCGCTCGGCGATACGCTGCGCACCGCCGCATGCGACGCCGCGCGGCGCATGTTCGCCGGGCTGAGCCTCGCCGAACCGGTCGCTGCGCTGCGGCCAAGCGCCTTGCAGCAGCAGCGCCTCGCGCTGTTGCTGCGCGTGCTCGACGCCTGGCAAGCGGGTGCCAGCAACCGCGCGATCGGGCTCGGCATCGTCTATCCCTGGCTCGGCGACATCGACGCGGTCGCGTGGAAGTCGATGAGCGAACGGCGGCGCGTCCAGCGGCTCGTGGCCGAGGCCCGAGCGCTCGCGGCCTCCGGCTATCGCGCGCTGCTGCGCGGATAGGGGCGACAGTTTGGATGCTGCGGTTCTGGCCGCTCCTTCAGGGGCGCCGTCTGCCGCCATTGAGAGCCGGTGATTGGAACGGGCCCCCGGCATGCGCCGGACCCTCGCCGGAGACTTTTAATGACCAGCCAGCCCGTGCAGCCGTTGTTGCGCACCCCCGACGCCGCGCTCCTGCTCGGCCTGTCGGCACGCACGCTCGAGAAGCATCGCTGCTATGGAACCGGGCCTGCCTATCGCAAGCTCGGCGGGCGCGTCGTCTATGCCGTCGACGACCTTATCGCCTGGGCCAACCAGGGTGTGCGCCGCTCGACCTCGGACACCGGCCCCGGCATCGTCCATCCCCCCAAGCGCATCGATCTGAGCCTGCTCGACCGCAAGGGCGCGGTGCGGCGATGAGCGGCGGCTTTATCCCTTCCGGCGCACAAGCCTCTCCCTTCACGGGGATAACGACACTCGAACTGACCTGGGTCGAACAGCAAACCGAGCGCTGGATCCGCTTCGGCGCGCCGCTCTCGGACGCGATCCTCGACCGCCGCCGCCGCCGCTTGTCCTTCGCGGCGGGCAGCGTCTTCGCCTTCGTCCGCTGGGCGTCGAACGACTATGGCACGATCCTGTCGCGGCTCGCGATCCTGCGCGCCGTTGCGCCCGGCGAAGCCTATGCGACGTATCCCTGCGTCACGCCCGGCGGCGAAATCCTCCTCCATCTGCGCGGCTGGCCCCGTGTCCGCCAGGGTCTCGCGCTGATCGATGCGCTCGAAAATTCGGGCTTCGATCCGTGCGCTGTGGCGCCGGATTATTGGAGCCATGCGCACAACCGGCTGATCGTCGGCCATGCGCCGCGCGCCTATGCCCACGCGCGGCATCGCGCCTGGCTGCTGCGCCGCGAGATCGGCGCATGACCCGCTTTGCGATCCTCCTGACCGGCACCTGCGCGATCGGCGCGCTGCTGCTGCCCGTGCTCGCGCGACCGGCACCAAGGCTGGTCTGGAACCTGAGTTCAAGCGTCCCTGTCGGGCTCTATGCCGCGCATCGCTCGGCGCCCAGGCGTGGCGATCTGGTCGCGGCGCATGCGCCGCAGCGCATCGCGCGGCTGATGGCCGAGCGCGGCTATCTTCCGCTTCGCGTGCCGATGCTCAAGCATGTCGCGGCCGCCCCTGGCCAGCGCATCTGCCGGACGGGAACAAAGGTTACGGTCGATGGAATCGTCGTGGCGCAGGCGCGGCTGACGGATCGCGCCGGCCGGTCGTTACCGCGCTGGAGCGGCTGCCGGACGCTGCGCTCCGGCGAGCTGTTCCTGCTCAATCCAGCCTCGGCCGACAGCTTCGACGGACGCTATTTCGGGCCGGTTTCCGCGCGCTCGGTCGTCGCCGTGCTCGAGCCCTTGTGGCTCCCGGGCAGCCCTTCGCCGGCGCCCGCTCGGCGCGAATCCCCTCCCCCACCCGTGAGCAAAAGGAACGCGAAATGATCAGGATCGGCGAGTTTACCGTGCAGGGCGATGGCTATTGCGGGCGCCTGACGACGCTTGGAATCGACGCAGTAGTGAGCATCGTCCCGGCCGCGCGAAGCGATATCCGGAACGCGCCCGACTATCGCGTCCACGCCGGCACAAGCGCCGAGGGGCCCGAGATCGGCGCCGGCTGGAAGCGCACCGGTGCGCGCGCCGGGGCCTATGTCGCGATCGTCATCGACGATCCCCAGCTTCCGCGCGCGATCCGCGCGAACCTGTTCCGCCCGGGCATCGAAGGCCAGCCGCATCTGCTGTTCTGGCAGCGCGCCCAGCGCCGCCGCGAGGCCGCAGACGCGTGATGGCCCATGCGATCGCACGCCAGGTCACGCTGCTCCTCGCGGCGCTGCCGATCGCATCGTTTGCGCTGGCGCCAGCGCAGGCGCAGCCCGTGGCTGGGCCTTGCGGACCGGCAGCACCGCTCGCTCCTGCGATCACCCGCGCGTCGGTCCGCTTCGCGATTCCCGAGGCGCTGGTCCGCGCGGTGATCGCGGTCGAGAGCAACTGGCAGCCATTCGCGGTCTCGCCCAAAGGCGCGATGGGGCTGATGCAATTGATGCCCGGGACCTGGGGCGAACTGCGCGCCCGCTACGCGCTCGGCCCCAACCCGTTCGACCCGTGCGACAATATCCTGGCCGGCACCGCTTATCTTCGCGAACTGCTCGACCGCTATGGCGATCCGGGGTTCCTCGCCGCCTATAATGCCGGCCCCGGTCGCTACGAAGCCTATCTGCGCGGTGCCAAATCGCTGCCGATCGAGACGCTCGCTTATGTCGGCAAGCTCTCGATGCGGAAGCGCGACAATGATCGCAATGCCCCGGCTGCCCTGCCTGATCGCGACGCCTGGCGGCGCGGTTGGCTGTTCGCCGCAGATCGTGATCCCGAGCGCGAACCCACCGCCGGGCAGGACGCACACCCGTCCGATCCCCCACGCAACACCATCTTCGTGCCCCGCACGGGACTGCCGCAATGACGGCCCCGGGCGTTCAGCGGGTCCGACCGTCTGGACTGGCGGGAGGACGGATTCAGCAGGAGAAGGAGCGATGGCAAGATAAAAGCGCCGCCGTCGGCCGGGGCGCAAATGGTTGTTGTGATTGGCAAATTCGCGCCGTCACCCTGGGCGGGGTGCCGTCGCGCATCCGCTTTTCTCCAGCGATTTCAATGTCCCGCGCGCTGGCACCCCGGCCTCAGGCGCGTTCATGATGGCGACCGAGGACGACTTCTGCATCAGGCCCGGCAAGGCAGGCAACCGGGGTTCAGGGCATGCCCGGCCGCCCAGTCTTGCAGCGCAGGTCAGGCGCGCCGCCGCCCGGTCCGGAATCGTGTCGCGGTCTGCGCGCCGTGGCGGCGGCACCGGGCAGCTTGGGCGCGGCCGCGCGGTAGCGCTTGCCGGACGCGGGCAGGCGGCTGCGCGCCGGGTCGTGATCAAGGCGCGGATCGTGCGGCACGGCGGCGCGCGCTTCCGCGCTGCTCCGCTCGCGCGCCACATCGCCTATCTCGAGCGCGAGGGCGTGACCCGCGACGGTCGCGATGCATCCATGTTCGACGCGCGGACCGATCGCGCGGATGGCGACGCCTTTGCGGCCCGCTGCGCAGACGACCGCCATCACTTCCGCTTCACCGTCTCGCCGGAGGATGCCGGCGAGCTCGCCGATCTTCGGACCTTCACCCGCGAGTTGATGGGCGACATGGCCCGCGACCTGGAGACAGGCCTCGACTGGGTCGCGGTCGATCACTGGAACACCGACAACCCCCATGTTCACATCCTGGTGCGCGGCCGCGCCGATGATGGCGGCGATCTCATCATCGATCGCGATTACGTTTCGCATGGGCTTCGCAGGCGCGCGCAGGCTCGAGCCACGCTCGAGCTCGGACCCCGCAGCCAGGTTGAGATCGCTGCGGCGCTGGGCCGGGAGGTCGAGGCCGACCGGATGACCAGCCTCGATCGCAAGCTGATCGGGCGCGCCGACCCGGATGGCATCGTCGATCTGCGCCCCGACAGCGTGGCGGGTGGAGGTCGGGGGGACGTGCTGTTGCGCGGACGTGCCCAGAAGCTCGAACGCCTGGGGCTCGCGACGCCTGTGGGAGCGGCCCGCTGGAGACTGAAGCCCGATCTCGAGCCCATCCTGCGCGACCTCGGCGTCCGGGGCGACATCATCAAGACGATGCACCGCGCGATGCGCGGCGCTGGTCACGCACTCGATGGCGGCCGGCTCGCGATCCACGCGCCGGGTTCCGCGGAGCCGGTGGTCGGTCGCCTGGTGGCGCGCGGCCTTCACGATGAACTGTCCGGCACGGCCTATGCGGTCATCGACGGCATGGACGGGCGTCACCATCATCTGCGCTTCGCCGATCTCGACCTGACCAGCGACGCTGCCGCCGGCGCGATCGTCGAGCTGCGCGAATGGCGCGATGGCAGGGGCGCCGCGCGCGCCGCGCTTGCCGTGCGCAGCGACCTGCCGATCGACGCGCAAATCCGGGCCCGCGGTGCGACCTGGCTCGATCGGCAATTGCTGTCTTCCGGCCTTGCGGAGTCGAACCACGGCTTTGGCGGCGAGGTGCGGGCGGCAATGGCGGCGCGCGCCGAGCATCTGATCGGCGAGGGACTCGCCACCCGGCGCGGCGGCCGGGTGACGCTCGCGCCCGACCTCATCGAAAAGCTTCGCAGCGCCGACCTGCGCGCGGCCACGGCCGGGATCGCCGCGCGCACCGGACTGACGCCGCGCGAGGCCGTCCCCGGCATGCCCATTGCCGGCACCTATCGCGAACGGGTGACGCTTGCTTCGGGGCGCTTTGCGATGATCGACGACGGGCTCGGTTTTCAGCTGGTTCCCTGGCGCCCGGCGCTCGATCGGCAGCTCGGCATGACCGTCACCGGCACCCTGACACCCGGCGGGGTCGACTGGACCCTCGGCCGCAACCGCAGCCTCGGCATCTAGGAGACCCTAAGTGCAATCATCCCGCATCCTCTGGGGGCAGGTCTTCGCAGTGCTCCTGATCGTGCTGGCCACGACCTGGGGCGCGACGCAATGGACCGCCCCTGCGCTCGGCTATCAGGAGGCCCTCGGGCCGCCCTGGTTCAGGATCGACGATTACCCGATCTATCTGCCGCCCGCCTTCTTCTGGTGGTGGTTCAGCTACGATGCCTATGCCCCGAAGATTTTCGTGAAGGGCGCATGCATCGCCGCCTCGGGCGGGATCGCCGCGGTCATCGTCGCGGTGGCGATGTCGGTGTGGCGCGCCCGCGAGCTGCGTGCCGCCGAGACCTATGGCTCGGCGCGCTGGGCAACACCGCGTGAGATCAGGGCCGCCGGACTTCTCGGGGACGATGGCGTCGTCCTCGGGCGGCTGGGCCGCGACTATCTGCGCCATGACGGCCCTGAACATGTGCTGTGCTTCGCGCCGACACGATCGGGCAAGGGCGTCGGCCTCGTCATTCCCTCGCTGCTCACCTGGCCCGGCTCGGCGATCGTCCACGACATCAAGGGCGAGAACTGGACGCTGACCGCAGGCTTTCGGGCGCGGATCGGCAGGGTGCTGCTGTTCGATCCCACCAACCCCGCCTCGGCGCCCTACAATCCGTTGCTCGAAGTCCGCCGCGGCGAATGGGAGGTTCGCGATGTTCAGAATGTGGCCGATGTGCTGGTCGATCCCGAAGGCTCGCTCGAGCGGCGCAACCATTGGGAGAAGACCAGCCACACGCTGCTCGTCGGCGCGATCCTCCATGTCCTCTATGCCGAACCCGACAAGACCCTTGCCGGCGTCGCGGCATTCCTGTCCGATCCGCGCCGCCCGATCGAGGCCACGCTCGCCGCGATGATGTCGACCCGCCACCTGGGCGAGGCCGGTGTCCATCCGGTGGTCGCCTCGGCGGCGCGCGAGCTGCTCAACAAGTCGGAGAATGAGCGCTCGGGCGTGCTGTCGACCGCGATGTCGTTCCTCGGTCTCTACCGCGATCCCGTCGTGGCAAAGGTGACCAGCAGCTCGGCCTGGCGGATCGCCGACCTGGTCGAGGCCGATCGTCCGGTCACGCTTTACCTGGTCGTGCCGCCGTCCGACATCAGTCGCACCAAGCCGCTGATCCGCCTGCTGCTCAACCAGATCGGGCGGCGGCTGACCGAAGAGTTGCGACCGAGCGCGAAGCGGCACCGCGTCCTGCTCATGCTCGACGAGTTTCCGGCGCTCGGCCGGCTGGACTTTTTCGAGTCCGCGCTCGCCTTCATGGCGGGCTATGGGCTCAAGGCCTTTCTGATCGCCCAGTCGCTCAACCAGATCGAGAAGGCGTATGGCGCCAACAACGCCATCCTCGACAACTGCCATGCGCGCGTGAGCTTCGCGACCAATGACGAGCGGACCGCCAAGCGCATCTCGGACGCGCTCGGTACCGCGACCGAGATGCGTGCGATGAAGAATTATGCAGGGCACCGGCTCTCGCCCTGGCTCGGTCATTTGATGGTCTCGCGCACGGAGACCGCCCGCGCCCTGCTCACGCCGGGCGAAGTGATGCAGCTGCCGCCCGACGACGAGATCGTCATGATCGCCGGGACCCACCCGATCCGCGCGCGCAAGGTCCGCTATTATGCCGATCCACGCCTCAAGGCCCGGGTGCAGGATCCGCCCGCTCCGTCCGGGCATGTGCCGCCCTGCGCCAATGACTGGACCGACCGGCCGCAACCCGCCCAGCCGGGCCCGGCTCCTGCACCCGATCCCGCCCGCAGCGATCCCGCAAATGCGGGCATTCGCCGCGAACCCGAGCTTGCCGAGGAACAGGAGATCGTGCCCCGCCCCGCGCCGCCGCGCGGAGAATTCGAGTTCGAAGACGGGGCTGGCGACGATGCCGCCGCCAACAAGCGCGTGCGAGACCGGATGCGCAGGGCCGCCCGCCAGGCCTCGCTCGATCCAAATGATGGAGTCGATCTATGAATATGCTGCGGATCAAACACACGTTCCGGCTACCGCCCGACCTGTCGCGCGGGCTTTCCGACTATGCCGCGCGCAAGCGGGTCAGCCAGGCGCTGGTCGTGGAAACAGCGCTCAGGTCCCTGCTTTCGGGAGACAGCGCCGAGCATCTCGAGGCCGTGCTGAGCCGCAGGCTCGACAGGCTTTCAAGGCAGGCGGACAAGCTGGCCTGGCATGTGGAGCTCGGAAACGAGACGCTCGCACTGTTCGTCCGCTTCTGGCTGGTCAACAATCCGCCGTTACCCGACACGGCGCTCGCTGCTGCCCAGGCCATGGGCAAGGAACGCTGGGAGCGCTTCGTTGCAACGCTGAACCGGCGAATGGAATTTGGACCGCGTCTGAAGAACGAGATTTCAGAGGATGTCGATCCGGAATCGGGAGCGTCCCAAGCCTGAGCGAACCTTCCTTTGGAAAGGTTCGCGCGGGCCTGCCTTAGCCCATCGCTATCCATCCGGCGTTACAGCAACGGCCCTGTTGCCTCGACGGAAGCCTTTCGCTTCACCCACGGCTCGGCTGTTCTTTCCATCGCAATCAGGTGGCTCGGGAAGCATCGCTGCTGAAAGCTGACCGCATCATCGAAACTGCCGCGGAGCCAGTGGTCATATTCGTCGGCGTGGAGCAGCACAGGCATGCGATCGTGAACCGGGCGGATCGCCTCATTGCAGTCGGTCATCACGCCCGAATAAACCGCGCCCCACTCGGCGCTGTCACGCCACAGACCCGCCCATGCGAAGATCGGCTGGTCCACAATGCTGAACCATGTGCGCGTCTTGCTGCCCTTCTCACCCTCGGCCTCGGCAAACCCGGTCACCGGGATCAGGCACCGCCATTGAGGCTTTGCCGCCAAGCCCTTCCACATCGGCTTGTTCAGGTCTGCGATGTTGTTGACAGGTTTCGGTTTCGACTCTGGCTTCATGCCCTTGAGGCGGAGCGGAAAGCCCCAGGTCATCGACTGGAGGACGCGGTGACCATCGACTTCCCGCACCACCATGCCCGGTGTGCCGGGGTATATCTCGTCAGCGGCGTTGAAGAGCGCCGGCTGAATTGCGTTGAAGTGCGCCGCGACCTCTGCGGCTGATTTGCGCACGGCGTATAGGTTGCACATGGGGGGAAGGTGCCAGCGAACAGGGCGGGAGTCGATGCTGCTGTCGTGCCCGGCAACGACGAGGTTGGATGACAGGATGAGGAAGCGACTGAAGGTCAGTCGGATCGAACAGGCGCTGGAATATTCGCTGATCGCGGCGTTGCAGCTCGGCAGCTGCGTTGCGGGCGCATTGGGCGCGATCAAATGGGCTTCGAGCTAGTCTACGCTCTGAACCGGCTGACCGCTCGCTTCCATTCCCGATCATCCGGCCAGGGCAGCTCAACGGTAGGTGCGCGCGTTTTCGTCGTGCTGACTGCTGCCCGGCTCTTGCAGATGTCACATTTGAGTCTGTCTCCCACGGCGCTCAGACGGTCATCCCAGCCTTTGGAATGAAACCGCCACCATAGCTGGTGCGGGTTGAAGATCGCGACCCGGCTGCATTGTGGCTTCCGACAAATTGCGAGGATGTTTGTGTGCCAGGCGGCGCACTCGAACAGCGTAGTCGGTATGCGTCCGCCGCTCTCATCAAACCGCGCCACTGCGGGTCACGATTGGCGCGAGGCAAACAACTCGGGCTGGATGCTCGGATCAGTCAGTACGCCCTTTGCCTTCTGCGCTGCGCTCACGGCCTGTCGGTAATGGACTGTGCCGAAGCGCTCGGCCTCGTCGAAGGTGGTCGGGGACCATTCTTCGCTCGGATAGACGGCATCGTAAATCTCGCGCGCAGCCGCACGCAACCGCAAGTCATGCTCCACGGTTCAAGCTCCATCGATGTGAACGGCCGCGAATCGCGGTAAGCCTTGAGTAGAACAATTAGGGAACATCGAACAAGGGCTCGTTATGGCGCATCTTCGTCCGAGTTGAGGTCAGAGGGATTTTGCTCGGGTGCAGTCGGGTATACGGTTGTCCGATCGCGGCCGATCGGGTGCTTCACCGCCTTCAGCCCGCCGGGACTCGTGAAGCAGTTTGCCGCGTTCAAGATCCACTCTATGCTCGCTTAGCGGAGGAGATGCGTGAGCGCGCAGGAACGCAGCGAACTGGCCGAAGACAGGACCGATCTTGCCGAGGACCGGACGGTCCTCGCGCATGAACGCAGCTTTGCCGGCTGGTGCGCACCGGCATGGGCGCGGTCGCTCTCGGTCTTGGGTTTAACGCACTTTTTCGAACGCTTGAGCCAGTCTGGATCGCCAAGGCGATCGCCACCGCATTCCTGTTGATCGCGATCTTCGTGTTTTTGTCCGCCGAACGGCGGGCATGCCGGATCATCAGCAAGCTCGAGGCGCATAAGGTGTCGAGCCTGTCCCCGATGCGCATCCGGCTGCTTGCGTGGATGCTGTCGGTCACGACTGCAGCGCTCTCCGCAGCAATCTGGATCCTGGTCTAGGCGTCACCCATTGCCGCGCTTGCGCCGAGTCTCCCAGCCTTTCTTCGCTGCAGCCGAGCGCTTTGCGGAACTCTGACTTGAGCCACTCTTGTGACCGCCGTTGCGGGCGCTTTCGTGGCTGTCCTTCTTACCGCGTCCGGAGCCGGACTTGTTGCCCCCGCCCGACTCCTTGTTCACCGTGGCCCACGCGCGGCGTTCGGCCTCCCTATGGCTGACGCCGCGATCCTCATAGCCTTCCTCGATATGGTCGGCTTTGCGCTTCTGCTTGTCGGTGTATTTGTCCTTGTCGCCTTGGGGCATGACCTGTCTCCCTTCGAAGATCGACGGCAGTTCAATCGCAATTTACGCGCACTTGGTTCCAAGCCATTCCGGTCCGCCAACATATGTCAGAATGGGCATTTTGAGGCATGGTCTTTGGGCCGGAGTTCTGAAACATGACCCAGACGTCCACGACTGAAGACATGTTCGTTGTGGCAATCCAGGATTTGCTGGACGCGACGCAGGCGTGAATCGAGCGATCCGACGCCCTGTGCGGCGCATTTCGGAAGGGCAAGCAAAGCAAGCGCGCCAGCTACGAAACCGCGATCGATCTGGCGGAACGCCTCGGCGACGCGCAGGCTCGCGGCACCCTGAACGCCTGCCGAGAGTAAAAGATCGAGGCCGATGCGCGGCTGGAGCAACTGCTGGTTGCGCTAGCCGAGGAGATGTGAGGCGGATGATCCTCACCTTTCCTGGTCCGGCTCGAACCAGCGCGAGACATCCTGATCGGTGGAAGGGGCGACGCACGCGCCCATAGAGTACTCCATGATCTCCAGCGCGGCATGGCCGTGCGAAGGGCAAACTGAGACCACGACGTCGCTTGGCACCCAGAGCCGATAGTCCCGCATATGGGCGTCGGCTGCGGTAACAAACACGCACATCTCAGTTGCGACGCCCGCCAGAATCAGTCGATTGATCCCCAATTTCGGCAGAAGAACAGGAAGATTGGTCGCATAAAAGCCCGAGAATTGCGGCTTGATGACGAAATAGTCGAAAGGTCGCGGCAAGACGGGCGCGATCTCCTTGTTCTTCTTCACACGCGCGATCATGCGCGACCGCTCGGAATGCCACTCCCCGAAATTGTCATTGATGTAGATAGTCGGGGATTGGGTACGGTCAGCGGCTTCTCTCAATGCTCTGATCCGTGGGACGACGTCGGGCAATTGCTGACGGGCGGACTCCGCATTAGGGAAATCGAACTGATTGATCATGTCGATGACCAACAATGCGTACCGATGCCTGGGCTGGTCTCGTGTAGGTGCGATTGGGGCGTCAGATGAGATGCGATTCATGATCCGCGATAACGCAGAACCGGCAGTTTGGTCTCAACCGACGGAGCCCTCGGCTGGGGAAACCGTCGTCTTTGGAAAGCGTTACAGCCACTCGAAGACGCAATGCGGGAAGCTGGTCCGTTCCCTGGCCAGTTGAACGCTGTCGGGACAACGGAGGGAGAAATGCACGACACGGCCTATTATCGTGAGCGCGCTCAGAAGGAGCGGCAGGCGGCGGCGCGAAGCGCGGACCCAGCGGTACGCACGGCGCATGAGGTGATGGCCGAAAGATATGAGCGACTAGCAGCAGGAGAGCGTTTGCTTATGGGGATCGTGGAGCGCTATTGAGCGCTGCTCGGCAGCAAGCTGCGGATTGGGCCCCGTCAGGCGGGTAGGCCGTCGTTCGGAAGAACGTCTCCGCCATCCCGGCGAAGGAACCTGATCTTTCCCTCTGGTTCGAGAATTGCCCAGGCGACGTCGTCGAGGCGTGCAATTTCTGCGAGGCGCATTTCCGACTCCGGTTCGCGGCGGGTGTGACGGTCACGCTTCAAGTCCGCCTCGATCCGCCGCCTCTTACGGAGCACCCAAGGCGCGCCTTCAATCCAGCGCTCCGCCTGCCGCCAGTGATAACCGACCCAGCCGAGTACGGTTCCCCAGAATGCGAAGGTCGACACGGCCAGCACCGCGCCGGTCAGGCTGAAATCATTGTAGGTTGAAGCCGTCCGACCACCCAGCTGAACCTGGTCGCTTATGGGTTCAAGGCGTAGCCGTCGGTGACCTTCGAATCGGCGGCGAAAAGCAGCAGGCATCCTTGCCGGCGGCCCGCTAAGCAGCCTTCGATATCCATGCGATCACGCCCAAGGTTTCTTCTTCTACGCTGTACCACGATCCGAATGACATTCTGTTGCCAAGCGTGAATTTCGTGCCTCCTTAGTCACCCCTGTCACCGGCGCACTCCCGCTCCGGACAAGTCGCAGGGTCACCGCAGTGAGCGTCGAGCCATTCCGTTCTGAAGCCTCGCGCCGGGGTGCCCGGATGCTCCGGACCGCGCTCGGATCCGCAATCGCCGAGTGGCTGGACGACGCCGAAGTCGTCGAAATCATGCTCAATCCCGATGGCCGGCTTTGGGTCGATCGGCTCGGTTCGGGGATGGCGGAGACCGGCCTCACCATCTCTCCCAGCGATGGCGAGCGGATTATTCGCCTCGTCGCCCACCATGTCGGCGTGGAGGTCCATCCCAAGGCTCCGCGGGTTTCGGCAGAACTGCCAGAAAGCGGCGAACGCTTTGAGGGCCTGCTGCCCCCGGTGGTCATTGCGCCAGCCTTCGCGATCCGCAAGCCCGCGGTCGCGGTGTTCACGCTCGATGACTATGTCACGGCAGGGATCGTCAGTGTCGCGCAGTGCGCCGCGCTGCGCTCCGCCATTCGTGATCGCACCAATATCCTCGTCGCGGGCGGCACCGGCACGGGGAAGACAACGCTCGCAAACGCGTTGCTCGCCGAGATCGCGGGCAGCAGCGATCGCATCGTCCTCATCGAGGACACGCGCGAGCTGCAATGCACCGCCCCCAATCTCCTCGCCATGCGCACAAAGGAAGGCGTCGCGTCGCTGACCGACCTGGTCCGCTCCGCGCTGCGCCTGAGACCGGACCGTATCCCGATCGGCGAGGTGCGCGGCGCGGAAGCGCTGGATCTGCTCAAAGCCTGGGGCACCGGACACCCGGGAGGGTTCGGGACCATCCATGCAGGCACCGCGCTGGGCGCGCTCCGCCGTCTCGAGCAGCTCATCCAGGAGGCGGTCACCACCGTGCCGCGCCCGCTGATCGCCGAGACCATCGGCTTGGTCGCGGTGCTCGTGCGCGACGGCGCCGGCCGCCGGCTTTCCGAGCTCGCCCGCGTGACCGGCCTCGATCGCTCGGGCGAATACCGCCTCGAATTTCTCACCAACGGAGACTTCGCATGACCTTGTCCCTGTCGACAATAGGCGCCCGAGCGGCAACGCTCACCGGCACCGCCATCCTCGCCCTCGCCGCAGGCCCGGCCTTCGCCTCCGGCTCCTCCATGCCCTGGGAAAGCCCGCTCCAGTCGATCCTGGAAAGCATCGAGGGTCCGGTCGCCAAGATCGTCGCGGTGATCATCATCATCGTCACCGGCCTGACGCTCGCCTTCGGCGAGAGCTCGGGTGGTTTCCGCCGCCTCATCCAGATCGTCTTTGGCCTGTCGATCGCGTTCGCGGCGAGCTCCTTCTTTCTCAGCTTCTTCAGCTTCGGCGGCGGGGCGCTGGTCTGATGGAAACGCTCGATCCCGGCGCGGCCGCTCCAGGCTATTTCGCGCCCGTGCACCGCGCGCTGACCGAGCACATCCTGCTTGGTGGTGCGCCACGCTCCGTCGCGATCGTCAACGGCACCCTGGCGGGCGCGATCGGCCTCGGGCTGCGCCTTTGGCTGGTGGGGCTGCTCCTTTGGGCAGCTGGCCATGCGGTCGCGGTCTGGGCAGCGCGCCGGGATCCCCAGTTCCTCGAAGTCGGGCGGCGCCATATGCGCTATCCCGCCTATCTGCGGACGTGAGACGGCCATGATGTCGCTTCGCGAATATCGCCGCCGCGGCGCAGCGCTCGCCGACTTTCTGCCCTGGGCCGCTTTGATCGCGCCCGGCATCGTGCTCAACAAGGACGGATCGTTTCAGCGCACCGCCGCAATCCGCGGCCCTGACCTGGACTCCGCGACCCCCGCCGAGCTGGTCGCCACCTCGGGCCGTCTCAACAGCGCGCTGCGGCGCCTCGGCTCGGGCTGGGCAATCTTCTTCGAAGCCCAGCGCGTCCCGGCGCAGGACTATCCCGCAAGCACCTTTCCCGATGCGGCATCGGCTCTGGTCGATCGTGAGCGCCACGAACAATTCGCCGAGGAAGGCGCCCACTTCGAAAGTGCCTATTACCTCACCCTGCAATGGATGCCGCCGGCCGAAGACGCCGCGCGCGCCGAGGGCTGGCTCTACGAAGGCCGCGCGAAATCAGGCGTCGACCCGCACGAACTGCTTGCCAGCTTCGTCGATCGCAGCGCCAGGCTCCTCCAGCTGCTGGAAGGCTTCGTCCCCGAGGCCCGGTGGCTCGATGACGAAGAGACTCTGACCTATCTGCACTCGACCGTCTCGACCAAGCGCCAGCGAGTTCGCGTCCCCGAAACACCGATGCACCTTGACGCGCTGCTCGTGGACGAAGCGCTCGTCGGAGGGCTCGAGCCGATGCTCGGCATTCAGCACCTGCGAACCCTCACCATCACCGGATTTCCGAGCGCGACCTTTCCGGGCCTGCTCGATGATCTCAACCGGCTGGCCTTTCCCTATCGATGGGTCACGCGCGCGATCATGCTCGACAAGACGGATGCGATCAGGCTGCTCGGCCGCATCCGCCGCCAATGGTTCGCCAAGCGCAAGTCGATCGCGGCCATCCTCAAGGAGGTGATGACCAACGAGGCGTCCGTCCTCGTCGACAGCGATGCCTCGAACAAGGCCGCCGATGCCGACCTTGCGCTGCAGGAACTGGGCAGCGACCTGGTCGGACAGGCCTATGTTACCGCCACCGTCAGTGTCTGGGACGCGGATGCCGGCCTTGCTGCTGAGAAGTTGCGGCTGGTCGAGAAGGTAATCCAGGGGCGGGATTTCACCGTCATTTCCGAGGGCATGAACGCGGTCGAAGCGTGGCTGGGCAGCCTGCCCGGTCATGTCTACGCCAATGTCCGCCAGCCGCCGATCTCGACGCTGAATCTCGCGCATATGGTACCGCTGTCGGCAATCTGGGCGGGGCCAGCCAGCGACGCGCATTTCGGCGCGCCGCCGCTGTTCTACGCGCGGACCGAAGGATCGACGCCGTTCCGCTTCTCCCTTCATGTGGGCGATGTCGGGCATACACTGGTCGTGGGGCCGACCGGGGCCGGCAAGTCCGTCCTGCTCGCGCTGATGGCGATGCAGTTCCGGCGCTATCGCGACGCGCAGATCTTTGCGTTCGATTTCGGCGGGTCGATCCGCGCCGCCGCGCTCGCAATGGGTGGGGACTGGCAGGACCTCGGTAACGGCGGCGAGGATGGGCAGGAGCGCGCGGTCCGCCTTCAGCCGCTCGCCCGGATCGACAATCTGGCCGAGCGCAGCTGGTCGACCGAATGGATCGCCGCGATCCTCGCCGCCGAAGGCGTGCCGATCGATCCCCAGGCCAAGGAGTATCTCTGGTCCGCGCTGGAGTCGCTGGCCTCCGCCCCGATCGGCGAACGCACGCTCACCGGCCTCGCGGTGCTGCTTCAGGCCCAGCAGCTCAAGCAAGCGCTGCAGCCCTATTGCATCGGCGGGGCGCATGGTCAGCTGCTCGATGCGGAGTGCGAAGCGCTTGGCGAGAGCCGCGTCCAGGCCTTCGAGACCGAGGGCCTGGTCGGAAGTGCCGCAGCGCCTGCCGTCCTCTCCTACCTCTTCCACCGGATCGAGGCGCAGCTCGATGGCGCGCCGACGCTCATCATCATCGACGAAGGCTGGCTCGTCCTCGACAGCCCTGCCTTCGCTGCCCAACTGCGCGAGTGGCTGAAGACGCTGCGCAAGAAGAATGCGAGCGTCGTGTTCGCGACGCAAAGCCTTGCCGACATCGAGACGTCGACCATCGCACCCGCGATCGTCGAGAGCTGCCCCACCCGCATCTTCCTTCCGAACGCGCGCGCCTTCGAGCCGCAGATCGCCGCGATCTACCGCCGCTTCGGGTTGAACGATCGTCAGATCGAGATCCTCGCCCGGGCGACCCCCAAGCGCGACTATTACTGCCAATCGCGCTGCGGCAACCGCCTGTTCGATCTCGGGCTCGGCGAAGTCGCCCTCGCTTATGCTGCAGCTTCCTCGCGTACCGACCAGCGCCGCATCGCAGAGCTCGTCGAGGCCCATGGCCATGCCGGCTTCGCCGCCGCGTGGCTGCGTGCCCGCGGCCTCGACTGGGCTGCGGACCTTCTCCCCCCGACGACCAAGGAGTAACTGTCATGCGTATTGCCTCGCCCCGCCGCTTCGCGCTTTCCGGTGCTTGCGCCTTGCTGCTCGCCTGCGTGGCCGCCCCGGCCAATGCCCAGTTTGGCGGCATCGTCTACGACCCCACCAACTATTCCCAGAACGTCCTGACGGCCGCGCGGACGCTCGAGCAGATCAACAATCAGATCAAGTCGCTACAGAACGAAGCGCAGTCGCTGATCAATCAGGCGCGCAATCTCGAGGCGCTTCCGACCTCTGCGCTCTCCGACCTGCAGACCCAGGTGCGCCAGACCCAGCAGCTGCTGAGCAATGCGCAGCGCATCGCCTATTCGGTCCAGTCGATCGATACCGCGTTCGCGAGCCGCTACCGCGCGTCGAGCATGACCGCGACCGACCGGGCGCTGGTCGACCATGCCCGGGCGCGCTGGGAGGACAGCGTCGGTGCGCTCGAAGACGCACTCAAGGTCCAGGCCGGCGTCGTCGGCAATATCGAAGGAACGCGCGCGGTGATGGACCGACTGGTCGGCGCCAGCCAGTCGGCCTCGGGCGCACTCCAGGTGACCCAGGCCGGCAATCAGCTGCTCGCGCTTCAGGCCCGCCAGATTGCCGACCTGACCGCGCTGGTCGCGGCGCAGGGCCGGGCGCAGGCGCTCGAGGCGGCCCAGCGCGCCGCAGCCCAGGATCAGGCCCGCGAGCAGCTGCGTCGCTTCCTCGCCCCGGGCACCGGCTACAAGCCGACCCGGGTCGAGATGTTCCGTCACTGAAGGCCGGGCCCATGAACTTCCGGCTTCCGGCTCGAATTGGCGCCTTTGCGGGCCTCGGCATCGCCTTCGCGATGGGCACCCTCGCGCTTCGCGAGGTGCCGGATCGGGCAATAGTGCCGCAAACCCTCTCGACCGACCTGCCCAATGACCCGCTCCAGGCAATGTTGCGGAGCTGCCAGTTGGCCGGGCAGGCGGCGGGCCCGGACCCGGGCTGCCTCGCAGCCTGGGCCGAGAACCGCAGGCGGTTCCTCGGGTCGGGCCGCTCGCGTCCGAGCGAACCGGTCTTCGAGGCGTGGCCAGGAAAACTCTCCGAGCCGATGCAGGTCGATGATGGGGGCAGTGCCCCGCAGCAGGAGCAGTGACATGGGCGGTACCGGCGTCGTCGATCGCTTCTTGTCGGTCTTTACCTCCTACATCGATTCAGGCTTTGGCCTGCTCCAGGGCGAAGTCGCGTTCATTGCCACCACGCTGATCGTGATCGATGTCACGCTGGCCGCGCTGTTCTGGACGCTCGGCCAGGGCGACGACATCATCGCGCGGCTGATCAAGAAGACGCTGTTCGTCGGCATTTTCGCCTACATCATCGGCAACTGGAACATGCTCGCGAGGATCGTCTTCGAGAGCTTCGCGGGGCTTGGCCTCAAGGCATCGGGCACCGGCTTTACCGCCGCCGAGCTGCTGCAGCCGGGCCGTGTCGCCCAGGTCGGCCTCGATGCGGGCCGTCCAATCCTCGAATCCATCTCCGGCTTGATGGGCTACATCAGCTTCTTCGAGAACTTCATCCAGATCATCGTCCTGCTGTTTGCCTGGGTGATTGTCCTGCTCGCCTTCTTCGTGCTCGCGGTTCAGCTGTTCGTGACGCTGATCGAGTTCAAGCTCACGGTGCTCTGCGGTTTCGTGCTCATCCCGTTCGGGCTGTTCGGCAAGACTGCCTTCATGGCTGAGCGCGTGCTCGGCAATGTGGTCTCTTCCGGCATCAAGGTGCTGGTCCTCGCCGTGATCGTCGGCATCGGCTCCACCCTGTTCACCGAGTTCACCGACGCAATCGGCGACGCCCAGCCGACGATCGAGGACGCGATGGCGATCGTGCTCGGCTCGCTCTGCCTGCTTGGCCTCGGCATCTTTGGTCCCGGCATCGCGAGCGGCATCGTCTCCGGCGGCCCCCAATTGGGCGCAGGCGCTGCCGCAGGCACCGCGCTTGCAGCAGGCGGCGTTATTGCCGCTGGCGGCGCCGCAGTAGCCACTGCGGGCGGCGCAGCGGTCGGCGCAGTCGCAGGCGCGGCCGCAGGGGCGGGCCGGACCGTCAGCACTGCAGCGAGCGCCTACCGCACCCGTGCCGCAGGTAAGCGTGGCATGGCCAGCAGCGCGGAGGGCGTGGGGAATGTCGAGCGACCCGCGCACGACGGCGCCAGGTCGCCCCTGCGAGGCGGAGCAGGGGCAGAGCCAGCGACACCCGCCAACCGTAGCGGTGCGACCCAACCGGCTGCAGAAGCCCCGCGCGCCGTTGAACGCGACACGGGTGGTCTTTCCCAGGCGCCGGCGGGCGATACCGACGAGGCCGGCGGTGCTGCAATCCCGGAGCCCGCACTAGCCGCCGCCCCCTCGCCGCTGGCCCCCGCCGCAGCCGATCAGGCAGCGCCAGGTGATGCGACGCCAGTTTTCGACGCCCCGCGCAGCGAAGCGCCGGACTGGGCCAGGGCCATGCGCCGAAAGCAGGCGATCGACCATGGCGTCAACGTCGCCGCCCACACCCTGCGCGGCGGTGACAGCCGGGGTCCTGGCGCTTCCGTCAGCGTGACCGAGAAGGAGTAACCAGCATGTTCCGACGATCGACCGTACGCTACGGTGTAACCCCCGAGCCAGAGACCCCCTACCAGCGCGCCGCCCAAGCATGGGACGATCGGATCGGCTCGGCCCGGGTCCAGGCGAAAAACTGGCGCATAGCCGCCTTCGGATCGCTCGGGCTGTCGGCGCTGCTCGCGGCGGGCATGATCTTGCAGGCGTCGCGCGGCACGATCACGCCATGGATCGTGCAGGTCGACAAGTTCGGCGAGGCGCAGGCGGTCGCACCGGCCGAGACCGGCGTCCGCCCGAGCGACCCCCAGATCGCCTTCCACCTCGCGCGCTTGATCGAGAATGTGCGCTCGATCCCCGCCGATCCGGTGGTGCTGCGCCAGAACTGGCTGCGTGCCTATGACTTTACCACAGCCAAGGGCGCGCTCGCGCTCAACGACTACGCCCGGTCGAGTGACCCGTTCACCCAGGTCGGCAAGATCCAGATCGCAGTGGATGTTTCGAGCGTTATCCGGGCTTCCGACAACAGCTTCCGCATCGCCTGGACTGAGCGACGCTATCAGGACGGCAGCCTCACGGCGACCGAGCGCTGGTCCGCGATTGCCACGGTCGTCGTCCGGACGCCGCGCACCCCGGATGCTCTGCGAAAAAATCCCCTGGGCGTGTTCGTCAACGCCCTGAACTGGTCGAAGGAACTGTCGCAATGACTGGTCTGCCCAAGGCAACCCGCCACCCCCTGCTCGCAGCCGCGCTGGTTACCCTCGCGGCCTGTTCGGCCTCGCATGCGCAAACGCAAGCGCTGGCGTTCGAGCGCGCCGCTCCGGCTTCGGCCGAACCCGAACAGCCCCGCGCCATCGAGATTGTGCGGATACCCGAACCGCTGCCACTTCCCGGGCAGCTGAAGTCGATCGAAACGTCTGCCGCGCCCGAGACCGGCGATCCAAAGCTTCGCATCGGCCGGGCGAACGCGGCCGCGCGAATGCAGCCGGTGCGCGACGGGTTCCTCAATGCCATCCAGCAATATCCCTGGAGCGAGGGTGCACTCTACCAGCTTTACGCAGCCCCGGGTCAGGTTACCGACATCGCGCTTCAGCACGGAGAACAACTCGTCGGTCCCGGCCCTGTCGCCGCAGGCGATACGGTCCGCTGGATTATCGGCGACACCGTAAGTGGCACAGGGTCCGCCCAGCGCGTCCACATTCTGGTCAAGCCGACCCGGCCCGGGCTGACCACCAATCTGGTCATCAACACCGATCGGCGGACCTACCATCTCGAGCTCCGCTCAACGCCGGACACCTATATGGCATCGGTCTCCTGGACCTATCCCCAGGATGCGCTGATCGCGCTCACCGCGCGAAACCGGCAAGCCGCGGACATGCAGCCCACTCTTCCCGGCATTGACCTGGAAGCCTTGAACTTCGGCTACCGCATTGAGGGCGACCGCCCGGGCTGGCGGCCATTGCGCGCGTTCGACGATGGCCGACAGGTCTTTATCGAATTTCCTCCCAGCATTGCCCAGAGCGAAATGCCGCCGCTGTTCGTCGCCAACCCCAACGGCGAGGGCGAACTGGTCAACTATCGGGTCCGCGGGCGCTATCTGGTCGTCGATCGCCTGTTCGCGGGCGCCGAATTGCGGCTCGGCGCAGGCAGGTCACAGAAGCGCGTCCGCATCCTGCGCGAAGGCACGCTGCGGGAGGCCACAAAGTGAGCGCGGCTTCTGCGACCGCGCCACTCCAGCCGGCAGACCTTCGGCTGCGTGGCAAGCCGCCGCGCGTCATGCGCCTGTCCCGCAAGGCCCTCGCTACAGTCGGTATGGTCGCCGCAGCCGGAATCGGCGGTTCGCTGATCTATGCATTGCAGCCGGGGACCCAGACCGCTCCAACCGAACTCTACGATACGGACAATCGGGCGACCACCGATGGGCTTTCTGCCGCGCCCAAGGACTATAGCGAGGTCCCTAAACTGGGTCCGCCGCTGCCGGGCGATCTTGGTCGACCGATCCTGTCCGCCCAGCAGCGCGGCACCGATGTCGCGCCTCCGCCAATGGGCACGCCTTCGCCGCCCGCCAGCGCAGCACCGAGCCCGGGTCAGACGGCACGCGAGCGGGCCCGAAACGAGCAGGACGCCGCGCGCACAAGCAGGATGTTCATCGGCAGCGCGGCGCCCACCCCGTCTGGCCCCGCCGCCAATGGGCCGCCTCCTGCGATTGCAGAGGGTGCTGTCGGACCATTGCCGCCGCCCGCCACAGGGCAGGGCGAGCAAGCTGCCAAGCGCGCATTTTTCGGCAGCGGCGACACGGCGGCATCCGAGAGCGGGTTCCGCGTCATTGCTCCGAGCTCGGGCAGCATCGTCCAGGCGGGCAGTATCATTCCGGCGGCGCTGATCACGGGCATCCGTTCGGACCTTCCGGGCATGATCACCGCGCAGGTGACTGAGAATGTCTATGACAGCGTGACGGGCAGGCATCTGCTCATTCCCCAGGGCAGCCGCTTGCTCGGCGAATATGACTCGCAGGTGTCTCTCGGCCAGAGCCGGGTGCTGTTGGCATGGACGCGGCTGATCCTGCCCGACGGACGTTCGATTCACCTCGACCGGTTGCCCGCTACCGATGCAGCTGGCTATGCTGGCCTGCAGGGTCGGGTAAACCATCATTGGGGCGGCATCTTCCGTTCAGCGTTGATCTCCACGCTTCTGAGCATCGGGACCGAGGTTGGAAGCGCTAGCGACGACGACCTCGTTCGGGCGATCCGGCAGGGCGGCTCGCAGTCGATCGGTCGAACGGGTCAGGATCTGGTGCGCCGGCAGATGGGCATTCAACCGACGCTCGAAATCAGGCCAGGCTTTCCGCTACGTGTGATTGTGACCCGTGACCTCGTTCTGCTTTCACACGGAGTTGCAGAATGAACGCGCTCAGGCTCGGTCCCATACCCGATGACAAGCCGGTGAAGCTCACGATCGACGTGCCGCCAGACGTGTTTCACGACCTAAGCCTTTATGCCGAGGCACATGCCGCTGCAGCCGGGCAACAGCCCCACGGGCCCGCCAAGCTGATCGTCCCGATGCTCGCGCAATTTATGGCGGGCGACCGTGAGTTCCTGAAACTGAAGAGAACGGGGCAGATCGGCATGATATGACTGCTATTGGGCCGTAAGCCGACTGGCTTCTGTCGGCGTGACGAAATCCTCACTCGACTCGACGATCACACCATAGATTTCGGCGACCGCGCTCTGGAACTCATCGGCGGCCACTGGACGCACGTTCAACCCGTCCGCCTGCACGATGCTGAGCTTCAGACCCGGAATGTAAGACGCGAACTCCCACCGTGTTCCTCATCGGGCGTAACGCTCAACGGCTCGGCCTTCGCGCCGATCGACAGCTTCCGCAGTTCACGCGGTTTTCTAATCGGCAAGCCCAAAACCCGATCGCTGTCTTGCAAGTTGCCCCCGTCGTTGCCAACGAGGCAGGCTTGTCGATACGGGCCCGAATGGTATTCTGTCGCTTCGAAATTGGAGGTCAGCGATGAACATGAGCGACTGCTGCAATAAGGACTGCCCCTGCTGCGCAAAAGAAAAAGACAAAGGCAAATGACACTCGAGCCTCGGCTTAAACCGAGGCCCCGTCCAATGAGGGCAATCCATTCGACGAGGCCGATTTCGGTAGGCCGCTCAAGGCAAGCATAGCCGCAAGGTCGGCGCGGGTGTTGATGTTGGAGAGACCCAAACGCGCATCGTCCACTGTTATCGCATTGGTCGCCCCGATCCAGGACCGCAGTGAACGACAGCCGGATTGGATGTGCAGATCCAGCCGTGGACCAAGATCGGTGGGCCAGAGGCCAATCAGATGCTGGGTGGCGAACACGCAGGGGCCGGATAAGCCAAGACGATCGACAAGATCCAGCGGGAGCGGAAATACGTCAACGGGTACCGTCACAACCGCGTCGAATCCGCGCGCGCGCGCGTCGGCGAGCGCGGCGCTGAGCCCGCCCAGCGGCCCGACCCCAGGCGCAGGGCGATCGGAGATCCACCGCATTCGATGCGATGGGCGGCCACAAAGAACTAGATCATCTGTCTGAGCTTCGAGTACGCCGCGCGCATGATCGATCAGGCTCACGCCGCCGATCGTCGCCAGCGCTTTGTCGCTTCCGAAGCGGCGCGAGGCGCCGCCAGCGATAAGCGCCCCCAGCAGCCGCATCTCAATGGCCAAGCGCAAGAGCAGGGACCGGCGCTCCTGCGGGGAGTGCGGGGGCGTTGGCCGGGCGGCGGATGAGAAACCGGGTATGTGCAAGCAGCGCCTGTCCCGACGCCGATTGGCGGTCGAGCATGCGAACGCGGTCGCCTTCTTCGGCCGCGCAGAGAAAGGCCTCACGCGAACCGTTGGCCGGGACCGCGTCCACAAGCGCTGCGGTGCGCCAATCCAACGCGCTTGCAGGGTGGCGCCCGCTGAGACCCGCGAGCAAAGGTGCGAGGAACAGGCGGGCGACAGTTAGCGCTGCCGTCGGATTGCCGGGAAGGCCCAGCACCCCAAGGCCGCCGAGACGCCCGAACCAGACGGGCTTGCCTGGCTTGATCGCCAGGTCGGCAAAGGCGATCTCGAGCCCCATCGCGGTCAGTGCAGCACGACAGTGGTCGCGTTCACCGCGGGATGCGCCGCCGGCGATGACCAGCAGATCGGCCTCGGCGAGCGCCTCCCGCGCGGCCGCGCGGATCGCAGACGGGTCATCGGCGACACGCCGCGTTGAGATGTCGCCACCGCCCCATTCGCCCGCGAAAGCGCAGAGCGCGATCGACAGGCTGTCGGGGATCGCCTGCGCATTGCCAATCGCTGTCCCCGGTTCGACGATCTCATCCCCGGTTGCAAGGATGAGGACCCGGGGTTTTCGCCATACCCGCACCACTGCGACATCGGCGGCAGCCGCGGCGACCAGCGCGAAGGGATCCAGCAACGCACCACGTGGTAGCAACGTCGCCCCAGCTTGAAAGTCGCTTCCCCGCAACCGGACATGCGCGCGCTCACCGGGAGACGCATGGAGAACAACATGGTCGCCTTGGCGAACGCTCCGCTCGGCGACGATGACCCGATCAGCGCCACGCGGCATCGGCGCGCCCGTCATCACCCGCATCGCCTCGCCCGCCGCGACCGATCCGGCATCGCACGCACCGGCGTAGCACGTCCCCGCAATCCGAAGCGGCACGCCATCAAGGTCGACGCTTCGCACCGCATAGCCATCCATCGCCGCGCAATCACGCCGGGGTGAGTCGATCTTCGCGATCACCGGTTCGGCGAGGACACGACCGGCCGCCGCTGCAAGTGCAATCTCTTCTTCGCCTAGCGGGAGAGCGTGGAGAGTGAGGATGGCCTGCGCGACGTCGTAATCCATCGCGGCGGCGCAGGGTTCAGGGTTGGCAGCAAGTGCCTCAGGCTTACCCATGGGCGACCCTCCGACCTTTGTCATCGACCAGAGCGCCATCCTCGACCCTTATCGCTTCCCCGATCAGGATCAGCGTCGGCGCGTCATCGGCGAATGCACGGGTAGCGATGTCGAGCAGATCAAGTCGTGTCGAGAGCCGCTTTTCAGTTCCCAAGCTGACATTGCATGCAATCAGAACTGGGGTCGCGCGGTCCACACCCGCCGCGATCAGCCGTCGTGCAATCTCTCCCGCCGCGCCACGGCCCATATAGAAAGCGAGCGTCGCGCCTGGCGTGGCAAGCGAGGCCCAGTCCAGATCGAGCGCCGCGCCGTTTCGGCTGTGCGCGGTCACGAACCGCACTTCGCGCGCCAGACCGCGCAGCGACAGCGACACCCCTGCGGACGCCGCCGCCGCACTTGCCGCCGTGACGCCCGGGCAGACCTGCACGATGCACCCCGCCTCGCGCAACGCGGTCATTTCTTCGGCTGAGCGTCCAAACAGCGACGGATCGCCACCCTTCAGCCGAACCACGCGCCTTCCCGCGCGCGCGGCGGCGACCAGCAGCGCATCGATGCTGCTCTGATCCTTCGAATGCCGCCCGGCGCGCTTACCGACACTGACGCGCTCTACACCGGCAGGGATCAGGTCGAGAACGCCCCGTCCGACCAATGCGTCATGATAAACGATGTCGGCCACTTCGATCAGCCGCACCGCCTTGCGCGTCAGCAGGTCGGGATCGCCCGGACCTGCGCCGACCAGCCAAACGCTACCCCGTGGAAACGCGTCATGCGGCATCGGACGTCACCTCCGAAAGAATGCGGGCGAGTGCCGGCCGGCACGATCCGCAATTGGTGCCGGCCTGCAGCGCCCCGCCGATTGCGGCGACATCAGCAAGCCCACGGTCACGGATCGCCGCGACGATGGTGTTGAGCGCGACGTCGAAACAGGCGCAGATCACCGCACCGCGATCGGGCTGAGCCCCGGGTGCGCGACCGGCGAGCAGGGTCGGTGCGGCGTGTTTCTCACTCAGTTGCGCGATCAGCCAGTCACGTGTCGGCAGCTCGCCGGTGCGGGTGACGAACAGCACCGCCGCCAGCTTTCCGTGATCGAGCACGGCGATCCGCCGCGTGCCGCGCGCGGCATCGATCGCCTCAACCCGCTCGCCGCGCGGCAGCAGCGCCTCGATCCGCGCGGCGTCGCCATTGCCCGCGAGCTCCCACAGGCTGCCCTGCGGCACCGCCACCCGCGTCGCCCACAGGCAGCGCGGCGGTGCGGCCAACTCGCCCGACAGGATCAGGAAGCCGCGCCATTCGGTCGCGATCGGCGTGATCTTCGCCGGCGTCGATTTGAATCCCGGCTGGCCCGAATGCGGATCGGTGAGCGGGCGCGGGAGCAGCCCGGTGCGCCCACCGGTCGAAGTGCGGTCGGTCCAGTGGATCGGCGTGAACAGCTCGCCGCGCCGCTGTGCATCGGTCAGCGCGACGCGGAAGATGCTGTCCCCCTGTGGCGTTGCCACCCGCGCAAGCCCGCCATCGGTCAGCTCGAGTTCGACGGCATCCTCAGGATGCACCTCGACCAGCGGCTCCTCGCGGTGACGCGCCAGTTTCGGCGACAGGCCGGTGCGCGTCATCGTGTGCCACTGGTCGCGATAGCGCCCGGTGTTGAGCGTCATCGGCCAGTCGCGCAGCGGTGCCTGCAACGGCTTCTGCACGACGCTCACCAGCCGCGCGCGACCGTCGGGGGTCGAATAGCGGCCATCGGCGAATGGCGTCCCACCCCAGCGGAAGGGCGTCATAGCGCCATAGGCCGCATTGCCCCCCGCTCCGCCATCTGGCAGCGCGAACAGCCGCTTGTCGTCATTGCCATAGGTCGACAACCGGCAATGTTCGCGCCAGATTTCGGCGGGACGGTCATAGGCAAAGGCGGTCTTCCACCCCATACGCCGTGCGACCTCTTTGATAATCCACCAATCGGGTTTCGCCTCACCGGGGAGAGGGAAGAGCGCGCGCTGGCGGCTGATCGTGCGGTCGCTGTTTGTGACGGTCCCGTCCTTCTCCCCCCAGGCAGCGGCGGGCAGGCGGACATGGGCATAATCGGCGCTGTCGGTCCGCTCGATCACGTCGCTGATCACGACGAACGGACAGCCAGCCAGCGCCTCACGCACCCGCCCCGCGTCGGGCATCGAAACCGCCGGATTGGTCGCCATGACCCACAGCGCCTTGATCCGCCCTTCGCCGATCGACCGGAACAGGTCGACCGCCTTCAGCCCCGGCTTCTGAGCTATGACGGGCGAGGCCCAGAAGCGCTGGACAAGGTCGCGGTTCTCGGGCGCGAAATCCATGTGCGCGGCAAGCGTGGAGGCAAGCCCTCCTACCTCACGCCCGCCCATCGCATTGGGTTGCCCGGTGATCGAAAACGGCGCCGAGCCCGGCTTGCCGATCCGTCCGGTGGCAAGGTGGACGTTGAGGATCGCATTGACCTGATCGGTGCCGCTCAGCGCCTGGTTCACCCCCTGGCTGAACATCGTCACCGTCCGCGGCGTCGCGGCGAACAACTCGTAGAAGCGCCTGAGGTCCGATGGCGGCACGTCACAGACGCGCGCCACCGACCACAGGTCGCTCCCCTCTCCAACCTCGACCCAGAAATTCTCGGGCGTCGCGACATGTGCTGCGAGATAGGCCTCGTCGATCGCGCCAGCCTCGCGGCACCAGTGGAGCAAGCCGTTCATCAGAGCGACGTCGCTTCCGGGCCGGATCGCCAGATGCAGGTCGGCTTCCTCCGCGGTCTCGGTGCGGCGGGGATCGATCACCACAAGCTTGGCGCCCGCTTCGCACCGCGCGCGGATACGCTGATAGACGATCGGGTGGCACCAGGCGGTATTGCTGCCGACCAGAACGATCAGGTCGGCGGCGTCGAGATCGTCATAGCTGGCGGGAACCACATCTTCGCCAAAAGCGCGGTTATGGCCCGCCACCGCGCTCGACATGCACAGCCGCGAATTGGTGTCGATATTGGCCGTGCCGATGAACCCCTTCATCAGCTTGTTGGCCACATAATAGTCCTCGGTCAGCAACTGGCCCGAAACATAGAAGGCGACGCTGCCCGGCCCATGCCGCGCGATCGTGTCGCGAAAACGCTTCGCAACCAGGTTAAGCGCCTTGTCCCAGCTTGCGCGCTTGAGGCCGATCATCGGATGGAGTAGCCGCCCCTCCAGACCGACGGTTTCGCCAAGATGCGTGCCCTTTGAACATAGCCGCCCGCGATTGGCGGGATGGTCGGGATCGCCCTCGATCCGCACCGCGCGCTCACCCGTGACGGTCGCGCGAATGCCGCAGCCGACCCCACAATAGGCGCAGGTGGTGCGGATCACTTCGTTCATCAGGCGGCGGCCTTCAGCGTGCTCGCGCGGCAGATCAGCACGCGGCCTGCGCTGATCTTGACCGGAACGGTCGGCGTGCACCCCTTGTCCTCGCCCAGCGCTTCGCCAGTGGTCAGCGAGATGCGCCAGTTATGAAGCGGACACGCCACCGCGCCGCCATGGACGATCCCCTGCGACAGGCGCCCATGTTTGTGCGGGCAGCGGTCGCGCAGCGCGAACACCTTGTTCTCGCCCGTGCGGAAGATGGCGATATCGTCGCCACCCTCGACCTGCACCGTGCGGCTGCCGCGTACCGGAATCTCGTTCAGCCAGCCGATATCGAGCCACTCTGCGGTGGTCATGCCATCTCTCCAACCGGGGTAAACCGCGCCATCGGCGCGTGATGTTCGCGCTCGGCACCCTGGGCGCGCTGCGCCCAAGGGTCGTCCTGCGAGAACGTCTGGGAATGGAAGAAGCGCGCGGCGAGGTCGGCGCGGACGGCATCGTCATCGAGCAGCCGCGACCGCACATACTCGACGCCCACCCGCTCGATCCACGGCGCGGTGCGCTCCAGATAGCGCGCTTCCTCGCGATAAAGCTGGATGAAAGCGGCGCAATGCTCGATCGCCTCGGCCTCCGTCGCGACCTTGCACAACAGGTCGGTGGCGCGGACATGGATGCCGCCATTGCCGCCGACATGCAGTTCGTAGCCGCTGTCGACACAGACCACGCCGAAATCCTTGATCGTCGCCTCGGCGCAATTGCGCGGACAGCCGCTGACCGCGATCTTGAATTTGTGCGGCATCCACGACCCCCAGGTCGCGCGTTCGATTCCGACGCCTAGCCCGGTCGAATCCTGCGTGCCGAACCGGCACCATTCGGAGCCGACGCACGTCTTCACGGTGCGCAGCGACTTGCCATAGGCATGGCCGCTGACCATTCCCGCGGCGTTGAGGTCGGCCCAGACCGCTGGCAGATCCTCTTTCCTGATCCCGAAAATGTCGAGCCGCTGGCCGCCGGTCACCTTGACCATCGGCGCGTTGTATTTCTCGACCACATCGGCGATCGCGCGCAGCTCGCGCGGGTTGGTCAGACCACCCCACATGCGCGGGACGACCGAATAGGTGCCGTCCTTCTGGATATTGGCGTGCATGCGTTCATTGACGAAGCGGCTCTGCTGGTCGTCGACATACTCGCCGGGCAGCGCACAAAGCAGATAATAGTTGAGCGCGGGGCGACAGGAAGAGCAGCCGTCGGGGGTACTCCAGTGCAGCTTCTGCATCACCTCCGGGATCGAGCGCATGTCCTGTGCCACGATCTCGCGGCGGACGTCGTCATGGCCAAAGCTGGTGCATTTGCACATCGTCCTGGCACCAGCCTGAACCTCATCGCCAAGTGTCAGCGCGAGGATGCTTTCGACCAGGCCTGTGCAGCTTCCGCAGCTCGCCGACGCTTTGCACGTGGCGCGCACCGCGTCGAGGCTGTGCGATCCCTTGGCGATGCACGACACCACCTGTCCCTTGGTCACGCCGTTGCAGCCGCAGATTTCCGCATCGTCGGAAAGCGCCGCAACGGCCGCCTTAGGGTCCGCCGCGCCCCCTCCCTGGGCGAAGGCCTGACCGAAGATCAGCAGGTCGCGGACATCGGCGACGCTCTCCTGCTTCTTGAGCAGGTCGAAATACCAGTTGCCGTCCGCGGTATCGCCATAGAGCACCGCTCCGACGATGCGGTCTGCCTTGACCACGACGCGCTTGTAGATGCCGCGTGCGGCGTCGCGCATCACGATGTCTTCGCACCCATCCCCGCCGGAGAAATCCCCCGCCGAGAAGACGTCGATCCCCGACACCTTGAGCTTGGTCGAGGTGACCGATCCGCGATAGCCGCTCGGGCTGCCGGTCATGTGATCGGCGAGGCTGCGGCACATGTCCCACAAAGGCGCGACCAGCCCATAGACGTTGCCGTCATGCTCGACGCACTCGCCGACAGCGAGCACATCGGGATCGGACGTGACCATATGATCATCGACCTTGATCCCACGCCCGATCTCAAGCCCCGCCGCCCGAGCAAGCCCTGTCGAGGGGCGGATGCCGACCGCCATCACCACCAGATCGGCGGGGATATGCGTCCCGTCCTTGAGCACCACGCCCTCGACTTGGCCGTCGCCGATAATCTCGGCGGTATCGGCCCCGGTCAGGATCGCCTGCCCGCGCGCTTCCAGCGCCTGTTTGAGCAGCCATCCCGCCGCCTCATCGAGCTGCCGCTCCATCAGCGTCGGCATCAAATGCAGCACGGTGACCTTCATGCCCCGCAGACTGAGGCCATGCGCCGCCTCCAGCCCGAGCAGCCCGCCGCCGATCACCACCGCGCTCCCGCCCTTTTCCGCAGCAGCGAGCATCGTGCCGACATCGTCCATGTCGCGGAACGCGATCACGCCGGGCAGCTGGTGTCCCGGCACCGGGATGATGAACGGGTCAGAGCCGGTCGCGATCAGCAGTTTGTCATAACCAGTGCTCACCCCCGCCCGTGACGTCACCGTCTTGGCCGTGCGGTCAATCGCCATAACCGGGTCGCCAGCGATCAGGTCGATGCCATGATCGGCATACCAGTCCGCGCCGTTGATAACGATATCGTCGAACGCCTTCTCCCCCGCGAGTACGGGCGAGAGCATGATGCGGTTATAGTTCACGCGCGGCTCGGCGCCGAAGATCGTCACGCGATAGCGGGTGGGATCGCGCGCCAGGATTTCCTCGACCGCGCGGCACCCGGCCATGCCGTTGCCGATCACCACTAGGTGCTCGCGCATGTCGTCCTTCGCAGCCGTGACAGGGTGCAGTTCCATCAAAGTGTCCAGTCCAGTTGCAGCCAGAATTTGCGCGTGTCCGTGGCAAAGCCGGTCGCGCGATAATCGGCGAAGCGCGCCGATGCCGTGGTCCTGCCCAGCTTTGCCGAGGCCATCAGGTTGAGTTCGTCGCCATAATGGCGGGTCAGCCGATCACTTTCGAAGCGGTGCCACGCGGCTTGCAGTGTCACCCCCTTGGCCGGGCCGATCGCCTTCCAGCCCCAGCCCGCGCTCAGATACAGGTCGCGCACGCCATCGGCCGGCGTCACCAGATATTTGTCAGCCCAGCCCTGAAATTTGAAATTGGTGCCGAGCGGGGTCTGGAAGCTGGTCAGCGCGACGCCAGTGTCGGCACCGAGCACCTCATAGCCCGCCCCGAGCTTCGGCCCGTTGAAGTCCACCGACACCTCCGCCAGCCAATAGGCCGCGGCATAGTCATTGGGGTTGGGCCCCATGTCGCTCTGGCGCGCATGGCTGAGCTGATACGCCAGCTTCGCCTTGCCCAGCATCCGCATACCCGCCAGCCGCACACCAAAGGTCCGGCTCGACAGGCGGTAGCCCTGCACCGTCGCCTCGTCCTGATCGACCCAATAGCCAAAGCCGGTCAGCGTCCCGATCGGGCTGACCCAGGACAGGTTGGCGAAGATATTGTCTCCGCCCACCGCACGCTGCCGCGCGCCCGTGCCATCGATCCCCCAGATGGTGCGGACGCTCCACGCATAGGCGAGGTCGGCCTTAAGCCCCTTCATCGGCGTGACCTCCGCGCGCACCGCGTCGAAGCTCTGCCCGTTCTGGCGGAACCCGACCGCGCCTACAAAGCGCTCATCGTCGAGCGTGATCCGCTGGCGCCCCGCGGTCAGCGTTACGACCGGCAGCTTGAGCGCAAGCTGTGCGCGATGAATCGCCACATTCTCCGGATCGGCGATCAGAGGACGCGCCGCCGATCCGGAGAGCCCGTCGAAGCTGTCATCGACGATGGCGATATTGCCCTGCGCCTCGATGATTGCCGTCAGCGGACCCTGGCTCGCCTGAACCCCCGCGCGAACGCGCAGTGTCACCGCCTCGGCATCAAGCGTCAGTCCATCCTGCTCGACCTGTTCGTAGCGCAACCGCGCGTCAAGCATGGGCTTCAGGCTCTGGCCGTTGGCCGGCGTCGCTGCCACCAGCCCGATCAGTGGGATTGCATACCGCATCGGATCAGATCCGCACACCGGCAGCGGTGCCCCAGCTCGTCCGCCACTTCGCCTTGACCAGCGTCAGACCAAGCAACGCGACCAGCGCGAGCCCCGAAAAGATCAGGAATCCCGGTGAGAAGCTGCCAGTCCACTGCTTCGCGAGGCCAAGCGAGGAGGCGAGGTAGAAGCCGCCAACGCCGCCGGCCATGCCGACCAGGCCCGTCATCACACCGATCTCCGCCGAAAAGCGCTGCGGAACCAGCTGAAACACCGAACCGTTACCCGTGCCAAGCGCTAGCATGCCGATGACGAACAGCATGAGCGCGCTCGTGAAGCTGTCGGCAATCGACACTCCGACAAGTGCGAGGGCAGCGACGATGAACACACCGGTCAACGCCTTGACCCCGCCGACCGAGTCAGCCAGCGCCCCGCCCATCGGCCGCACCAGCGACCCGGCGAACACACATGCCGCCGTGGCATAGCCGGCCTGGACCGTGGTTAGTCCGAACCGGTCGGTGAAGTAGATCGGCAGGCTGGCGGCAAGTCCCACGAAACCGCCAAAGGTGACCGCGTAAAAGCCCATCAGCCACCAGCTGTCGGCGGTCTTGAGCGGCTGGAAATAGTCCTTGAGCGACTTTGGTGCAGGGCGACCCGGCGCGTCCTTCGCCATGATGACATAGGCAATCAGCACGATCGCCAGCGGGATACAGGCCAGCCCCAGCACATCGTTCCAGCCAAAGATCTTGGCGAGCCCCGGCGCGAACAATGCGGCGAGCACCGTTCCGGAATTGCCCATGCCCGCAAGACCCATCGCCTTGCCCTGATGCTCAGGCGGATACCAGCGGCTGGCGAGTGGCAGCGCGATGGCGAAGCTTGCGCCCGCAAAGCCGAGGATGACACCCAGCGCGAGCGTACCGGCAAAGCTGGTCACCCCCATCGCCCAGGCGGTGAACAGCCCGATGATGACGATGATCTGGCTGATCGTACCCGAGTTTTTCGGCCCGATCCGGTCAACCAGCAGGCCGTTAACCACGCGCAGCAGAGCCCCGGCCAGCGTCGGCACCGCGACCATCAGACCCTTCTCAGCGGGGGTTAGCGCCAGCGTCTTGGCAATTTCCGGAGCCAGCGGGCCAAGGATTACCCAAACCATGAAAGCGAGATCGAAATACAGGAACGCTGCGATCAGCGTCGGATTGTGCCCGCTTGACCAGAAGCTGGGTTTCGTCGCGGACGGCTGTGCGTCCAGAAAGGTGGTTGCCATCGTCTCAGTCCCCGAATGCGACCGGCACGAAAAAGCCGCCAGAACGGCGACCCTGCGGGCGCGTCCTGGCGGCTTCGTTGCCTGTTGAGGTGAAGGAGCTTGCGCCCCGGCCCGTTGCGCTTCGCTCCCCCCGTTGGCAGCGATACGCATCAATCTTTCCGACTTCTTCGTCGGACAACCCGAAAATTGCCCGATTCGCCTGCCACGCGCAAGCCGAATCTTCGCAAGTGCAATATTTTTAGGTGTGGCGCGTCACGGCAATGCGGCGAGATATCCCGCGATATCCTCGGGATCGAAGGCGCGACCGTCGAAAAAGCCGTCAGCGCTCAGCACAAGGCGGCCCTGTATTGAACCCACCCCGATCGGTGCATCAAGCCCGCCCTCCAGCTTCGAGCTCGCCCCGGGCAGGGGCGCCCCCGATCCGGCCAGTGCCTCGCGATAGATGTTCGGGCAAAACACCTCCATCGCGGTTGCCGCATCCGTGTCGCAATACGCTATCCCGTCCCAGCGGGTCATCTGGGCGTAGAGCCACGCGGCCTGGCTGCGCCAGGGGAAGTTCGCGGCTTCGCGATACTGGAACATGAAGTCGGGATAATGCACCGGTTCGCCTCCCGGTGTCAGTCGCAACCGATCGGTGATCGCGCGCAGAACCGCGTCAGGTGACGACCCGAGATACTCCGCCCGCGCCAGGATCGCAGCGTTCGCCTCGGCATTGGCCGGATCGACGAAGTGGGCCGCTGCCGCGTGAAGCGCGCGGATCAGCCGAAGCAGCGCTTCGCGACGCTCCTCGACTACGGCGCTGCGCATCGCGAGCACCTTTTCGACCCCACGCCGCCAGATCTGTGCGGTGGCGAGCGCAATCCGCCCGACCCCGCGGTCGACTGCGATCGAATTCCACGGCTCGCCGACGCAGATGCCATCGACTTCCCCCGCCGCCAGTGCATCGGCGGCAAAGGGCGGGCTAGTGACGACGATATCGATATCGACATCGGGGCGGATGCCCACCCCTGCGAGCCAGTAGCGCAGCATGTAATTGTGGCTGGAATAGCGATGCACGACGCCAAAGCGCAGCCGCCGTTCCGCCACGATCTGTTTGAGCGCGCGCCCTATCGTGAGCGGATCGCCCAGCGTGTCGCCCAACCCGATCGCATCGGCCAGGGCGGTCGAAAATGTCACCGCATTTCCATTCAGCCCGAGCACGAAGGGGACCGCCATCGGTACCGCCGTCCGCCCTCTGCCCAATGCCGTCGCGATAGCCAGCGGTGCGACCATGTGCGCGGCATCGGTATGGCCATAGAGCAGCCGGTCGCGCACCGTCGCCCAGGTCATGTCGCGCACCAGCTCGAGCCTCAGTCCCTGCGCTTCGGCAAAGCCAAGTTCATGCGCCAGTATCGGGAGCGCCGCATCAACCAATGGGAGAAAACCGATCCGCATCGTCTCTTCGGTCACGGCAAGTCCCCCATCAGCGCTTCGGCGGTGACGATCGCTTCGGCAATCTCCACGATCCGGCGGTTCGTGCGCATCGCCTGCCCACGCAGCAGTGCATAGGCGGCGGGTTCGTCGATCCCGCGCTTCTTCATCAGGATCGCCTTGGCGCGATCCACTGTCGCGCGTTCGGCGAGCGCGTTCTTCGCTGCATCCAGTTCGCGCTGGAGCCGCGAAAACGCCTGGAACCGCCGCACCGCCAGATCGATCACCGGCTTGATCCGCTGCTTCGACAGCCCGTCGACGACATAGGCGCTGACGCCGGCATCGATCGCCGCGCCGGTCGCCTCGGCATCGCTCTGATCGACGAACATCGCGATCGGTCGGTCGAGCGCGCGCGACATGGCAAAACAATCCTCAAGCTGGTCGCGGCTCGGATTTTCAAGGTTGATCAGCACCACCTCGGGACGCGCGGCCTCGATCTGCGCTGCCAATGGCCCACCGGGGTCGATCAGCACCAGATCGTCGAGCCCGGCTTCCCGCAAGCCATCGGATATGATCGCTGCGCGCGTTGAGCTGGTGTCGATGATCGCGATCCGCATAGCGCGCTGATATGCAAGCGCGGCCGCATTTTCCAGAAATGTCTGATACTGAACGCGACGCTGAGGCATAGAGCTGTACAACGTTGGAGCGGCACATCTGCGGCCGAGGCGAGCCGCTCTGCGGTCAGATCTCTGTCCGCTCTGCGAGGACCAGACCGTCTTCGACTCCGACGCCGAGATATCTAGCCGTATTTTCGATCTTCGTATGATCCAAGAGAATTTGGATTGCGCCAAGATTACCCGTAGCTTTGTAGATTATCGACGTCCTGGTCCCGCGAAGCAAATGCGTGCCATACTCGGCGCGTCAAAGACCGGCGGCATCGACCCACCCACCTACAAGCCTCGCTACTGGCGCGTGCTGAGATGGCCTGCATGCTCCGCCCGGCTCGGAAATGCGAAGTCGTGGACGGCCCCGCCTCGACGCTTGAGCAAGCAAATAGGCTGCCCTATGCGCGCCGCTTTCGCTACAGCAACGCCCTGATACTGGTGGCGAGGTCGACCTGACGAAATGGCTTCGTCAATCTTGGCAGATCGACGTCGATGCCGGCAGCATCAGAATATCCGGAGATCACGAGTATCTTTATTCCGGGCAGGCGCTCCGTGCACATTCGAGCAAGCTGCGTGCCCGTCATTTCAGGCATCAAATGATCGGTGACCAGGAGGTCAACGCGCAGCCCTTGTTCAATCCGTTCGAGCGCTTGCGCGGCGGACGCAACACTGGTGACCTTGTAGCCGAGATCAACCAGCATTTGCGCAACAGAGTCGCGCACAAGTTCTTCGTCATCGACAAGCAGCGCTACGCCTTCAATGAGCGACTGCTCTTCGGGCGGCTCCGAAGCACACCCCGCTTCCGCCGTCTGCTCGCTCTGTGGCAGCCACAGCGCAATCTCGGTCCCGCGCCCTGGCTCGCTTGCAATTGTCATTGTTCCACCGAGTTGCGAAGCGAGCCCGTGCGCCATCGACAGACCAAGCCCAGTGCCGCGGCCCAGCCCTTTGGTAGAGAAGAACGGTTCGATCGCCCGCTTGAGCGTGTGCTCATCCATGCCAATACCGGTGTCGGCAACGCAGAGCCGGATATAGTTCCCGGGGGACAGTCCTCCTATATCGCCATGGCCGACCTTTGCACGCGTAAGCGAAATGCGAAGGCTGCCGCCCTGGGGCATGGCATCGCGCGCATTAACGCACAAATTGAGCAGCGCCATTTCGAGCTGATTGGGATCTGCCATTGCCGCTGGAAGGGTCGCCGGGGCGTCCACAACCAGCTCGATGTGGGGTCCGGTCGTGCTCGAAACCAGGTCGACCATGCCCACCACCAGTTGCGACACATCCACGGGCACGGATTGAAGCGGCTGGCGGCGAGCGAAGGAAAGCAGCCGCTGCACCAAGGTTCGCGCGCGCTCGGCGGACTGAAGCGCGCCTCCAACCATCCGGCGATCCCGCTCGTCGCCGACCCCCTTGCTCTGCAACCGATCCAGCGCGCCAAGGATCGGGGTCAGCAAATTGTTGAAATCGTGCGCCACGCCGCCGGTCAGTTGGCCCATCGCCTCCATCTTCTGCGATTGGCGAAGCGCCTCTTCAGCATTCACCTCCCGGGTTATATTGCGACTGGTGCCGATGATCCGTCCAACGCGGCCATCCTCATTGAGCAGGGGCACCAGCGTCGTGTCCCAATATTGTGACTGCCCCGCGAGATGGAACGTGTCGCGATATTGGTAGATTTCGCGTGTGTCCACGACATGGCGATAGGTTTTCAGAACGCGCGCCGCCGCTTCAGCAGGCATGAACGCATCGATCCGCTTGCCTTTGATGTCGTTGAGCTTGAAGCCGATTCCAGCTTCATGGGCAGGGTTAATCTGCTCGACGACGAAGTCTCCGTCAGGTGTAACCGCGACGACAAACAGGGGGTCGGGCGTATTCTCAAAATAGGCGCGATGGAGCGCATCCGCTTCGCGCCGTTCCGCCTCGGCGTGGTGCAGGGCCCTAGTCCGCGCCTCCACTCTGGCCTCGAGGCTGGCATTAAGCTCCCGAAGCTGCGCCTCGACAGCGAGACGCTCGATCACGAGCCGCACGCGCTCGGCCACCTCTTCCATGAACGCAACCTCATCCGCCCGCCACTTGCGGGGTCGGCGGTCGTTCAAATAGACGATGGTCCGCAGTTGCCCGTCGCGTACGAACGGAACGACCAGGATCGCGCGAGTATCCACTTCGCGCGCCGTCGACTTTGTACGCGCCTCGTCGCTCAGCGAGGCGGCCAGAAGATCCTCCACCACGACCGTCTTGCCCGCGTTCAACGCAGCGACGATCTTTACGCCAAATGCGGCAGCAGGAAACTTGCCAAGCAAGGGCGCTGTCGCGCCATCGGTCCAGCAGACCGTATAGTCGAATTGATCTTCCGCCGCATTGAGGTCACCAAAACCGGTGCGCGTGACTTCGAAATGGTCACCCATCAGCGTGGCGACTTCAGTGAGCGCCTCCTCCGTGCTGCACCCGCGCAGGATGTCGGCGATTTTCAGACGAAGTGCAGTGCGCGCTTCCCGCCGCGCGGCGTGCTGAAAAATTCGTTCGAGCCATGCCGCGCCCAGCGACAGCAACAGGATCACGACGGTAATCAGGCTGATCGCTATCGCGAGATACGCCTGCCCAACGCCTGAGCCGACCTGTGCGTCGTCTGCGGACGATGCATTGGTGAACGTCGCCGCATACATGCCGGCATAGTGCATGCCAGAAATCGCAGCGCCCATTACGACTGCCGCCACGAGCCGCTGGCTCGTCTGCTGGTCCCGCGCTGCGAGCCACACCGCAGCGGTCGCCGCAACAAGAGCGATCACGATTGAGATGGCAACCCACACCCAGTCGTAGCTCAACGCTCCCGGCATTTGCATGGCCGCCATGCCAACATAGTGCATTGCAACGACGCCAGTGCCGATCAGCAAGCCGGCAATGGCAATCCGCGGGGAGGAAACCTCGTGCCAATTGAACGTTGCAAAACCCGCGCCGGTGAAGCCGATCGCAAGCGCCAGCGAGAGCAAGGTCGGTGCCAGATCATAGCTCATCGGCATCCCTGGCATGCTGAAGGCCAGCATCGCCACGAAGTGCATCGACCAGATACCGCCTCCCAAGGCGCCCGCTGCTGCCCACAGCCAGACGCGCGATGCCAGGCGGCGCGAGGCGCGAATACGACTCGCCAAACTGAGCGCAGTAAACGACGCGAAGACGGCTACCATGATTGATAGGACCACAAGAAAATTATCGTGCGCCCCGTTCATGACCATGACTGCGAAAATTCCCCAAACGAAGGTGCCTCATGGTACATTGAAGCACGTATCACCTCAGTGCACCCACTGGCCAGTCTCACGCCATATCTACCGGATCCTTCTACAGCACAGCGCGCCACCTCCAAAAAATCTCCTAGCTTCCAGATCGTTAGCTATCAATCTCGGGAACTGATCCAATCGCCATATCTTGGTGTCGGGAGGGGCAGCGCATGGCAACCGAATTTGGCCGAGGCGGAAAGCCGCAGGCGCATACCCGCCACAAGATGTTTGAACTCGCACAGGTGTGGACGCCTGCGGACAATGCCCCCCGGACCCGCGGTCGTGCGTTGAGCGGCAATGACTGACACAATTGAGGATCTCCAGCGCTCGATGGACGCTGCGGCGGGCGCGCTCGATTTCGAGGAAGCGCGGCGCATTCGCGACCGCATCAATCTGATGCGAGGCGGAGCGAGTGCTGCAGAAGTCGCCCAGGCCGACACGTCGGGTCTGGTTCGCCAGCAGCCGGGTGCCATGGGGCTTGGCACGAGCCGACAGCGTCTGGTTCCTCCACCAGGGTGGAAGCCGCCGCCCAAGCCCGACCTCATGACATCCGGCCCGAAACGAAAGTGAGGGCCGGCACGCAGCTTGAGCCCGCCTTATCGGCCGTCACTGGGGTTTAGTTTCTCGCTGGTCCGCCTCGACGCATTGATCAGCCCCCTGAAACGTCGTTCTTGGCAGCGAATTGGCTCCCCGTATGCTGAAACAACTTCCCATCCGACGGTCCAAATGTCGTCGAACACGGGGCGGACTTCGCATCCCGCCTTCGCGGTGCGGCTGCGCCGGGAAGCGGCGGTCGAATGAGACCGGAGCGCCATCGGCTATCCATGGGCTAAAGCGGTGCCGTCAGCGCCTCAATGTACGAAAGTGCCAATGGCGCGATGAAGCGAACACCACATTTATTGGATCCCGCCCAGACGACCACCGCCCGCCAGTGCTCCTGTTGCCAGCGAAGTGTCACGGCGGTTCCAACGCTTAACACAGTTGGACAGTGCAGCCGCGCCCCTCCTTCCGATATGTCGAGGAGATGCACGCGCAGTGATCGATCGCCGAGACAAAGCTCGCCCAGCTGGAAAATCTTGCGGCGCGCCTGAGGGCGAGCGTTCATGACAGATGTTGGCATCTCGAGCTCCCGCTGCGAGCTTCGACGTTCCAGTTGAGCAGGGGTTCCGCAGGAAAAGTGCCTAACATATTGCGAACTATGAATATCGGCCGCCGCAGTGAGCAGGTGTCACTCACTTGCTTTGAAGTTCCGACTTTGCCTAATCTTGCGCTCGAATAGCGGGGAGGGGGCTTATGCGCGCGAGACGGATTCTCTTGGCCGGCTGCGCGATGCTACTGGCATTTTCCGCGGAAGGGGTCGCTGCGGCGAGTGACGAAATGAAGGCGGCGCGCAGCGCAGTCGATTCGACAATGTCGGGTCGCCCTCTCACCGTCGCAATCGAAGCCAAGCCTCTGCGTTGCAACCCGCAGAGCGAACTGTGCTATTCGAACCACTACCCCCGCCTCTATTGGTTTCGCGATCCTGCTCCCCGGCATGCCTCTCGCACGGTCATGTCGCCGCGCCGCACGCCGAAAGTCGCATTGAGCGACGAAGGGGAGGTGCCATTTGCCCCGGCGGCGGTATTTGCACGATCCGCCAACCCACAGGACGCGTGGATCGACTGGAGGGGTGTCACGTCGGTCCAGGCCGAGGCACGGACCGTGGTGCTGACAACCCCCCTCAATGCCTACGCGTGACCTTTTCCTTCCCGCGCGTTGAAGCCGCAGCTGCGGCTGCAGCGGTGTTCGAGCGGCTGCGGGTGGCTTGCGACGACGGCCCCAGCCCCGTAATTGACCTTTTGCAGGCACATCGGGTCGCCGTTGCGACGTTGCAGCGGCATCTGGTCTCGGCATCCTTCAACTCGCGGCGGCTCGGGCGGGAGGAATTTGCCGAGAACTGGCGTGTCGTGCGATTCCAGAAATTCGAAGGCGGGATGTGTGCCCGGGGCGCGTTGAGAGGCACAAGCGACGGCAAGCCATTCGTCGCCATCCTGCCATCGCCCGTAACCCATTCGGTGACCCGATCAGGCAAAACGGTGTCGATCTTTCGGTTGTCTGAAAGCCCTGCACCCGAAGAACGCCTGCAGCTTAACATGGATAGCCCCGTTGCGGCGCAGCGCCTAGTCGAAGGGCTCGATCACGTCCGTAACTGGTGCGCGACGCAGTATGACGAGCGAAAATTCTACCCGCGCGTGCTTTAGTTCTTCTCGAACACCATTTGGGGACGCACTCGTAGTCACCGAAGTTCCGTTATCGGGGGCGATGATCCGTCGGCGTAAAAGTTACGACGCGCCACACCACCTCAAGATGCTGGCAAATATCGCTCCTCTTCCATGCCGAGCAATCAATCTCGCGTCCGACCGGACCCGCTGCGGCTATTTGGTAGTGGCATTCGGATTGTCCGGCCCGCGATACGCCTTGTCGCTCTGGCCGCCGTCGAAGCCCTTAGGCTTCTTGCCGGTATGTGGGTTTGGATAAGCACCACCTCCGCTCTCCCCCTCGCTGGCGGGAATGGTGACGCCATCGCTCGCGACCGACGTGCCCTTGCCGTCCGCCTGCATCGGTTGCTTCTTCGTCATCGCGTCCTCCATGAACTTCATTCGCCGATTGCGGCGAGGGCCATCGTTTCCCAGACATCCGCATCGCCTGCGGCAGCCATTGTCGCATCCGGCTCGCGTAGCGTCTTCAGCACCGCCAGCGCCTGATCGCGATATTCGGGCCAGGCCGCATCCACGTCGGAGCCAGCCGAACGCTGATCGCCATGCGCGTTGGCGCTGGCGCGATCCGCCGCTAGGACGCGCGCGACGCGCTCAATGGCTGAAGTCTTGGAAATCGGCATGATCGTGTCTCCTCCTCGGTCCAACCCCCGACCCGCCCACATGTTCATTGCAGAAATGCAGGCCGGCCCGGAATATATGCTGCGCCGCAGCAACTTGCCCGTGAACGATACGTTCTATCTGTGTTCGGCCCCTCGGTTCCTCGGCCGAAGGAGTTTCCATGAGATCCATTTCCAGCACGATCGCCCGTCTGGCGAAGCTCCGCGAGGCGCCCCGCCCTGACCGGGTGCGCACGTCGGGCCGGCTGCGCGAACTTCGGGACTTCGGCTCCAATCCCGGGGCGCTGGGCGCCCATTATTATGTTCCGCCAACCGTGCGGCAAGGCGCGCCATTGGTCGTCGTCATGCACGGCTGCACTCAAAACGCTGTCGATTACGACATTGGTTCGGGCTGGTCCCAGCTCGCCGAGGAGCAAGGCTTCGCTTTGCTCTTTCCCGAGCAGCGGCGTACCAACAACTTCAACCTGTGCTTCAACTGGTACGAGCCTGCGCACATTCGGCGCGGGGCGGGTGAGCCGCTGTCGATTGCCCAGATGATCGACACGATGGCGACGCGCCACGGCATTGATCGATCACGAGTCTTCGTCAACGGTCTGTCGGCTGGCGGCGCAATGACATCGGTCATGCTCGCAACCTATCCGGAACTGTTCGCCGGCGGCGCGATCATCGCGGGCCTACCATTTGGCTCGGCGGCCAGCGTGTCGCAGGCGCTTGATCGCATGCGGGGCAGCGGCAGTCCCGGCGACGCGCTGCTCGCAGCCGCGATCGCGAAGGCCTCTCCTCATAGTGGGCCGTGGCCGACCGTCTCGATCTGGCATGGCACCTCGGATCATGTCGTCGGAATTGCCAATGCCGACGCCATCCTCAAGCAATGGCAGGCGATGCATGGCGTGGCCGCGAACCCGGACCATTCCGACATCATCGATGGAGTCCCTCACCGCGTGTGGCAGGACGCAAACGGGCGCGTGGTGATCGAGGAGTATCGCGTGCCGGGCATGGGGCATGGCACGCCGCTGGCAACGCGAGGCGATACGCCTTGCGGACAAAGCCGCCCGCACATGCTCGAGGTCGGCATCTCATCGACGCGCCGCTTGGCGACGTTTTGGAAGCTGCTGGACGCCGAACCGCGTTCGCGTCGCGCACCGCCACAGGCCGATCGCGGCGCTGAGAAATTGGCGGAGCCTGCGCCTTCCGGCGTTACGAAGGTTATCGAAGATGCACTGCGCGCCGCCGGACTGGTGCGATAAGGGCAGGGAAGCCGCCGTGACGGGTCTGAGGCTGCACGCTCTATCAAATGGATGGAGCTTTCTCCCAGTCCCCGGCGAATTAGGCGTCAAGCCCCTGGGCCACTTGAAAAGAGTTTCGATCGCCCGGGAACATCGCACCCAGCGCATTGTTCTGACTTAACATTTTCAGGAGGTTATGATGAGCGACGCGCTCGACCAACCGCGGGCGGACGACGCGCCGCTGAGCACTTCTAAGCACGAACGCGCGGCTGTTGATGCCGCCACTGCGGGGTTGATCGAGCCGAGGGGCGACACGCTCATCGGCCGCACCGTGACGGTCAACCGGCCGCGTGCTGAGCTGTTCGCTTACTGGCGCGACTTCACCAACCTTGCGAGCTTCATGGACAATGTCGAGCGGATCGACATCCTCTCGCCCACCCGCTCGCACTGGGTCGTCAAGGCGCCCGGCGGCAAGACCGTCGAGTGGGACGCGACGATTACCGAGGAGGTTGACGGCACGTTGCTCGCCTGGGCCTCGGACGACGGCGCGGATGTCCCGAACAGCGGGCGTGTCGAGTTCACCGACGCCGGCGCGCGCGGTACCATCGTCACCGCGACGATCCTCTACGATCCGCCGATGGGTGCGATCGGAAAGCTGGTCGCCAAGATGTTTCAGCGCGAGCCCGCGATCCAGGCCCGCCGTGACTTGCGCCGCTTCAAGCAACTCATGGAAACCGGTGAGATTGCCACCAGCGCATGGACGCGCAAGCAGCTCGAAGAGGAAAAGACCTGATGCGCGCTCTGACATGGCACGGGAAGCATGACGTCCGCATGGACACAGTGGACGATCCCGAGATCCTCAATCCGCGCGATGCGATCATCAAGATCACCTCGACCGCGATCTGTGGCTCCGACCTCCATCTCTATGACGGCTACATCCCCTCGATGATGGCCGGCGATATCCTCGGTCACGAATTCATGGGTGAAGTGGTCGAGACGGGCGCGCAGTCGACGCTCCAGAAGGGCCAGCGCGTCGTCGTACCCTTCACCATCGCCTGTGGCAGCTGCTTCCATTGCGGCAAACATCAATATTCGGGGTGCGAAAACGGCCTGCCCGCCGACAATCAAGACATCGCGCAGACGGCCTATGGCCATCCGATGTCGGGGCTGTTCGGCTATAGCCACATGACCGGCGGCTACGCCGGCGGCCAGGCCGAATATGTCCGCGTGCCCTTTAGCGATGTTGGCCCAATCGTCATCCCCGACGGTATCGAGGACGAGAAGGTTCTATTCCTTTCGGACATCCTCCCCACCGGGTGGATGGCGGCTGAGAACGCCGACATCGAGCCCGGCGATACCGTTGCCGTATGGGGTTGCGGCCCGGTCGGACTGTTTGCGGTGCAATCGGCCTTCCTGATGGGCGCCGAGCGCGTCATCGCGATCGATCATTTCCCGCACCGGCTTGAACTCGCGAAGCGCTTTGGTGCCGAGACGATCAATTTCGAGGAAACCGCGACCTATGAAGCGCTGATGCAGATGACGGGCGGGATCGGCCCTGACGCCGTCATCGACGCGGTCGGTCTGGAGGCGCACGGCATGTTTGTCGATAACGTCATCGACCAGGTCAAGGCGTCGACCTTCCTTGGCACCGATCGTATCCATTCGATCCGGCAGGCGATCCACGCGTGCCGCAAAGGCGGACGCGTTTCAATGCCGGCGGTCTATGGCGGCTTTGTCGATAAATTCCCGCTGGGCGCGTTCATGCAGAAGGGTCTCACGCTCAAGACCGGACAGACGCACGTCCAGCATTACATGCCGGCGTTGCTCAATGCGATCATGGAGGGGAAGATCGATACGACCTTCCTGATCAGCCACACGCTGCCGCTCGAGCAGGCCCCGAAGGGCTACAAGATGTTTCATGACAACCAGAATGAAGTGACCAAGGTCGTTCTGAAACCCGAATGGGCCGTGGCCGCCGAGTAAGGAGAGCAACATGGCAGACAAGTTGGCGATCATCACCGGCGCGTCGACCGGGATCGGGTTCGAACTAGCAACGCTGGCGGCGAAGGATGGATATGACCTCATCGTGGTTGCCGACGAGGCGTTGATCGAGGCCTCTGCGCGCGACTTCAAGCAGTTTGGCACGCATGTGACGTCGGTCCAGGCAGATCTGGCGACGATCGACGGAGTGGACACGTTGCTCGCCGCCGCGAACGGTCGTCGGATCGATCTGCTGTGCGCCAATGCGGGGACCGGCACCGGCGGCGCATTCCTCCGTCAGGAAGTCACGATGTGGCGGCATTCGATCGACACCAACGTCACCGGTACCGTCTATTTGCTGCAAAAGGTGCTGAACCAGATGATCGCGACGGGCGCGGGCAAGGTGCTCGTGACCGGATCGATCGCGGGTTACATCCCGGGCAGCTTCAACGCGATCTACAACGGTACCAAGGCGTTCATCGATAACTTCACCGAGGCGCTGCGCAACGAGTTGAAGGATGTCGAGGGTGTGACGCTCACTACCTTGATGCCCGGTGCGACCGACACCGAATTCTTCGCGCGTGCGGGCATGCTCGATACCAAGGTCGGTCAGGACGAGAACAAGGCCGATCCGGCCAAGGTTGCCAAGGATGGGTGGGACGCGCTGATGGAGGGCAAGAGCCACATCATCTCGGGACTAGCCAACAAGCTGCAGGTCGCAGGCGCGAGCGTATTGCCACAATCGATGCTCGCGGAAATGCACCGCGGCATGGCCGAGCCTGGCAGCGGCAAGGAATAGGATGAAAGGCATGAACGACCCAATGTCGCAGGCCTGCTTGCCGACGCTGGTCCTCCCGCGTGATAGCGGTGGCGTCGCGATGCGCGAGGGCGCGGCACTGCGATGTCTGCGTTAGGACGAAAGCGTCGTTAAACATGCGACCTTCAGAGACGTCGCTCTCGATTATATCCTCCATAGCGCACATCAACTGTGGTCTGAAGCCACTCTCGCCTTCCGCCAGCTGGTGGATCCCGAGGCTTGCCCGCGCTCCTACTTCATTTTGTTCGGCAGGATGCCTCCCGCAACCAAGGCCAAATGAACGGCGACTGCGAGGGACTTTACGTCCAGCCGGGTCATCAGGTTCCCGTGGTGCGTTTGACCGGGTGATGTGCTCGCTGTCCGACAAATCCTCCAGCGACCGGTGACCCCACGATCGTGCTCGTTGATGGGACATTGGGCGAATGGCCGCTTTCGAGGTCGCCCGACGATTGGTTGAACGTCTGATATTAGGGCGCTTAGGGGTTGTAAACTGCGATGGGCAATCAACGCGCCAGTGCCCCCGGCGGGCAGAACAGCAGATCCGTGAAGCGCGACTAAAGCGATCCGCTTAGCCGACCTCCATCCCGAGCTTCCTCACTGAAGCCCGACGCTTTACGTGCGACGATGTGGGCTGGGGTTCTGTGTGTCAGTGCGGAGTTGGATTAGCGCACGCCCATTTGTCGACCGGCGACGCCAAGGCTCATTAACAGCGAAGTGTCTGCAATCGCTACGTTTGTTACGGCTCTTGCATTTCTCGCGCATCCGGTCCTAGTCTGGCCGCGTGTCGCGAACAATGCGATGCCGAGGCGTGAGAACCTCGTTTGGGGCACCTAACCAGGCACATCACGGCCGGGTGGCCGACGCGCATGTCCAGGCTGCTTGCGGCTAAAGGCGTCGGCGCAAGTCCTCAAACTTGTTCTCAACACCCGGTCACCTGGCCGGCCCGCCTCGCAAGCGGGAGCCAGGCGCGTGTGCAGCGTAAGTGTTGAAGATGGCGCGTTCGCCCTCCGCTGGGGGCATTGAATGACCAGCCCCCTCCCCGCGCCCTGCACCCCTGATGACGTCACACCGGACGCCAGCGACATCGAACTGCTCTATCGGAGCGAGCGACACGCGCTCGCCCGGTTCTTCACCCGCAACCGCGCCAGTCCCGACGATGCGCGCGATCTGGTCCAGGAAACGTTTCTGCGCCTGGCACGCGCTGCTCCTCCACGACAGGAGACGATCGCCCGCCCCAGCGCCTATCTGCGCCAGATCGCCCGCAACCTGCTGCGCGACCGCGCCAAGACTGCAGGCCGGCGCGCGGAGGCACATCATATTCCCTTTGACGACACCATTCCGGACGCGAACGGGATCGACCGGCTGGAAGCCCGGGATGGTCTCGCGCGGGTTGAGGCTGCTATGCGCAGCATGAAGCCAAAGACTCGGGAAATTTTCATGGCGCATCGCCTTGATGGCCTCACCTACGCGCAAATTGCCGAGCGCACCGGCCTTTCGATCAAAGGCGTCGAGAAGCAGATGAGTCGGGCCATGGCTCAACTGCTGCGCCATGCAGGTGGGGAGCGATGACCCGCGAAGGCGAGCGCGGAAGCGCCGGCCGCGACCCAAGGGTCGACCGCGCGGCGGCGGAGTGGTTCGCGCGCATGCACGGCCCCGAGCGAGAGGCAGTGCGCCCGGAGTTCGAGCGATGGCGATCGCGCAATCCCGCGCACCGCGCTGCCTATGCCGAGGCCGAGCGACTGTGGCAGGTTTCGGCCGGACTTGCCCGGACCGAGCTGGGACGCACGCGAAACCTTTCGGGGTCAAAGCCCTCGATCTGGTCGCTGCCGGCCAGGCAACCGGCGCTGGCCGCGCTTGCCGCCATGATCCTCGTGGTAATCGGCCTCGTTGCACTGCAGCCATTCGGAACGGAACCGGGAGAACTTGTCGCCACCGCGACCGCAGCGGAGCGCACCCGCGTTGGGGAAGTTCGCACCATCGCCCTGGCCGATGGCACTTCCGTGACGCTGGACACCGACAGCGCCATCGAGATCGAGCTGTCCCAAGCGGGTCGGCGCGTCCGGCTGTCGCGCGGCCGCGCCCGCTTCGACGTTGCGCCTGATCCTGTGCGGCCATTCCGGGTCGAGGCCGACGGACGGCTCGTCACCGCTCGCGGCACGCTGTTCGATGTCGGGTTCGAGCCGGGAGGGGTGCGGGTGACATTGCTGCGCGGTTCGGTCGAGGTTCGCGGCCGCGCAGCGGCGGGCGCAGTCGCGTCCGTCGCGCGGCTCTCGCCCGGGCAGTGTTTCTCCGATGCCGGGCGCGACCCGGTCGTCGCCCCTGCCCCGCGCGGGATCGATCAATGGGTCGCGGGCATGCTCAGCTTCGATGGCACGCCGCTCGGCGACGTTCTCGTGCAGACCAACCGCTATTCCGAGCGCAAGATCCGTCTCGGCGACCCCTCGCTTGCAGCATTGCGGGTGACCGGGGCGTTCAATCCGCTCCCGGCCGATGCGCTTGCGTCGAGCCTTGCAGCAACATTCGGCCTGCGCGTCGTGCGCACGCCTGCTGGCGATTTCATCCTCCGGCGCAAATAATCCCGGACACCCGAATTTTTTCGGGGGGAGTTTGCAGCGAGCGTCGTCGAGTCCCTCAAGACAGCCGCATCACCGGCGTCGAGCGACGGGGAGACTATGATGAATCTTGGCAATCTGAGCGCGCTGGCACTGGCCGGCACGGCAATGGTGCTTGTGGCACCGGCAGCGCTCGCACAGACCGATGGCGCGCGGGATTACGACGTCCCGAGCCAGGACCTTGGCGCGGCGCTCCGCGCGGTCGCGCAGCAGTCGGGAACGCAGGTCTTCGCATCGACCGACCTGGTCGAAGGGCTTCGCGCGCCGGCGCTCAAAGGGCGGTATCGCCCGGAGGAAGCGATCCGTGAACTGCTCCGCGGGACTCGACTGCGCGCGGTCCCCGTCGGCCAGACGCTCGTCATCCAGAATGACATCCAGGGCGAAGCCGCGGACCGCACCGGTAGCGATGGTGAGGTGCTGATCACCGGCACCCGCATCCGCGGCAGCGGCCCGGTCGGCGTTCCGGTCATCGCGATCGATCGCGCCGCCATCGAGGAGGGCGGCTTTGCCACCACACAGCAGATCGTGCAGTCGATCCCGCAGAATTTTGGCGGTGGCGCGAATGAGGGCACCAGCGGCCTGATCACCGCCGCTGGCAATGGCAACGTCGCCCGCGGCGCGGGCGTCAATCTGCGCGGTCTGGGTCCAAGCTCGACCCTGCTCCTCATCAATGGCGACCGTCCGCCGCTCGGAGGGTTTTCAGGGACCTTCTCCGACCTGTCGGTGATGCCCGCGTCCGCGATCGAACGCGTCGAGATCGTGCCCGATGGATCTTCGGCGATCTATGGCTCGGATGCCGTTGCCGGCGTCGTGAACATCGTCACCCGCGACAATTTTCGCGGCGCCGAAACCAGCTTCCGGATCGGCACCGCCGACGGAAGCGCGCAGGAATATCAGTTCAGCCAGCTGCTCGGCACGCGCTGGGCAAGCGGCCATGCAATGATCGCCTATGAATTCTATCATCGCGACAACCTGTCCGCAGACAGCCGCGCCTATATCACCGACGATCTGCGCGCCTTTGGCGGCGGGGATTATCGCGGCAATTTCGCAAGCCCGGGGACGATCGTCGCCGGCGGCATCAACTTTGCGATTCCTGCCGGTCAATCCGGAGTCGGACTCACCCCGGCACAGCTGACGCGCGGCGCGGTCAACCGCGGCGATGGATGGGATGGGGTCGATATTCTGCCCCAACAACGGCGCCATTCGGTGTTCGTGTCAGCAAGCCAGGAGCTGACCGACTCGCTGCGGGTGTATGCAAGGATCCTGTCGACGTGGCGGGATTTCGATGTCGCCACCCGGACCGGGACCGATAGCCGGCGCACCGTCCCGGTCACCAATCCTTTCTACATCGATCCGATCGGCACCGGCCAGCCGATCGGGGTCAACTACAGCTTTTCGCGCGATCTTGGAAACGAGCGCAATCGCGGCACGGTCCGGGCCTATGGCGCAACCGCCGGCCTCGAATTCCAGCTCGGCACATGGACGGTGGATGCCCATGGCACCTGGGGCCGTCAGGACGAGCGCTATGACTATCTCAACCGGGTCAACAGCGCGCGGCTCGCGCTGGCGCTTGCCGACACCAACCCGGCCACTGCCTATAATCTTCTGGGTGATGGCGGGTCCACCAACCCCGATACGATCGCGTCGATCCGCGGCTACAACAAGCGGCGCTGGGACGCTGTCGTATGGTCCGCCACGCTGCGTGCCGACGGCCCCTTGTTCGCGCTTCCTGCGGGCGCTGTCCGACTCGCGATCGGCGCGGAATATCGCGAGGACCGCTACCGCGATCGCGAAAGCATCGCCTATACCTCGACCCTGACGCCACAGGCGGTGGCGCTCACCCCGCTACCCGGCCCGCGCAGGGTCACCGGACTCTATGCCGAACTGCGCGTGCCGGTGTTCGGCGAGCGCGTGGCGCTGCCGCTGCTGCACCGCCTCGACCTCTCGGCCGCGGTCCGCAGCGAGCGATACAGCGACTTTGGCAGCACGACCAATCCCAAGTTCAGCTTTGCCTGGGATCTGGTCGACGGGCTGCAGCTTCGCGGCAGCTACGGCAAATCGTTCCGTGCGCCCGGCGTCACCGAGCTGCGACAGGACCCCGGCACGCTGGGTCACTTCGCCTATCCGGCCGTCGATCCGCAATCGCCCACGGGCATTTCGAATATCATGGTCATCCGCGGCAATGATCCTGACATCGGCCCCGAGCGCGCGACGACATGGACGCTGGGTGCGGATCTGAAGCCCGCCGGCCTGACCGGTCTTCGCGCGGGAGTGACCTGGTTCAACGTCAGTTATCGCGATCGCATCGCCTCGGTCGCATCGTCGGTGACCAGTTTTCTGATCAACCGCGACATCTATGCGCCCATCCTGACCTACAATCCGCCGGCCGCGCAGATCGCCGAGCTGTTCGCATCGCCTTACTATCTCAATCTTGCCGGAGTTCCGAGCACGGCGCCGATCCTGGCCATCGCCGATGCGCGAACGCGCAACCTGTCGGTGGTCAAGCAGTCCGGGCTCGACCTCGATCTCCAATATGGCTTCAAGCTCGCGGGCGGAAATGCCGAGCTCGGGGCGGTCGCGACCTATATTTTCGGGATCAAGCAGCAGGTCACCGCGACGTCAGCTCCGGTCGATGTCGTCGATACGGTCGGCAATCCGATCGACCTGCGAATCCGCGGACGGGCGAGCTTCAGCAAGGATGGCGTAGGCGTCGCGCTCTTCGCCAACTATGCCGATCGCTATACCAACCGCACGGTCACGCCAGCCCAGCGCGTGGCGGCCTGGACGACGTTCGATCTCAATCTGAGCTACAGCTTCCAGCATCGGTCGGGCGCACTTGCCGGCGTGCGGGTGGCGCTCAATGCGAGCAATCTGCTCGATGCCGACCCGCCTTATGTGAACTATGTCGTGGGCACGCTCGGCCTTGGTTTCGATGGCGAAAATGCCAGCCCGATCGGTCGGTTCATCGCGCTGCAGGTGAGCAAGGCGTGGTAAGGCGTCTGCTCTCCACGACCGCACTGGCGCTGAGTTCGTGCATGGCCGGCGCGGCGCACGCAGCAGCGCCGGCCTGCGCCGAACGCCTGTTGCCGCCCTCCCCCGGGGCGGCAACAGGCCAGCGGGCGATCACCGCGCGGGACCTGATCGAACTGCGCGATTTCGGAAAGCTGAGCGACCATAGTCGCAGTCACTCCTTTCGACTCTCGCCAGACGGAAAATTCGCCGCGCTGATCCTGCGGCGGGCCGATACGGGTTCGAACAGCTATTGTTTTGGCGTCATGCTGGTGCCGCTGGACGGGCGCAGTCGGCCGAGGCTGCTCGACAGCGGGGGTGAATTCATCGCGACAATGACCGACCCCTATGGCGCAGCCGGGGTTCCGAGCGGGCTGCCCATGACCGACGCGCCGGTCTGGTCCCCCGATAGCCGGTCGCTTGCCTATCTTCGCCGTGATCGGGGCCGCACCCGGATCTGGCGGGTGGATCTCGCTGGCGGTCCGGCGCGCCCGGTGGCGCGGCCCGCGTCCGAACCGCAGGACCTCGCCTGGTCGATCGATGGTCGGCATCTGCTGTTCACAACACGTCCCGGCTATGAAGCCGGTCTCGCCGAGATCGAGCGCGAAAGCCGAAGCGGCTTTCTCTACGACACGCGCTTCTGGGCACTCGCCTTCGCCAGACCCACACCACGGCTTCCGATCCCGTTCGAAACCCACGCGCTCGATCTTGCAACCGGCCGGGCCCGCATCGTCACTGCGGGCGAAGCCGACGCGATGAAGGGAGCGCGCGCGCAGGGGGCGGCCGGAGCACCGCTTCGTGCGCGATCGGCGTCGGGCACAACCGCCTGGGCAGAACCCGATCCGGCGCGTCCGCGCGGCGCGGCGCGCCTGCTGCTGGCGCGTGGCGATCGGTCGATCCGCTGCAAGGCACCCATGTGCACCGGTCCGATTGGAGGTCTCTGGTGGCTCGACGACACCACGCTGCTGATCCTGCGCGCAGGCAATGCCGAAAATGGCGGTCGCAGCGCATTGTACCGCTGGCGCATGGAGGGGGATGCCGAACTGCGGAAGGTTCTTGAGACCGATGACTGGCTCGCGCATTGCGCGCTTGCCGGAGACACGCTGATCTGCGCGCGCGAAACGGCAACCTCGCCCCGGACACTGGTGCGGATCGATCCTGCAACCGGTCACAGCGTGACGCTGTTCGATCCCAACCCCGAGACGGCGAGCTGGCGCTTCGGCAAGCATGCACGGCTGGTCTGGAGCGATCGCGATGGCGTTCGCAGCTATGGCGATCTCATGCTTCCGCCCGATCACAAGCCGGGCGCACGCCACCCGCTGATCATCGTCCAGTATCTCTCGCGCGGCTTCCAGCGCGGCGGTCTGGGCGACGAATATCCGATCCAGCTGCTTGCCGCGCGCGGCTATGCGGTACTCAACTTCCACGCCCCGCAGGAGTCGGATGAAGCTGCGGCCGCGCCCGACGCGATCGCGGCGCAGCGCATCAAGGTGCAGGACTGGTCGGGTCGGCGGCGCATCCTGACCGCGCTTGAAGCGGGCGTGGATACCGCGATCGCGCTTGGGGTCGTCGATCCCGGTCGCATCGGAATCACCGGCCTGAGCGATGGCGCGAGCACCGTTCAGTTCGCGCTGAACAATTCCGACAGGTTCAAGGCGGCGATCGTCTCAAGCTGCTGCGACGAGCCCAGCGCGGTGTTCAGCGTGGGCCCGGCCTATGGCGGTGTCGTCGCACAGGTCGGGTATCCGCCCGCAGGTGAGGACGGGCGGGCATTCTGGCGGGCGCAGTCGCTCGCCATGAATGCACATCGGATCAGGGTTCCGTTGCTGATGCACCTTGCTGACGCCGAGTTTCGGATGGCGCAGGAGACGTTCAGCGCGCTGCGCGCCCATGATGCCCCGGTCGAGATGTATGTGTTCGAGGACGAATGGCACACCAAGCAACATCCCGCGCATCGGCTCGCCATCTATGAACGTAACCTCGCCTGGTTCGATTTCTGGCTGCGGGGCGTCAAAACATCAGATCCGTCACGCGGAGCCGAAATCGCGCGCTGGACAGCGATGCGGTCAGTTAACGATGCGCGCCGATGACTGGCGCTCCCAATGCCGAACCCAGGCCTCAACATCGACCAGCGCCATCAGTTCAGGGAGCAAGCCGCCCTTGCTCAGCTCATCCGCGAAATATCGTTCGAGGCGCTTGCGGTCGATCAGTCGCTCTTTCGCCAGCGCGCCTCCCAGCAGCATGTCGCGCAGGCGCGGCAGGTTGGCGGCAATCACGCGGTGAACCAGCGTGTTGAACGCGACCTTGCTACGGCGGTCGATCACTGCCGCCGGCAAGGCGTCGCGAAACGCCTCACGCGCGGCCGCGCGGTTGTTGCCGCCAATGCACCAATGCCAGCTCGGGATCCGCAGGCAGGTCTCGAAGATCGGCTGCGACATCAGTGGCGCAATGAAGGGTGCAATTGACTCCCGGCCATAGCCCTCGAGATGGTTCTGAATTGCGATGATCGACCAGACATGGCGCCTCTTTCCCGGGGCTATATCGTCTCGGGCCCTCAGCCAGGGATTCCCCGCAGGCCAGGGGAGGGTCGCGCAGACATCTTCAGCCAGAAACGGATTGGCCATCGGGGTCGGCAACACGTTCACCGGTTGCATGGATCGGCGCACTGCGGTGAGCAGCACCACCCATGCGTTGGTCCCGGCGAGCCGAGCAATATCGGCAGCCGTCTCGAACACCCCCCTGCCGAAACCTTCCGCGCGAAGCCGGTCGATGACGGGCAGTGCCGAATGAAGCAGGCAGAACATGCTGTCGCCTCCGGCCCCGCCCAGAAATGCATCGGCGCCGCGCTGCTTTGCGAATGCCTGGATCGAGCGATCAAAGGCCTGCGATAATGCGCGCGCGCAGGGCCGGGGTTGTCGCCATGCGTCGCTGCGTTCGATGTCGACCACCGCGGCATCCGCCAGCATCTCCTTGAGCGGCAGCCCTATATGGGCTGCAACCGCGCGTGCCCAGGGACGCTCGTCGGCCTCGCCGGGCTCGGGTCCGAAGGTCAGGCAATGCGCATCTGCAACGCCGGATAGGCCAGCAGCAACGATTGCCGAGTCGAGGCCGCCCGAAATCTCGATCAGCGGTCGGTCGAAGCATTCACCCCAGCTCTGCAGCGCCGCTAATCCGACGTCCCGAAGTGCGGCAATCGATCTCGCGCTGTCAGCGAACTGCGCATCCCGGGCGGCAAAGCGCCACGGGGTCCAGTCGCATCGAGCGCTCGCCGCGTTGCGCTGGACTGTAAGGCAGACACCGGGCAGCAGCTCGCTGACCCCGCGCAGCGCGGTCTGCGCGGGGCGCAGATCTCGAAACGCAAGCGATTGTGCGATTATGGTCCAGTCGATCGACGGAACTACCAGCCCATGCTCGAACAGCAGATCAGGGCGCGAGGTGACCAGATGCACCCCGTCGCGCTCGAAATGGTAACAGGCGACCGTGCCGGACGGATCGCGCAGGATTTCCACGCCATCGCCTTGCACCCGAATGGCGACATATCCGCCCCAATAGCAGTCCAGCAGTTCACCTGTCTCCAGCTCTGCCAAGGCGGTCGGGGGCGATTGCGTGATGCGCGAGAAGGTGTCGCGGCGGAACAGATGACCCCAGATCACGCCTCGACCTTCGCCAAGGACCAGGTGCGCCGCGCGAGCGTCACCCAGAATCTCCAGACCATCGCGCTCGACAAGCGGTACGAGCCGGTGGTGCGCTGCGAGCGCGTCGAGAAACTGCCTCAGCCAATCCGGTGCCGTGCACGCGGGCGCGGTGACGCAAGCGATGAACGCGGCGTTGTTCATAGCGCGAGGATCGGGGTGAAGCCCGATACATGGTCGTAGCTGTCGTTCAGGAGCGCTTGCGGTGTCTGAAGCCAGCAGTGCGCGGCGAACGGCTCGGGCATGATCCCGAAGACGAGTTGCGCTCCGTATCCGCGCCGCGCCAGCCAGCTGTCGAGCGCGAGCGAGTCGAGGAGGCAGTTGCGTGCGATCGGCACCAGCGGTCGGCTTCGCTCGAATGCCGCAGCTTCGACGAGCGTTGCATCGAGCTGGCCCAGGACCGGAAGCGGCGTGCGCATGCGACGGCGCGACAGGATCAGGTGTAATGGCGAACAACGCAGCCTGAGCCAGGCGGCGGTCACCTGCCGCGCGACGGCAACGGCGCTGCCGCGCGCGGGTGCCTCCCGGGCCTGAACAAGCGTATCGGGGATCCTGACGCGATCCCGCAAGGCGTTGGTCGGGACCGGATCCGATCTCTGCAGCACCCTTGCCTTGCCAAGCAGGTCGATGATCGCATCGGGCGCGGGCGCCCCATGTCGCACGTTCAGCCAGGTCAGCATTTCCGCATGAGCCGATTGCGGAACACGGAAATAGCGATCGCGCCGAAGATCGAGCACGAACAGCTTGTTGGAAGCGACGCAGGCGGTCGCGTGCGGGAGGATGCGCCAGAACATCGATCGGGCCGCTCCTTCGATCAGCAGATGAATGAACCGTTTTTGCTTCCCGCGCTGGACGCCGACGCTCGTTCGGCCAAGACGCGACGCGGCCTCGCAATGGCGCCGGTCGGGTGGAAAGGCCCGACCGACGCGCACTGCTCAGTCGTTGGTGAGTCCCTGCGGGATCACCAGGCCGGCGAGGTCGAACTGACCCTCATTGGCCCCCTGCGTCTCCACGCTGGCGACGCCGAGGTCGATCAGTTCGACCGTTTCATTGTTGTCATGGTCCATTGCTCGTCTCCATGTCGCGGGATGCGACAGAGACAAACTCATCCAAGCGTGCATGTATAAGAAGTTTATAATCCGATTATAATCAAATTGACGATCCAGCGTGTTCGCGTCGCCTGATCAGCTCGGAAACGAACTTCATTCGTCGCAGATGATAGCGCCGGATCGCTTGTTGAATTGATGCGTCAGCGGACTCTATTTCATGAAGTTCTGCGGGACTCGCTCCGAGCACGTCGGGCTCGACCAGCCGGAAGGGATGGAGGCGATCCGAAACATTCGCCACTGCCGCATGAATTTCGCGGTTGGGCGCGCATGCAGCCAGTCGCTCGAACAGGCGATCGGCCCGGTCGGCGAGGGATGAGAATGTGCCGGCTTCGGACTGGACGAGCGGCGCGCGCGCAGTTCGACACGCAATGGACACAAGAGCGGAATGCCATTCGTAGAGATCGCGCAGATCGGCCTCGGAGTAGCGCGGAACATGAAAGCCTTCACCACTGCTGGCCTCCACCAGGCGCTCGCCAACAAGACGGTGCAGCACATCCCTGACTGGCGTCATGCTGACGCCCAGGTCTCCCGCAATGCGGTTGGCCTCGAGCCGCGCACCCGGTGCAAGCCGGCCGTCGCGCAACATCTGCTTCAGCACCGAGTAGCTGCGCTCCATCGCCTGGAGCGGGCTCACCGAACACGCCCTTGGCTGGCGCGGTGCGCGGCGACCGCCTTAGCCTGATCGGGCCGGAGCGCGTCGACCGCGCCGATATGCTCGGCAAGGCAGTCTGTCAGCAATATTGAGGGACAGACGCCTTCGTAATTGCCGAGATTTGGCCGGTGCTGGCAATACCCGACCAGCGCGGCGAGCTCAGGCGGAAACGTCCTGGCGACCGAAGGCGGATAGGCCAGCCACTGATTTTCGTAGGGCTTGAGCCAACCCAGGCAGAAACTGACCACCACGGCTCTGCGAACTTCGCTGGTGCGATTTGCGCCCGCGCCATGGAGGGTCGAGCCAAGGAATACGATCGCATCGCCCGGTTCGCATTCCGCGACGATCGAGTGACTTGGCATCGCGTCATTCAGTGCGGCTTTGCCATGGCTGTTCGGGTAAATGATTGTCGCACCGTTCTCGACGGTGAACCGCGTAAGCGGCCACATCACGTTGACCAGATATTCGACCTCGCCTTTCACGCCTGCCCACATGTCCTGGTCGCGATGCGGGAACTGTGCCGGCGCGCCTGGATGAAGTGCAATCGCCTGCATCAGGTTGAGCTGGATGGTGTCGCACCATTGTCCGAGCAAGCGCTGGCACACGGCAAGGATCAACGGTTCCAGCGCAAGCGCCGCGGCACGAGGTGTCCGTTTCAACAGGCTCCCGAACCGCTTCGTTCGTGCGCCATAGAAATCGCCTTCGCAGAACGGCGTAGCTGCGAACACCGGACCCAGATCTTCATCAAGCGCTTCAATCGAACCGCGCGGAAGCAGGTTGGGAACGATGCACCAGCCTTCCCGCTCAAGATCCTCGGAAACAGCCTCAATCCGGACAGGCTTCGGGGTCGAATTGCGTGTCATCGCGGTCTCCTCAGCCATTGGCACATCGCGCGCTCGTCTCTTGGTCGCGCAGCGAGCACCATATTCCGCCCGCCGACAGTGCCGCCGGCGTTGCCGAACTGATCGAGATCGCAAGAGCCCCGAGCTGGCTCGCTCCGCCCGGCTGCAGTTCGCCAAGCAGACGACACTGCCAGCCGAAGTTGAGGATCTGCTGCAGCCAGCTCGCCTCTGCGACGCAGGTATAGGTCTCGATACCGTTATCGAGCGCGAACTCGACCAGCGCCGTGACGAGCTGATTGCGGATCGCGCGCCGCTCTGTCGCCCGTAACTTCCGGTCCAGGCAGAAGCGCGTCAGTTCCCATATTTGGGGTCCACGTGGCGGATCGCCCGCGCAGAGGGCGGAAAAGATGGAATCAAGAATATGCGGCCGTGTCGTCGGAAGCAGTCGGACCGACCCCAGATGGCCCAGGTCCTTGTCGGTCAGGATGATGTAGCGTGCGCCCGGCGTGTCGAATTGATCGACTTCATATTGCCCGCTGAGTACGGGCAGGTCCCACTTCAGCAGATCGACGAATATCTCCTTGCGCGCTGCGAACATCGACCGGAAGGCGATGTGACTGCTGCTATCAGCTCTGGACGGAACCAGCTGGACCATGCGCTGCACCCTCGATTAACGAGTGGGCAGCATCCGCATCGGTCGCCGCGCAGGATATCCCCAGTTCTGGGGATCGGTTCAGTGCTTGAGAATTTCCGAGAAGCTGATCGAGCCATCAAACAGTGCGCGCACCGCCAGCATTGCCCGCTTCTGCACGCCGTAACGCTCACGCGCGTGCTTCAAATGCTGGATCACCGTCTCATGGCTGATGCCAAGGATCACGGAAATCTCCCAATCGGTCTTTCCGCGCGCAGCCCACAAAACGCAATCGCGCTGGCGTGCGGTCAGGGACGGGAGTTCATTCACAGGCAAATCCCGCTTGCCAATCAGCCCCCGCGCTGCCTCAAAGGCAAACGCGCCGATCAGCTGGCAGACGAACTCATATTCTTTCGGGAACTCCTCGCCCGCCGGCACCGCAAAGGAGCAGGATCCCAACGTCTCCCCCGGCACGCTTGCAGGGATTGTAAAGCCGTCGCCGATTCCCTCGTCATAGGCGTGTTCCAGGACACGGATATCTTGAGGGGTCAGCCTGATCATTTCAGGAACAGCCGACCAGCCGAATCCGACAGTGGCCAAACTGCACGCTCGGTGGATCGGATCGGATTGTCCGAGGCTGTTTTCGTCGAACCAGTCCTCCCATGCCGAGGGATAGTTATGCAGGCGAATGGCCGAGCCCTGATCGCAGGCAAAGTCAACATGATGTGCCAGCGCGAAATATCTGAGACCCATTTCCTCGCAGCATCGCAAAAGGGCTGCATATAGGGTTTCCGACGTGCTCGCCGAGCGAGCAGTCTCGATAAAATATTCGGCAATGGCCAGCCGGGGCATACCCACCCTGGTCGGTCCCGGGTGCGGTCCTCAACCCGCGCGCCTCGGGAGCCGCCTTGTTCGAAGCTTTCGGCCGGACAACTTCTCACGGCAGCGGCGAAGCAAGTTTAGTGGCCTAAGCCTTCAACCAAAAAAATGCCCTGTATGTCAAATATATGACGGACAAAGGCTCATGCCTAACGCGTGAATTTAGGTCCATTTTGGCGTGGATGTTTTGGCGCTCCGCGCACGTCAAAGGCGGCTCCCTCGGATCCGGCCAGAGGGCGCAGGCAGCAAGCAAAGGCTCTGCGGACGCTGGCGGCTTCCCAAAAGTCCGTCAGAGCAGGCTCAATCGGGACCGCGCCTTTTTCTTCCTGCGGCGCCGACCATGCTCCAGCGATCGCCGTCCGGATAGACGGAGACGCCGAAGAGCGACTTGGTGCCGCGCAATGGGCGTAGAGCGAGTTCCCGCCACGAGCGTGGGGATGGCAAACCGCTTCTCGTGACGACGCGGCCTACGCTAACGCTCGTTTCCCTGCGCAGGCCTGCTCTCCTGCGTGTCGCGCTGTTGCCACTTCGCAAATCCATGCTCAGGTCTTGCAGGCGAGGGACCACTGAAACGCATGCGATGCGAGGTGAAACCAATGCAGACCGAACAGACCGACCGCATTCTGCGGATTAACACGGTTCTCGACCGTACCGGGCTCAGCCGCTCCACGATGTACCGGAAAATGCAAAACGGCACGTTCCCGAAGAACGTGCAGATCAGCACGCGCTGCGCCGGCTGGCGGGAGTCGGCGATCGACGCTTGGCTGCGCAACCCGATGTTCTATCGGGTCGAAGATTGAACGCCGGACCTGCTAGTCAAAGAAGAATAGCAGCGCGATCGCGATCAGGCCAAAGATGGGCAGAACGCGCTCAAACGGAAGCTGCACATCCGAACGCTTCGTCGCAGATTCGGGAACACCCCCACCATTGCGCCGCTTCAATTCGTCGCGATGGATCTTCGCCAATGGAATGCCGGTGTCTCCCTGCGGCGCAAGCCGGTTCGGCGCCCCGTAAAGTTGCGGCACCTCGCTCAGCAGGTCCTTCTCGAGCCCCTTCGCCGCCTCTGCCCGCTGCTCGAGGCTTGCGCGAAACTCATCCGCATTTCTGGGCGATATCACAGCGCTGCAACCATGGCGGCAGCGCGCGCTTTCACTCCGCCTTGTTCATGTGCCGGCAGCATCCGCATGAGCTCGATGATAAGCTGCGGTGCTTATCGATCGGTGAACGCGCGGGTGATCCGAACCGCAAGCGATCACTGTGCGGTCGACAACATTCAACCGCCAGTCCAGTCCCTGAAGGACAACGCACTTGCATTCATTATTGTTACTTTTAAAGCTACATAATTGCGAGCGACACGATTCGCAAATTGCGGCGAAATCTCAATTTCGTCGACAGGAGGAACATCGATGGAGAGGAAAGCTCTGCGGCGTCTCGCCGTTGCCGGCGTGCTGATCACCGGCGTCGCTACTGCGACAGTTGTTTCAAATACCGATACAAATGAACCGAGCGGGGTCGTGATCACGCCGGAAGGCAAAGCCGTGTTATCGGGCACATCAGTTCAGCCGACATCGTTGACAACGCTCGCTGCAAATGCCGCTCCAACGCTGGGTCTTGCGGACTCGGTGATCGAGACCTTCCACGATTCCGACGTCGACCTATGCGGTACGACCAAGGTCAAGCAGGATGGGCCGGTCCGCGTATTCGAGGACCAGTATAACGTCATCCATATGACCGTCTCGGACGCCGATGCCAAAGGCTGGCAATGGCATGGCTCGGTGACCGGGTTTACCAACAATCCGAAAACTGCAGTGCTCGATTGCGACCCGGTCATGATCGGTAATGTCGGGAATACCGACCCCAGTCAGTTCGACCAGAAGACGTGGATCCAGGCCTTCTACTTCGACGGCACCAACGCCTGGGCCTATGGTCACCAGGATTTCTGGGGCAATCGCGTAAACAACGACCCGGACTGCCACCGCTCGGGTGCGACCGACGGAAAGCCCGGCTGCTGGTACGCCTCGATCGCCGCGTGGAAAGCAACGCCGGTGTCGAGCGCGAACCGGCACCTGAGCTTCGCGCGCGATGGAACGGCGCCTAACCACATCGCGATCTACCCGCACGTCCAGTATCCCGGTGACGCATCGACTCCGACCTCCGGCTGGATCGGCTATGGCGCGCCTTCGAACATCTTCCGTGGCCGCAATCAGGATGGAACGACCGACGGCTACTGGTACATGTTCGCCTACACGAACTCCGGCTATGCCGGTCAGGCCAAAGGGCTCTGCCTGTTTCGCACCAGCACGCCGGCCAACAAGGCAACCTGGCGCGCGTGGGACGGCAACACCGCGACACCGGCCTTTACCCAGGCGATGACCAACCCTTATCCGACCAACAGCAACACAACCTGCGCAGTGGTCCAGCCAGCGACGCTCAATACCTATGTCCGCAGCGTCGTCTGGCATAAGCCATCGCGACATTATGTCGGCATCCTGCGTAAGGCGGACGGCGTCTACTACACGACCTCGACCGACATGCTGACTTGGAGCACCCCGACCATATTGCTGAGCGCGGACAGCGACGAAGCCAACTTTCCGACGCTGATCGATTTCGACGGCGGCGATTGGGGAGACGACAATTTCGACCGCGCCTACGATAACGGCAAGCTGTATCTCTTCTATCGCAAGAAAAACCCGACCACCGGGAACCTGCGCATTACGCGACGTAAGATCGATATCACCAACTATGCTGCGGATGCTCCGGGATCGGGTAATCCGGGCTAATCCGTGCGGGGCGGCTAAAAGCCGCCCCGACCTCAGGGGAACAGGATGGACAGCGGCACCGCCGCTGCCATCGCGCGATAGCCTGCCGCGCTGGGATGCAGGCGATCGCCGCTGTCGAACGGCAGTGCCAGTGCCATCGGATCGGCAGAATCCCGCGTCGCCGCATCGAAATCGATCACATGATCGTAGAGCTCGCTCGTCCGGATGAAGCGGTTTAGCGCCGCGCGCACGCCCTCACGCTCACTAGTGAAACCTTGTCGCCGGGTGGGCAGCAGCGTCGCGCCGATGACCCGCAACCCGGCCATCCGAGCGCGCAGCGCAACCTGAGCATGCGCCTGGATCAGTGACCCGGCAGCGACCGGTGTCCCGTAGATGTCGTTGATCCCCTCGAACACGATCAGGCTATGCACACCGGCATGCGACAGTCCATCACGGTCGAGCCGGGCGAGTGCGCTTACCCCCGAACCGGGGCGCTCAGCTGCAATCCGGTTGCCGGAAATGCCGAGATTGACGAGCCCCAGCGGCTGCCCGGCGCGCTCGTGTGCCAGTCGTCGCGCCAATTCATCGACCCAGCCCAGATAGCTTCCACGCGGGCTGCCACCACTGTCAGTGATCGAGTCGCCGATAATCGCGACCGACCCGGCATTGGGCATACCCTCCGCGATCACCGCCTCGGCAAAGAGCCAATGTGGCACGGTCTGCGCAAAGGCAGACGCTTCCTCATCCGCGCCACGATCGAGCGGCGCGAGGTAGCTGTTGTCCTTTGGCCGTAAATGTCCGGTCGTGGCTCCCGGGCTTCCTTGGATCGAGATGCTGACAAGCAGGTCAGCATTTGCCGCCACCGAACATTGCACCGCGTCGCTGATCGCGCTGCCGCCCGGCGGAATGACGATCCCCGCTTCGCCTGTAAACGCGACGCGACGGTTGGTACCCGAGCGGATTGCTGCACCGTCTGCACGGTGCCCGACATGCAGCGCAACGACCGCAAGTGGTGCGGTGCCGAACACATTGCTCAGCCGCACCCGTACCGCGCGTGCCCCGGCCGTAACGCGCACAGCTACGCGCACCGTGCAGTCCGACACCGGAATATCGAGGCGGTCGTTGGCCGCTGCCCAGATTGTATAGGGAGGGTGTGACGCCTTGGCCGTGGCCTCGGCCCGCACCGGGATCGCAGTCATCACCCCCAACCCCGCGAGCAGATCGCGGCGGCGCAAGTTCATCGTGCAGAATTCCAGCCGGCGACGATGGCAGCTGCCCTCTCAGCGACCGCTGCACGCGTCATTCCAGGAGTGAACAACGCCGTACCGATCCCGAACCCGTCGACGCCTGCCGCCGTAAACTCCGCATAATTACCCGCGTCGATCCCGCCCACAGCGAAAATCGGCACGGTGTGCGGAAGTACCGCGCGCCACGCTGCAACCGTCGCCGACCCCAGTGCCGCTCCCGGAAACAATTTGAGCGCCTGCGCCCCGGCCGCAATCGCAGCGAAGGCTTCGCTTGCCGTTGCCACGCCAGGCATGGCGATCAGGTCTTGTCCGACGGCGTGCGCGATCACATCGGGGTTCGTATTTGGCGCCAGGATCAGTCTGGCGCCTGCGGCCGCGGCGCGATCAACCCCGGCAATGTCGAGCACCGTGCCTGCCCCGATCACCGCCCGTCCTTTCGAGGCGCCTGCCAAGCGCGCAATGCTGTCGAACGGGTCGGGAGAATTCAGCGGTACTTCGATCAGCTTGAATCCGGCGCCGATCAGCACTTCGCCCACGCCAACCACTTCATCCGGCTTAATGCCGCGCAAAATTGCAACCAGCGGCAGCGCCGCGCGGGCAGCGTCGAAATCCGCCTCTCTCATCGCCGGGTCACTCCGGCCCCGCCATCGATCGCCAGCACGGCTCCGGTGATCCAGGATGACGCCTCCGAAGCCAGAAACAACGCCGCCTGAGACACATCCTCTGCCGTACCGAGCCGCCCCAGCGGATGGCGCAGCACATTGGCGGCAAGCGCAGCTTCGGGATCGGGCTGGCGGGCAAACGATGCGCGCAGCATCGGCGTATCGACCGATGCCGGCGCAATGCCATTCACGCGAATGCCATCGCCTGCGACCTCAAGCGCGAAGGTTTTGAGGAAGGTTTCCAGCCCCCCCTTCGAGGCGGCATAGGCGGCAAGCCCTGGCGCTCCCATTCGCGCGTTGATCGACGATACGAAGACAAAATTGCCGCGGCCCCGCGCCTGCATTGCGGGACCAAACGCCTGAACCAGCCGCAGCGCGCCACCGACGTTCACATCATACACTCGCAGAAATGCCTGAGGCGACGATGCGAGTGTCGCCGCAAACTCCGTGGTCGCAGCGGCGTGCACAACGATGGTCGGATCCCCAAGCTCTGCACGGATTCGCTGGGCCGCATCCGCGACGGCGTCATCGTTTGACAAATCGCAGGCAAGCGCGACATCGCCAATGGCCGGGGCGCCGAGGTCGAGCGCAGCCACCCGCGCCCCGGCTGCGGCGAAGTGCGCGCAGATCGCCTGTCCTATTCCCCCGGAGGCACCGGTCACGAGCGCGATCTCTCCATCAAGGCGCATTGTCATCACCCAGTTCAATCCCGCCGTTCCAGTCCACACCGGTCACCGCGCGGTCATCCGCGGTAAACAGGGCGGCGACAAGTCGCGTCGCTCGAGTTTCTCCAGGGGCGAGCGTAATGGCAGTGCCGTTGGCGCGCGCATCCGCAATCGACGGAAGCTCGTTGCACGGTTCGAGCGCCAGCATCGTGCGCGCACCATACCACGGATAGTCAGCGCCTCCGCCGGCAAGCCGCCAGAAGCCGAGCAGCGGAAACAGGCGCTCGTCCCAGCGCAGCGCGACCCCGGCGCCACGGCGAGGATTGCGGATTGCGAACCAGCCGGCATCATAATCGGTGACCCGGACGAAATCCTGCGCATTGCGAGTCGCGTCGGGAAATCGAGAGAGGTCTTGCCCATCCAGCTTTGGCCATTGACCCGCGTGCGCGGCCGACAAGGTCGCCGCAGGAGGCGCAACCGACGCCGTCGCTATGCGGGACGCGGGCAGATCGATCCGTGCCGTCTCATCCAGCAACGGCGCCCCGAAGGTTGGATGGTGCCCCCAGATCATGTCGAGCGGCTGGGCCGCCTCGTTCGTCACCGCTTCGTCGATCACCAGCGCGGTGCCATCGGCCTCCAACGTGATGCGCCGCTCGATCAAGAGGGGCATCCGCCGGAGCCGCGCGTGGCAGCGCAGCACGACGCGCTCCGCACGGTCTTCCTCGATCTGATAGTCCCAAGGCAGGAAGGTCGCTTCGCCATGGTGACCAAACGCGATACCGCCATGGTCGCATGGTCCAGGGCCGTTGGGGAGCATGACGTACCAGCCGCCCGGAAACTGATCGCGAAATCCGCCGCCGGGCAGCGGCGATGATTGCATCGCGTCGCCCGGCCACATGCCGGCGGGCGCTTGATGCAGCGTTTCAGTGTCGCTCGGTTTATGCGTGAACTCGAGGATATCGCACCCCTTGCCAACGGCGATGACCGCGCGCAGCACGGCGTTCTCCATGCTCACGCAGCGGCGGCCCATCCACTCAAAATCGCGCAATCGTGCACCGTGATTGCGGTGCGGCCCATGTCGGCCCCAGTCGCTCTGTGGGTTCATATCGATCCTTCAGGCCTTGCGGCGCGCACGCGCCGTAGCGAAACGGGCAATTGCCCAACCGATCGGATGCAGCACCGCCATTGCGAGAAACAGCGACGCATAGTCGCGCCCTTCGGCGAATTGGCCGACCACCCATGTCGAGGCGATGCCACCGAGGCCACTGCCCGCCGCAATCAGGCCGAAGATTGCGCCGACCTGGCGTTGCGGAAAGATATCGACGGCCAGCGTGGTCAGATTGACGAGGAACGTCATGTGCGCAAGCGCGACGCATGCAGCCAGCACATAAGTTAGCGGGATCGCCGGCTGCATCGCGATCAGCGCTCCGATCGGGGCAAGACACGCCGCCACGGCCATCATCCTGATCCGCGCGTCCGGCGCCTGCATGCCACGCTTCACCAGACGGCCCGAAGCGCCTCCGCCGAAGACGCTACCGATATCCGCCGCGACATAGACCAGCCATGCCGTCGCGGCGACACCGAGCAGCGTCATCCCGCGCGCGTCGATCAGATATTTGGGGAACCAGAACAGATAAAAATACCAGACCGGGTCGGTCAGCGTGCGCGCCAGAGCCAACCCCCAGACCGCGCGGTCGGACAGAATACGTTGCAGTGGCCACTTCGGCTCTGCCACTTCGCTTTCGGGGACCACCACCTTTGGCACCTTGCGGTGCACGAGGAGCCATGCGGCAATCCACACGAACCCAAGCGCGCCGGTGACGAAAAAGGCCGCGCGCCACCCATGAACCAACGCCAGCCAGCCGATCAGGGGCGGTGCGATCGTCGCGCCGACCATTGCGCCAGCCGTGTACACACCGACGGCAAAACCGCGTTCGTGCGCCGGGAACCGCTCCGAAACGGTCTTGGGCGCGGCAACATAGTTGCCAGCCTCGCCCAGCCCCAGCGCGAACCGCGCAGCGCCGAGCTGGCCGACGCTGTTGACGAGCCCGGTCAGCATGTTGGCGATCGACCACCAGGCGACGAAGCCTGCAAGCGCGAGTTTGGGTCCCAGCCTGTCGGTGATCCAGCCAACGCCCAGATAGGCGATCGTGTAGGCAATCAGGAACAGCTGCACGACGCCCGCATAGTCGGTGTCGCTCATCCCCAAATCGGCCTGAACGGTGGTGGCCAGGATCGAGAGCGTCTGACGGTCGATGTAGTTGAGGACGGTCGAGAAGAAGAGCAGCGCCAGAATTGCCCAGCGGATGCGGTTCGGCGCGACGGAGCTGGTCATGGCCGAACCGCCAGCGCTGCGAGACCAGACAGCGCGGCAAGTCCGCGGATGCTGGCATCATGCGCTGGCACCTGAACGACAGTCAGGCCTAAAGCTTTCGCCGGGACCGCGTAAAGCGGCATCAGGGCCTCCGCGCCCACGAAAACGACGCGGTCGAACGTCATGCCCCGAGCCGCATAAGCAGCGACTGCGTCGCGCACCTCCGCCGCAATCAACAGCCCCGAAAGAAATGCGCGCGCCTCGATTGCAGGGAGGTCGCCTGTCACCACGCGGCTCCGCGCCGCAAACACGGCAAGCTCGGCAGCAAGCGTCGGATCGTCGAGCATACGTCGGACACCGTCGCAGAACGCTGGGGTCTCAGGCGTGATCGGCACGGAGGTCGCGGCATCGGGTAGACCGCGCCCGACCAGACTGTGTGACAGGAGAATTTCGAACAGCTCGCCCTGCATGCTGGTGAAAAAGCTTTCCACTACGCCATCCGTCACGACCGCCCATTTGGCGTGCGTACCCGGCAGGCAGACAAGCATTTGACCTGCTGGGCTACCGAGCAGATCGAGCAGCCCGAACAGCTGGACCTCCTCCCCCCGCATAACATCCGGGAGGCCGAAAATGTTGGTACAGCGCAGCCCCGGGGCGATGGCAATCTCGACGTCCCGCACCGTGAACCGGTGCGTCCGCGCATCAAGCGCGGTCGCGTCGGTCGGGCAGGGGGCATAGGGGCAATCGGCCCAGCCCAGGTTCGATCCGATCATTCCCGCGAGCACGACCGGCATCACGCGATGCGCATCGAGCCAGCCTTGCGCGGAGTCAAAGAACGCCGATTCGAAGTCGGTGCAGAATTTGACGCCAGGCCCGGCGGCGGTGTCGATCACGCGAATGCCGTCACGATCGACAGCGCACAGCGACAGCCGCATCGCCGTGGATCCCCAATCACCCACGATCATCATGCTACGATCCACGCGCCATCCTCTCACATCCGAGCGCGATCCGCCCGCAGGGCGCAAAATGTTTCGATTGAAGCAACAAGTCAATTGCAAATCCGTCGTGCCCCGCCACGATGTCGCTTGACGCGAACGTTCCATAGGGCATCACGGCTTGAGCACTATAGGACGATCCAAGCGCCATGCGGCAAAAGCCCAATGCCCAGCCAAACCAAAGCCTGATCGACGGCATTGCCACGCTACAGGCTCTCGCCGTCTCGCCCGAACCGGTCGGCAACCGCGAACTTGCGCGCCAGCTCGGCTTCAACCCGACGCGGGTGAACCGCTTGCTTAAGACGCTGGCCTATCTCGGGATCGCGCGTCAGACTGCGAACCGCAAATATACGGCCGGGCCAGGCATGCATGTCCTAGCCGCACAGAGTTTGTTCGCGTCCAAGATCGTTCAGACCGCATTGCCCGCGCTGGAAAAGCTGCGTCGGTTCGGGTTGACGATCGCGCTCGGCGTCCTGTGGAACGATAGTGTCAGCTACCTCTTCCATGCTCCGCCGGGAATGGAGACGACGCAGGGACTGGGCCGCATCGGCCTGCTGCCGGCAAGCAGCAGCGGCATCGGCATGGCATTGCTCGCCGAGCAGGATGACCAGCATCTTGCCGAGTTGTTCGAAGGGGTCGAAATTCCCGACTTTCCGGGCGGCCTTCCCGATCTGATGGCAGCGATCGGTGACGTGCGCGCACAAGGTTATGCGCGAGTGCGCGTCGGCGAAAACCATGACCGCCACACCATCGCCCTTCCCGTGTCGCACCCCGCCTTCGCTGCCGTCGGACTGTCTGGCTGGATCCCCGAGGACAACACACAGACCATCGTCGACGCGCTGCGCGCGGCAGCGGCGGAAATCAGCGATTGAGAAAATGATCCGCTATAAGCAACACTAGTATTGCTAATTTAGCACCGTTGTGATTGATGCCCTCCAGCAAGCGGCGTAGCCGTGCGTTTCCTTCTGGAGGGGATTTCCATGTCTGACATCGCCGGCGCCTTCCCGGTGCTTCCCACGATCTTCGACGCCAATGGTGAAATCGACGAGGCCGGTTTCCGGCGCGTCGCGCTGTGGGCGATCGACTGCGGCGCCGATGGCGTGGTCTTCCCGGGCCTGGCCAGCGAATATGATCATCTGAGCCTGGCCGAGCGCACCGCGCTGATCGCGATCCTTGGCGACGTCACGCGTGGACGCGTGCCCTTCATCGCTGGATGTGGCGGCCATAGCGACGAAGAGAGCGAGGCGCTGATCGCGGCAGCCGCGCACGCCGGTGCGGCGGCGGCAATGGTGGTCACGCCCGCCCGCAAGGGCGATGACATCGAGGCACTTGCAGCCTTCTACAACCGGCTCGCCGCAGCAGCGCCCGTGGCAATCATGCTGCAGAACGCGCCAAAGCCGATGGGTCTGGGCCTGACGCCACGTCAGGTGCTGGCGGTGGTCGAGCGCGCGCCCGGCATTCGCTACGTCAAGGAGGAGAATGCCCCCTGCGGCCAGCGCATCACTGCGCTGCGCGAGGCCGGCGGCCCCGCGCTCGACGGGATCTTTGGCGGCGCTGGCGGCCGTTATATCACCGACGAGCTTGCACGGGGCGCCGATGGCACAATGCCGGCCGTCGAGATCGCCGACCTCCATGTCGCGCTGATCGCGGCACACCGCGCCGGCGACTGGGCCGAGGTCCGTCGCCTGTTCGAGCGGACATTGCCATTGCTCAACATGCAGGCAGTATTCCGCTGGCGGCTCACCAAGGAAGTGCTCAAGCGCCGCGGGCTGATTGAGGACGCCTATGTCCGCGCTCCCGGACCGATGCTCGATGCACATGACCTGCGCGAGCTTGATCAGCTGATGGCGGGCCTTGCCGACCTGATCGAAGCGCCCTCGCCGCAAATCGCCCGCGCGCTATAAGTAGCAGCACCATGACCGACGCGATCGCACATATCGAGACCTTCGTCGTCACCATCCCGCGCGACATCCCTTATCTTGGGCCGTTGCGGCCGGGTGAAGAGGTCAATGAGCGCGGCTATTTCGTGCGCACGTCGAACCGGACCATCTATCCGGTCGAAGACCGGTCGGTGCTGGTCAAGGTCACGACCCGCGACGGCGTGATCGGCTGGGGCGAAACCTATGGCCTGACTGCTCCGGGGGTGATCGGCGTGTTCGTCGACGACCTCATCCTGCCGCTGATCCGTGGGCGCAGCCCGCACGATGTCGCCGCGATCTGGGACGATCTCTACGACATCCTGCGCGTTCGCGGTTATGGTGGCGGCTTCTGGCTGGACGCAGTAGCTGCGGTCGATATCGCGCTGTGGGACATCTGCGGCAAGTTGGCGGGCAAGCCCGTGCGCGACCTGCTGGGTGGTGCAAAGCGCAAGACGATCCCAGCCTATGTCTCTGGCCTCCCCCGTGCGACGATCCCCGAACGGGTCGAGCTGGCGCAAGCGTTCGTGGCCAAAGGCTATGACGCAATCAAGTTCGCCGCCGCGGTCTCGACCCATGGGATCGAGGCGGAACTGAAGGCGTTGCGCGAGGCACTTGGCCCCGATGTACGGCTGATGATCGACTTCCACTGGATGTTTGCGCCGGAGGCTGCAGTGCAGCTGATCCAACGGCTGGAACCTTATGGCCTGCACTTCGCAGAAGCGCCGGTGAAGCCCGAGGATATCGATGGTCTCGCGCATGTCGCGCGGAGCGTCGCCACCCCGGTTGCGGCTGGTGAGGAATGGCGCAGCACCTACGAAGCGCTGCCCCGGCTCAAGGCCGGTGCGGTCGCCATCGTCCAGCCCGAAATGGGGCATACCGGCATCACCCAGTTCATGGCGATCGCCGCGCTCGCGGATCGCCACGAAGTGCCGACAATTCCCCACGCGACGATCGGCACCGGCATCTTCCAGGCCGCGAGCCTGCAGGCGTCGGCAGCAATCCGCGATCTCCCAATGCACGAGTATCAGCATTCGATCATGGATCGGAACGCGGCGCTGCTCGACGGAGAGCTGAAGGCGGAAGCCGGACAATATCTGCTGCCCGACGGTCCAGGGCTTGGCGTCGCGCCGGGGGCAGGTCTCTGGACCCATGCAGTGAAGATTCAGGGATAGCTGCGACAGTAAGGTCTGCTCAGGAGGGGTTCCAGGCGGGTAAGCGTATCCTTCACCGCACCTTACAACGATCTTCGAGAATTCCGCGGGTCGGACAAGGATTCGCGCCTTATCAGCGCGACGCCGGGCATCGTCCCGTGACCATAGGATCGCTCTGCCGGCGTTTATCAGACAACGCCTTCATCCGGTCACGGACATCCTTCGGACCCAACGTGCTCATGTCCTAGATGCCATATCGGCATTTTCCATCCTTCAGATGGACTTGCACGCGATAGCCCAGCCGAAGGCTTGCACGCCGCGGCGATCCCGAGAGTTAGTCATCATCGGGACAGCCTGGGACCCTTTTACAATACCGGCTACCGCGCGGTAGCCCGGAGCCATTCACCGCCCCAGTGTCACCTCGTCCCCCTGCCCGCTGGCACCGTTGACCCTCTTCCCCGACAGACGGAAGCTGAAGCTGGTATCGGCGGGTACTGGAACGCTGAACTCGAACGGGAAGGCGCTGTCGGTCGTCTGCTGCCACGCGCCATCACCGATGCGGTAGCGCAGCGTTGCGCTGGCGATCGTGCGATCATCCTCGCGCAGATAGACATAGCCGCGCCGACCGAACTTGCCAAAATCGAGCAGATAGGCGCGTGCGTCACCGAATTTCACGCTGGCGCTGTCATTAGTGACGGGCTGGCCCGCACCTCCCAGCATTGCCCGCTGGAACGCAGCCTTCGCGCGCACGCCATGGATACGGATCGCGACCTGACCGCCTGCGGGTACCGTTACCTGCCACCCATCGCCGTCCGCCGCCACGCTACCCGTCGGCGACAGCGTCGTCACACGCGCCGCGCCGACCCGGTCAACTTGCTCGCCGGCCAGCGTGAAACGCCCGGTGACCGGCCGGTCGGACTGGTTGGCAAAGGCAAGGTAGATCGCGTCGCCGCGATAGCCCGCCACATGATTCAACTGATCGGCGTCGCTCTTGACCAGCCCTTTCGGCAGCCACAGCTGAACGCCCGTATCGCCATAGAACTTGCCGGGCTGATAGCCGTAGAAGTTGCTCTGGAGATAGGCATAGCCCTCGATGAACTGCGCAGGAAAGTCGATCGCGCCGTCAGAGCGGGCATACGCGTCGCTGACCAGGTAATCGAGCAGCATCGATGCCATCGGCCAGATGTGGTTGTAGTGAAAGCTGTTGACGCTCAGCTCGAGATGCTCGCGCAACGGGTAGTCGGCATCCTCGTAGATCGTCGTGCGCGCAGTGTTCATGTGATATCCGGGGAAATTGCGATAGCGGCCAATCACAGCGGCCTTCGCGACATCCTTCAGAAACGCGTCGTTCGAATCCTCGCCGATCTTGAGCATCCATGGCGCGTAGTTGGCCATAAAGATCGCCCGGTGCCCGGTGCTGGTGCCCGAGCTTTCTGCGGTAAGCCCGATCTCCGATACGCGCCAGGCCGGAACCTTGGCCTCTGGAGCCTTCATCGGCTTGTGGCCCTTGCCCTTGAGATACCAGTAGACCGGCGCCTCGCCGCCCGGATTGACGGTCACATCGGTCGCCGGGATTCGCGGCGCCATCCAGGTGAACATCGTGTAGCGCCGCGCCCCGAGCCGGGCCGCGTCAAGGAATCGATGCTCACCGCTCGCCTCATAGAGGCGATAGAGATCGACGAAGTCGGGGGTGAAGGCAGGCCAGAAGAAGAAGCTCTCGTCCTTGAACTCGGTCTGATTCAGCGCGACCCGCTTGGCGAGATAGCGGTCGGCGCCGGTAACTGCCGCACTCAACATCGCCTTGTCGCCGGTCGCCTCAAAGAGCGAGAGCGCGTTGGACCAAGTCTGGCCGGATTCGGCGACGTCGAGGTTACGGGTACGCTCGCCCTCATATTCGCCACGCGCAAGATCGAGATAGGCGCGGTTGCGCTTGCCGAAGATCGCATAGAGCGTTGCCAGCTCCGACACCGGGGCTGCGGGTCCGAGCAGCTGGCGTGAGGGGTGCTGGATCTTCTGCTTGGGATCGAGCGCGAACAGGAATTTCTCGCGCGACAGCATGTACTCGACATAGGGTGCGACCCGACCGTCGAACATGTCCTGGCGATCGGTCACCATCGCCAGCATCAGCGGGTTGAGACTGGAGACATTTTTGACCGCGCCGGGCACGTCGGTCGAGTAGGACGATCCCTTGAGGTCGTCGATCCATCGCGCATATTTGGTCATCGAATAATCGACCATGCGATCAAAGGTCGCGTTGAGCGAACCCGTCGCGTTGCTGCGATAGTCCCGGAACCCGTAGACGCGGCGCGCGAGCTTTTCATAGACCTGCGTCAGGTCCTCGCTCTTTTCACGCACGAGATAGAAGCTGAAGTCGCGGACACCCCCGGCGGGCAGGCGCGACAGCGTGCCGCCCATCACCGGAGCGAAGATCATCGGACTCGCCCGTCCGTCCTCGGTCCTAAGCGCAACGCCGAACCGGCTGTTGGTCGGCAGCGGCAATGGCTGGAACGGGAACTCCGACGGGTGAGCGAGCGCGCCGTACGCGACGCCCTGGTCGCGCACGAGCGTGGTGGGCAACGGTGCACGATAGGCCAGCGTCAGATAGGAGCGGTCCGGCATCCGCCGCTCCTGCCACACCAGCGGCTGCCACAGCTCGTCCGCCTCGGCGGCCGCGATCTTCGGCGCGCCGACATAACCGACCGAATAATAGCCCGGCGTCTTTGCGGTCAGCGTCCACTTCACCAGCGGATAAGGTTTGGCCGACAGATCGGCGGTGGCGGTCAGGGTAAAACGCGGATCGGCGGGATACTCGGCGGTCAGGACGTTGCCGGTTCGCGTCACCCGCGTCGGGGAAAGGCGGATCTGCTCGCCACTGTTGAAATAGTTCGCGCTGCGCTGCCCGGCCTTGCCGTCGAGGATACGCTCGTCGAACCCGTCGCCCTGACTCGCCACGTCGCGCTTGGTCTCGCGCAGATCGGCCTTGGCCGGGTCGAACGCCTTCCAGGTTTCAACGTTGTAATTGACCTTGGCGATCCCCGCCGCACGCGTCGCCAGGCCGGGATTATCGGCGCGGTGAAGCACCACGAAATCGAGGGTGAAGCCTGCCATTTCCTCAGGCAGCGCCGCGGCCTGCGGTGCCGCCGTGCTCGCAGGGGCCAATGCCATTCCACCCGCGGCGGCCATCAGTGCCAGCGCGCTAAGTCCCATCATCCGTGCAGTCACGCGATACGCTCCGTCGTTCAGTGGTTAGGGCGCGTCAGAAACGCGCGCGCAAATTGGCGGTGAAGGTCTGGCCGTTCTCCAGGAAGGTCTGGGTCGCCTCCTCGAAGCTACTGTATTTGCGCACGGACGAGTTGAGCAGGTTCGAGCCCGAAAGGCTGAGCTTGATCTGCTTGGTGATGTCGAAATTCACCGATGCCGACAGCGCTTCGTATGGCCGGTAATAGACGCCGTCGCCGCTACCCCCGATCTTGTCGAGAAACTTGCCGCGCCAGCTATAGCCGACGCGCAACCCGACCGGCCCCTTCTCGTAATAGCCAACCAGATTGGCGCTGTGGCGCGACAGGCCTTCGATCGGCAAATCGGCCTGGGTGCGCAGGTCGGTGATACCGGAAGCGCTGTCGATGAAGGTGTAGGTCGCGTTGATGCCAAGGCCATCCAGCGGTCCCGGGAGGAATTTCAGCGGCTGCTTGATCTGGAATTCGAAGCCCCTGATCGTCGCGCCCGCGCCATTGAACGTCCGGTTGATGCGATAGGGTGTGGCGGGGTCGGCATCATTCGGATCGGCATCGAGCCCCGGAAGCACTTCTTCGACCAGCCGGGTGAAGATGAAGCTCTCGACATCCTTGTAGAAGCCGGCAAGCGACACAAGCGAGTCCCGCGTCGGATACCATTCGATCGAGACGTCGAACTGGTTGACGCGGAATGGTTGAAGCGCCGGGTTGCCGCCCGATCCGCCACCCGCGCTGGTGATCGAGAAGGACGGCGACAGGTCGCGGGTGTTGGGTCGCGCCAGCACGCGCGCCGCGCCGAGGCGGAACAGCACCTTGCTGCCCAGTTCGAATCGCAACGCCGCGCTCGGCAACCAGTCGTCGTAGCTGATCCGGTCGTTACGCTCCTCGAAGCCGCCAGTACCGCCGCGAATACCATAGAAGCCGTTCGCCAGAACCCGCGTCTTCACATAGCGGACCCCGACATTGCCGGTCATCGGAAGTCCCAACCAGTTAGCGCCAATGTTCGCCTGGACATAAGCCGAGTAGATCGGCTCCTGGAGATCGTAGCTTGAGGTAGGATCGTAGAGATAGGGTGTGCAGGTTGGCTGAAACACCTTGCACACGCCTTCGAGGTCACCGAACTCAGGAACTCCGAGCAGGAAGCTGGTCGGGAACGCCCCTTGGGCACTGCGCATGAAGTTCCCGAACATTACGGTTTCGTAATTGTCCGGATAGGATGTCACCGGGATCGCCGCTGCGCCCGAGGCTGCGTAGGTGCTTTGATTGCGGTAGGTCTCGCGGTTCGTCTTGATGTTGCTGTAGCGCAATCCCGCTTCGACGCTACGCAGCAACGGACCTTCAATTGCGAAGGTTGCATCGAGGCGGCCGTTCCACTCTTCAGATCGATAGACGAAGAGATTATCGAAACTGGTGCGATAGATGTAGAGCGAGGGATCGCTGAGATTGAGCGTCGCGGGCAGTATCACCTGCGGCACGTCGCTGTTGCGGAAATCAAATGGTATCAATTGGGTCGTACGCGTGTCGGCACGCAAATAGGCTTGGCTGTAGTCCTGCGTCCCCAGCGTGTAGGACAGCTCACCGCGAAGCTCCAGCCGGTCGCCAGCCTGCCAACGCCCGCCGATCGCGCCGGTCCAGATATCGGTCGGCAGGGTCATCTTCTCGCCATTGCCCTGCACCGTGGCGCGGACCGTTCCGGCGATGAGATTTTCATTCTCGGTATAAACGGGGTTGGTATAGCTCGCCGCACTCGCCGCCAGCGGGATCGAGATCCAGCGACGATAGCGATCGGTTTCAGCGTGCGCGTAGAGGATGTCGACATACATATCGAAATCCTTGGACGGCGCGAATGTCAGGCCGGTGGTGACCCCAAGCTTGCGCCGCTTCTCTTCCAGCCGCTGATACCGGATGTCGTTATAGTAGAAGATGTTGATCCCATCGCCATTGGGATCGCGGACTGCAGCATTGCTGCTGAAGCTGTCCGGCGCTTCACGCCAGCCGTTGAAGCTGTCACTCGAATCCTGGACGATATTGAGTTCCTGATAGTTGAACCCGAGCGAGAAGCCGAACTTCCCATCGGCGAACGACTTCGCGATCAGGCCCGTCATGCGATAGGACAGGTCGTCGGCCTTGTCCTTGTACACGCCCTGCAGCGATCCCCCGACATACCATGCGTCACCGCGCGGCGCGCGGCGCGTCTGAATGTTCACCGTGCCGCCCAGCGACCCTTCGATCATCGCCGCCGAGGGCAGCTTGGTCACATCCATCCGCGCGACCAGTTCGGAGGGGATGAGCGTCAGCACATTATAGGCGCCGTCATCCGGGCCATCCGGGCCGCGTCCATAGGGGCTGATCAATGTGCGGCCGTTGAACTCAAGCCGGTTCTGCCGCAACCCCCGCACCGAGATATCGCTCGCCTCGTCAATGCCACGGCGAACCTGGACCCCCGAGACGCGCTCAAGCGATTCAGCGACATTTTGGTCGGGGAGCTTACCGATGTCCTCAGCCACGATTGAGTCGACGATCTGATCGCTGCTGCGCTTGATGTCGATCTCTTCGGCCTGGCTCGCGCGGATACCGCTGATGATGACTTCTTCAGGCTCGGTCTGATCTTGAGCAGACGGTGCAGGAGTCGGCGCGGGAGCCGGCAAAGAGGCTGGATTGTTTGTCTGGGCGAAACAGGGAGCCGCGTTCGCGGTCAGCGCGATAACTGCGGAAGCAGTCAGAAAATTACGTGAAAGCGCCATTTCATCTCCCCTGACTCGTCCTGACCGCGTTCCGGCCATCGATCGATGAACAGGATAGTGTTGCTATTTTAGCTATATGTCAATTGGCTAATCGGCAGCCGTTGGATCGCTAAGCCGATGCATCACGTGCACTCGGCAAACGCGATCTCGAAGCTGGAACCCGACGCCCCGCACCCCGGCGCGGTGACCGCAGCAATCAGCCCGCGCTGTGCGCCACCCTTCGCTGCGCCCTCCCCCCGGATCGAGCGGACCACGCGAAGAACAAAGGCACTGCGGACCCTGGCGGCTTCGCAGAAGTCCGCCAGCGCATGCTCATTAAAAGTCGCTTTCCGCTTCCGAGCAGCGCCCCTCCCGCGTCACGCGATCGTCAACTGCAAAGGCTGAGAAGCAGCAAGCGACTCGGCGACGCGCAAGCGGCATAGAGGGCGGTCACGCAACGCGTGCGACGCCCTGAGACTTCACCCGTCTAGAGGCAAACCTACGCCAGCGCTCGTATTTGCACGCTGGCACCGCACTGCACCCTCCCGACATCAGAAAGGGTTTGTTCAGAGGCGAGGATTTCCGCCCAAATCACCTCCGGGGGCACCAGTCAGATGCACGCAATGCGAGGATATTCGATGCAGACCGAACCCCCCGACCGCATTCTCCGTGTCAACACCGTCCTCGCCCGTACCGGGCTCAGCCGCTCCACGAATTACCGGAGCACGGAGAATGGACGTTCCCGGGGACCGTCCAGATCAGCACGTGCTGCGTTGGATGGCGCGAGCCTGCGACCAATGCCTGGCCGCGCAGTCCAATGTTCTGCCGTACTGCAGATCGAGGGCAGCTGCTCACCTTCCGCGCAACATCGAGTGCTGACGTCGAGAGTAGGATAGCTGACCACATGTCCATCAGGACTCAGACACGCCTCCGCGATAAGCCTGACGCTGCGTTCTGCCCGGAGGCGCTATGCTGACACTCGCGATCCCGCTGTTCGCGAGCGCGCCACACTCCGCTGGGTCGGATGCGCATGACTAACACCGCGATCAGAAGACGGGGACGCGCCACCGCCACCGCAAGAACTTGTCGATTTCCATGGTCCGTTTTGGACATAAATTGCGTTTCTAGAGCGCGGCCTGACATCTACGCTTCCAAAGCGGATGCGTTTGGGGCTCCTCGGGGAAATTGGGCATGACAGATATCCATGAGCTCGACAGTGTGTCGACGCTCACTGATCGCCAGATCGCTTCGACGCTAACTCGACGATTTCAGCAGCTTATCATTCTTCCAACGGAGAAGTGCAATTTCAGATGCACCTACTGTTATGAAGATTTCAAGATCGGCCAGATGTCAAGCGAGATCCAGTCATCGCTAGAAATGCTCATGTCCCGCCGGATTCCTGAGCTTGATGAAATGTCGATTAACTGGTTTGGCGGGGAGCCACTCGCCGCGAAGTCGGTCGTTCTGCGCCTCTCGGCGCATGCCAATAGGTTATGCGATGATCATGGCGTGAGACTTGCCGGCGGTCTCACGACGAATGCTTATAGACTTCATTTCGACATCTTCGAAGAGCTCGTCTCCTACAAGCAGAATTTTTTCCAGATCACTCTCGACGGTTTTGGCGAAGTTCATGACGCGGTACGCAAACTTGCCAATGGCAAGGGGTCCTTTCAAAAGATTTGGGACAACCTCGCCCAAACCAAGAGGTCCGACAAGCAGTTTCGCATTCTGATTCGCATTCATGTCCGTCGCGAAAATATCGATTCCCTCGAACTGTTGATGGCGGAGCTTGGCAAGACGTTCGGAGGCGATCCGCGCTATGAACTGGATTTCGAGCATTTGCGAAACCTTGGCGGGGAAGGTGGCCTGACGGTTACCAGTCCAGTGTCATTGAGCGAGATGCCCGCCATCGAGGCTCGCCTCCGACAAGTGTTTCGCAACCATTCTCGATCCGGCGCTAACGCGGGCATTTCGCAAACGCTTCCAAGCATGAGCCAGCTTGCAGAAAAGCAGAACGTGGCCGGCCTGTCAGAGCCCTATATTTGCTATGCAGCTAAAGCCAACTCGCTGCTGATCCGTGCGGACGGCCGCATTGGGAAGTGCACCGTCGCACTGGACGATGATCGCAACACGATTGGGCGCGTAAATACGGACGGAACGATCGCGATCGACAGCCAGAGACTGATGCCCTGGGTAAGAGGCATTTCTAGTGGGTCAGTCCAAGAGCTGCAGTGCCCACTCGTTGGCCTGCCCCAATATTAACGCAATTCTCCGTGGAGAACGATTATGACAGATAATGACAACATCCTGTCAATCGACAAGTTCGGACGAGTTATATTGTCCGATGAAGTGCTAGACATCATGTGCAATCAATCTGATGTGGTAATAGCTGGCGGAAATACCGGATTCAATTCACTTGGCTGCACCAATAATGCCAATTGCGGGGGTATGGTCAATCATAATACCTGCACCAATGCGACAGGAGCTTGTGGCGGATCATTAAACTCGAGTAATTGTCTTGATCGACCCAAAGCAACCAAGCCATAAATTAGCGGGGGATAAAAAAATGTCCGTTTCCAACAAGTGGGCGAGCTTTAGCCTGGATCAGCATGGCCGAGTGGTTTTGAGCGATCAGGAACTCGATCAGCTGGTGGATTGCCCGGCCAGCGTCATCGCCGGCGGGGCAAATCAAGGATGCAGTGGTGCAAATGCAGGCTGCACAAACAGCAGCTGCGAGGGTAGCTGGAACGGTAGCTGTTCCAACACTAGCTGCGCGGGAACGACAAACGGCATACGGTGCGAAAACAAGGTTCGACGTTGATCGCCAGCGCGCGGCAATCTTGGTGATGCGATTCCCAAACTTCTCCCTTGCGTATCGAAAGCTGCTTTCGTCGCGCCCGACCATCGAACTTCAGTCCGAGGCCGCCGATTGCGGCTACGTCTGCATCTCCGCAGTCTTCGCACTCGCCGGCGAGGTCCGCCGCGTCTCAGCGATCAAGGAGACAGGTGGCACCACGTCGCGCGGGCTTACTCTTAAACAGATACGGGATGTAAGCCGCCGCTGCGGCCTCGCCGCCGAAGCTATCGCCTATTCGCCAGACCGCCTAGCCTCGCTCAACTTCCCTTTGATTTTGCTGTTGTCCAGAGGGCACTATGTCGTGGCCGCACGTTGCGTCGCTGGCGCGCTGGAGATCTATGATCCGGGAATGGGTTGGTATTGGCTACCCGCTCAAAAACTCCGCCGACGCCTCACAAATTATGCGATTGAGTTCAATTTTCCGCCAGCTCGCAAGTCGCGCCAGGACTCGGCACGCGTTCAGCCCGTCTCCCACTATCCGTTCATGCTATCCGCGTTGCTGCGGCGGCCGGACGGTAGACGAGTGGTTGCAATCGTGGCTGCTGGGCAGGCGCTCGCGCTTGCGATCCCCTTGATATCCATGCTCGCTGTCAATCGGAGCACAGACAATCACGCGCTTTCAGCGTTGGGCGCTGTCGGCATCCTATTTCTTGCGTTGTCTCTCACTAACGTTTTGGTAGGGCTGGCGGGCGAACTCAGTGCGGTCCGCTTGAAGCGCTCGACTTATGTCGATGCGAGCCGCCTAGCATTTGATCGACTGAGCGAGAAGTCGGCTAGTTGGTTTATCCGACACGCGCCGGATAAAATCAAAAACCTCATCGACTCCTATTATGTTCAGTTAGATCTCAGCCTCGACATGCTCCGGTCTTCCGCCGGGATTGCTCTCGGGCTCATTCTTGGCGCCACCATTCTGGTTTTCGTGTCGCCTTGGCTGGCGGTGCCAGGCCTCCTGGCGCTGGGCCTAACCTCGACCATCGACGTGATCGTAAACCGACATCAGCGCTCGCATTTTGCCAACTCTCTAGAGGCCGCGCAGCGCAAGCAGCATTTCGTGCTCGACGTCCTTTGCCAGATGCCTGAACTTATCCGCACCGGTGTCGGAGCTCGGGCTCGAGCCCGCTTCGCATCGGTCGTCAGGACCGCATCGACGGCAGAAGCCAGCCTGAACGCGCTTCAGGGGTGGCGTACCGCTTTACTCGCACTCGTCAGGTCGGGCGAGACCCTGATTTTCGTTTCGATTTCAGCCCTGTTCTGGTCCCGCGGCGACTATTCACTGGGCGCTTTTGTGGCCCTTGGCGCCTACAAGGATCTTATGGCGCAAAATCTGAATGCGCTTCTTCAGCTTCATCTGCGCAAGCAATCGATGAATGTCCACCGACTACAGGCGAACCCGCTACTCGAGTCCTCCGGCGAGTCGCATGAGCAACCAACGCCCGTCACCGCTGGACGCGTCGATGTTTCCGACACGGCGTATCGGTATGGGTCATTGGACCCGATCGTATTCGAGGGTTGCTCGCTGCACGTATCCCCTGGCGAATTCGTGGCTATTCGCGGGCCGTCCGGAGCTGGTAAATCCACTTTCGCGCGCCTGCTGATCGGTGCCGCTCAACCCTCGACAGGTGTGGTGCTGATCGATGGTCAGCCATCGGCGCTCGGTCGGATGGGCGTGGCGGCTGTTCTGCAAACCGATCGGCTCATCGCCGCCGATATCATCAGCAACATTCTCTACTTCCGTGATCAACTCGACCTCGCCGATGCGATTGAGGCGCTCAAGTTGGTCGAACTGCACGATTTTGTGATGTCCCTGTCGATGCGATGGAAGACCTTCGTCTCTGATACGGGGGACGGCCTTTCCGGGGGTCAGCGGCAGCGCTTGCTGCTCGCTCGTGCTTTGGTCGACCGACCAAAACTGCTCGTTCTCGACGAGGCTACTTCGAGCTTGGACGTGGAGGTTGAGAGGCGAATCTTCGCTCGCCTGCGCGATAAGGGCATTTCACTGATCGTAATCGCCCATCGCCCTGAGATTTGGGCGATGGCTGATCGCGTCTACGATTTTTCTCCCAACGGGATCGTATCTGTCGAATCGCCTCCACTGATGCAGGTTCGCAGCGGTTAGAAGAAAAAGTTGGCGGATTAGAAAACTATTGAACCGGGCTTTTCCTTAGCGGGCAATTGCGGCTTTTAGGGTTGTTAATTCACAATCGCCCACCCGGAGTAGAAGGACAATGAACCAAGCTGCAATCATTTGAAGGGATCATCGTGCATTCGGCGTCGGAGATTAGCGAGTTCGAAGGGCATGACCTAGTATGATTACCCGTCCGGGATATGCCATCGCGATGCTGGCGCTATCGCTTCCGGGGCAGGTCCTTGCACAGGATCTGGCCCAGCCAGCTGCAGGGGGAGATTCACAGGATGACATCCTCGTCATTGCCGACGCGGATCGCACCCAGATTGATCGCAAAGCCTACAGGATCGTCGACAGTCCGCTGGCGCAGACGCTTAGCGCGGGAGATGTTTTGCGTCACGTGCCGTTAGTTCGAGTGACGCCCGAAGGGCAGATCAGCCTCGCTGGTGTTCCCGGCGTCCGTGTGCTGATCGACGGAAAGGATCATCCCGACATCAACTCATATATTCGCGCGCTGCCGACCGCTCGTGTCGAACGCGTAGAGGTCCTGACCAATCCATCCGGAGAGTTCGGAGCGGATGGGAGCACGGGGATCATCAATATCGTCCTGAAGAAGCGCTTTGCGGACGGACTGAGCGGTGCAACAACGGCAACGGTTGACCGGTTTGGCGGGGTCGAGTTTCGCGTCGGCCCCGTATGGTCGAACAACAAATGGACGCTCACCGGCCTTGTCTCAGTGAGTGATTTGGTCGCGCCACTCTACCAGATTAGAAGCTTGCACCCTGCGAACGCACCCGCTCAATTGCTCGAAGAGCGAAACGGGAACAATTTTTCGAGGTCCGTGACAGGAAGCGGATCGGTGGCGCGCCGCTTAGAGGGTGAGGCGAGCCTTCAGCTGACATTGTTTGGCACGTCTTCGGACGGGAAGATCGAGCAGGATAATCGCTTTCCTCTCGGACCAAATAATGCTGTGACTACAACTGGTATGTCGCTTGGTGCTATTGACTTAAGCGCATACAGCGCGAGCCTCAGTTATCAGGATTCCTCGGGTCCGCTCGGCGGCAGCCTCTCTGCTAGTCTGACCTACGGTGTAACGGATCTGAACTCAGCGCTGGCAACAAAATCGGGCGGCTCTGTAGTCGTTGCAAGCAGCACCGGCTTTCACCAGTCGCGGCTGAATTTTGACCTATCTTCGAAGTTCAAATTGAACCAAGACATCCTCTCGATCGGAGTTCAGGTTGAGGACGGCGACACTACAGGGTCGAGCGAATTCACCTATTTAGGCGTGGCAGTTCCGACAAGCTTTGCTTCGAGCACGAAATCATTTGGAAATGTTTCTAAGTATGACGCTTTTGCGACTTACCAGTTCAAGCTCCTGGACCTGAGTATCCTGCCCAGTGCGAGGATCGAAGCACGCGACTATGATTTTGACACAGGCGCCACCGGTTCGCGTTCGAGCGCCTATTTTCGCATCGCGCCGTCGCTCCATTTGGAGCTACCGGCAACAAGACGGCTTGCCGCGAAATTCAGCTACTCGCGCGCCTACACCTATCCCGCAATCTCGGACCTCGATCCTGCCCTTCAATTGTCGGGACCGCTGTCTGGACAGCGGGGCAACCCGCAGCTCCGACCTCAAACGACACAAACTTTTGAGATTGGGGGCGATTGGTCCCTTGCCCCTCATCAGGTGAGCATTCTGCTATCGCGGCGTGTAACCGAAGATGTTTGGCTCACTCAACAAACTGTCGAGAACGGGGGCATCGTAGTTTCGCAGCAGCGAAATTTTGGGCAGCGCCATTCTAGCTCCGTCACGCTGGAGGCCAGCGGAACCTTGCTCGGGCCACTGAAGTACGAGCTGAGCGGATCGTGCTCCCGCATCCTATATCGTGAAGAGGGCGCGGCTGAGTTGAGTGTGTCGGAGTGTCTGGCCTCCGGTGCAATCAAATACCAGGAAAGGGACTTCAATTCCCCGCACGGCGACATGTTCGACTTCCGCATCGACTGGACCGGTGCCAGCAATGATCCATTGATGCGTGTCGCAGCCTATTGGTCCGCAGATTTAACGTGGGCACATCGGTTTACGCGGCGGATCTCGTCATCTCTCCAGATCAGCGATATCTTCGATACCAGCAATCGGCGGGTTAGCTATGAGACTGTCGGAGGGCGTATCGACCAGTTTGGTGGCAGCGATGCGCCACGGGTGAAGTTTTCGCTCACTTACCAGCTCGGTTCTCCATAAGGTTGAGCACTTCGAAGCGATCCAGACGCGGCGAAATTGTATTGGTGGCGTGTCGCCCGACTTATCGGGACTCGTCTCGTAGGGGTCACCGCGAATCTGATGCCGTGAAGGCAGCTCTCTCGGTGGTGGCGCACGAGACTTTAATCCAGCGGAGGGCAACTACAATCGGTCACGAACCCGAAACCACCAGGCAAAATCCGACTCAAGTTCAGCTATACTGACTACGCTCGCTTACGAAACTTACCCTTGATCACAGCGCCGCCGACGCGGAGTTGATCGAGATAATCCGACCACCACTGCGCCATCCGCACCCGCTCCGCCCAATGAGCGCCACGATGGTAAGCAGCGCGCACCTTGTCCTTCTGGCCATGAGCCAGCGCGCGCTCGATGGCGTCGGGATGCCAGAGCCCGGATTCATTGAGTAGCGTACTGGCCATCGCTCGGAACCCGTGACTGGTCATTTCGTCGTGCTCGAACCCCAGGCGGCGCAGGGCAACGTTCAAAGTGTTGTCCGAAAGTGGCCGCTTGGTTGTGTGAAGCGCCGGAAACAGAAACTCGCTTTCCCGGGCGAGCGATCGGAGGTCCTGAAGGAGGTATAGCACCTGTCGAGAAAGCGGCACCGCGTGTGCCTGTTTCATCTTCATTCGCTCAGCCGGCACGCGCCAGACCTTCTCCGCGAAATCGATCTCGCTCCACTTCGCTTGCCTCAATTCACCGGGCCGCAGAAACACGTGAGGTGCGATCCTCAACGCGTGAAGGGTCTCGGGTCGGCCTTGATAGCCATCAATCGCGCGAAGCAGTTCGCCAACCTTCTTTGGCTCGACGATTGCCGCATGGTGTTTGACGCGCGGGACAGTGAGCGCGCCGCGCAAAATGTCCGCCGGATTGCGCTCGGTGCGCAGCGTAGCGAAACCATAGCGGAAGACGCGTCCTGCGAACGACCGTAGCCTGAGCGCGGTTTCATGATGCCCGCGACGCTCGACACGCTTCAGCACATCGAGAAGCTCATGAGGCGTTATCGAGGCAATTGGGCGCTTGGCGATGCCGGCCAAGAGTTCGAGGAACCAGCGAGCCTTTTTCAGGGTCGCCGGTGACTTTCCCTCCCGCTCCATCTTTTGGATATATTCCTCGGCCACGAGCCTGAAGGTCGTTTGGGCCGCCAGCTCGGCCTTCAGGCGACGCTGGCGCTTTTCCTCAACCGGGTCGATGCCATCGTCCAGCTCGGCCTTGGCCTCATCCCGCTTTCTGCGAGCTTGGGGCAGGGAAACGTCGGGGAAACTTCCCAGCGAAAGCTTCCGCTCGATGCCGCAACATCGGTAGCGGAAGCGCCAGAGCAACGCCCCCGATGGCTGCACCAGCAAGTACAAACCATCGGCATCGGCAACTTTATATGGACGCTCAGCCGATTTGAGTGATCGAATCTGCATAACCGTAAGCATGGGGCCACGCCTCTTGCATCGTTCGTGGCCCCATGATTCGTGGCCCCTTTTGAGTGGGCCACGGCGGAACATAATGAGATTTCATGGGACCGCCAAAAGCCATTTTACCGCAGATTTCTGCGGTTTTCTAGCCTTGTTCACGGTATGGACTGGTGCCGCTTACAGGACTCGAACCTGTGACCCCCGCATTACGAATGCGATGCTCTACCAACTGAGCTAAAGCGGCATACCCGGCGTGTGCCGCCGGGGAAGGTGGCGGCGCTTAACAGCCTTGTTCCTAGCTGACAAGCGTTGCCGAAGCGTTGCCGGCGCGGGATTTGCCGATTGGGCGCCTTTACGCAGTGTTTACCACATCCGGCGCAATGTCGATCCGGAGAAGGGCCCGTTGCCCTTTGTGGAGCATGCGCATGGACACCGCCCGCGGACTCGATGATCGTCCCGACACCGATCATGACGACACTGGCGTCAGCGATTCGGGGCCTGGCGCGCATCGGCTATCGATCGGCACCGATGAGCGCCGCATGCATGTGCGCGCCTATAATCACTGGGTGTCGCTGCTGCACGGGCGCCCCTATCCGTCGATCGAGGACCTCAATCCCGGCAATATCGCCGATTTCGGCCCGCACAGCGTGCTGCTCGATTTCAGCAAGGGGATCGAGAACCCGGCGATTCGCTATCTTGGCGGGTCGCTGCGCGAGGAATGCGGGGTCACCAGCGACATCACCCATGTCGGTGAAGTGCCCAGCCGGTCGCTGCTCTCGCGCCTGACCGACCATTATCTGCAGATCATCGCCAACCGCGCCCCAATCGGGTTCGAGGCCGAGTTTGTCGGCCAGCGCGGGCACAACACGCTGTATCGCGGCATTCTGATGCCCTTCTCGTCCGACGCGGACACGATCGATTTCATTTATGGCGTGATTAACTGGAAAGAGCTGGTCGACGCCGAAACCCAAGCAAGGCTGGAGCGCGAGGTCGAGGAAGCCCGCCGGACCGCCCCTGCCCCGGTCGCCGCCGCGCCGGTCTGGGCCGACGGGCCGAGCGCGGGTTTTGGCGAGAGCGTCGAAGTAGAAGCCGAGGCGGAACCCGTGCTCGACACGGTTGCGCTTCCGGCTGCCGATACGCTCGCGGACCGGCTGCTGATCGCGCGCGAAAGCGCCGCCGCCGCCCGCGCCGCCGATACGCGCAGCCGCTCCTCGCTCTACCGCGCTCTGTCGCGGGCCTATGATTTCGCCCGCGCCTCGGAGATCGATGCCGAGGACTATGCCGAATTGCTGGCCGATGCCGGGATCGCGGTGCAGGCACGCGCACCGATGACCGCTGCGGCAAAGCTTGTTTTCGGCGCCGATTACGACAAGACCCGCCTGACCGAATTCGCCGCGGTGATGAGCCATGCGCGCCGCCACGACATCGCCGAGGGCGGGCTCGATGCGTTCATCGGCGCGACCGAGGGCGGCATCAAGGGCATCGTCAAGGCCGAGCGCGCGCTGCGCAAGCCCGCGCCGCAGCCCGATCTGTTCGATCAGGTTCGCGCCGAATTGCGCGCACGTCCGGCACTGGCGCATGTCCAGATGGACGCGGGCGCGCAGGAATTCGTGCTGCTCCTCGCCCGCGCCGGGGTCGATGGCGAGCTCGATATCGTCGCGCGGATCGATGACGACGCCGCGCTCGCCAACCGGGCGTTGCGCAAGGCTGCCGCATGACCCGCTGATCCTTCCTGAAGCCTTCTCCCAAGCTGCGCGCGAACTGGTCGAAAACACCGGTTCGCGCGCATTTTTTTGTGCTCCGGTACCGCTATCCCTGCAATTTAGTCTCAAATGTTACTGTGCAGTGCAGCAAGCCTTGAGCCGCGCGCGCTGCGGGCGCATAGCGCCACATCATGAGCAAGACGCCGATCAAGTCGCTCGCCGAGGCCGTGAATACGCGCCTCACCGATGGGGCCCTGCCGGGGGAGCTGGAGGGGTTCGATGACACCGCCCGCGCCGCGGCCGCAAGGTTCGTGGCGGAGGCCGCGGCGACGCGCGCGCCCGGTACGCCGGGGATCGCGCTCGAAACCGGGCTGGGTGAAGACAGCCGCGCGATGCGGCTGGCGGTGGTCAATGACGACATGCCGTTCCTGGTCGATTCGATTGCCGCGACGATCGCGGCGCACGACATCGCGATCCGGCGCATCATTCACCCGGTCGTCGCGGTCGAGCGCGCCGGCGATGGCACGCTGGCCGGCATCGGCAGCGGTGGATCGCGCGAATCGATGGTCTATTTGGAGCTGGAGCGCGCCGATGCGCGCGACCGCACCGGCCTGGTCCGCGATCTCGAGCGCAATCTGGGCCATGTCCGCGCCGCCGTGACCGACTGGACCGAGCTGCGCCGCGCGATGAGCGACGACGCGAACAAGATCGCCGATGCCGAGGGTGCCGCGCTGCTGCGCTGGTTCCAGGGCGGCAGCATGACGCTGGTCGGCCATGAAAACTGGCACCGCGACGGGACCGTGACCGATGCCGCGGGCATTTGCCGCATGGAGCTCGACACGCCGTTGCTGGCCGAAGCCTCGCGTCAGGCGGCGATCGAATGGTTCGAACAGGGTGGCCAGCCGCCGCTGCTGCTCAAGTCCAACTTCATCTCGACCGTGCACCGCCGCGCGCCGATCGATCTGGTGCTGGTGCCGTTGCGCGATGGTCCCAATGTGACGGGCCTGTCGATCCATGCCGGCCTGTGGACCAGCGCCGCGCTGCACTCCACGCCCGACGAAGTGCCGATGCTGCGCGCGCGCATCGCCAGCCTCGAGAGCAAGTTCGGGTTCGACCCGCGCGGCCATACTGGCAAGGCGCTGGCGCATGCCCTGACCGGCCTGCCGCACGACCTGACCACCGCCTTCCCGGCCGAGGCGCTGGAGCAGATCGCGCTGACCGCCATGTCGGTGACCGATCGCCCGCGTCCGAAGCTCGTGATGATCCGCAGTGCGCTGGGCCGCCATCTCTTTGCCTTTGTGTGGCTGCCGCGCGACGAGGTGTCGACCGGCCGCCGCGTCGCGATTGGCGAGATGCTGACCCGCGCGGCGCATGCCTCGCTGCTCAGCTGGTCGATCGCGCTGGAGGATGGGCCGGTGGCGCTGCTGCGCTATACGCTCGACCTGCGTGGTGAGGGGCGGATGCCCGATGCCGCGGCGCTCGACCTTGAGCTGGAGCGGATGGTGCGCGGTTGGCTGCCCGCGGTCGAAGTCGCCCTGCGCGACGATGGCGCAACGCCCTCGCGCGCGGCACGGCTGGCGCTGCGCTACGCCCCCGCCTTCCCGTTCGGCTATCGCAACGGCAACCCGCCGGAGGAAGCGGCGCGCGACATCGTGCGCATCGCCGGGCTGGGTGACACCCAGGCGCGCTCGGTCCGCATCTACGATCATCATGGCAAGCTGCGGATCAAGCTCTATCGCCTCGGCGGACCGCTGCCGCTTTCCGACGCGGTGCCGGTGTTCGAGAATTTCGGGTTCCGCGTGATCGAGGAGCTGCCGACCGCGCTGGCCGGCGATGCCGACGCCTTCATCCATGATTTCGAGGTCGAACTGCCTGGTGGCGGGACGCTGAAGGGCGACACCGCGACGGTCGAGGGCGCAATTGCCGCCGTGCTCGAAATGCGCGCGGAAAATGACGCGTTCAATCGGCTGATCGTCGAGGCGGGGCTGGCCCCCGCATCGGTCGTGCTGCTGCGCGCATGGTTCCGCTACCTGCGTCAGACCGGCCTCAGCTACGGCCTGGTCACGGTGGTCGAGGCACTGCGTCGCGCCCCCGCCGTCGCCACCGCGCTGGTCGACCGCTTCGCCGCCGCGCATGATCCGGCGCGCGCCAAGGACAGCGCCGCCGCCATCGCCGCCGCCGACGCGGCGATCGCAGCCGGCCTCGACGCGGTCAGCGCGATCGACGACGACCGCATCCTGCGCGCGATTGCCGGGGTGATCCGCGCGACGCTGCGCACCAACGCCTATGCCCCCGCCGCCGTCGAGGCGCTGGCGTTCAAGCTGGACAGCAGCCGCGTGCCCAACCTGCCCGCGCCGCTGCCGTGGCGCGAGATCTGGGTGTACAGCCCCCGCGTCGAAGGCATCCATCTGCGCGCTGGTCCGGTCGCACGCGGCGGCCTGCGCTGGTCCGACCGGCGCGACGATTTCCGCACCGAGATCCTCGGCCTGATGAAGGCACAGCGCGTGAAGAACGCCGTCATCGTCCCGACCGGAGCGAAGGGCGGATTCTACCCCAAGCAGCTCCCCAGCCCCGCCATCGACCGCGATGCATGGTTCGAGGAGGGCAAGGAAAGCTACCGCATCTTCATCCGCTCGCTGCTTTCGATCACCGACAATATCGTCAGCGGCGCGGTAGTGCATCCCGACAGCGTCGTGATCCATGACGGCGAAGACCCCTATTTCGTGGTCGCCGCCGACAAGGGTACCGCGACCTTCAGCGACGTCGCCAACGCCATCGCGATCGAGCGCGGCTTCTGGCTGGGTGACGCCTTCGCCAGCGGTGGCTCGGTCGGCTACGACCACAAGGCGATGGGCATCACCGCCAAGGGCGCGTGGGTCAGCGTCCAGCGCCATTTCCTGGAAATGGGCACCGACGTCCAGACGCAGAGCATCCGCGTCGCGGGTTGCGGCGACATGTCGGGCGACGTGTTCGGCAACGGCATGCTGCTGTCCAGGGCGATCAAGCTGGTCGCGGCGTTCGACCATCGCCACATCTTCCTCGACCCCGATCCCGATCCGGCGGCAAGCTGGGCCGAGCGGCAGCGCATGTTCAACCTGCCCCGGTCGAGCTGGGCGGACTATGATCCGTCGCTGATCTCCAGCGGCGGCGGCGTGTTCGCGCGATCGGAAAAGTCGATTCGGCTGACGCCGGAAGTCCGCGCGGCATTGGGCATCGAGGCCGAAGAGATGGAGCCCAATGCGCTCATCTCCGCCATTCTCAAGGCGCCGGTCGACCTGCTGTGGTTCGGCGGCATCGGCACCTATGTGAAGGCCGCCGCCGAGGCACATATCGAGGTCGGCGATCCTGCCAATGATCGCCTGCGCGTCAATGCCGAGGAACTGCGCGCGCGTGCGATCGGCGAGGGCGCCAATCTGGGCGTGACCCAGGCGGCGCGTATCGCCTTTTCGATGCGGGGCGGGCGGATCAACACCGACTTCATCGACAATTCGGCGGGCGTCGATTGTTCGGACAATGAGGTTAACATCAAGATCGCGCTCAACCGCGAGGTGATCGAGGGTCGTCTGGAGATGGGCGACCGCAACACGCTGCTGGCGTCGATGACCGACGATGTCGCGCATCTGGTGCTGGAGGATAACCGCCTCCAGACGCTGGCGCTGTCCTTCCTTGAGAATGACGGCCCGGTCGCGGTGCCGAGCTTTGTGCGCCTGACCGAAATCCTCGAGGCCGGCGGCCGGCTGGACCGCGCGGTCGAGGGGCTGGCGACCAATGAGGAATATCTGCGTCGCGCGCAGGACGGCGCGGGGCTGACCCGCCCCGAACTCGCCGTGCTGCTCGCGACGAGCAAGCTGGCGTTGCAGGATGCGATCGAAACTGGCGGGCTGGGGCTCGACCCGGCGCTGGAGAGCGACCTGATCGCCGCCTTCCCGCCCGCGATGCGCGAGACGTTCAAGACCGCGATCCTCGAGCACCGCCTGCGCGGTGAGATCGTGGCGACCAAGCTCGCCAACCGCATCGTCAACCGGCTGGGCGTGCTGCATCCGTTCGAGCTGGCCGAAGAGGAAGGTGCATCGCTGCGCGACATCGCGATGATGTTCGTGGTGACGGAGCGACTGTTCGGCCTGCAGCCCCTGTGGGAAGAGATCGAGACTGCGGCGATGAGCGAGGGCGCGCGGCTTGCGGTGCTCGACGAAATCGCCGTCGCCACCCGATCGCAGATCGCCGATCTGCTGCGCGTGTGCCGTCCGGGCGAGGACATTACGGCGGTGCTCGGCCGCCTGAAGCCGGGCATCGACAGCCTTGACCGCCAGGCCAAGACGCTGCTCAAGGAAGAGGCGCTGGCGCAATCGGGCCGCATCGCCGCCCAGCTGGAGGCGGCCGGCGCACCGGCAGAGCTGGTCGCGAAGATCGTGCGTATCTTCGAGCTCGACGGCGCGGTGGGTCTGGCCGATCTGGGCCAGCGGCGCGGTATCGGCGAGACCGAGCTGACCCATGCCTTCACGCATCTGGGCCAGGCGCTGGGGCTGGACTGGGCACAGGCCAATGCCGCGCGCATTATCGCGGGCGATCCGTGGGAGCGGCTGTTGATCGCGGGCCTTGCGCGTGACTTCCAGCAGTTGCGGCTGGAGTTCCTCGCGCGCGGCACGAGCAAGGACCCCAAGGCCGAGGTCGATGCCTGGCTGGCCGAACATGCCGCGCGTGTCGCGCAGTTCGTGACGTTGGTCGAGCGGGCGAAGAAGGCGCCTGCGCCGAATGCGGCGATGCTGGCGCAGATTGCCGGACAGGCACGGGTGTTGTTGGGGCGGTGAAATTGGAGGTGGGCGAAATCATGCGTCATGTGTGAATTCGCCCCCTTTCGTTCTACGTCCCATCCCATGATTGTAACCAAATAGGTTATTGTAGGAAAGCCTCGCTCGGAGAGGCGCGGATTTCTGCGGGTTTTCGGCTGTGGCGAACATGCCGGTCTGGCGGAAACAGGCCGGTATCGGGGCGACGAACCCCGGGATGCGGAACCAGGCAAAGCGAACATGTCGTGTGACAGTGCGCCATCGGGCTACGCGCGCATGCGACAAATCTCCTCTCGGGTGTCGCAAAAGTGTCGACGGTGCGAGCAAATAGCCAATCCTACCTCGCCAGGGGGAGGTGGCGTCCCGGACTTGTTCCGGGACGACGGAGGGGGAGGTCGGCGATGCCCTCTCGACCGTCCTGCTTCCTCCCCCTCCGTCACGCTGCGCGTGCCACCTCCCCCTGGCGGGGGGGGGATTAAGGGGCCTCACACACGCGCCGATTGTAATTGCGAATCACTCTCGCTAAAGCTGCGAACGAATCGCAATTAGGTCCTTCTCACCCCGATGCACGGAACCACCACGACCGCGCGTGCCAAGCGCAGCCGCAAGGCTTTCTGGCTGAAGCAGCTGCATACCTGGCACTGGATCAGCTCGGCGATCAGCCTGGTCGGGCTGCTGCTGTTCGCGGTCACCGGGTTCACGCTCAATCACGCCGCCGAGATCGAAGGATCGCCGCAGACGGTGGAGCGTGCCGCACAATTGCCCGCGCCGCTGCTGCCCGCCGTAAAGCCCGACGACGCCGCCGATAGCAAGAAGCCGCTGCCCGCCCCGGTCGCCGAGTGGGTCGAGGGCAATCTGGACATCAAGCATGCGCGCGGCGATGCCGAATGGTCTGCGGACGAGATCTATCTCGCCCTCCCCCGCCCCGGCGGCGATGGCTGGGTCGCGATCGACCGCGCGAGCGGCGCGGTGACGACCGAGCAGACCAATCGCGGCTGGATCGCGTGGCTCAACGACCTGCACAAGGGTCGCAATTCCGGGACTATCTGGAAGTGGTTCATCGACATCTTCGTGCTCGCCTGCATCGTGTTTTCGCTGACCGGTCTCGTGCTGCTGCAGATGCATTCCAAGAATCGCCCGAGCACCTGGCCGCTGGTCGGTGCGGGCCTCGTCATTCCCGCGGTCCTCGCGATCTTCTTCATCCATATCTAAAGGGAGCCGCCCGACATGCAGTTTCGCGTAACCGGATTGACCGCCACCGCATTGGGCGCAGGCCTGTTCGCGCCGGGGATGGCGGCCGCGCAGACGCTAGACGTCTCGGTCACGATCCCGCGCCTGACGGTCGCCGAATATCACCGGCCCTATGTCGCGATCTGGATCGAGAAGGAGGGCGGCCCGGCCCAGACCCTCTCTTTCTGGTATGATGTCGACCTCAAGAACAATGAGGGCACCAAGTGGCTGCGCGACGTGCGCCAATGGTGGCGCGCATCGGGCCGCACGATGCGCTTTCCCGCCGCCGGCGTGACCGGCGCCACCAAGGCGCCCGGCACGCACAAGGTGAGCTTCAAGCCCAAGCTGACACCGGGCAACTACACGCTGGTGGTCGAGGCCGCGCGCGAAGTGGGCGGGCGCGAGCTGGTCCGCATCCCCTTCTCGCTGCCCAAGGGCGGCACCGCCCGTGCCAGCGGCTCTAGCGAGCTGGGCGCAGTTACTTTGACCGTGAAGCGTTGAACCAAGGGGCCAGATTATGAAGTTCCGCAATCTCCTCATCGCCACCGCCGTCGCCGCGGTTGCCCTTCCCGCCAGCGTTCAGGCGCACCGCCAGTGGATGCTGCCGTCGATGACCGTCGTGTCGGGCGAAGGCGCCGATGTCTGGGTCACGGTCGATGCCGCCGTGTCCAACGACCTGTTCTATTTCGAGCATCAGCCGCTGCGCGCCGACATCGCGGTGATGCTGCCCGACGGCACGCCGGGTGAGGTCAAGAACAAGGCGACCGGCCGCTATCGCACCACACTCGACGTGCAGATCCAACAGCGCGGCACCTACAAGATCTACTACGCCAGCGAGGGCGTGATGGGATCGTACAAGCTGAACGGCGAAGAGGTTCGCATCCCGCGCGGCACCACTGCCGACAAGCTCGCCAGCGTAATCCCGGCGGGCGCGACCGATGTGCGCACGTCGATCAACAGCAACCGCAACGAGATTTTCGTGACCGCGGGTGAGCCGACCTCCACCGTGTTCAAGCCGGTCGGCAAGGGCATCGAACTGGTGCCGGTGACCCATCCCAATGATCTGGTGATGGGCGAGGATGCGACCTTCCAGTTCCTGCTCGACGGCAAGCCCGCAGCTGGCCTCGCGGTCACGGTGATCCCCGGCGGCATCCGCTATCGCGACCAACTGCATCAGCAGGATCTGAAGACCGGCGCCGATGGCAAGGTGACGATCAAGTGGAGCGATCCGGGCATGACCTGGATCAACGTCACCACCCCGCGCGCCGAGCGTGAGGAAGGCACCCCGCCCGCACCGGGCGGTCGCCGGGCGAGCTATGTCACGACGGTCGAGGTGATGGCGCCCTGACGCCCGAACCCCGCATCGCCATTCCCGCGACACTGTCGCCCGCTGCCTTTCACCGGCGGCGGGCGCATGCGCGGGTCGAGGGGTTTGGCGGGGAGACGATGGGGACGCGCTGGTCGGCCGCGATCGTTGCGCCGCCGCCCGGGGTGGAGGCCGCGATTCAGGGCGTGCTGGCGCAGATCATCGCGCAGATGAGCCATTGGGAGCCGGCATCGCAGCTGAGCCGGATCAACGCCGCCGCGCCGGGAGGCTGGCACGGCATCGCGCCAGAGTTCGTGCAGGTGATGACCGTCGCGCTGGATATCGCGACGCGTTCGGACGGGGCGTTCGATCCGGCGATGGGGGCACTGGTCGACCTGTGGGGCTTCGGCCCGCCGGGACCGCGCGACGATGTTCCTGATGACGGTGCGATCGACGCTGCCCGCGCCGCAATCGGACCGGGGGCGATGGAGCTGGACGCGCCGCTGCTGCGCTTGCGCCGCACGCGCCCGGCGCGGCTCGACCTGTCGGGGATCGCCAAGGGCTATACGGTCGATGCGGTGGCGGCGCGGCTGCGCGGGATAGGCTGCACCGATTTTCTGGTCGAGATTGGCGGCGAACTGGTCGGCGCCGGGATTCAGCCCGATGGCCAGCCCTGGTGGGTCGATGTCGAGCCGCCGCCGGGCGTGGCGCTCGCCCCGCTGCGGATCGCGCTGCACGGCATCGCGGTCGCCACATCGGGCGATTATCGTCGCGTTGGCGCGCACGGGAGCCATAGTATCAATCCGCGGACCGGCCGCCCGATCGCGCATGGCACCGCAAGCGTTACCGTCGTCCACGCCGATTGCTGCCACGCCGACGCCTGGGCGAGCGCGCTGACCGTGCTGGAACCGGGCGCGGCGATGGCGCTGGCCGAGCGCGAAGGGCTAGCGGTGCAGCTGGTGGTGCGGGGAAGCGGCGGGTGGCTGTCGAGCGGGCTTAAGGCGATGTTGGAATAATCCTCCCCCGCCAGGGGGAGGTGGCGCCGAAGGCGACGGAGGGGGAGGACGGCTGCGCCCTCTCGACCGTCGTGCTTCCTCCCCCTCCGTCACGCTGCGCGTGCCACCTCCCCCTGGCGGGGGAGGATTGAATAGCCCCGGCCCGGGTCAAGCCCGGGCCGACGAGGAACTCTAAGCGTCCGCCCAGCGGCGCAGCAAATTGTGATACACTCCGGTCAACTCGATCACGCTGCGATCCGTGCCGCCAAGCTGCCCGGTCAGCCGCTGGACGCTCTGGTCGAGGTCGAACAATATGCGCCGCGCGCCATCGTCGCGGATCATCGACTGGATCCAGAAGAAGGAGGCGACGCGGGCGCCGCGCGTCACCGGCTCGACCTTGTGCAGGCTGGAGGAGGGATAGAGGATCGCATGGCCGGCGGGGAGCTTGACCCGCTGGACGCCGAACTGATCCTCGATCACCAGCTCGCCGCCGTCAAAGGCGGCGGGGTCTTCGAGGAAGACGGTCATCGACAGGTCGCTGCGGATGCGGAAATCGGTGCCGCGCTGGATGCGGATCGCGCTATCGACATGCACACCAAAGGTCTGGCCGACGCCGTAGCGGTTGAACAAGGGCGGGAAGACCTTGAGCGGCAATGCGGCCGCAAAAAACAAGGGCGAGCGACCCAGCGCGTCAAGGATCACCTTCCCCGCCGCCTTCGCCGCCGCGCTGTCCTCGGGCAGTTGCTCGTTATTCTTGGCGAGTGCCGATTGGTGGCCGGAGGTCGCATTGCCGTCGATCCACTCGGCCACGTCGATCGTCGTGCGCAGATCGGCGAGCGTGGCGGCGTCGAGCAGGTCGGGAATCGCGATCAGCATAGGAGCGCCTTCTAAAGGGGGGTCGGAGCGGATGGAAGCCGGGGGACAGGGATGGCTCCACCCGCTCCTCCCCCTTTAGCCTTAGAAGCGGTAGCCCACAGTCAGCACCGCCGAGCGCGCGTCACCCGGCGTCGCCCAGCCATTGTTGCGGATGCGGGTATAGTAGAGCTCGTTGGTGATGTTCTTGACGTTCACCAGCACGCTGAGGTCGCGGGTGATGTCGTAGGAAACCGACGCATTGTGGACGAGGTAATCGTCCGAGCGATAGATCACCGCCGACGCCGCAGTCGGCAGGTTCAGCGCGAAGCTGCCTTGATAGGTGACGCCGTAGCCCAGCTTCAACCCGAACGGCAGCGTGTAGGTGGTATAGAGGCTGCCCGAATGGTTCGGCACATTCTGGAGCTCCGCGCCAGCCGCCGGGTCGGGGCTGCCGACCGCGACCGAGCGGATCAGCTTGGGCTCGAGATAAGTGTAGTTGGCGGTGATCGACCAGGCCGGGGTGATGTTGCCGGTCGCGCTGACCGCAATGCCATCGACGCGCGAATGGCCGTCGAGCACCTGATCGGGGAGCGTCGGGTCGTTCGACGGCACCTTGTACTGGTCACGCTCGTTGCGGAACGCGGCGATGCTGAACAGCGCGCGACCGATCTCTGCCTTGGCGCCGATCTCGTAATTCTTCGCGGTTTCCGGATCGACATTGCAGGTCAGCGCGGTGCAGCCGCCGTTGACCGCGCTCTGCGACGGGGTCTGAGCGTTGCCATAGGCGGCGTAAAGCGTCACTGCCTCGACCGGCTTGTAAACCAGGCCGATGCGATAGCTGAACAGGTCGGCGGTGTTGCTGAAGCGCGGGCCGGTCACGATCGCGCCCTGCGGCGTGGTCGTGGTCGCGGCGGTGCTGGTGTCGGTCTGGTAGCTGCCCTCATTGTGCTCATAGCGAACGCCGCCATTCAGCTCGAACTTGCCGAGCTTCATCGTGTCGAAGAGGTAGACGGCGTAGTTGGTCACCTCACCCCGCTGGCGACCGCTCTCGAAGAAATTGACCGGGCCGGTGTAGACGTTGCTGCCGTAATTGAAGCCCGCCGGGCCGGCGACAACCTCATTGGGGTTGGCCCAGTTGATCAGCGGATAGCTTGCGTTCGCGACGGTGCCGTTGGCGTTGCGATAGACGTTGCCGGTGGACAGGAAGAACTTCTCCCACCCCGCCGATGCGCCTACGACCAGGCTGTGTTCGACCGCACCGGTGGCGAACTGCGCCGACAGATCGACCTGATTGTACATCAGCTCGCTGGTCGTATCGCGCACATTTCCGCGCGGACCGCCGATCAGATAATAGCCGGTGGGAACGGTCGCGGGGCACGCGACGCCCGCCGGGGTGACGCCGCCAGTCAGGCAGAACGTCCCCTGCGGCGGGCCGACGATCGTCAGCTGCTGCACCTGTTGCCAGCGGGTCAGGTTGCGGATCGACAGCTTGTCGCTGAATTCATGCGCGAAGGTCGCCGTCGCCTGATCGACGGTGATCTCCTGCGTATCGACGTTGCGGTACCCGAAATAGTCGCTGCGATCGATGCCCGGCAGCGCGCCGTTGGACACGCCGTTCTTGTAATAGGGCACGCCGTACTGCGGGATATTGGTCTCTTCCTGATGCAGGTACTGCAGCGTCAGGCTGGTGGGTCCTTCGATCCCGATCGCCACTGACGGCGCGACGCCCCAACGCTCGTAAGTTTCGACATCGCGGCCCGGCACGTCGTTCTGGTGAACCATCGCGTTGAGGCGCACTGCGATCATATCATTGGCGCGGACATTGGCGTCGATCGTGCCGCGAACATAATCATCGGTGCCGATTCCGCCCTGCACCGCGATCGACGTTTCCGCCTGGGGACGCTTGGTCACGATGTTGATCGACCCGCCGACCGATCCCGAGCCGTTATAGACCGAGTTGGCGCCGTTGGTGACCTCGACCTGCTCCAGGTTGAACGGGTCGCTGCGCGAATAGGGCGCGCTGTCGCGCACGCCGTCGGTGGTGATGTCGGACGAGGCGGAGTAGCCGCGCAGGGTGATCTGGTCGCTCGGCGCAATGCCGCCCTCGGCCGCGCCGAAGGTGATGCCGGGCACGGTCGACAGGACATCGCGCAGCGTGAGCAGGTTCTGCTCCTCGATCACCTTGTTGGTCAGGATGGTGACGGTCTGCGGCGTGTCACGCACCGGGCGGGTGACCTTGGGGCTGGCCTGCTCGGACCGCACCTTTTCGCCGGTCACGGTCACATCGGCGCGATCCTGCTCCTCGACGGGGTCGGCAGGGTCCGCGGCATAGGCTGGAGCCGATGCGACAAAACCGACTGCGGCGAGCGCGAGGAATGCGGGCACGGCGCGTTGGCCGTCCGAGGTGCGTGACATGGAAACCCCTTTACAGTGTCGTTGGGGCGTCCGCTATTGAGAGTCGTTCGCACTGTCAACACTAATGCGAATCGTTTTCAATATTGTCGCAACTTTGTCGCATCGTGCAGCAGCCAGGCGCGCAGGGCGCTGGCGAGATTGGGGGGATCGTCGGCCTGAATCCGCAGGTAATCGACCTGCGCAACCAGCGCGCTGAGTGGCAGGCCACGTGCTTCCGCCGCCGCCTCCAGCGCCTCCCAGAACACAGGTTCAAGGCTGATCGAGGTCGGATGCGCGGCGATCGTCATCGATCGCTTGACCGGAGGGTGAAAGCCGCCCGGCGGCGGCGCGATGCCGCCGGGTGCGTCAGGCATCGAGGTCGAACAGCGACGCCAGCTGTTCGATCATCGTGCCGGCGAGCTGATCGACATCCATGATCGTCACCGCGCGGCTGTAATAGCGGGTCACGTCATGGCCGATGCCGATCGCGACAAGGCCGACCGGCGAGCGGCTTTCGATCCACCCGATCACCTGGCGCAGATGCCGCTCAAGATAGGAGCCGCTGTTCACGCTGAGCGTCGAATCGTCGACCGGCGCGCCGTCGCTGATCACCATCAGGATCTTGCGATCCTCCGGCCGCGCGATCAGCCGCTGGTGTGCCCACAGCAGCGCCTCACCGTCGATATTCTCCTTGAGCAGCCCTTCGCGCATCATCAGGCCCAGCGACTTCTTGGCGCGGCGCCACGGTTCGTCAGCCTGTTTGTAGACGATGTGGCGGACATCGTTGAGGCGACCGGGCTGCGCCGGGCGACCTTCCGCAAGCCATTTCTCACGGCTCTGGCCGCCCTTCCATGCGCGGGTGGTGAAGCCGAGGATCTCGGTCTTCACCCCGACCCGCTCCAGCGTCCGCGCGAGGATGTCGGCGCTGATTGCCGCGATGCTGATCGGGCGACCGCGCATCGATCCGCTATTGTCGATCAGCAGCGTGACGACCGTGTCCTTGAACTCGGCCTCTTTCTCGACCTTGTAGGACAAGGACTGCATCGGGTTGACGATCACCCGCGCCAGCCGGGCGGCGTCGAGCAGCCCTTCGTCCTGATCGAAGTCCCAGCTGCGGTTCTGCTGCGCCATCAGACGGCGCTGGAGCCGGTTGGCGAGCTTCGTCACGACGCCCTGCAGGTTCGACAATTGCGTGTCGAGATAGGCGCGCAGCCGCGTCAGTTCCTCATCATCGCACAGGTCGGTGGCAGCGATCACCTCGTCATATTGCGTCGTGTAGGCGCCATATTCGAACTGCGGCGGCAGGTCGGACCAGGGGCGGTTGGGGCGGACGGGCATCATGCCTTCGTCGCCCGGATCGCCGGGCTCGCCATCGCCCTCTTCGAACTCGCCCTGTTCCTGCTCGGTCTCAGGGCCTTCCTCGCCCTCGCCCTCGCGCTGTTCGCCGCGCGCGTCGATCTCGCCTTCGCCGGTGTCCCCGGCCTCGTCGCCCGCGTCGGCCTCGCTCTCGTCGGCCTCGTCGGTGCCTTCGTCCTCGCCGCCGCCCTCTTCGGACTCTTCGGGGACCAGATCGCCTTCGGTGAGTTCGAGATCGGCGAGCAGATTGCCAACCAGCCGCGCGAACGCCGCCTGATCGTCGATCGCCAGCGCCAGCGCGTCGAGGTCCGGCCCGCCCTTGTCCTCGATCCAGTCGCGCACCAGCGCCAGGCCGAGCGCGGCAGCGGCGGGCGATTCGCGCCCGGTCAGCCGTTCGCGCACCAGCAGTTGCACGGCGGTCGACAGCGGCACCTCGTCGCGCGTCCGCGCCCGACTGATCGGGTCGGAGCGCATCTTCATCTCGAGCGCATGGTCGAGATTGTCGGCAATGCCAGCATAGCCGCGCGATCCCAGCGCTTCCACGCGGGCCGTCTCGACCGCGTCGAACACCGCGCGGGCAACCGGCTCCTTCGGCGCGGCCTTCAGATGCGTCGCGGCATCGTGCAGCCGCAGCCGCAGCGCAAAGGCATCGGCAAAGCCGCGCGCCTCCGCCACCTGCTCGGGCGGCAGGTTGCGGCCGGGCATCGGCACCTTGAGATGCCGCCCCGATTGCGCCGGCGCATCGGCGGTGAAGGCAAGCTCCAGCTCCGGCTCTTGGCTGAGCGCCCGCGCCGTCCCGGCAAGGACCGACTTGAACTGGTCGAGGGGGGAGTCGGTGGGCATAATACGCTCAATCCAGCGCAGGCGAACGATCAAAGGCAACGGCGTTCAAATCCGCCATTTGAACCCAAATCGCCTTATCCGTGGGACGGATCCGCACAGAAACGCGCCGTAGCTCGCCGTCTCGAGAGAGTTCGACCGTGGCAGTATCCCCCACGATCAGTTCGGGAGAATAGCCGCAATGCGCAATCGAGTCGTTGATCTCGGAAGCAGGCGTGATCGCGATTGCACGTCCATCGACCGCTACCCGAACATCCATCATCGAGGAATAGCAGTCGATCACGAATAGGCGCACGCTGTGCCGTTCAGTTCCCGCGCTCGACGGGCCGCACGCCATTGCGATGAAGCACAGAAAGGCGGCTACTGGCTTCAAGTCTTGCCCACCACGCTCTCGGGCAGGTCCTTGCCGAACACGCGCTGATAATATTCCGCGACCAGCGACCGCTCAGCCTCGTCGCACTTGTTGAGGAAGCTCAGGCGGAAGGCGAAGCCGACGTCCTTGAAGATCTCGGTATTCTGCGCCCAGGTGATGACGGTACGGGGACTCATCACGGTCGAGATATCGCCGTTGATGAAGCCGCGGCGGGTCAGTTCGGCGACGCGGACCATGTTCTCGACCATCTCCTTGCCGCCCGGCTTATCGTACTCGCCGCTCTTGGCGAGCACGATCTGTGCCTCGACCGCGGCGGGGAGATAGTTGAGCGTGACGACGATGTTCCAGCGGTCCATCTGGCCCTGGTTGATCTGCTGCGTGCCATGATACAGGCCGCTGGTGTCGCCGAGGCCGACGGTGTTGGCGGTGGCGAACAGGCGGAACCACGGGTTCGGGCGGATCACGCGATTCTGGTCGAGCAGGGTCAGCTTGCCCTCGGTCTCCAGCACGCGCTGGATCACGAACATCACGTCGGGGCGACCCGCGTCATATTCGTCGAAGACGAGCGCGGTCGGGGTCTGCAGCGCCCAGGGGAGCAGGCCTTCGCGGAATTCGGTGACCTGCACGCCATCCTTGAGCACGATCGCATCGCGCCCGATCAGGTCGATACGGCTGATATGCGCGTCGAGGTTGATGCGGATGCACGGCCAGTTGAGGCGCGCGGCGACCTGTTCGATGTGCGACGACTTGCCGGTGCCGTGATAGCCCTGGATCATCACGCGGCGGTTGTGGGCGAAGCCGGCGAGGATCGCGAGCGTCGTGTCCGCGTCGAAGACATAGGCCGGGTCGAGATCGGGAACGCGCTCATCCGCCTCGCTGAACGCCGGCACTTCCATATCGATGTCGATGCCGAACAGGTCGCGGACGCTGACCGTCTTGTCGGGCGCCTGCAGGATCGTCGTGTCGCGGCTGTCGGGCTGGGTGTTCGGGATGCTGGTCATGGGGGCTTTCGGACTCGGGACGGGTCTTTTGCGGTGCGGTATCGGCTCGCGTGCCGCTCCGCAAGCTGGGTTCAGTCCTCGGTCCATTTGGATGGGAGCGGGAAGCGGGTGACGAATGCCTCGGCCAGCGCGTGATCGCCCTCGATCCGCAGCACGCCCGCCGCCTCCAGCTCCGCCAGCGCGCCGCCATAGACCGCCCCGGCAATCGCGGTCGGCGGGCCGTTGAAGATGACGTCCGCGCCGCTTGGGTCGCCACGCTTCAGATCGATGCCATCACGATTATAGCGCCCGACAAATGCGTCATCGCTCATGCGAAACCCGACGATGATATCCAGGTCGCCGGTCAGCTCCGGATTGTGCATGGTCCGCAGCGACATCATCGCGGAGGCCGCCGACAGCGGCAGCGTCGGATCATGTTCGGGCGACCGCACCGCCCACGCGCCCAGCAGCTGGATCGGTTTCTCCGCCTCATAGCCCCAGGGAGTGAGGGCATAGACCTGCGCGTTCACCGGGGGAGGCAATTTCTCGCGCGTCAGGATGCCCGACTCCTCCAGCCCCTCCAGCCGCTGCGTCAGCACGTTCGCCGACAGGCCGGGCAGCGCCGCCTTGATCTCGCTGAACCGGCGCGGGCCGAACATCAGCTCGCGCACGATCATCAGCGACCAGCGCTCGCCCACCAGCTCCAGCGCCATCGCCGTACCGCATGCGTCATCATACCAGCGCCGCCGTTCGCGCTTCACTTCGCCTTCCCGGTAGAACGGTTAGTCATTTTTTGTAACTTCATAGTTGCTTTTGATAACTCAACGGCGCATCACGCTCAAGCAAGCGATTCGGAACCATAGAGTTTCCCGAACGCGTCCGAGGAGAAGCGCGATGCCCAAAATGATCTTCGTCAATCTCCCGGTGAAGGACGTGGCGGCATCGACCGCCTTTTACGAGGCGATCGGCTTCACCAAGGACGCGCGCTTCAGCAACGAGGTGGCGAGCGCGATGACGTGGTCGGACACGATCACGCTGATGATCCTCGGCCATGATTTCTACGCGACCTTCATCCCGCACAAGACGATCGCCGATTCCGCGAAGGTGAACGAGGTTCTGCTGTGCCTGTCGTTCGACAGCCGCGAAGCGGTCGACGCGATCACGCAACAGGCGGGCGCGGCGGGCGGCAAGGCCGATGTCCGTCCGCTTCAGGATATGGGCTTCATGTACGGCCGCAGCTTTGAAGATCCCGACGGCCATATCTTCGAGCCGATGTTCATGGACATGGAGGCCGCGATGGCCGCCTTCCCCGAAGGTCCGGCACACGAACCGGCCTGATCCGCGACCACAGGAGAGATGCCATGACCCGGATCAGCACCTGTATCTGGAGCAACTATACCGCCGAGGAACAGGCGGCGTTTTACACGTCGCTGATCCCGGACAGCCGCATCGTCCGAGTCGAGCGCACGCCGATCGACACGCCGAGCCAGAAGGCGGGCGAGGTGATCATTGCCGAGATCGAGCTGGCCGGGCACCGCTACCTGCTGCTCAATGGTGGGCCGATGTTCCAGCATAGCGAGGCGGTCAGCTTCATCATCCATACGCCCGATCAGGCCGAGACCGACCGGTTGTGGGCCGCGCTCACCGCCGATGGCGGGGCGGAGAGCCAGTGCGGCTGGTGCAAGGACAAATGGGGCGTCAGCTGGCAGGTCGCGCCCGACCGGCTGATGCAGCTGGTGTGGGACAACCCCGACAAGGCCGCGGCGCAGCGCGCGATGCAGGCGATGATGACGATGCGCAAGATCGACATCGCGACCATCGAAGCCGCCGCCGCCGCGGTTCCGGCCTGAAGGGGCCATCGCCATGCCGATCGATCCGTCCGCACCGATCACCATCACCGCCTTTGACTGGGTGCCGCCCTTCGCACAGGGGCAGGTCCGCGACCTGCGCGTCCGCTGGGCGCTCGAGGAGGTCGGGCAATCCTACGCCGTCCGCCTGCTGCCGCAGGGCGACCAGAAGCACGAACCGCACCGCGCGCTTCAGCCGTTCGGTCAGGTACCGACATTCGAACATGACGGGCTGACCCTGTTCGAATCCGGGGCGATCGTACAGCATATCGCCGAACGCTGGGACGGGCTGTTTCCGACCGATCCCGCCGCCCGCGCGCGTGCGATCGAATGGATGTTCGCCGCGCTCAACACGGTCGAACCGCCGCTGACCGACTATGCCATCGCGACGCTGTTCGAAGCCGACAAGCCGTGGTCCAAGCCGCGGCTGCCGGCGGTGAAGGCAAGGATCAACGAGCGGTTCGGCGAACTTGCGCTGCGCCTCGGCGACCGGGCGTGGCTGGACGGCGACGTCTTTACCGCCGGCGACCTGTTAATGGTCGCGGTGCTGCGAATGCATGAGGCCAGCGACCTGCTCGACCCCTATCCGACGCTCGCCGCCTATGTCGCTCGCGGCACCGCGCGTCCCGCTTTCCAGCGCGCGCTCGACGCGCAGATGGCTGGCTTCACCGGATCGCCGCCGCCGCACATCGCGGCGTGGCTCGAACAGCAAAAGCAACTCGAAGGAGCGGCCCAATGACCTATGTCGAAGGATTTCTGACCCCCGTCCCGACCGCGAACAAGGCGGAGTATATCAAGCACGCCCATAGCGCGATCGACCTGTTCAAGGGGCTGGGCGCGACGCGCTTCGTCGAGGCCTGGGGCGATGATGTGCCCGACGGCAAGGTCAACGACCTCAAACAGTCGGTCGGTCTGAAGGACGACGAGACGGTGTTGTTCAGCTGGCTCGAATATCCCGACAAGGCGACGCGCGATGCGGCGAACGAGAAGATGATGAGCGACCCGAACGCGCTGGAAGGCATGAAGGACATGCCGTTCGATGGCAGCCGCATGATCTTTGCCGGGTTCGAGGCGCTGGTCGATACCGGGCCGGCCACCACCGCGCCGGGCTATGTCGACGGCTATGTCCTCCCGGTGCCGACCGCCAAGCGGGACGCCTATCATGCGCTGGCGGCACGGATGGCGCCGGTCTTTCAGGCGCATGGCGCGCTGCGCGTGGTCGAGGCCTGGGCCGATGACACCCCCGATGGTTCCGTGACCGACTATAACCGCGCAACGCACAAGCGGGCCGATGAGAGCGTCGTCTATGCCTGGATCGAATGGCCAGACAAAGCGGCGCGCGACGCCGCCTGGGCCGCAATCATGGCCGACGACAGCAACCGCGAACCCGAACCGCCGTTCGATGGGCAGCGGATGATGTGGGGCGGCTTTGCCCCGATCCTGGATACGGTGCGGGGCTAATCTCCATCGTCACCCCGGCCCTGTGCCGGGGTCCACCGGGCGGCAAGCGCGAAGCTGGAGCTTCTACCGCAGGGCGTGAGGATGAGTGGACCCCGGCACAAGGCCGGGGTGACGGTTCTTTTTTCGGGCATGATCGAAGGAGCGCAGGACATGACCAACCCGCACGGCAGCTGGATCTGGTACGAACTGATGACCCCCGACGCGCAGGCGTCGCGCGCGTTCTACGAAGCCGTGGTCGGCTGGCGCATCGATGCGGAATCGATGGCGCCGGGGGGTGCGGAATACCGCATTCTCCACGCAGCGGACGGCGATATCGGCGGCATGCTGACGCTCGACGCGGCAATGCTGGCGGGCGGCGCGAAGGCCGGCTGGCTCGGCTATATCGGGGTCGATGACGTCGATGCCAGCGTAGACCAACTCAAGGCAGCGGGCGGATCGGTGCATGTGCCCCCGACCGACATTCCCGGCACCGGCCGCTTCGCGATGGTCGCCGATCCGCAGGGCGTCGTCTTCTACGTTATGCGCGGCTTCAGCCCCGAAAGCAGCACCGCCTATGCCCGATTTGGCGAGGGGCATGTCAGCTGGAACGAGTTGCAGACCAGCGACGCCGATGCCGGATTCGCCTTTTATTCGGGCCTGTTCGGCTGGGAAAAGGCGGGCGGCATGCCGATGCCGTGGGGCGAATATAGCTTCCTGCGCTGCAAGGATGCGGGCGAGGCGATGGACGTCGTGTGGGGCGCGATGATGCCGCGGGAAAAGGCGGAGCATCCGGTCGGCTGGACCTATTATTTCCGCGTCCCCGACATCGAAGCGGCGCACGCGAAGGTCAAGCAACTGGGCGGCACCCCGCACAGCGATCCGATGGAGGTGCCCGGCGGCGACCGCGTGTTCCACGCGACCGATCCGCAAGGCGCGGTGTTCGGACTGGTGGCGCCGAAATGAGCGCCCTCCCCGACCTCTACGCTCACCCCTTTTCCTCCTATTGCTGGAAGGCACTGATCGCGTTCTACGAACATGACCGGCCCTTCACGCTGCGCATGGTGTCACCCGACGAGCCGGAAAACAGCGCGCGCTGGGCGGAGCTGTGGCCGTTCAAGCGTTTCCCGCTGCTGGTAGACGGCGATCTGGTGCTGGGCGAATCGAGCGTCATCGCCGAGCATGTCGATCGCCGGTCGGGCACACCCCGTCTGATCCCCGCCGATCCCGATGCGGCGCTGCAGGTGCGGATGCTCGACCGATTGTTCGACCAGCAGGTGATGGACCCCGCCGCGCGGCTGGTGTTCAACGCGATCCGGCCCGCGGACAAGCGCGACCCGCTGGCGGACGAGCAGGTCGCGGCGCAACTCGCCACCAGCTATGCCTGGTTCGATGCGCATCTCGCCGGGCGGACCTGGGCAGCGACCGACGGCTTCACCCTCGCCGACCTGTCCGCCGCGCCTGCGCTCTTCTACGCCGACTGGATCATCCCGATCCCTGAGGCGCATGCGAACCTGCGCGCCTATCGCGCCCGGCTGCTTGCGCATCCCGCAGTCGCGCGCGCGGTCGATGGCGCGCGGCCGTATCGGCACTTCTTCCCGCTCGGCGCGCCCGACCGGGACTAGGTGACAAAGCGTCCGGGCTGATCACCGGTTGACAGATTCTCCTACCATGATAGTAGGAGAATAGATGCGTGCAGCGGACCCTGTCCCAGCCCACACCGCCGGCCACCCGGTCTGGCAACGCATCGCCAGTTACCAAATCGGTCCCCCCGAAGCGGCGCTCTCCTTTTCCGCACGCCTGGCGCGCGAAAATGGATGGAGCGCCGCGATGGCGGAGCGGGTGATCGCGGAATATCGCCGCTTCGTTTTCCTCGCCGTCACCGGCGACGCCCCCGCCACCCCGTCCGACGCGGTCGATCAGGCTTGGCACCTCCATTTGACCTATAGCCGCGACTATTGGGAGCATTTCTGCCCCGATGTGCTGGGCCGTCCACTCCATCACGGCCCGACCGCGGGTGGGGCGGACGAGCATCGCCGCTATTACCGCCAATATGCCGACACGCTGGCCCGCTACGAGGCCGCGTTTGGCGCTCCGCCCCCTTCCGACATCTGGCCTTCAGCCGCCCGGCGGCTGAACGACGATCCCCGCGCGCGGCGGGTGCATCCGCGCGAGGCGGTCATCGTGCCGCGCTGGCAGGCGGCGCTCTATGCGCTCGCCCTCCTCGCGATGACCGTGCTCGCGCTTTATCTAGGAGTGACGTGACATGCCGCTAGGTGTGTTCGACTGGACCGGAGGTCCCTTCCTGACGCTTTACATCGCCCTGCTGCTGATCGTGATCCTGCTGGGCATCGTCATTCCCGGACGGATGCGGCCCGAGGGGCGCAACCGGCCGGTGAGCGATCCCGAACAACTCGCCTATCTGTCGGGCGGCAGCGCACGGCTGGCCGAAACGGTCACCGCCCGGCTGCTTGCGGCGAAATCGCTGGCGCTGGGGGCGAAGGGGAAGCTCGACATCCTCTCGCACAGCGCCGCGACCCGTGCCGAAACCGGCGTCCTCGCGCTCACCGCCCCGCTCGACTGGAGCCGGATCGAACGCGCGGTGCGGCCCCAGGCGAGCCGTATCCAGAGCGATCTGGAGCGCGCCGGGCTGATGCTCGACCGCGACGAGCGCGCGAACCTGCGCTATTGGGCGCTGCTGCCCTATGCGATGCTGCTGATGTTCGGCGCGACCAAGCTGGCGATCGGCGAGGCGCGCGACCGCCCGGTCGGGTTTCTGATCGCGCTGCTGGTGGTCACCGCGATCCTCGCGCTGATCCGCGCGGGGACGATCGCCCGCCTGACGCGCGCCGGGACAGAGGCGCTGACCACGGCACGCAAGAATGCCGACCGCATCCGCCGCGCACCGCAGACGGGGGAGACGGCGATGGCGGTCGCCTTGTTCGGGACTGCGGTGCTGGCCGGATCGGAGTTCGACGCCTTCCACAAGCTGCGCGCGGCGAGCGGGGACGGCGGCGGCAGCGGCGGAGATTCCGGCAGCGATGGCGGCGGCAGCGGTTGTGGGGGCGGCGGCTGTGGCGGCTGCGGAAGCTAAGCCCTCACGCGAAGGCGGGCGAGCCTTTCAGCTGCTGATACGCCGCGATCACCTTTTGCAGTGCGCCCTCATGGCTGCGGTCGCCGCCATTGCGGTCAGGGTGGTAACGCCGGACCAGGTCCGAATAGCGGCGGCGCAGCGCGGTGCGATCGGCATCGAGGTCGAGGTCGAGCGCCTTCAATGCCTCCCGATCCTTACCCGATAGCGGCTTGCCGTCCTTGCGCTCTTGCGGGCGTGCGGCACGGAAACGCGCGCCGATCGCGTCGAGCGGATCGGCAAAGTCAGCCCAGCGCGGCGGGCGATCCGCGCCGCCGGTCGCGGTGAAGGCGCGCGTTTCGCTTTCCCATCCGGCGTAGGGGCGCTGCGCCGCGTGAATTTCCTCCGGGCTCATGCCCGCGAAGAAATTGTAGCGCGAGTTGAACGCGCGGACATGGTCGAGGCACAGCCAGCGATAGGCTCCTGGTCCGTCGCCGCTGCGCCCGCCCGGCCCGGCCGGGGCGCGAAACTCACCCGGTTCGGCGCAGCCCGGCTCCGCGCATAGCCGCCCCGGCGCCTCGACGCGGCCATGGAAACGGGCCTTGGGGCGATCTTTGGGGGCTTCGCGCGACACTCTGACTCCGGGGAAAAAACCGCCTATATAGGCGCGATGACCGACACCGCTACCGGCCCCGTTGCCGCCGAAATCACCGCCCGTCTCACCACCGCGCTCGCCCCGTCGCGGCTCGACGTGATCAACGACAGCGCCAAGCATCGCGGCCATATGGGCGACGATGGCAGTGGCGAATCGCACTTCACCGTAGTCATCGAAAGCGCGGTGTTCGCGGGCAAGTCGCGGCTCGACCGCCAGCGGCTGGTCAACCGCGCGGACGGGTCGGGGCGACCTGATGATCGAACGCGTCCATGCCATGGCGATCCGCGCGAGCGCACCGGGGGAGTAACCCGAACGGGTGGATGGCGGCGCGGCGCGCTCGCCCCTATCTGTCGCGTGACACCCTATTGCGGAGACGCGGCGTGACCGACGACCTGTTCATCCACACGATTCACCCGACCAGCCATGATCTGGACGGGTTCAAGGTGCATCGCACCTTGCCCTCGCGTCCGCGCACCATGGTCGGGCCGTTCATCTTCTTCGACCAGATGGGGCCGGCGCATCTGGAGGTCGGAACCGGCATCGACGTGCGCCCGCACCCGCACATCAACCTGGCCACCGTCACCTATCTGTTCGCGGGAGCGATCGATCATCGCGACAGCCTGGGTACCTTCGCGACGATCGAACCGGGGGCGGTCAACCTCATGACGGCTGGCAATGGCATCGTCCATTCGGAGCGCTCCCCCGCCACTGAACGCGCCGCCGGGCCGGAGCTATCGGGCATCCAGACCTGGCTCGCGCTGCCCGAGCGGTTCGAGGAGATGGACCCGGCGTTCGAGCATGTCGCCAAGGCTGACCTGCCGGTCATCGAGGACGGCGGAGCGAAGGCGCGGATCATCATGGGGTCGCTGTGGGGGCAAAGCGCGCCGACCACGACCTATGCCGGGACGATCTATGCCGACATCCTGCTCGATCCCGGCGCGAGCGTGCCGGTCGATGCCGAGGCGGACGAGCGCGCGGTCTATCTTGCGATGGGGCAGGCCAACCTCGACGGCGTCGAGCTGGAGCCGCAGACGCTCTATGTCTTGCGCCCCGGCGTCGCCGCCCGCCTGACCTCGCGCGACGGTGGACGGGTGATGCTGTGCGGGGGCGACGCCTTCGCCACCCCGCGCCATGTGTGGTGGAACTTCGTCTCGTCGGACCGCGACCGAATCAATCAGGCGAAGGAAGACTGGAAAGCCGGGCTGTTCCCGAAGGTCCCGGGCGACGACAAGGAGTTCATCCCGATCCCCGAAGTGCCGAAGACGGTCAGCTACCCCTGAGGCCTTGCCAGCCCGGCCATGCGCCCATACCCTAGGTTCGAAAAATCGATGGAGAGGGCAATGGCCGGGTTTGAACTGCAGCGAATAGCGCTACCGACCGGGGTGGAGCTCGACGTCGCCACCGCCGGCGACCCGACCGCGCCTGCGATCATCCTGCTCCACGGCTTCCCGGAATCGCACCGCACCTGGCGGCACCAGATCCCGGAGCTGGCGAAGTCACACTTCGTCATCGCCCCGGATCAGCGCGGCTTTGCCCGCTCATCCAAACCGGAAGGGGTCGAAAACTATACCCCCGACAAGCCGGTCGGCGACCTGCTCGCGCTCGCCACGCATTTCGGCAAGGACCGCTTCGTGCTGGTCGGCCATGACTGGGGCGGCGCGATTGCGTGGATGGCGGCACTGCAGCATCCCGACCGGGTCGAGAAGCTGATCATCGTTAACGCCCCCCACCCGTTCGTCTTCCAGAAGTCGCTGTTCGACGACATGGAGCAGCGCGCGGCGAGCCAATATATCCGCGCGTTCCGCAACCCCGCGCTCGACGCGCAAATCGCGGCGATGGGAGCCGAGCGGTTTTTCGACACGACCTTTGCCAAGCATACCGACCCCGCATTGGTCGCGCCCGAACGCGCCGCGTATATCGACGAATGGAGCCAGCCCGGCGCGATGACCGCAATGCTCAACTGGTATCGCGCGAGTGCAATCGTCGTCCCCGCGATGGACGAGACGCCCGAGCGGCCCGCGTTCCTCGACGGCCCCTTCCCGCCGCTGGCCATGCCGGTGCTGGTGATCTGGGGGATGCGCGATACCGCATTGCTGCCGGTCCAGTTGGAGGGGCTGGATGCGCTGATCCCCGATTTGTCGATCGTGCAGATCGATGCCGGACATTTCGTGCCGTGGGAGAAGCCACAGCCGGTGACAGATGCGATTCGCGATTGGCTCAGGGTTTAGGCACCAGCGGTCGCCAGTCGCCCGTCAGCGGCAAGTCCCGCTCAGCCACGAACGGCGCGCCCGGCCCGCTCGCAGCGATTCGCGCTTCTTCGGCCAGCGCCACGCGGAGCCGGTCCCGCCAATGCGGGTGTGACGGCGACTGGAACATGCCCGAGCGCGCCTTGGCCACCGGATGCTGGCGGAAGCGGCTGGCGAGATCGGCGGGATAGCCCGCGCGCGCGAGCAGATGGACGGCGAGCGTATCGGCCTGCAGCTCCACCTGACGGAAGAAGCCCATGTTGCGGCCAAAGCCGGACAGCAGACCAAATTCTGCGCCCACCGCCTTCAGCCGCTCGCGGTGCCGCAGGATATTGTGCGCCAGCTCATGCGCGATCGCCGCCACCGGCAGGTCGCCGTGGAAGCTGTCATAATAGCCCGAGCTGATCCGCACCATGTCGCCATTGGCGCTGGCTTCGAGCGCGGCGGTGATCGCCAGTTCATAGCGCGTGCGGCATGCGGGGATCGGCTGGATCGTGACCGTCAGCGGCACGCCGGCGCGCAGCAGATCGACGCGAATCGGCGCGGTCGGGGTCAACGCGGCTACCGCACTCCAAAAGGCGACCAGCCGGTCCGTAGAGGCCGGCCCATCCGCTTGGGGGGCGACCCCAATGTCGCCAAAGCGCACGATCGTATCGTCGGGCCGCACGCCGGCGCGCTCCGCCGGGCTTCCGGACACCACGCCCTCGACCGCGAGTGCCCCGGCAAAGCGGAAATGCGCCGCCACTGCCGGACGCAGCGCTGGCGCATATTGGTCGAGGGTATGCACCTGGATACCGTGCCCGGGCTCCAGTCGATCGCATAACGCGGCATTGGCGGTGCTCAGCCGATATCCGGCCTCGGCAAGCCGCATATCGGCGGCGCGGAACCCCTCGAACAACGCCGGATCGGCGGCAATCTGTGCCCGAGTCGGCGCGCTCCATGCCGCGAACACCATGATCAGCAGGAGGTGGAACAGGCGGACACCGCAACGCATGCGGCGCCTTATGCCCCATCGCGGATCGCGTCGAAAGCCGAAGCGCGTGATTCGGTCGGCAGCGGTAGCGACGGTACGATTCGCAGTGCCAGCGGCGCATAATGCGGCGCTGCGGCAAAAACCGTTGCTTCATCGCCACAATTTCAGACGAATAATGGCATCCGTCGCCTAGCGAGTTGACGTCGGTGCCACAAAAACTTAACCCTTCCCATGCAAAGGCCGTCTTGGCTGTTGCTCGGTGAGCATATGGCGGGTGCGAAATCACCCGGCGGGATGGGAACCGGTCAATGACTATGGCGTTCTAGCCGTAACCGGGGGTGCTCGATTTGGGTGTTTTACCCTGTTGAGCTAAACCTTTGGCTGTGGCATAGGGCACGCGCTACAACACTGCGTGAGAATTAAGAAGAGGGAGCAATTTATGCGGTTGGCAAAGTTGATGATGGCCGTTGCGGCCTGCTCGCTTGCAACGACCCCGGCGCTGGCCGCGCCCCAGGCGTCGGTTTCGAAGGCTGAGGCAGCACGCGTTGCGACCCCGGCGGGTGAGTCGAACCTGCAGGATGGTGGTTTCCCCTTCCTGATCGTGTTCGTGGTCGTTGCAGTTGGCCTCGGCATCTATGCCGCGACCAGCGCTGACGATGAGCCGACCAGCCCGTAAGCTGGTCTGCATGACGAGATTTTAAAATGGCGGCCTTCGGGTCGCCATTTTTTTGGTCTGCGGTGTGTGATTGCTGAGGTTCGATCGTTGTTGCGATCGGTCCCGGCGATATTCCCGGGAGCCGCTGTTACAATTTGCGACATCCCGAATCGTCTGCGCACAGGGCGGTCCGTTCGGCACGAAGTGTCGTCCGTTGCCCGTTCGGCGCATCCTGACAGTCGCGCCAACAGCGCGAAGCAGCCCAAGGCATTGGCGATGCCAAGCATCGACCGATAGTCGGCTTAGGACGGTGCCGCCCGACAAAAAACGTGCTTACCGAATCAGCCCGCGCGCAAATTCCAGCACCGCCGGGCCGATATCCTCACGCTCCAGCGCCAGCGCGAGATTGGCCTGGGCATAGCCGGCCTTGTCGCCGCAATCGTAGCGCGTCCCCTGGAACGTCACGCCGTGGAAGGGCTGGTCGCCGATCATCCGCGCCATCGCGTCGGTCAGCTGGATCTCGCCACCCGCACCCGCTTCCTGCGTCTCCAGCACGCGCATCACCTCGGGTTGAAGGATGTAGCGACCGATCACCGCCAGGTTCGAGGGCGCGGTGCCGGGCTTGGGCTTTTCGACCAGCCCGTGCACCTGCGTCAGCGTGCCGTCGCGCGTGCCCGGCGTGATCACGCCATATTTGTCGGTCTGCGATTCGGGCACTTCCTGTGCGCAGATCAGGTTGCCGCCGACCTTGTTATACGCGTCGACCATCTGCTTGAGGCAGCCCGGCTGCCCGACCATGAAATCGTCGGCGAGCAGCACCGCAAACGGTTCGTCCCCGACGATGTCGCGCGCGCACCACACGGCGTGGCCCAGGCCCATCGGTTCCTGCTGGCGCACATAGGCAATCGAACCGGGCTTCAGCCGCGTCGCGTCGAGAATCTCCAGCGACTTGCCGCGCGAGGCCATCGTCGACTCAAGCTCATAGGCGATGTCGAAATGGTCCTCGATCGCGGTCTTGCCGCGGCCGGTGACGAAGATCATCTGCTCGATCCCCGCCTCGATCGCCTCATCCACCGCATATTGGATCAGCGGGCGGTCGACGACCGGCAGCATCTCCTTGGGCATCGCCTTGGTCGCGGGGAGGAAGCGGGTGCCGAGGCCCCCGACCGGGAACACGGCCTTGCGCAGCTTCTTGATCGTCATGGTCAAATCTCCTGACCGAGCGAATAGCCGATCAGGGGCATAGAACAAGGCCGGGCTTTGGGTTAGGCGCGCCGCAAACCAATGGGGAATGAACCACGATGACCGACCTGACCAATCGCCGCGTCCTCGTCACCGGGTCTGCGGGCTTCATCGGCTTCCATACCTCCAGCCTGCTGCTCCAGTCCGGCGCGAAGGTGCTGGGGGTCGACAATTTCACCCCCTATTACGACCCGTCGCTCAAGGAACGCCGCAACGCGATCCTGTCGAATCACCAGAATTTCGAGCTGGCGCGCATCTCGATCGAGGATGGGGCCGCGCTGACAAAGGCGTGGAAAGACTTCGCCCCCGACGCGGTCATCCACCTCGCCGCGCAGGCCGGGGTGCGCTACAGCATCGACCATCCTGCCGATTATGTCGGCACCAACATCGTCGGCACCTTCAACCTGATGGAACTGGCGCGGCATAACCCCGTCCGCCACTTCCTCGCTGCCTCGACCAGCTCGGTCTATGGCGCGAACACGGCGATGCCGTTCGACGAGCTGCAGCGCACCCAGACGCCGATGAGCCTCTATGCCGCGACCAAGGGTGCGACCGAACTGATGGGGCACAGCTATGCCCATCTGTTCGGCATCCCGATGACCTTTTTCCGCTTCTTCACCGTCTATGGGCCGTGGGGCCGGCCCGACATGGCGCTGTTCAAATTCGCCGATGCGATGCTGCGCGGCCAGCCGATCGACGTGTACAACAACGGCCAGATGGCGCGCGACTTCACCTATGTCGAAGACCTGGTCCGCTCGATCGTCGATCTCGTTTCGGCAGTGCCGGGCAGCGAGCCGGTCGGCCCGCATGACAGCCTGTCGTCCGCCGCGCCGTTCCGCGTGGTCAATATCGGCGGTGGCACGCCGACCCCGCTGATGGATTACATTGCCGCGCTGGAGAAAGCGCTGGGCATGACCGCGAAGAAGAACTTCCTGCCGATGCAGGCCGGCGACGTCCCCGCGACCGAAGCCTCGCCCGCCCTGCTCCGCGCGCTCACCGGCCGGGTGCCGACCACTTCCGTTGAGCAGGGCGTGGCGGAATTCGTCCGCTGGTACCGCGAGCATGTCGCGGCGGCGAAGGGCTGACCGAAAATCTATCCTCC
>FWWL01000434.1_pt1 | contig 116260 bp, 91 predicted proteins | sample 2228331 | NCBI WGS metagenome assembly FWWL01 (sample SAMEA103939775, study PRJEB20133) | metagenome | reverse complement strand
CTTCTCGCTCATACCTCCAGTCTACACAGCCGAGCGAGAAGTGCAAATGCCGACTTGACAAATCGACCAAAACCTTAACTTGTAACCAATGGGCTTACCGCGCGATCAGCGGCAGGTACAGCTGACTGCGGAACCTGAACGTTACCACGAATGCATCATCACCGCCGTTATGAGTCGTATCATAGGCGCTGCTGGTTGTTGGGAAATTGGTGCTGGAAGTGTACCCGGCAACGTACACCCGGTTGCCGTCCAGCGCGATGCCCCTGCCCTGATCACTACCGTTCCCTCCCAGGAACGTGCCGTAGGCCAGCCCCGCCGTCCCGCTCACCGTCGTGTCCAGTTTCACCACGAAGGCATCGAAGGTGAACGTGCCCTTCTTGATCAGACTGTAGGCATCACTGGTCGTCGGGAAGTCGTTGCTCTGGGTCTCCCCCGTCAGATAGACCACCCCGCCGCCGCCGTAGGCGATGGCGTGGCCAGAGTCAAAAGAGTCACCTCCCAGGTAGGTGCTGTAGGCAAGCCCGTTCGTCCCGCTCACATTCGTGTCCAGTTTCACCACGAAGGCGTCGCCGCCGCCGCCATACGTCGTATCAAGAGCGTTGGTCGTCGTCGGGAAGTCGGTGCTGCCGGTCTGCCCCGTCAGATAGACCACCCCGCCGCCGCCGTGCGCGATGGCGTAGCCACGGTCAAAGTTGCTCCCCCCCAGGTAGGTGCTGTAGGCAAGCGCGTTCGTCCCGCTCACCGTCGTGTCCAGTTTCACCACGAAGGCGTCAACACCGGTGCCACCTGTCGCGCTCAGGGCGGTGGTCGTCGTCGGGAAGTCGCTGCTGCTGGTCTCCCCCGTCAGATAGACCACCCCGCCGCCGCCGTGCGCGATGGCGTAGCCACTGTCAAACAAGATCCCCCCCAGGTAGGTGCTGTAGGAGAGCCCCGCCGTCCCGGTCACCGTCGTGTCCAGTTTCACCACGAAGGCGTCACCGCCGCCCAGCGCCGTCGGGCTCAGCGCGTTGGTCGTCGTCGGGAAGTTGATGCTGTTGGTCTGCCCCGTCAGATAGACCACCCCGCCGCCGCCGTGCGCGATGGCGTTGCCACGGTCATCACCGCTCCCCCCCAGGTAGGTGGCGTACAGCAACCCCGCCGTCCCGCTCACATTCGTGTCCAGTTTCACCACAAAGGCGTCAGATAAGCCGGGGCTGCTGAGTGACGTGCTCAGGGCGGTCGTCGTCGTCGGGAAGTTGGCGCTGTCGGTATACCCCGTCAGATAGACCACCCCGCTGCCGCCGTGCGCGATGGCGTTGCCACGGTCATCACCGCTCCCCCCCAGGTAGGTGGCGTACTCCAGCAAAAGCGTCGGCGGCGGCGTCTGCAGCAGCGGGCGCGCCAGCGCCTTCGTCCCTCCGTCGGTCGGCGCCCCCTCCGCCGCCAGCGGCAGCGGCAGTTCCCGCCCCGCCAGCGCCAGCGCCAGCGTTCCGTCGGCGCGCGTCACCAGCGTCGCGCCCTCCGCCGCCAGCGCCGCCGCCGCCGCAGACGCGCCCGCGCGTCCTTCCCAGCGCAGCCCGCGCCCGTCGACTACCAGGTCGGCGCCCGCCGTCAGCCCGCGCAATCGCACCTGCGCGTACACCGGCACCTCGGTGCGCCACTGCGTCGGGTCGTTGCCGATGAAATAGTTCACCCGCGTCGGCAGGCGCCCCTCGCCGATGATGTCAACGCCGCCGGCCGGGTCGCCGATGCGCAGCCGCGCCGCCTGCCGCTCCCATGCGCCGCTGTCGGTCGCGCGCGCGGCGTCGAACCACAGGCTGCCGTCGTGGGCGATCCAGATCTGCCCGCCGTGCACCCCGCGCAGCACGAAGCGCGCCTGGGGGTCGAACTGTCCCACATTCTCGATGGCGATGACGGTCGGATTCTGCGCCAGCCAGCGGTCGAGCGCGGCGGCGTCCGCCTCCGGCGCTGCGGCGCTGAGCGCGTGTTCCTGCGCGCGCCAGTGGTCGAGCGCCGCGTGGGGGACGACGGCGACCGGCGCCGGGGGCGACTCGGTGGTCGCGCGCCCGCCCCAGAGGATGATCACGCCGACCAGCAGCAGCGCGGAGGTTGCGAGGGCGAACCATCCAGCCCGTTGATAGGTGCGCTGCAGTGCAGCGAAAGATGATGTGGATGTCATCGGTGAAGCCTCCTGGAATGCATGCAGACGTGTCTTAGCATCAACATCAAGCCGGAACCGTAGAAGAGCCTCGTGTGTCCCTGCGCGATGCGCCAATCCGGTTCTGGCGATACGGGTCGCCAGGGCGCCGGAACACGGAATCGTCTCGCGTCCCTGAACGATGGGCTGATCGCGCGTCGAACTGCGCGCGCTGCGCGGTCATTCATGTGCAACCGGGCATGCCGGAGCCGTCAGGTCACCTCCTTTCGCCGCCGGACGGCAGGCGGAGTCCGAGTGCGTATATCACATGCCACTATATATCAGTGAAAAACTGGTTGTCAAGCGGGGGGTGATGCCCCTTTTTTCCCCCGCAAGAGAGTGGGGGGGCGACAGCGCATTCGTTTCTTCGTTGCCCATTCGTTGACAGCCGCGCCCCCGTCGTCGGGGCACGGCGCGCCGTGCCCCGACGACGTCGCCGATACGCCCAACCCAACGATGGGGAACGACGCGCCCGCCCGCCGCTGCCCCCGCCGCGCGCCCCCGGCGTCATTGTTAACGTCGCCCCGCCGACGCAACGCCACCACCATGGTGACGATACGTGTAAACACTCACACGGTTGTATTGAATTGCGCAGAAACGCCAGCAGTGGTATTATTGCCGGGCTTTAGCGGATACCATGCGCCTGTCCGAACAACCGAACCCTCGATACGCGCTGCTCAGGATGCGGTTGTTCGGCGCTCTGCGTTATTCGGATAGGCTCTATAATGGTTCGTCAGCACATAATCCCCTCCAGCCCGCACGGGCAGTCTTTGCTCTGCCAGCTGAGGGCTCAGGACCCACGGCATCAGATGTATATCGGACTCATTTCTGAAAGACCATTGAGCCGAAGCACTGCATCTCAGGCTCAGTATGCGAATACGAGACCCTGAACCATGGCAGAGCACAATCCTCAGGAACTTTATAACGCCTTCTATTACCAGACTGGTTGCGGGCCTCACTATCAGCGCAACGAATACTGGATAACCTTCTTCAGGCGAATTGCAGAGACGATCGTTGAGCGCATCAGTCCACGCAGCGTTCTCGATGCAGGCTGCGCATTCGGTTTACTGGTCGAGCAACTGCGGCTGCTAGGGGTGGAGGCGTGGGGAATAGATATCTCGGAATATGCAATTGCTCAGGCGCCGGAGGCGGTTCGTCCGTATGTGCGGGTTGCATCGATAACCGAACCCCTCGAACGGCAGTACGACCTGATCGTCTGTATTGAGGTGCTCGAACATGTCTCGCAGCCTGATGCAGAGGTCGCCATCGCCAATCTGACTGCGCATACCGACAACATTCTGTTCTCCTCAACGCCGCTCGACTTTGGAGAAGCGACCCATATTAATGTGCACCCGATCGAACACTGGGTTGAACTGTTTGCTGCTCGCGGTTTTGTGCGCGATGTCGACTTTGATGCCAGTTTCATCACACCATGGGCGATGCGTCTGCGCCGCCGCGCCGACCCGCTGCCGCGCATCGTGCGCGATTACGAACGACGGTTCTGGGAAGCCTGGAAAGCCGTCACCGATCTGCGCCAGCTGGTGTTGAACCAGTGCAGGCAGATCGAGGCGACACAGCAGACTCTTCTGAATGAACAGGAAGTGACCAGAAGCCTTAGAACAGAAATCGCCGACCTTAGAACAGAAATCGCCGACCTTAAGTCGTATGCAGATCGCCTCGAGTCTGATCTGGCGCAAAAAATCGCACATATCAACGAATTGAAAATCCTCATTGCGCGTCTGGAGTCAGGACGCACCATGCGCATACTTCGCGCTCTGGAGGATGCGCGTTCCCGCTTTTTTCGGTCACACGCCAACGAAAGACGTCGATGACGCATGCAACGCTGAGAAATCGACAGGAGTCGTTGTGAACAACCCTTCTGTGAACCCGACGACCGTTTCAGTCGTGGTTGTCAATTTCAATGGTCGTCACCACCTGGAACCCTGCTTCCGCTCCCTGCTGGAACAGGATTACCCGGCGCACCTGGTTGAATTGATCATGGTCGACAATGGCTCGACCGACGGCTCCCGGCAGTTCATGGAAACACATTTCCCGTCGGTCAGGGTGATCACGAATGATCGGAACGTCGGCTTTGCCCCGGCGGTCAACCAGGGCGCTCGATTCGCCGCCGGACGCTACCTGGCGCTGATCAATAACGATATGCGCCTTGACCGCAGATGGCTCACTGCTATGGTCACGGCACTGGAAGCGCACCGCAACCGGGGAGTGGTCTGCGTTGGATCATACATCCTGGACTGGGACGGTGAACGTGTTGATTTCATCAGCAGTGGTGCGGGCTTCATCGGTTTTGGCTATCAGCCGTACCACAATCTGCCGGTTCGCGCAATCGGCGTGACTGGAGAACACGAAGCGCTCTTCGCCTGCGGCGGCGCGATGCTGGTTGATCGCGCTGTCTTCCTTGAAACAGGCGGTTTCGACGAAGACTTCTTCGCCTACTACGAAGATGTCGACTTCGGCTGGCGCCTCTGGTTGATGGGCTATCGCGTGCTGATTACGCCCACTGCGCTGGTCTATCATCGGCATCACGGCACCTCTCGCCGTATGCACAGGGCTCAGATCGCGAAGCTGTATGAACGCAACGCCCTGATGATGATTATCAAGAACTATGAGGAAGCCAACCTGTATCGTGTGCTCAGCGCAGCGCTGACCCTGATGACTCAGCGCATCATCAGTCATGTGCCTGACGGAGTGCCCTGGGAACGTTTCGATGCATGCACATCCGATCTCCAACAGACTCTCCCAGAGAAGATAAGTGTTCCTGTTCACACGCTCAGCCCGCTGGCTGCAATGAAGGATATCTTCAATCGTTTCCCTGAACTCTGGGCAAAACGCCAGTGGATTCAGGCTCGCCGCGCGCGCACCGATGCCGAGATTCTTCCTTTGTTTGGCAACCCGTTCTCTCAGGTGACATCTGGCGCCCCTCCGTTACTGACCCATGCGTTCCTGGAGAAACTGGGGATCGACGCCGTGCTGACGCAGGGACGGAAACGTCGGGTGCTGGTAATCAGCGGCGACCCAATCACCGGGAACCTGCCCGGGATTGGCGTGCGCGCCGTCGAACTGGCGCGCGGCTTGAGCCAGTTCTGCGACGTGACCCTGGCTGCTCCAGAAAATGCTTCTCCTGATCTGCAAAGCGTTCAGACAATCGCTTTTGAGCGTGACAATCAACACATGCTGGGGAGTCTCATCCAGCATGCAGAGATCATTATTGCACAGGGCTTTACTCTACACCGGTATCCGGTTATCGGTGCAGAGGAAAAGTATCTTGTGATTGATCTGTACGATCCGTACTATCTCGAAGGTCTGGCTCTCTTCTCTGGAAAAGGAGCGGAGTATCCCTGTGACGACTTAGAAGGCATACTTGATACTATTGTCAAACAGTTGCGCCGCGGCGACTTCTTTATCTGCGCCAGCGAGCGTCAGCGCGACCTCTGGCTCGGTGGGCTGATGATGCTCGGACGCCTCAACCTGCCAAATTATGCGCACGACCCGACGTTCCGTTCCCTGATCGATGTCGTCCCCTTCGGTTGTCCCGAAACGCCCCCTGTCCATACCCGCCAGGTGCTGAAGGGCGTGGTTCCCGGAATCGCCGAAACGGATACCGTCGTGCTGTGGGGCGGCGGCATTTGGGACTGGCTCGACCCGCTCACAGTCATTCGGGCGATGGCCATCGCGCGCGATCGGCGACCCGATATGAAACTGTTTTTCATGGGGAACAGACATCCAAACCCAACCGATGTACCGGATATGAAGATGCAGGATCAGGCGCTCGCCCTTGCTCAGAACCTTGATTTGCTGGGAAAGACGGTGTTCTTCAATGACCGCTGGGTTCCCTACGCAGAACGCGCGAATTATCTGCTGGAAGCAGACATTGGCGTGAGCGCGCACTTCGACCACATCGAGACGCATTTTGCTTTTCGCACTCGTGTGCTTGACTACATCTGGGCCGGTTTGCCAATTGTCGTTACTGCTGGCGATGTTCTCGCCGACACCGTTAGAGACATGGGGCTGGGACGTGTGGCGCCTGCTGGCGATGCTGCAGGTTTTGCCCAGGCGTTGCTGGAACTTGCAGATCAGCCTCAGATGCGCCAGCAGTACGCCAGCGCGTTCGCGTCGGCGCGAGCTGCTTTTTCGTGGCAACGCGCACTGGAACCGCTGGTCGCTTTTTGCACCAGTCCACGCTATGCCGCTGATCGCGCGGCGGCGGCTGAGATCGCTGCACGAACGCCGCCCGTCCCACAGGTCAACCGTGAGGCTGAACTCGAGGCGATTATCGAAGCCAAGAATGCGCACATTGCGCACCTCGAGAACCTGATTCGACGTCTGGAGTCGGGGCGGGTTATGCGTTTGCTGAGCCTGGTCGAGCGTCTTCGCCGCCCTCGCCGCGGCGCTTCATGACCGGCGGGCGTCGCCCCTTTCGCCAGCGCGTTAGTACAACCACGAGACATGGCTTGATGATCGCACCACGAAGACACAAAGTCCACAAAGGCCACGCTGCTCGATCGTGCGTTTTCGCGCCCGTTGCGCCTTAAGATCCAGTATCGGCGGCGGGATGGCTTTCGCAAACGCCACGAGACGCTGCCCCGCCGACGCACGAACACCACGGGTGCGATACGTCTGAACACGTGCCTTTGTCGCACATAAGAAATCTCGTTGTAGTGTTAGAATCAGGCTGACTGGCTTGAGTCTGTCGTACCATTTTAGTTTTGGATTGCAGATTGTCGCGCAGGGCGTTCTAATGCGCTTTGACGGAACCCTGCCTGCAGAGTATTCAAGTGAAATTTGTATCATATCAAGACATTCAGCGTGAGCGCACCAGCGTCACAACGCTCTCGACATGCGGTGTTTGCGGGAAGAGGTCAACCGGCGTCGCCTGCGCTACGGCATAGCCGCCAGCCAGCAGTATTTTCAGATCACGCGCCAGTGTCGCCGGATGGCACGAGACATAGACGATCCGGCGCGGCGCGCGGTCAAGCAGCGCCTGCAGGACGCGCGGATGGCAGCCGCGTCGCGGCGGGTCAAGCACCACGGCGTCGAACGACCCATCGAGACGGGTAAGGACTGTTTCGGCGCTCCCCCTGACGAAGCGCACATTTGTTATATGATTGGCAGCGGCGCTGCGCTCCGCATCGGCGACGGCGCCAGCGTATTCCTCAACACCAACAACATCGACAGCACTGCGTGCCAGCGGCAGGGTGAAGGTCCCTGCGCCACAGTAGAGATCGAGGAGCCGTCCACGCCCATCATTGCCAAGACCGGCGCGGATCAGGTTCAGGAGTGTCGTTGCCGCAGCGACATTGACCTGAAAAAAGGTCGTTGGACGGAGGAGAAAGGTCAGATCGTCGAGTTCCTCGACGAGCGTATCGGCGCCGAGCGGCGGCAGGGAGTACGGCGGTGGAACGGTAAAGACGACGCCTGCCAGAACGGGGCAGCACGCACGCCAGCGCGCCGCCAGCCCCCGCCGGTCGCCGCGCCCGCGCAGCGCCGCGATACAGTATCCATGCGCCTCACTGACGCGCAGCGTTATGTCGAGTGGCGGTGCGTCTTCGGGCTCGCCAGCAAGCGCGGCATGCAAACCGGACAGCGCTTCATTCAGCGCTGGATGCAGCAGCGGGTCGTAGTCGAGGGGAGCGATCGAGCGCGTACCGGCGTTGTGGTAGCCAGCCCGTCGCCCATCGCAGTGCAGGCGCACGCTGTTGCGGTACTCCCAGGGTTTCGATGCCGGCGCTGTTTCTTCGACCACTCCCGGATCAATGCCCGCAAACTTGGCAAGCTGGTCGGCGAGTATCTGACGACGAAGGCGCTTTTGAGCATCGAAGGCAATATGCTGCCACGGCATATGACTGGCGCCGGGGAGCCGTGGCGCTACCCGGTCTGGCGAGGCGATCAGGACATCGACCACGTCGCCGCGCGCATACGCTGCATGCCGCTCCCGCAGACGCACGACAACGCGCTCGCCGGGAATGCCGCCAGCCACGAACACCACCCGATCGTGCCAGCGCCCGACCGCCTCGCCACCCTGCGCGATACCGTCGAGCGTCAGTTCGAGCGTGTCGGGCCAGTCCAGCGGTGCGGTTGGATCAGCAGAATTAGCCAAAGTCGCGCTCACCAATATCGCTGCGATAGGTGCGACCTTCGAACTGCACCCGATCGGCGTTGATCAGCGCACGTCCACGCGCACTGGGCAACGAGATTCCCTGCGCCACAACTGTCATCACCAGACCGCCGGTGGTGCGCAACCCGCCCCAACCCTGAGGCGCTCCTCCCATACCAAGCAACCCGCCGATCATCGAACTCAGCGCATCGGCGCTTCCGCCTCGACTGCTCGCCATGCGCGACGCATACGGCACAGTGGCTGCCGGGTTGATCGTTGCGCTGTGAAAGACCATGACGCCGGGTTCGACATCTTCGAGGCCCTGAATTTGCCCGCCGGTGGGGAAGAAATTGGGGTACCCGCGCGCCATGAGACCCAGACCAACGCTGGGCGTAGCCGCCCATGTCGGCGGCGGCAATTCGTGGAGACGCCTGGCGATCGAGGCTTCGATCCATGGAATCAGATCGTCTTCCAGACGCGGCAGCACCGCCTGCGCCTCTCCTTCGCGGAAACTGAAGCGGAGCGCCGTCGCTCGCGGTCCTTCGGCAGTGATGATGCAATCCACGCCAATCAACCCCCAGCACGGCAACCCTTCTTTCTCCAGACCTGCGACGAATGGCAGGATGAACTTCTCATGCAGATAGCGCGTCAGGCGTTGGGCGAACTCCGAGTTGCCGGTATGCGCGCCGACGCCGTGCGCCTGTGCGCCGCGATCCCCTTCCTCAACCCGATCGTACAGACGAGTCGCCAGGAGCGGCACTGCGGTGCGTCCATCGGTCAGCGCCGAGAGCGCCACCCGCGGACCGCGCAGCACGGCTTCAATGACAACGCCCTCGCCGCCATCGAGGGAGCGCGCAGCAAACAAGCGCCGCAATCCTTCGAGTGCGGCATACCGGTCGTCAAAGATTTCCTCTCCACCCGACGGATGGTCGGTCTTGATCATCACCGGCAGCGGCAACGTCGCCAGATAGCGTTCCGCAGTCGCAAGATCGGTAAACGGACGCCCGGGCGCAGTTGGGATGGTGTGGCGGAGCATGAATTCCTTCGCCAGACAACGACTGCGCTCCAGCGCTGCGGCGCGGCGCGAAGCGCCCCAGACGCCGATATGCAGCGACAGCACTTCGTCGACCAGTCCGGTGTGCAATGGTGCGCTCGAAGCAGGAATGACCAGATCGATCTGCTCCTCGAACGTCCAGCGGCTCAAGGCAGCAGGATCGGAGGTGTCGAGGGCGACCGACGGCGCAAATGGCGCCGTTCCGCCGTTGCCAGGCGCACAGATAACTTCCGGTGAGCGGGGGCTGTTGATCAATTTCCACGCCAGCGCATGCGCGCGACCGTCATCGCCAGCCAGCAGAATCCTCATCATACGCTCTTCTGGCGTCCTTCCCTGACATGGTGCGTTCCATTCGCGCGACGGACCGACAGTTCCAGTCCTTCCTGAAGCGTCGCCGCCGTGCGCAGTCCAAGGTGAATGCCCAACCCGATCAGGGTCTGCGCTACCTCCGGGCGAATACCGACCAGAATCGTCTCCGCGCCCATCAACCTGGAGGCGCTGGCTGTGCGCACCAGCGCCTGCGCGACCTGCGTATCGACGATCGACACGCCGGTGATATCCAGAATGACGGTGTGAGTAGAGCGCTGCTGGATGGCGTCGAGCACACTCCTGGTCAACTTCTCCGCCCGCGTGCTGTCAATCGCGCCTGAGATCGGCACGACCACCGTTCCTTCACGCACCGGAATCACCGGCAATGACAGATCGATGATCAACTGGCTCAACTCTTGCTGAGCTGCCAGACTCTGGCGTAACTCCTCAGCCAGCGCCTGCTGCGCCGCAAGCGCCTGTTGCAGTTCCGCCGTTCGCCCGGCGATGCGCTCTTCGAGACCGGCATTTGCTTGTGCCAGTTCCGCCTGCATCCGTTCAGCCATCAAGCGCGCCTCCTGCAGATCGCGAATGGCGCGACGCGCAGCACGCGCCCCGATATAGGCGACAAGACCAGTCACCAACAATAAAACGCTGCTGTTGATCGCACTCAGCCTCGCATCTGGAAGAGACCACACTTCTGGATGCGCCAGATGCAACGTGAGCAGGAAACTGCCTGTCACGCCGCCGGTGACCAGCCAGAGTTGCGCCGGGGTGAGCGTCAGACTGGCAATCACAATCAAGATCGTCAGGAAGTATCCAACATTGACGGCTCTGCCAGAGTCCAGCTCGGCAACGGCGAACAGCGCGCCGCTGAGAAAAGCGCCTATTACGATCCACGCGGCAGCTGTAGCGCGCCCCTGCCTTGCCAGCGCATATGCGCCAATAAAAAGAGCGCTGCTGGCGACAGGTATCAGGACACTGCTGCCGTCTGGACTTACGAAACTAAGCCCGACGAAGAGCACATTTGCCACAATCATCATAGCAACCAGCTGCATGGTGATGATCGCGCGGCGCTGCACATCGGGATCGACAGCTCGTGTTGTCATAATCGTGCTGAACCAGTTCTGCATACCCTTCTCTCCCTGATGTACCGCTCAATTGTGAGGAGTGAGAGACACTGGAGGCTGGTAATAATTTCTGTCACCCACTCACCGGACATGTCGCTGACAACCGCCCGTCGCGTGGGCGCTGCAATCCGGGCAGCAGCCCGACCAGATCTCAGAAGGGCGTATGTATCATACCATGGTCACACATACTTCCTGACGGATTGTTGTGATCAAGATAGAGACATTTCTGCAATTATTTGGCTGACCGGATTGCCTTTATAATAGGGAGACGCGCACAACGAGCCGGGCAACGCCCTTTGCCCGCTATCGTCAGGGGTTACGATGAAACAGCGACGCTTCGGCGCTCATATGTCTATCAGCGGTGGGTTGTACACTGCATGTGAACGCGGACGGCGCGCCGGCTGCGATGTGGTGCAGATATTCAGTAAAAACCAGCAACAGTGGCGCGCGAGACCATTGACCGACTCGGAAATTGCGCGCTTCAAGGAAGCACAAATAACCGAAGGGGTTCCGGTTGTCCTGGTGCACGACTCGTATCTGATCAATCTGGCAGCGCCAGGAGATGATCTCTGGCACAAATCGCTCGCAGCCTTCCATGAGGAACTGGAACGCTGTGCGCAGCTCGGCGTGCCATACCTGGTCACACATCCCGGCGCCCACGTCGGATCGGGCGAAGAAGCCGGTCTGCACCGCGTCGCCGAAGCCCTTGACCGGGTATTCGAAGCGAACGCCGGCGCTGGCGTTACTGTACTGCTGGAAACGACTGCCGGTCAGGGAAGCAGCCTGGGTCGCCGTTTCGAGGAACTGGCGCGTATTATCGAATATTCGCGCTATCCCGATCGCCTTGGCGTATGTGTCGATACCTGTCACATCTTCGCTGCCGGGTATGATATTCGCACGCCTGAACAGTACGCGGCGACGATTGAAGAACTCGACCGTGTCATCGGTATCTCTCGCGTCAAAGCCTTTCACCTGAACGACTCGCAGAAAGACCTGGGGAGTCGAGTGGATCGGCACACGCACATTGGCGAGGGATGCATTGGTCTGGAAGGATTTCGCGCACTGGTCAACGATGACCGTTTCGCAGACCTGCCGATGGTTCTGGAGACGCCCAAAGGCGACGACCTCGCCGACGATATGCGAAACCTGGCGACACTGCGACGTCTGCTGGTCGACATGTCATAAACAGAATATGGAAAGGACACGGTTCGATGCCTGTTCCTCCTGGTTTGCTGATCGACATTGCGCTGCTCATCGTTCGTGAATTCCGGCGCAGCCGGAAGAAGCGCACAGCGCCAGCTGCGATCAAGCCGCCGGCCCGTCTCCCTGCCAGACGCCTGTCACCGGCCGGAAGAGTGCTGCGCCTGGCAATCATTGCGGGAGTCCTCTGGCTGATCTGGCGCGAAGTCGCCCGACGGCGCGCGGCGCTGATCGAAGCCCGGCGTACTGCGTTCAGCCGGGCAGCGGCGCCGTCGGCTGCTCCGCCTGGATCGCCGCTGCCTTCTGTTCCTGCAGCGTCGCCTGACACTCCTCCAACACCCGCCGAACCAGCGCCTGTGATCGACGATGCCGCCCCTTCCATACCTCCCATCGAGGCAGCAGACCATGCAGCATCGCAAACCGACACCAGCGACTCCTCACCATCGGAACACACAGCGCCAGAGGGCTCATCCGACAGTGAGGAAATCAGGAATGGGACGCTGATCGGCTGGTGCGCCCGCTGTCGTGCCCGCCACCCGATGCAACAGGTAACGTTTGAGATCAATGCGGGCGGACGCGCCATCGCGCGCGGCGTTTGCCCGATCTGCGGCGCAGGTATTACCCGCTTCGTCACACGCGAGCAGGCAGAACGTGGGAACGTGAAACGGGGAACGGGGAACGGGGAACGTGAAACGTGGAACGTGGAACGTGGAACGTGGGAACGGGGAACGTGAAACGGGGAACGGGGAACGTGAAACGTGGAACGTGGGAACGTGGAACGTGGAACGTGGAACGTGGGAACGGGGAACGGGGAACGTGGAACGTGGGAACGTGCGAACGTGGAACGTGGAACGTGGGAACGTGCGAACGCGAGCGCAGGCGCGCGAGGGTGGGGACACGGGTGCACGGAGCGCGCCCGCATTCGTTTATTCGTTCCCCATTCGTTGACAGCGGGGATGGCACAGGGAACGTGAAACGTGGAACCGCAACTCTCTGCAATTCCGACCAGGAGGACATCTTGAAAAGCGATCTCGACCGGCTGATGGCAGAACGAAACCTCGACGCGATTGTTGTCGAAGGACCTGACGGACTCGAAAGCGCCAACCCCGACTACAATTACTTCGTGGGGGGACGGCACATCCCTGGTTTGATCATCAAAAAGCGCGGCGAACCCACCCTGCTGCTCCACGGTCCATGGGAACAGAACGAAGCCGAACAGACCGGTCTGACGCTGGTCTCGCTCAACCGCTGGAACCTGCGCGAGATTCTCAAGGAATTTCCCGACCGCCTGGAGGCACGGGTGGAGCACCGTCGCCGCATGTTCACCGACCTGGGCATACGCGGGCGCGTCGGCATCTATGGAACGGTCAAAGCAGGACCGTTCTTTGCGCTCATGACACGCCTTGCGCAGCAGATCGACGGACTGGAGATCGTTGCCGAGCTCGACCGCGATGTGGTCTCGATGGCGCGTTTGACCAAAGATGCTGATGAGATCGAGCGCATGCGCATTGTTGGACAAAAGACGTGCACAGTGCTTCAGGCAGCGATCGATGTCATCCAGGCAGGACGGATCGACGGTGATGGTGTGCGTGGCGCAGATGGCGCACAACTCACAATCGGCGATCTGCGGCGGGTGATGGCACGCGAGATCGCCGCCCAGGGGCTGGAAGCGCCCGCCGGCATGATCATCGCTCAGGGACGCGACGCCGGTCTGCCGCACGCCCGCGGCGACGACAACATGCCGCTGCGTCCGGGGCAGGCGATCGTGATCGACATCTTCCCGCGCGAAACCGGCGGAGGATACTACCACGACATGACACGCACGTTTGCGATTGGTTATGCGCCGCCAGAATTGCAGCGCGCCTACGACGAGGTGCTCGGCGCATTTGAGATGGTGACCGCTGCATTCGAGGCAGGCACACCGACAAAAACATATCAGGACATGGTCTGCGCCTACTTCGAGGAACGCGGACACGATACCATCCGGCGCACCTACCCTATCGAAGAAGGGTACATCCACTCGCTCGGTCACGGGCTTGGGCTGGAGATTCACGAAGACCTGAGTTTCTCATCGCTGGTCGACCGCGGCGACACGATCGAACCCGGCGCAGTCTTTACCGTCGAACCCGGACTCTACTACCCGAGCCGCGGCTTCGGCGTGCGGATCGAAGACACCTGCTACTGCGCACCGGACGGACGTTTCGAGAGCCTGACGCCGTTCCCAAAGGAGCTGGTCATTCCTGTTGGTCAGTGAGGCTCGTCAGGGCGCTTCGAACATCTCCCGCATCGATGGCGATGTCGTTCGTAACAATGCCTCATCACGGTGCGCTCAGCGGGAAGATGGCGAAATGGCGCATAGATATTGAGACAAATTCTCGAAATAACCTTCCGGCTATCATCGATGTGTTAACCTCGCGCCTGGAAACACTTCACTGTCGATCTTTGAGCGCTCTGTCCTGCAATGTCCCATTGCCAGCCCTGACGACTGCCATGCGGGAGCGTCCCTCCGTGGATGTTCCCGCCACACGCCGCAACGCGCCTGGCGACTGCAATGGGCGACCAGACACCCGCCGGGACATGCTCAGCACCACAGTGCACATCCAAGAACATATGTACTTGTTGACAATGTACTTGCATTGAGCGTACAATCTGTGTGAAATAATCACACAGGAGCGCTTTTCGCGCAAAGAACTATGCTTATCGAGTTCAGCATTAGCAACTATCGTTCGTTCTTCGAGCGTCAAACACTCAGTCTGGAAGCAGCAAACATTGCGTCACAACCACCATCCCTCGATGAGCACAATGTCTTCACCGCCGGCGATACCTTGCGCCTGCTCGCCAGTGCGGTCATCTACGGCGCAAATGCCAGCGGGAAGAGCAATCTCGTCTCAGCGATAGATTTCATGCGCCGGTTCATTCTGAATTCTTCGCGTTTCACCACTACCGATCGACCAATCAATGTTGAACCATTTCGACTCAGCACTGTGACCGAAGATCAACCATCGTCGTTCGAGATAGTCTTCCTGGTTGATGGCGTCCAGTATCGCTATGGCTTCGACGTTGACCGCCAGGCAGTCATCAATGAGTGGTTGTACCGGCTGGGGACTATCCGCGAGACGACGCTCTTTACGCGCAACAGGCAGGAGATCAAGGTCAATCACCGCGTATTTCGCGAGGGACGCGGTCTTGAGGAGCGCACCAGACCCAATGCGCTGTTCCTGTCAGTTGCTGCACAATTCAACGGTCCCATTTCTCAGCAACTGATGCAATGGTTTGCTGCTCTCAGGATCAACACCGGCGTTACAGACCGCGAAGATATGCTCCTTGCAGTCAATCGATTCGATGAACATCCATACCGGTCGATTATCGAGGAACTCATCCGGCGCCTTGATACCGGAATCGAACATCTGGAACTCGAGCGCATTCCTCTGGCGACAGATATCCCCCCTGATGCACCCGAGGAGGTTCGACAGCTCTTCAGAAGACTCAGCAGAGAGCGCGTCCGCATTCGCACATACCATCAGCGTTTCGACAATCACGGACTGCCGGCAGATAGCGTCGCCTTCGATCTGGAACAGCACGAGTCGGCAGGAACACAGCGTCTCTTCGTGCTGGCGCACCCAATTGTGCAGGCGCTCGAACAGGGTGGCGTCCTGGTGATTGATGAGTTCGATGCCCGAATTCATCCTAATCTGGCGATTGAACTCATCCGTCTCTTTCATGATCCGGAAACCAACCGACGCCACGCACAACTCATCTTTACGACCCACAATACCAATCTGCTGAGCGCAAAACTCTTTCGGCGCGATCAGGTCTGGTTCGTCGAAAAGTCTCGTCAGGGCGCTTCGAACCTCTACTCACTCCTGGAGTACCGCATCGATGGCAAAATTGTGCGCAACGATGCCTCTTTCGAAAAAGACTACATCCTCGGGCGTTACGGCGCCATTCCCTTCATCGGGAACCTGCGTGAACTCCTGGGAGTGACCGATGTCCAGAGCGAAGAGGAAGCATGAACGGGTCCGCGGGCGACACAGACGCCTCATCGGCGTGCGTGAGGTTCGCCAGCGGTTTCTGATCGTCGAAGGTTACTCTCCAGTTCTTTCAACAACGATCGTCGCCACGACCGGACGATGATCCGAAACGCCATCCCACGGTCCCACCGACGCGCCTGTGCACGTCAGATCGTTTGAGATAAAAACATAGTCGATGCGCACCAGCCAGGCCGGGATCGGAATACCCATCAGCCTTCGTTCCCCGCCGGGCCAGGTGAATCCGGCGCCGTCGCCATGGTTCTGCCAGACATCGATCAACTCGCTTTCGAGGATCCGATATGCCCGATGGAATGGCGTTGCATTCATATCGCCGACGACGACCAGCGGTGTGCGGCGATTCTGTGCGAAGGCAGCGATTGCCTGCGCCTGGCGCTCACGTTCACCGACCGACCATGTCATCCAGTCGCGCGGTCCGACCGGCGGGAGTGCATGCACGTTCACCAGTGTGATCGGTCCGCCTGGAGCGTCGATCGCGACAATCTGCGGATCGCCGACCCAGTAATCGCCTGGCAGTTGCGCATCGGTGCGGTGCAGGGGAAACCGGCTGATCACCCCCATGCCGGTGACACCCCACCGTGGATCGAGCGCCTGGTGGGGATATTCGTCCTTCAGATCGCGTTCGAGAGCAGCAGCGACGTCAGGATTGAGTTCCTGCAACGCAACGATGTCGGGTTGTGCCTGGCGAATCGCCGCAATGACACGATCCGGATGATCGTTGCCGCCGTTGATGTTGAACGTCATCACACTGAACCCTGATGACTGCGAGGCAACGCCAGGCGTAATGGACGGCATCCAGGGCGCAGCCAGCAGCGGCGCTCCAGGCACGAGCAGGAGCATGCTGAATGCAATGGCACATGGATGCCGGACGATCAGTGCAAAAAAGAAGACGAGAGGAAGCGGCAGAAGCAGGTAGGGCGTTCCGGCATTCAGCAGAAAGAGCCACCACCAGCGATCCTCGTAAACTGTCCGCGCTGCCAGCCACGCGGCGATGAAGATGAGGTAGACGAAGACAGGCGCCAGCAGGAAGTGCACGAACCAGCGCTGTTGCTGGCGCAGCTGTGGTTGTACGGATTGCATGCAAAGCGCTCCTTTCGCGAGTGTGGCTCGTGTTGCCCATACCCATGAACGCTTGATGCCTCCATTTTGTTGCCGGATTGAGAACCAGGAACCGAGAACCAGAGACTCAGCGCCACCTGCGTTCCCCGTTCCCACCCTCAAGACCCTTGAGGTCTGACACGATCACCAAACGTGGGCAGGAATTGCAGCGTCGATGACGTTTTTCAGGCAGAGACGCATCTCCGGCGGAGACCTCAAGGGTCGGGTTCGTTTCCACGTTCCCCAGTCCCCGTCTCTGGCATACATCTGACGATCTTCTTACAACCTTTCTTTCTACAACCTTCATATTTGGTGCAGAATAATGCACCAGCGTAAGCAATTACACTTTTCACGTACATGATCGCTCTCTTTGCCTTGTTAGCGCGTCATGTCTTGAAAAAGGCGTTGACTTTATGCATGCGTGTGGTAGAATAACGCCGATTGAAGGGTAAAGATGCGACCATTGCCACCCAACCACGATTCACCCTGACACCCGCTGCTTCAGCAGGAAGGAACGCTCATGGCGGAGCCAGAAACTCTTCTGCAGCTAGGAATCGACGCGGCGCGCGAGGGCAACCGCGAGGAAGCGCGCAATCTGTTCAGTCTGCTCACCCGCCAGGAACCTGACAATATTCAGGCATGGCTGTGGCTCGCCGGAGTCGCTGAAGGACCGGAACAGCGCCGTGCGGCGCTCGAGCGCGTCCTCGAACTCGACCCGACGAACGAAATGGCGATCAAGGGGTTGCAGGCGATGGGTGTACCGTTGCCGCAACGAGAAGGGAAACCTCAGAGTCCTCCGGCTGAGGCGCCGCCTCCGCCGCCTCCTGAAGCGCCGGCAAAAACGGTTGCGCCCATGACTGAAGAAGAACAGTTTGCTGCCGAACTCGACAGTGCATTCGATGCGTATGATGAACTGCCGCGCGCCACGCCGCCGCCGCGCACTGAGCCGCCGCCTGAAGAAGCCGGGAAACTGCCGCCAATGCCGCCGCGTTCATCGCCGACTCCGCCACGCTCCGCCACCGTGCCGGCGCGCGACGAGGACGAGGACGAGGAGCCGGTGCGTCGCGGTCCCAGCCCGTTGCTCTGGATCCTGCTCGGCGTCATTGCGCTGGTGTTGATCGTCTTCCTGATCATTCAGCTCTTCTTCCCGCCAGGTGGCGGACCCGGTCCGATACCGCCGACGCAGGTCGTGGAACAGCCAACGGCGCCGGGCGCAGCGGGCGAAGCCGCTACGCCAGAAGGAGGCGCCGTTCCGCCGATTGGCGAGGTGACGCCGCAACCGGGCGATGCCACACCAGAACCAACACCCGCTGAAGAACCAACCGCAGCGCCGCCAGCAGAACAACCGACTCCAGAGCCAGCGCCGGTCATACCTCCCGAACAGGCGCAACCAGCGCCGGTGGCGATCGGGACAGTCCTGCAGGCGGATGGGTGGAACTTCACGTATCCCAATCAGAACTATGCACTGCCGCTTGGTTCACAGGTTGGGAACTTCACCGCTGAACAGGGCAGATTTCTGCATGTGCTCGTCTTTGTTGCAAACAACAGCGGAACCGAACAACCGCTGCCGCGCGATTTCTTTGTGCTCAAGGATGCACAGGGACGTGTCTACCAGGCGCGGCCAGAGGTGTCGAGCGCGGCGGTGCGCCCGGGCGTCAATGCTGATGTCGGGCACGAAACGCCGATCCCGTCGAACGGGTTGACCACCAGCGTCTACCTGGTGTTCGATGTCGCGCCAGGAGCGACTGATCTGATGCTGTTCGCCCGCAACAAACCGGATCAAGGGTTCGTCGTGATCGGGTCGGTGCCCTAGCGCAACCACACACGGTGTAAGGGTTTCGTGCTGTCAGGTCATCAGGAACCTGCCTGTTGCACGGATTGTCGTAGGGGCGATCATTGTGTATCGCCCCTATGGCGTATCGCCTCAGACAATGAATAATCCCCCACAGAACCCTCTCTCTGATGCTATCGTGCAGTCGTTACTGCAGAAGGCGGCACACTTTCGCCAGCAGGGTGATACCCGGCGTGCGCGGGCGCTGCTCCGCATGCTGGCGACCCGCTGCTCCGATAATCCGTGGGTGTGGCGTGCGCTTGCCGATGTGGCTGAACACGAGAACGAACGACGCATGGCGTTGCGGCGCGTCGTTGCGCTTGTGAAAGCCGCCTCTGCGTCTATGCCTGAACCAGATGCCGCTGCTCGTCCTCCAGTTTCTGCATCTACACCGGCGCCGCCAGCGCACCCTGTTGCCTCGCCGGCGCCGCCTTCCATTGCGCGATCCGTTCCCTCACTCGCCGCATCGCCGCCGCGACCGTCTGCGGTGCATTCATCATCGGCAACACCGCGTCGCGCGTCATCCGCGCCACCTTCTGTTGAACAATCTGTTCCTTCGCCCGCCGCATCGCCGGCGCGACCGTCTGTGGTGCAGTCATCATCGGCAACACCGGGTCTCACGTCGCCGCCTGCTGCCATACCTGCAAAGGCAACGTCCGAGTCCGCCACGACCGCACCGCCTTTCATCAGCAGGTATCGCTGGATCGGGATTGCCGGTGTAGGTGTGGCAGTGCTGATCTTCGTGATGCTGCTTGCAAACTCGCGCTGGTTGAACACAGCAGCTCGCACCGAACCAGACCTGCCGCCGGGCACGCTGGAACCTGCTGCCGGAGCGACGTTGCCGGCATCTTCCCCTGCTCCAATGCTCCCGTCACCAGTCGTATCAGCCGCACCTCCTGGAACGCCGCCTCTGGCAACGCTCGCGCCGACGGATCCGCCACGCCCCACTGCGACAGTTACCCCGCTACCCACGTCCACACTGGTCCCAACGCTTGCAGCAGGCACGGTCATCCTGCGCGACGCCTGGACACTGACGCTGCTGCGCCCGGATCACGCTCTGGCGCTGAGTGGTCCGATTGGGGCGCAACAACCGAATGGACGTTTCGTGCTGGCGCTCGTGGCCGTCGCCAACAATGGCGCCACGCCGGCGCCCGCGCCGCCGGAACTGTTTGCCCTGATCGATGCACGTGGCAATCGTTATGCGCCGAACCCGGCGCTTTCGGCATTCTATCTCGAGACGTTCGGTCGCGGCAGGTATGGCGATTTCAGCCTCGACGAGGCAATTCCCGTCGGAGTCGGTCAGGTGAGCGTGCCGGTGATCTTCGATGTGCCGGTCGATGCGCGCGGTCTGACGTTGCACCTGGGCGAATCGGTCGCGGGGTGGCCGGTGATCGGATCGCCGTGATGACGCGAGCGTTGCGCTGCATTCCTGCTTGTTATACCATTTTAGATTTTAGATTTTGGATTGGAGATTATCGCGCAGGGCGTTCTGATGCGATTTGACGGAACTCCGTTTGCGGAGTATTCAAGTGAAACTGGTATTACACTACAAAGGCGCGGAGAAGGAGAACGGTGCGGCATTCTGCGCGCCTCCATATCCATACCACAAAGGCGCTGAGGATACAGAGCGCACAACGCATGCTGCACGCCTGCATACCTGCACCCCTCGGCTGATCGTCCGTTGGATGTCTGTCAAAAGTAACTGTTCACACTTCTCCTGGGATCGAGGGTGCGGTCGCAACGACGTTGCGCGAATGCTTTATACCCCAAATCTGAACCCTTACTGCCAAAAGTCGGTTGGACGTTCTCCGCAAGAATGTCTATAATGCACACAGGCTGCGCAGCGGATTGCGCGGACATCCCGACAAGACGAAGCCGAATGCGACCCGGCATGCTATCTGCGTTGCATCATCATTCACCGACGGGCATTAACGTCGCATGAACATGTCTCCCACCACTGCCGATACCTCATCTGCGTCGCCTGTACGTCGCTTCTCCCGGTCTCCCTGGGGCTGGCTTGCGCTCATTCTGCTGGTTGGGGCGTTTTTCCGTTCGACGGCGCTGACCACCTGGGACGGGACATCGTACCTCCACCCTGATGAGCGGTTCATCATCTTTACGGCCTATAACCTTCAGGTTCCACGCAGTTTCAGCGACTATTTGCGCAGCAATTGCGTGGTCGATGGGCAGATACCGGCGGCGCGCGCAACAACGGATGGTGCAGGCAACCCGATCCCGCTGAACCAGCAGGAGCCAACCCGCGATAGCGGGTGCAATACCCTCAATCCGCGCAACTACAACTGGTCGCGCTTCTTTGTTTATGGTACGCTCCCAACAACGGTCACACGACTGGTCGTCGAACTCCAGGCGAACATCGAAGGCAAACCATCCCGTATTTCGCCGGAAATGGTTCGTGATGCCGGACGTACTCTTTCGATGCTGTACGACCTGGGAACGGTCGTTATGGTCTTCCTGATTGGTCGACGGCTCTTCGATCAGCGTACCGGTCTGGTTGCAGCATTCCTGTATGCCACGGCGGCGTTCCCGATCCAGATTTCGCATTTTTTCACCGTTGACGCCGCCACGACATTCTTTGCAACGCTCTCGGTCTATTGGGCGGTGCGTATCGCGCAGGGTGGCGGCGCGGGAAGTGCGATCGGCGCCGGTCTCAGCATCGGTGCAGCGATGGCGTGTCGCGTCACGCTGGCGACCCTGGGGCTGGTGGTTGTCGCAGGAGCGCTGGCGCGTCTGGTCGAGGAAACCAGACGCCGCGCCGCAGAAGCAAAAACGCCTGGCATCCTGACGTGTGTGCTGATGGCGTCGCCGAGGTTGCTGGCTGCGCTTGCCTGGCGCGTTGCCCTGGCAGGCGTCGTGACTGTCGTGGCGTTTCGGTTGTTGCAACCCGATGCCTTCACCGGACCGTCATTGTTCGATGTTCGTCCAGAGCCGCGCTTTCTCGACAATATCTCGTCGGTCGGCAGACTGGTCAGCGGTGAGGCCGACTTTCCTCCGTCGCAACAGTGGGCGCAACGCACTCCTTTCCTCTTTTCGCTCCAGAACATGGTGCTGTGGGGGATGGGGTTGCCATTAGGTATCGCAGCGTGGGTCGCCTGGAGTATCGCCGGGTGGCGTATGCTGCGCCACGGCGATGTACGCCTGCTCGCGCCCTGGGTGTGGATTGCGTTCTACTTTGCCTGGCAGGGCGGTCAGTTCGTGATGACCATGCGCTACTATGTGCTGCTGTATGGTCTGCTGATCGTTCTGGCTGCCGGAGGATTGCTTGCACTCTGGGATCGTGCACGGCGCGTTCCAGGGTCGCGCTGGCGCCAGATTGCCTGGCGTGCGCCGCTGATCGTTGCGGTGGCGGGAACTGCGCTGTGGGGATTTGCATTCACCCGCATCTACACCGAACCTCATTCGCGCATACAGGCATCACGCTGGATCTACCAGAATATTCCGCCAGGTGCGGTCATCACGTTCGAGCAATGGGATGATCCGCTCCCGTTGTCGATCGACGGTCAGAACCCGGGACAATACATTGGGATCAGCATGGCGCCGTATGGCGAGGATGAACCGCTCAAATATTACGGATACATGTCCAGCGACGGCTCGGTATCCGAGGGCTTGCTCGATCAACTCGACCGCGCCGATTATCTGATCTTCAGCAGCAACCGGGTGTACGACTCGGCGACCCGTCTGCCGGCGCGCTACCCGGCGCTTTCGCGCTACTACTATCATCTTTTCGAGGGCAATCTGGGCTTTGAACTGGTTGCCGATATTCATTCGTTCCCGAAACTGTTCGGCATCCCGATTCCGACACCGATTCTGGCGGAAGAGGCGTTCAGCGTCTATGATCACCCGCGCGTCCTGATCTTCCGCAAGACGCCTGAATACTCGCGCGCCAGAGCCGAACAGCTCATCCTCGGCGATGTGGCGTGGGGCGAGGTGTACAAGATCACGACGCTACGGGTCAACAAAGCGCCGACCGCGCTGCGCCTGACGCAGGATCAGTGGCCGCTCTACCGCGCAGCCGGCGATTGGACGACCCTGTTCAATCCATCAAGCCTGGCGAATGCGGTTCCCTGGCTGTTCTGGCTGCTGGCGCTCGAGGCGCTGGGGCTGGCATGCTTCGCGCTTTTGTTCCGCGGCATGGCGGCGCTTCCGGATCGCGGGTACGCGCTGTCGAAAATCCTGGGGCTTCTGATCGTGGCGTATGTGCCCTGGCTGCTGGCGTCGGTCGGTCCTGCGGGTGCGCATGGCTCGCTCGGCTCACCGCTTGTACCGTTCGGCACGTGGAGCGTGGTCCTGTGCACCATCGCGTTCGCCGGTGCAGGTGCGCTGGCGCTGCGCTGGAACCGTGCTGCGCTCAGCGCCTTCTGGCAACAACGGCGCGCTGCCATTCTGACAGCCGAAGGGGTCTTTCTTGCCTTCTTCTTCGGGTTCCTGCTGCTGCGGGCGTTGAACCCGGATTTGTGGCATCCGGCGCGCGGCGGCGAAAAGCCGATGGACCTGGCATTCCTCACGGCGGTGGTCAAAAGCCCGGCATTTCCCCCGTATGATCCGTGGTTTGCCGGGGGTTATCTCAACTACTACTACTTCGGTTTTGTGCTGGTTGCGACCCTCATCCACCTGACCGGCATCGTCCCGACCACCGCATACAACCTGGCTGTGCCGACGTTTGCGGCGCTGACGGCGGTTGGCGCGTGGGGCGCCGCGTACAACCTGATCGCACTACGAAAACGCTTGACCGGTCAGCCCGCCGATCCGGACTCGCAACCTCGCACCCTCTGGGGGCGTCTGTTCAACACTGTTCCTTCCCGTTCCGCCCTCTGGAAGACTTTCGAACGGCGGGCAATCATTGCAGGTGTCACAGCGGCGATTTTTGCCGTGCTTGTGGGGAACCTGGCGCAGGCGGTCTGGTTCTTTCCCGGAACCGGCAACCCGCAGGACCCCGGTTTGCCCGAGGCGTGTCGCGCACTGGCGAGTTACGCTGCGCAGCAGGAGTGTCGCGGGCGGGCGGAATGGGCATTCTGGGATGCAACCCGGCTGGTGGCAATGGCGCTGGGGGACGGGACGATCAACGAATTTCCGTTTTTCACCTTCCTGTTCGCCGATCTTCATGCGCATATGCTCGCGCTGCCGCTCATCCTGGCGGCGCTGAACCTGATTGTGGCGATTGCGCGCTCTTCAGAGAAACGCAGACAAACGCTTCGCTCGCTGGCGATTTCGTCGCTGGCGGTGACGACCCTCCTGCTGGCGCTGACCGCTGGCGCGCTGTATGCGACCAATACCTGGGACTATCCGACGTCGATCGGGTTGGGTGCGCTGGGCATCGGGGTGTTCGCCTGGAGTCGCTACCGGCGCGGTCAGTCGCTGAGTCAGGCGTTGACGCTGTGGGTTGTCTGGACTGCTGCGCTGGCGCTGTTGTCACGGCTGCTGTTCCTGACCTTCGTCCAGCGGTTCGCCACCGATTATGCCGGATTCGAGTTCTGGAATGGAGCGCGCACGCCGGCATCGGAGTTTTTGCAGATCCACGGGCTCTGGCTGTTCCTGGCGGTGAGCGGCGCACTGGCGCTGGCTTACCGCAGCGGTCGACTCAGCGCCTCAATCGCGCTGGCGATCGGCGGCGGGCTGATTGTTCTGGCGTCATTGATGGCGACTCTGGAAATACCTGCGCTGCCGCTCCAGGCACTGCTGCTGACAGGCGGCATTGTGCTGCTCACCGATCTGTTGTTCCGTAGCACGGTCATCTCGTCCCGCACCGAAGACGCGCTCGAACCGGCGGGACCGGTGCAGTTGACGCTGCCCGGCATCGTGGACGATCCGCCAACGCTGGATTCCGGCGACGCTCTTCGCCCTGGCGCTGGTTCGACCACGCTGCTCACCCTGCTGCTGGGGCTTGCCGCGCTCGGTATCACCTTTCTGATCGAGATTGTCGTGGCGAAGGGCGATATTGGGCGGATGAACAGTGTGTTCAAGTTCGGCATGCAGGTCTGGCTGCTCTTCGCCGTGGTCGGTGGCGCAGCGCTCGCCTGGATGTGGACGGCGACGGCGACGTGGGGTGCTACAGCGGTGCGCCAGGGATGGCGTGGCGCTGCCATGCTGCTGATCGCTGCCGCGTTCGTCTATCCGCTCACTGCCACACCCGCGCGCCTTGCCGATCGCTATGATCCGACGATCGGACCGACTCTTGATGGAACGGCATTTCTGCGCTCGCCGCGCAGCGGCTGGGCGGAACATGATCGTCAGTTCACATTTGCCGAAGATGCCGATGCGTTCGAGTGGCTGCGCACCAATGTCAGAGGCGCGCCGATCGTCCTGGAGGCGCATCTGGAGGCATACCGCTGGGGTGGGCGCGTGTCGGTGTACACCGGTCTGCCGACGTTGCTCGGCTGGCCCTGGCACATGACCCAGCAACGCAGCGTCGTCGACGCGGGACCGGTGATCGAAGCGCGGAAGATGCTGATCCGCGATCTCTACAATGACACGAATGCCGGCGAGACGCTCCGCATGTTGCGGCTCTACGGCATCGAATATGTCGTTGTCGGACAGCTCGAGCGTGCACTGTACGACCCGGCAGGGCTGGCGAAGTTCGACGCGCTGGCAGCCGCCGGTCGGATCGAAACGGTCTACAGTACAGGCGAAACGCGCATCTACCGCGTGCCCCTTGCTGACCATCCGCCTGCGGTGCTCACGACGTCGCTGCCGGTGCGCGCACCGACACCCACGCCGCAGAACGATCTGATGCTGCCGGTGCGTGTCGGTGAATTGCCGGCTGTGGAGATGCGCGGATGGAATCCGCTGGCGAACAACCCGGTTATCGCGGTAGCGCTCTGGTTGCTGGTATGGTATGCGTTCGCGGCACTCGGTTTGCCGCTGGCAGCGCTGGTGTTCGGCGCGCGCACACCGGACGCCGGATGGCTCTGGGCGCGACCAATCGGGTTGCTGCTGTGCGGATATGCGATCTGGCTTCCGGTAAGCGCGCGCCTGTGGCAGTACGATCTGTGGGGCATGGTCATCGGGTTGCTGCTGGCTCTGGCATTGAGTAGTGCGGCGCTGGCAGCGCTCGGACGAAGGCAGGTACGCGAGGCGACCGACGCAGCCGCCTTCACGATGCTCGTTCTCGACCTGCGCCGTGGGTTGTGGACGCTGCGCGACATAGTGCGTGAGCGATGGCGCTGGATCGCTGGCGGTGAGGCGCTCTTCTTGAGCGCATTCGCGTTCCTTCTTGCGCTTCGCTGGCTGAATCCCGATCTGTGGCAACCGATCTGGGGCGGCGAAAAGCCTTTCGAGTTCGGGTTCCTCAATGCGCTGATCCGCACCCCTGTGCTGCCGCCGTACAACCCGTTCTACAGTGACGGCATTATCAACTACTACTACTACGGCTTCTTTCTGATGTCCGTGCCGGTGCGTCTGACCGGCATTGCACCGGAGGTCGCCTATAACCTGATCGTGCCGACGCTGTTCGGATTGATGCTGACTGCAGCGTTCGCACTCATCGTGCGCATCGGCGGATCGTGGCGCTGGGGCGTGGCAGGCGCGCTGCTGGTCGGCGTGGCGGGCAATCTGGCAGCGGTCTTCCCGGCAAACTGGGCGCGTGGTTTTGCACCGGTGATCGCATCACTGGAGCAGGGACTGTCCGGCTTCGGCGAGCGCCTCGGCGACTGGTTTGTCGGACCGACCCGGGTCATTCCGTTTACGATCAACGAATTCCCGTATTTCAGTTTTCTCTTCGCCGATCTGCATCCTCACACGATTGCCCTTCCGCTGACCGTGTTGATGATTGCGCTGGCATTCGAGGCGTTCGTTGCACAATCCGACAGCTGGCAGGAACGTCTTGCGCGCTGGGGCCTGACTGTGCTGACCCTCGGCGCACTGGCCGTCACCAATTCCTGGGACTTCCCGACATATGGGTTGCTTCTGGGTGGCGTGTTGCTGGGGCGGGCATGGCGCGCTGGACGGCGTATCGATTGGGGACTGGCGCTCCATCTGGGTCGTGCAGCGCTTGGCGGTGTTGCTCTCGGTGGTGTGGCGCTCCTGCTGTACCTGCCGTTCTTCCAGAATTTCCAGGCGATGGTGAGCGGGGTCAGTCTGGTGCGTGACACCACCCTTCTGAGCGACTACCTGCTGCTCTACGGCATCTTCTTTGTGCCGCTTGTCATCGCGCTTTTCAGCGCAGCGTGGCGGGCGCTGCATATCACCCATCGCCAGTCGCTGCGCGGACGCCTTTCGACGCCCGGCGCCTCGCCAGAAGCAACAGGGTTTGTAGCGGGCGCACCGGGAACACCGGGTACGGGGCGCGCACCGCTGGCGCTCCTGATGCTGACCGGCGGCATCGTGCTCGTGACCGGCGCGGTGACGCTGCTACCGCCGCTCCTGCTGGCACTGCGTCTCAATGGACTGGCGACAGCGTCCGGCATTGCAGCAGAGGCGCTGGCGCCGCTGACGCTGCGCATCTGGCTGGGAGCGTTACTGGCGGTTGTCGTGGGAATGGCGTGCATACGCGCGTTGCGTCCGGCGACCTGGTTTGCCTTCTGGTCATTCGGTGTGGCGCTGATCGTGTCGCTGCTGTGCGAAATCCTTTATGTGCGCGATCATCTCGACGGCGGCGAATGGTACCGGATGAACACCGTTTTCAAGTTCGGCTTGCAGGCGTGGGTGTTGCTGGCAATAGCCACAACCCTGCTGCTGCCGTCGTTGCTGCGCGCGCTTCAGCGGCGCGGCGCAGCGGCGCAGGCGGTCGGGTATGGCGCGCTGATCGCCCTCATCGCGCTCGCAGCAATCTACCCAATCGTCGGAACAGCGAGTCGCACGGCGTATCGTTTCCCCGGCAACACCACCGGACCGACCCTCGATGGGCTGGCGTTCATGGGACACGAGTCGTTCCCGCTCCCCGCGTATCTGCAGCCGACCGGCGCACCGCCGGTGATCATTCCGCTCCGCTACGACTATGAGGCAATCCGCTGGCTCAATCAGAACGTGAGCGGAACGACGGTGGTGCTGCAATCAAGTATCGAGTTCTATCGCGCCTATGGCGTGCGTGTCGCCGCCAACACCGGTTTCCCCACGATCGTCAGCCCGCTGCACGAAAGTGAGCAACGCGACCCACAGGCAGTCTACCGTCGCGACCTGGATGTAGCGCAGATCTACCGCACAACCGATACTCAGGAGGCACTGCGACTTCTGTCGCTCTACCAGGTTCGGTACATCTATGCAGGTCCGATCGAACGCGCAGTGTATGGCGACGCCGGGCTGTTCAAGTTTCAGCAGATGACCGGTTCGTTTCTGGATGTGGCGTTTCGCAACGACCAGGTAACGATCTACCGTGTCAACGATAGTGTGCACACGCTACCGATGCTCCCGCCGCTGAACCGTCCAGCGTCTGCACCGGTTGTGCCATTTCCGGTAATAGAAGAGGAAGACATCGAGCCAGAACCGGTGGCCCCGGTTGCGCCGCCTGACAATGACCTGCGGAATCCTGCGGTGATCGCAGAACTGGAGCAACAGGTCCAGGCAAATCCTGGCGATGCCGGTCCTGCATACGCGCTGGCAGAACGCTACCGCGCGCTTGGTCGCTTCGAAGATGCCGTGGAGGTGCTCCGACCCGCGGCTCGCGCCAACCCGAATGACGTGGCGCTCCACCATCTATTCGGCGACATCCTGATCGACGCCGGACGCTTCGATGAGGCGATCGAGGCATACCGCGCTGCAGTGCGCGCCAGCCCGGTCGCCGGTAACTACAACAAACTCGGTGTGGGGTTATTGACTATCGGTCGTCCGGGAGATGCCGAACATGAATTCTTGCAGGCAATCACTGTCGATCCGGCGCTTCCTGAGCCGTACTTCCGGTTGGGGACACTCTATGAACAACGTGGCGACGAGCAGCTGGCGATCCAGCGGTATCGCGAGTATCTCGCGATAGACCCAGATGGCTACCTGGCGCCGCTGGCACGCGAGGCGCTGGAACGACTCGGAGTGTCACCGTGATCGGGATGCAAACGTGGAACGTTGGAACGTAGAACGTGCGAACGTGGGAACGTGGGAACGTGGAACGTGCAAACGTGCAAACGTGGAACGTGGAACGTGGAACGTGCGAACGTGCGAACGTGGAACGTGCGAACGTAGAACGTGGAATGTGTCCCGACCCTTGAGGTCTCTGCCGGTGAAACAGGGCTGGCGGTGAACCGGACGGGCGGAACGGTCGTCGCGCGTGGTTTGCGCGAGTTCTGACCTCAAGGGTCTTGCAAACGTGGAACGTGGGAACGTTGAACGTTGAACGTTGAACGAGAAAACGTAAGCAGTCGGAGACATGCAGCCGGGATGCGATCCCATTCGTTTATTCGTTCTCCATTCGTTGACAGCGGCAAGGAACGTGGGAACGTTGAACGTTGAACGTGAAAACGCAAGCGGTCGGAACATGCACGCGGGATGCGATCCCATTCGTTTATTCGTTCTCCATTCGTTGACAGCGGCAAGGAACGTGGAACGTGGAACGTGCAACGTGCGAACGTGGAACGTGCAAACTCGTAATCCTGGAATGTGCAGGCGTAGGAGCAGGCGCGCAGGGTGGGGACACAGGTGCGTGGAGCGCGCCCCCGCATTCGTTTATTCGTTCTCCATTCGTTGACAGTGGTGATGGTACAGGCACGTGCAAACGTGGAACGTGGAACGTGGAACGTGCGAACGTGGAACGTGCGAACGTGGAATATAGTTACAGAGCAATCACGTAATCGCCCAATCACGTAATCGCCCAATCACGTAATCGCCCAATCACGTAATCCCAACGTAAAACGTGCAAACATAGACGGTTCTCAGTTCCCGATTTCTGACTCTCGACATGCTCACTGCCATCGTCACATACTGGCTCGCTGCTCTGGCATTCGGCATCGCTGGTATGCCGGCGGCGCGTTTGCTGTTCGGCGCGCTTCCCGATCGCGGCTACGCCTTCGCCCGAACGATAGGGCTGCTGCTGACCGGATACCTCGCCTGGCTGGCAGCCATGTTCGGGCTGGCGCCGTTCGGCGTGCCGCTGATCATTGTTGCAGCGCTGGCAGTATTGATCGGCGGAGTGCTCGCACTGCGCCAGATATTGCCATCAGCGGCTTCACCCATTGCCGCCATGCGCTGGGTGCGTTGCAACTGGGGCGTAGTTGTGTTCTACGAAGCGCTATTTGTCGTTGCCCTCGTTTTCCTGGCGCTGCTGCGGGCGCAAGAGTATGGCTTCGTCGGTCCGCACCCCTGGGGCACCGAACGACCGATGGATTATGCCTTCTTCAACGCCATTCGCGTCAGCGCCGTCTTCCCGCCGCACGACCCGTGGATGTCAGGCTACAGCATCAACTACTACTACTTCGGGTATCTGCTCATGGCGGCGGTGTCGCTCGTCACCGGAACACATCCGGCAGTTGGATACAACATGTCGCTGGCGTTGACCTTTGCGCTCACAGCGCTTGGGGTGGCGGGGTTGATCTGCAATCTGGTTGCGCTGGCGACGGCAGCGAACCTGCGCTATGGCTCGCCTGCGCCTGCCATGCCGTCTCCCGGTTCGGACGGACCAGACATCAGAGCACATCATGCTGACGAAACAGTTCGCCTGAGCAGACTCAAGACAGCATTCGCCAGACCGGTCCGCAGTCATCCGACTGTCGCAGAGAGCAGACGCCGCACTGCCGCAGGCACACTGATTCAGATGGCAGCGCCAGGCGCACTGATTAGCCCTGCCAATCTGGCGGGGGCACATCGGCTTCAGGCGCCTCCCACTGTTGCTGCGGATACGCCTGAGCCGACAGACGCTGCAGACCATCAACCGACGAGCGCGGAGGGGAAAACGCCGGATGCGCCCCGGCGATCCTGGCAGGGCTGGATCGCCGCGCTGCTCACCGTCGTTGCCGTGTTGCTGGCAGGCAATCAGGCGGGCACACTGCAGATCATCATTGGTGACGAACGCATTGTGGCGCTCGATGGCGTACAACTGGCATCGGCAATGGTTCAGACCCTGAGCGGCGCCGATACGATCACACTGCCATATCCGGCGCGCACCGGCGACTTCGGTGAGATCACAACGCTGAACCGCGCAGACCGGATAGCCGATTTCAACTGGTGGTGGCCCTCGCGCGCAGTGTGGGACGCGCGCCCCGCCTGGGATCCGGAATCGCAACAGATCGACATGGTGCGCGGCTATGCGATCACAGAGTTCCCCTTCTTCTCATTCTGGCTTGGCGACATGCATCCTCACGTGATGGCATTGCCGTTTGGCGTTCTGGCGTTAGCGCTGGCACTGGGGATGCTGACGCGCACTGAGCCGCCACGCTTGTGGCGTAGCCGGGTCGAACTCCTGCTATGCGGCGTGATCCTTGGCAGCCTGTATATGCTCAACAGCTGGGATTTGCCGACATATGTGCTGCTCTTCCTGGCAGTTCTGGCGATCAAACCCGGCGCACAATCTGAGGATGAACATGTCGATCCAGCCTTCGCCAGACGACCATTCATCACCCATCTTGCGCCGCGCTGGCGCACCCTTCTGGCGAACGCATCGTTGATCATCGCAACAATTATCGTTCTGATCGCACCATTCCTGCTCACCTTTACGTCACTGATCGGCGGACGCACGCCGCTGATCGATCTACCGCTGCTCAGCGGCATCACCCGCATCCTCGGCTTCGTCAGCAACAAGACCGGGCTGCACAGTTTCCTGATCATCTTCGGCATCTTCCTGGCGCCGCTGATTGGACTGGCGGCAGTGCTGGCGCGTGGAATGGCGCGCGCACTTGTGATTGCTGCCGGCATCGTGGTTATCATCGGCACGCTGATCGGATTCCCGCTCGCAGCGCTCCTTCCATTCGGACTGGCGGCAGTGGCGATCGCCATCCAGCGTATCGACCATCCGGCGGATGCGTTTGTGATGGGAACACTCGCGCTGGGGAGCGCCATCTGTCTTGGGGTCGAACTGGTCTACGTCCGCGACGTCTTCGAAAACCGGATGAACACCATGTTCAAGTTCTACTACCAGACGTGGCTGATCTGGGGGGTAGCCGGCGGGTATGCCGCGTGGCGACTGGCGCATATCGTCGGAACGCGCTGGCAGATGCAGCCTCGCCGTATCACCACCCATCTCCCACTGCTGGGTGCGCTACTGATCGCACTGCTCCTCCTGATGAGCGGGCTGACCTACCCCTGGCTCACCGCCGGCAAAGCATTTACCGAGGGGCGATACGTCGGACTGGAAGGGCGTACCCCGCGCGAGCGCACTCCAGAGGGCGCCGAAGCAATCGCCTGGGTGCGCGCCAATACCCTCGGTGACGCCATCATTCTCGAAGCCGTCGGACCCTCCTACGATACCGCCGGTATGGGGTACGGCGGCGTCTCATCGAGCACAGGACGGGCAACTGTGATGGGATGGGAAGGGCATCAGCAACAATGGCGCGGCGGCGATCCGGCATTACTGGCGCAGATTGCGCCACGCGCTGCCGACGTAGCGACGATCTACAGCACGACCGATGTGGCACAGGCGCGCGCATTGCTGGCAGGGTATGGCGTAGACTACATCTATGTCGGTGAAACCGAACGTCAAACCTACCCGGCGGAAGGGCTGGCAAAGTTTTCTTTCCTGGGAGACATTGTCTTCCAGAACAGCGAAGTCACCATCTACCGCGTCCGCGCCTCCTAGCGATACCCCGCCGCCTGCATCTCGAACAGGCGAGCATAGGTTCCACCGCGCTGCACAAGTTCGTCGTGTGATCCAATCTCGGTAATGCACCCGCCCTCGATAACGGCAATACGGTCAGCCATACGCACTGTCGAAAACCGATGAGAGATCAGCACTGCGATCTTCCCTGCGGTCAATTCGCGGAACCGCTGGAAGATCTCGTATTCGCGTTCGGCATCGAGCGCAGCCGTTGGCTCATCGAGCACGAGCACCTCACCATCACGCATAAACGCACGACTCAGAGCAATTTTCTGCCACTGTCCACCCGACAATTCGAAGCCGTTTTCGAACCAGCGCCCAAGCATCGTCTCGATCCCGGCAGGCAAAACTGCCACAACATCGTCTGCACCGCCACGTTGGGCTGCTTCAGCGACCCGCTGTGCATCATCGAGATAGTCGATCTGCCCGAACCCGATATTCTCGCGCGCTGTCAATTGATATCTGACAAAATCCTGGAAAATTACCCCGATCCGGCGACGCAGCTCGTTGAGATCGTAATCGCGCAGGTCTACCCCATCGAGCAAAATCTGTCCTTCCGTTGGATCGTAGAGGCGGGTCAGCAATTTGATCAGTGTCGTCTTACCTGCGCCATTCGGTCCGACAAGCGCCAGTTTCTCACCCGGTGCAATCGTCAGATTGATATTGCGCAGCGCCCAATCGTCGCGTCCCGGATAACGAAACGAGACGTGGCGAAACTCGAGTCCGCGCTGTAACCGTGCTGGAACGGTCACAGGCTGTGCAGCCTGCGTCATTTGCGGCTGAAGGTTCAGAAACGTGAAAAGATTGTCCATAAACAGCCCATGCTCGTACAGGCGAGCAACATTGCTGAACAGACTCTGGAAGGTGCTCTGGCTCTGGCGAAACAGGGTCAGATAGAGAGTCATGCCACCCAGCGTAATCGACCCGGCAATCGTCACAAACACGATCCATGCATATGCGCCGTAGTAACTGAGGCTGGCAAGCACTCCCCATCCCACACTCATCATCGAACGACGACGGGCAAGACTGACATCCTCACGGAAGAATTGCCAGAATGTGTCACTATAGCGCTGCAATAACGGCTCGCCCAGATTGAACAGTTTGACTTCTTTGACGCTGCTATCGACAGTCAGCACATGTTCGAGGTAGTTCATACGGCGAAACTCTGGGGCGCGCCAGGTCAGCAGGCGAAAATAGAGGTTGCTGTAACGACTCTGCGCCACAAAAGACGGGATCGTCGCGCCGAACAATACCAGTGTGATCAATGGACTAAACGCCAGCAGCAGTGCAGCGAACGAAAGCAGTGTCAGCACATTCTGAATCACGCTGTACGATCCATTGACGATGCCAAGCGCACGAAAATCTGCTTCACGTCGAGCATTCTGGAGTTTGTCGTAGAAACTGGCATCCTCGAAGTACTGGAGATCGAGCGCCAGCGCTTTCCGAATAATCCGGGTATTGATCGTATGCCCCAGGCGAGCATTGAGCACGTGCTCATAGAAGGTGCGCATCTGAGCGGCGACAGCGCCAAGCAGCAGCAGCCCCAGTTCCAGCCCCAGATAGGGAAGCGCGTGTTCGAGACCAATCAGCGGATCGACGCGCGCGGTGAACGAATCGACGACCGAGTCGACAATCAGTGCGCCAACCCACGCCTGCGCTGCCGGAAGCAAAGCCGCAATCAACGTCACCACAGCCATGACGACCGTCGAGCGCCGGTCTGCCTGCCACACGAGGTGAAACGCGCCGGGAATGTTACCGAACGCACTGCGCACCTGTGCCATACGCTCCGACCAGGTTGCGGTCGCTTGCGGCTCAAACGGACGGCGAGACCGTCGTCCTGAAGGACTTTCGTACATGGGTATCCTCATCGAGACACCAACGCGCCGGGCAGCACGCCGGGCGCGCATCAAGGAACCGTGATTGGTATCATACCATGTTGAGATTATGGAGATCAGGAGATTACGTGATTGCTTCATGCCCACGTGCCCTGCCGGGATGAAGCGATGAGGCGATTACGTGATTGTTGTGCGACCCGATTGGGATTCGATGATTACGTGATTGTTGTGGGACCGTGTTCCGCGTTAGGATTAGGTGATTACGTGATTTTTGTGTGACCTTGTTCACGTATTGTCACGTTGAGATGACGTGATTGGGCGATTACGTGATTGTCCTATGACCAGATTTCACGTTCGCACGTTCCACGTTCGCACATTCCACGTTTGCACGTTCGCACGTTCCACGTTCGCCTGGTTGCCCGCTTTACGACGCGCCTGCTCTGTGTCCCCTGTGTCTGTGGCGCATGACCCCATTTGCATGCCTGCAAGACCCTTGACGTCTGGAGGGCGCACATTCCAGGCGCAGCAACCGTTTTGCCCGCACGGGGCACTGGCGGAATGCAATCAACGGCAGAAGACCTCAAGGGTCGGACACGTTCCCTGTTCCCACGTTCGCGCATCCCCACACTTTTCCGTTCCTATCCCAGATATGTGCATCGATGCATACCCGGGATCACCGCGCCATCAGCAACTGTGCGCGATCTTCGGGAGAGATTGGCTCGAACTGACCATTGCGGTTCAGATAGACGATCGCTTCGTTTTTAATCTTTACCAGCATGTCGGGCGCACCATCGTTGTTGAGATCGGCAAAATCGAGCAGAACGGGCGTCTTATCCTCGCCGGCGCCGAAGAGGTACGGACCGGTGATAACTCTGGTCTTTGTGCTGTCGCCACCCGGCATGTAGACAATGACGACCTGGCGGTTGAGGTTCATCGCAACAAAGTGGCTCGGCGTCGCGTGACTGTCATCGTGCCCGACCACTGCCTGCATGTGAAACGTGCGCGTGGCGCCGTAGCGCAGATCGTCGAGCCGTTCGCGCCCCCACCCGACAACATTCCCCATCACGGCATAGATCGCCAGAAGCGCCAGCAAACCGGTAACCAGATACATGACGCTGTTGACGCCCACACGCGGAACAACCGTCAGCGGGCGACCCGACGATAGACGTGCATTATTGCGCAGATCTTTGCTCGTTACTGCCATTTCACCCTCCCTGACTTCAGATTCGATACCGCTCGCCGCAGTGGGCGTTTGTTCCTGGCACGGAAACGAAACACTTGTTCTATTCAGGTTTATATGGTACCAGAACATGTTTGCTATGTCAAGGGTGACTTGCAGGGCACATGTTCAGACGAATCGTACAAATGGTGTTTTGCGTCGGCGGGGCAACGTCTCGTGGCGCTTGCGAAAGCCATACCGCGGAGTGCGATGATGGACTCCGGGGCTGTGCCGTGACGATACATCGGACGAGTATGAGGTGTGAGTCTCGTCGAGGGTGCGTTCCAGGTCGTATCGGTTATGGCTCGTTTGTGAGTCCTGCCTGGACGACGTGTGTATCAAAGGGCAGGAGGACGCCCTTTGTACGCTGGCGGGACGTGCTTCTCCAGCATACGACAGGTCGCCTCGCCGTGATCGCCAGGCACAACGACGCAATGTGGCTCGTTCAGCGCCGCATGACCCTCCACAGCCAGCACAGCGCTCTATCATTATCGTATGTCGATAACGAAATACGATAATATAACTCGCAATTTTTTCACCGGATTCATCCGGCTGCACCTGCTCCACCATGCCGGGCAGGAACCCATCTTTGGGCTGGACATGATCCGCGAACTGGCACGGCACGGCTACCAGTTGAGTCCTGGCACGCTCTATCCCATCCTGCATGGTCTGGAGCGCGACGGTTTTCTGGTCTCGCGCAGGGAGGTAGTGGCAGGCAAAGTTCGCAAGGTGTATACGCTGACCGAAGCCAGGCAAACCGCATTAATTGAGTCGCTCAAAAAAGTGCGCGAGTTGATGGACGAAATCACTATTCCCTCTCAAGGAGCATAATCTTATGGAATACCTGGTTGTTTGCCTGGTCGCGCTGCTCGTCTCGGCGCTAACCCTGTTCTCCGGTTTTGGCCTCGGCACGCTGCTCATGCCGGCCTTTGCCCTGTTCTTCCCCCTGCCGGTGGCGATTGCGGCGACTGCTGTCGTGCACCTGGCGAATAACATCTTCAAAGTCATCCTGGTTGGCAAAAAGGCCGATTGGGGCGTGGTGCTGCGCTTTGCATTGCCCGGCGCGGCGGCTGCTATGCTTGGCGCGGCTTTGCTCAACCTTTTTGCGCAGGTCGCGCCATTGGCGTCTTACTCCCTCGGCGGTCAGGAATACGAAATCACGGTCATCAAACTGGTGATTGGAGTCATCATCGTCATGTTTGCCCTGTTCGAGTTGCTGCCCTGTTTCAACAACCTGGCCTTCGAGCGCAAATACCTGATTCCAGGCGGCTTGCTCTCCGGCTTTTTTGGCGGACTTTCGGGCAACCAGGGCGCACTGCGTTCGGCGTTTCTCATCAAGGCTGGGCTGGACAAGGAAGCCTTTATCGGCACTGGCGCCGTCTCCTCGGTGATTGTGGACGCGGCACGGTTGCTGGTCTACGGACTGAGTTTCTACGCGGTCAGTTTTCGTGGAGTGAGCGACATCTGGGAGTTAGTGCTGGCTGCCACGCTGGCAGCTTTTATGGGCGCATTTATCGGGGCGCGCTTGATCAAGAAAATCACCTTCCGCGCCCTGCAACTTATTGTCGGCGCGATGTTGATGCTGGTTGGGCTGGGCATGGCGGCGGGGTTGCTGTGACGGATTCCGCTCTCGGTCAAGCCATTCCCAATGAAAAAGACCTGCCCCAAAGCCGGAGCGAGGACATTGAACGAGGTTCCTGATCCATCGAGACGGAAATCCGGCGTCTCTGGCGCAGACGTTTCCTGCAAATCGGCCGCCGCAGCGCAGCAGCGGGAACGCTACGTCGTCGGCGTCCACTGGCGGGATGGTCACATCGTCGCGCCCTGCCAGATAAATCGTTGCAGTGCCGGGCATGTTCAGATTGAAGACGCAGGAGTCGGACGAGGTCGCTAGCGCGCTATCAGTCACTGGCGTTACCGTTACGGGAGTCGATTGATCTGCGTTTGCACCGACGTCAAAAGGAGGCTGCTGCAGGCGATCAGCGCCAGAACAAACACCGGTGCAGTCATCATCAGGACAAGGCGGTTCGCTTTTCGCCAGGCAACCATGTTCATTACTTTCCCTTTCCGTAAACATGCGTCACAAAAGGCATTTGATCAAGGGGTTGAAAAGCAGGTTCGGGGTAGTTTGCCTGGTTAATACCAATTGGAATTGAACAAGCCGCATGCGCACGCTCATCGGAGCGCATCACAACGCTATCGCAGCAATCTCCAATCCAAAATCTACAATCTAAAATGGTATGACTGGTGTCATCGGGACGGGCGGTGCAAACCGCAGGTTTGCGGATCATCGACGCGGGAGGACTGCTCGGCAAGGGGAACGAGGTTTCAGACAGGCGCCCGGGCGCCGGTTATCGCCAAACGGACAGAGATGCGCCACACTGCTGACACGTACAGCCTATAAAAGCCAGTTCTCCAGCCGGATACCTGTGATTCGCCGATAGTGGCTCTCGTTGTTGGTCGCCACGATCAGCCCGTGCTCCAATCCCGCGGCTGCGATCAGGATATCGGCATCACCGATTATGGAACCACGTTGATGGAGATCTGCATAAATGGCGGCTGCACGCACTACGATCGCATCAGTGAGTGGCAGAATGGTGCTGACCTGACAAAGCTGGTCAAAGGCAGCCAGTTGCGCCATTGCATTCCTGGCGTGCAACCCGCGGAGAATTTCGTAACGGGTGATAATGGAGAATGTCAGACGATGATGCACCATAAGGTATGCGCGAGCACGTGATAATGCGGCGGGATGCTGGCGCATTATGGCAGAGAGAATATCTGTATCGATCAGCACTGCCCCAGGTGTGGAGCTCATACCCGATCACCGAAGAAATGCCGCCGTTGAAGGGCAATTTGCTCGACCTCTGAAATATCTTGTGCTGAAAGCCCTTCGTAGACTTTGGCTGCAAGCGCAAGAACCGCGTCAGACGACTCCTCAGTCTCGATTAGAAGGCGCACACGTTGACCATCGCGCAATGGAATGCTCGGTGGCTGTATCAGACGAAAGACTCCTTGTTCGAAGACAGCTTCCAGTGTTTCGGTTGTCATCCACTGCTCCTTCCCAACAATGAGATTGAAGAACTGTTCCTTTACGAAACAGTATAACACTGTTCGAGCGAAACATGACTCGGAAAAATCCTCGATGATCCCGTTCCACCCTGGATCACCTGCAAAATCGAAATCGTCAGCAATACCGGGGAAGCGCTGCGTAGCACCAGGCGGAGCGACGAAATACTGCTCCGGCTCACCGCTCCCTGCCGTAACCCACTGCGCATCCAGGCAAGTCATGGCGTGTGCAGCGGGCGAACTTCGGTTACAGACCAGGCTGGTGTTGCGGGCATCGAGGGCGATACGATTTAGCGGTGCGCGCCAGTCCGACGCCCGGCGCGCCAGCGCCCCACAGGCGCGGGTTCAACCGCCAGTTAGGATAGACCGGATGAATTGGTTAATATCAGCCCGACGGCATCAGGCGAAAGACCATTGTCCTGTTCACATGTGGACAGATCACCGCAGCAACTGTGTGTTTGACCTATTCGGACGCGATGAACGCCTGCACTCTCCCGCAGCGCGGGAAGAGGTTGGGGTGAGGGATCGCATCGATGTCGTAAAACTCTCGGACGGGATTGGACGTATACTGCAGGGGGATTATTCAACGCTTCGATTGACCGGGCAGTGATGCGATGGTATACTGTCGCACACCTGTTCATACTGTTGTTCCATCACCGTCCTTTTTGGGAAAGGTCGCCAGATCATGGCAAAAGACGCTATCATCATCAAGGGTGCGCGCGAGCACAATCTGAAAGGGATCGATCTCGAGATTCCACGTGATAAACTGGTGGTGCTGACTGGCGTCTCCGGTTCGGGCAAGTCGTCGCTGGCATTCGATACGTTGTATGCCGAAGGGCAGCGCCGGTATGTCGAGTCGCTGTCGGCGTATGCGCGGCAGTTCCTTGGTCAGATGGAAAAGCCGAAAGTCGATTATATCGGCGGTCTGTCGCCTGCGATTGCCATCGAACAGAAGAGCGCTTCGAAAAATCCGCGTTCGACGGTTGGCACCGTCACCGAGATTTATGATTATCTGCGTCTGCTGTATGCCCGTGTGGGGGAACAGCATTGCCATGTCTGCGGTCGCCCCGTCAGTTCGCAGAGCGCCGAGCAGATGGTCAATCGGGTGTTGACGCTGCCGGCGGGAACGCGCTTTATGGTGCTGGCGCCGCTGGTGTTGCAGCGCAAAGGCGAGTATAAGGATGTCTTCGCCGAAGCCCGCGCTGAGGGGTTCTCACGGGTGCGCGTCGATGGTGAGGTGCTCGATCTGGCAGGCGAGATCAGACTCAACAAAAAGGTCAAGCATACGATCGAGGTCGTGGTCGACCGGCTGACCATGCCTGCACGCGAGGCTGCATCTGCGCAAACACACTCTGCAGGCGGCGCAATTGGTCGGGCGCAGGAAGGGACGCAGAGTGATTGGGACGCTTTTGTGACCCGATTGACCGATAGCGTCGAGCAGGCGCTGCGCGCCGGTGAGGGGCAGTTGATCATCAGCATTCAGAACAAAACCGGCGCTGCCGAGGAATGGCTGATGAGCGAAGCCAATACCTGCACCCACTGCGGTATTTCATTTCCCGAACTCTCACCGCAGATGTTCTCGTTCAACAGTCCGCAGGGCGCATGCCCCGAATGCACCGGTCTTGGCGTCCGACTCGAGGTCGATCCGCTTCTGCTCGTTCCCAATCCATCGTTGACCCTGCACGAAGGGGCAGTGACGTACTGGGGCGAGTTGCGTAAGAAGCGCGACTCCTGGGGGTATCGCGCGTTGCTGGCGATTGCAGAACATTACGGCTTCGATCTCGATACACCATGGGAGCGCCTCAGTGAAGAGGCGCGTCACGTCATTATCTACGGCAGCGGAAAGGAGCGCATCCGGTTCCGTTGGGGCGATGAGCGCAGCGACAGTCGCGGCGAGTATCTGCGAACCTGGGAAGGTCTGGCGAGCGAGATCCGTCGGCGCTATCAGCAGACCGGCAGTGACTATACGCGCGAGTACTACCAGAGTTTTATGAGTGAGCAACCCTGCCCGGCGTGCGGTAGCGCGCGCCTGCGTCCCGAAAGTCTGGCAGTCAAAGTCGGCGGGTTGTCGATCCGTGATGTCACGCGGATGACGATTACCGGGGCTCTCGCGTGGGTGCAGTCAATCAGCGGCGTTCCTGTCCGTGATGGTCGTCTCACAAATGGCTCGGGAGAAGGTATAGCGGCAATCGTCAGAAACAACGGCGACGTTCCGCATCCTCCTGTCGCGCCGCTTACCGACTATCAGATGGCTATCGTGAGTGATGTGCTGAAAGAAATCCGTGAGCGCCTCGGCTTTCTCCTGAATGTCGGTCTTCATTATCTGACCCTCGAACGTCCCGCGCCGACGCTCTCCGGCGGCGAGGCGCAGCGTATTCGTCTGGCGTCGCAGATCGGCTCCGGTCTGGTTGGGGTGACGTATATCCTCGATGAGCCGAGTATTGGACTGCATCAGCGCGACAACCGCAAACTCCTCGATACGCTGCTCAAACTGCGCGACCTGGGCAATACGGTTGTGGTGGTCGAGCACGACCTGGAGACCATGCAGGCGGCCGACTGGATTATCGACTTCGGTCCGGGTGCAGGAGTCAAGGGTGGACAAGTCGTCGCTGCCGGACCTCCCGATGTGGTGGCGGCCACGCCAGAGTCGCTGACCGGCGCGTATCTGGCAGGACGACTGGAAATTCCAGTACCGCAGCAGCGCCGCACTGCGCGCGTGCGTCCGGTCGCCGAACTGGCGCCGGAGATGCCGCGCCGTCGCCGTGCCGGACAGCCGACCGATCTGGCAGAAGAACCCTGGCTCGAACTCGAAGGCGCGACAATGAACAACCTGCGTGACGTGACCGTGCGCTTCCCGCTCGGCGTCTTCATCTGCGTCACCGGCGTCTCCGGTTCGGGCAAGTCGTCGCTCATCACCGAAACCCTCTACCCGGCGCTGGCGAATCGCCTGAACCGCGCGCAGTTGAAGCCAGGTCCCTTCCGCGCTCTGCGCGGTCTGGAACACCTCGATAAAGTCATCGACATCGACCAGCAGCCGATCGGGCGAACACCACGCTCGAATCCGGCGACGTATGTCAAAGTCTTCGACCTGATCCGTGAATTGTTCGCCTCGACGAATGAAGCAAAATTGCGCGGGTACAGTGCAGGACGCTTCTCGTTCAACCTGAAGGGTGGTCGCTGCGAGGCGTGTGAGGGAAACGGCGAGAAGCGCATCGATATGCAATTCCTGGCGGATGTCTGGGTGCGCTGCGATGTCTGCAAGGGCAAGCGTTACAACCGCGAAACGCTTCAGGTCAGGTACAAAGGCAAATCAATCGCCGACGTCCTCGACATGGACGTACAGACAGCGCTGGAGTTCTTCGACAATGTGCCGCGCATCAAGCGCATTCTCCAGACATTGCACGACGTCGGGCTGGATTACATCAAACTCGGGCAGTCGGCGACCACCCTCTCCGGCGGCGAGGCGCAGCGCGTGAAACTGGCAAAAGAACTGGCGCGGGTCGCCACCGGTCGCACGATGTACATCCTCGATGAACCAACGACCGGGTTGCACTTTGCCGATGTGCAGCGTCTGCTGAGTGTGCTGCATCGCCTGGTGGATGCGGGCAACACCGTGCTCGTCATCGAACACAACCTCGACGTTATCAAGACGGCGGACTGGATTATCGACATGGGACCGGAAGGCGGCGACGGCGGCGGCACGGTCGTCGCCGCCGGCACGCCCGAAGAGGTCGCGCAGATCGAGGCATCGCATACAGGTCGGTTCCTGCGCGAGACTCTCAATGCTGCCGGGGTCCCATATTCAATTGCCCCATCACCCTGAAATTTGTCCGTGCAGGCGCACCTCTGTGTGAATCGTCACCCTGCCGAGCGCTCACTCAACCCTTCCGCCTCCGTCGCAACGGCAGTGACCGGCTCCGTGCGGCGGACGCGCACAATGTGGATCAGCACACCCACAATGAACAACCCGAACCCGATGGCGTCGGACCCCAGATCGGCATAGAGCATCGCCAGTCCCGCAACCACCATAAGCGCACGCTCGAAAAGGTTCGCCTGCCGGAGCAGCCATCCGCCAAACGCGACCGCCAGTGCACCGACCGCCACGCAACTGGTCAAAAACGTAACTGTAATCGTCATCCATCCGCCGGCTGCAAACGCTTCATACCAGGCAGGCTTGAACGCCAGCGCCACTGTACCCACATCCCTGCCAACCTGCTGCAACAACAGCAACAGACTCGTGCCATCGATCGTCATCGTAAACATGAACGGCACCAGAAAGCCGGGCAAACAATACTTCCACGCCATGAACATCGTAGGCCACGGACGACCGCCAGTTATGGCTGCAGCTGCCATTGGCGCCAGCGCCGTCGGCGGCGACACATCGGCAAGCACAGCATAATAGAAAATGAACATATGCGCAGCCGGTTCTGGTACACCCACCTGCCGCAGGGCGGGAACGATCATCACCGCTGCCAGAATGTACGATGCAGTGACCGGCACGGCCAGCCCCAGCACCCAGACCGCGACTGCTGCAAAGAAGACTGTCAGCAAGATGCTGCCGCCGCCCAGGCTCACGATCATGCCCGAAATCTTCAATCCAAGACCGGTCAGCGTCACGGCTGAGACGATAATCCCTGCACAGGCAGTGGTGGCAGCAATCGACACCACGCTGCGCCCGCCATATTCCAGCGCCTTGAGAATGCGCATGTTCTCATCTTCGCCCGGAATGGCGCGCACCCGCCGGTAGAGCGCCATTGCCGCTGCAATCACGACGGTAAGCATCAACCCCCAGAAGATTGCCACAGATGGACGCATACGCGGCAGCACGCCGATCACCTCAAGCGCCATCAGCAGCGCCATCAGTGCAACACCAGCCGCCAGCGCCTTGAGGGACGACAGGCGTGTCTCGGGGCGGAGAAAACTCAGGAAGAACGCAACAACAATCGACCAGTACACCGCCATGAAGGGGGTCAAGCCAAACCCCATCAGAATGGCGACAGCAAACAGCGACGAGAAGTGATAGCCGAATTTCCGCGTCAACTCCCAGAGGGGCTCAGTTTTGAACTCGACCGCCTGCGTCTTCATGCGGCGCGAGTCGGCTTCGATCATGAGAATAATGGAGAGATAGTAGAGGATCGTTGGCACAATTGCCATGATCAACACATCGAGATAGGAAATGTCGAGATATTCGGCGATCAGGAACGCCGCCGCGCCAAGGGTTGGCGGCGAAAGGGTGGCGCCGATCCCCGATGCTGCCAGCATGCCCGCGGCGACTGTCTTATCGTACCCTGCCTTACGCAGCATGGGCCACGAAAGCGAACCAAGCGTCACCGTCGTCGCCACACCGCTGCCCGATACCGTACCAAGCAGAAACCCGGCAGCCGCCACGGTGCGTCCCGGACCGGCGCCACTCTTCGATTTGCCCAATGCTGCGAATGACCAGTCGATGAAGAACTTGCCCGCGCCACTGTACTCAAGCACGGCGCCGTAGATCGTGAACAGCACGATGAAGGTGGCGGCCACATCGAGGGGTACGCCAAACACACCCTGCAACGTCAGATAGTTTGTGCCAATCAGACGCTGTAAACTGATCCCGCGATGATCGAACGGCTCAGGAAAGATAGACCCAAACAGGGCGTACAGGATCGAGAAAATCGCCACCAGCGTCAGCGCCATGCCCGTTGTGCGGCGGGTCGCCTCCAGCACCAGCAATAGCATAATAGCGCCCATCACCAGTTCCGTCGGCGTAGGTTGGGTGACACGCTGGAGCGCTTCACGGAAATGAAGGCTCAAATAAATCATACTGGCAGCGCCAAGCGCTGCCAGTACGACATCATACCAGGGAACCTTCGTGCGTGCAGATTTGAGCAATGGGAAGTAGAAGAAGGTCAACGCCAGGACGAGCATCAGAAATGTTGCACGGTAGACCTGAGTCGTGATGATCGCCTGTGTCCAGTAGAGCGCATAGATTGCAAGCGCAGCTGCGACAATGCCGGCGATCCATGCCCAGGCGCCGCTCAGTTTGCGGGTTGCTGCTTCGTTTTCGAACTCCTCGATGAGTTGCTCGACTTTGTCCTGTGACAGCACTTCTTCTTTATCAGGTGAGTCGTTGTTCTGAGCGTTGGCGGCGATGCTCATCGTTGACACCCCCCTTTCGCTGCGGAGATCTGCGCGAACGTATATTCCAGCAAAAGGCAAGACGCGGCCCATTACCGCGTCTTGCATCGACTCTGCAGGTTTACTCCTTCCAGACGCCGCGTTCTTTATAGAACTCGATCGCAGCCGGATGGAACGGGATTGATGATCCTGCGACTGCCGCCTCAAGCGACAGCGTGCGCGCTGCCGGGTGTATCTGATGCACTTCTTCGAGATTGTCGAAAATGGTCGTCAGAATGCCTTTTACCTGATCGGCAGGCATATCCTCGCGCACGACGAGCAGATTGGCAACGCCAATGCCCGGTACATCCTGATCGGTTCCTTTGTACGTGCCGCCAGGCAGTACGGTTGCAGCATAGATCGGTCCGTATTTATCGACCATCGACTTCAAGAGCGGACTGGTGTCGATAAAGACAACCGACTCGGTCGTGACCAGGTCGGTGACGGCTGCGGTCGGCAATCCGCCGATCCAGAAGAAGGCGTCGATCTTCTTGTCCTTCATCGCCGCTACCGAGTCTGCCACGCCCAGGTTCTCGCGAACGACGTCTTCCGGAGTCAGTCCCGCCGCCTCCAGCAGGCGGAGCGCCGCTGTTTCGGTGCTGCTGCCCGCCGATCCGATCGAGACGGGACGTCCTTTCATATCGGCGACGCTGGTGATACCCGAGTCGGCGCGTGCAACGACATGAATGAAACTCTGATACAGTACGGCTATCGTCGCAGCCGGAACCGGACCGGTCGCCTGGTATGCCGCCAGTCCATTGATGCCATCATAGGCTGAGTCGGCGGTTGTAAATCCGATCTGCGCTTCGCCACTCTGAAGCAGTTTCATATTATCGACAGAACCGCCGGTTTCCTGTGCTGTCGCTTCGGTATTGGGCATCTTTTCAGTGAGAATGCGCGCCAGACCGCCGCCATAGGGGAAGAAAACGCCACCGGTGCCGCCGGTGCCGATAATTAATCGAAGTTTTTCTCCGGTGGGCGGGGCGGGCGCCGTTGTGGGCTGTTCGCCAGAAGGCGCGACGGTGGGAGCAGAGGGCGCAGGCTGCCCACATGCAGCCAGTACCAGCGCCATAATCGACCAGAAGACGACCAGCGTTCGTTTGACCATGCGAATGCTCCTTTCCTGTCTGTTCTATGTGGCGCGGATCAGGCAACAGATTTCTGACCGTCGCTCCCAAAAGAGTAAAGGTATGGCAGGGAATACAGAACAAAGCAGCGCGCTCACCTGCGATCGCGCTGATCACTCAAATGGCATTTCGTATGTTTCGTTCTTCCCTGTATCTATCAGACGCTGAAACGCGCCGGAATCGCTTTGATGGCAACAGTCCTCGAACGAGGATGATAATGGGTACGGAGCATAGCCGGGATAGCGCAAGTGTACCGATAATTTGAGAATACGTCAAGAGAAGGTTTTCGCTATCTATAATAAAGATCTCCTAACCAGCAGGCAACGGCGCGGGGTATGGGGCATACGATGACCTGCTATCCCTCTGGATGCGCGCGGCCGTGAGGCGTCTGGTCAGGCGTTGCGTTTGTGTCGCAGTAGAAGAGAGTGCCGGCAGTGATGCAGAGGGGTACGGCAAACAGGTTGATCAGGGGAATGCTCACCAGACCGAGGCAGACCAGCCCAAATCCGGCGGTGGCGGGCAGACCCTGTCGGACGAATCCCAGTTTGTCACGAAAGCGCAACCGGCGACGTTCGAGCGGCGGGTCGAAGAAGTCGAGACAGGAAATGGTCGCACCGAGCGCAATGCTGCCAGCCGTCGCCAGAAATGAACCAACAACCGGGATCAGATTCAGAAGCAATGCTGGCGCACCGATAGTCAACGCCAGGAGCGCTTTTTTGACTTCGAACAGGAGGGCGCGCGCAATATCACGCGCTACATTTCCCACCGTCGGCGGCGGCGCATCGAACACGACGCCGCTGAAGCGTTCTTCCAGCCGTTCGGAGAGGCGGCTGTAGAATGGAGAGCCGATCACAACCCCAAAGCGCACGAGCACGAAGCCGGTGGCGATCAAGAGGGCAATGACCAGCAGCGCGCGCAGCAGCCAGGCGATCAATGCCATCCATTCGGGAAGACCGGCAATGAAACCGTCAATAACGCGAAATCCGGCAACGAGCAAACCGGCGTACAACGTAACGCCGACCAGCATATTCAGGAGAATTGGCGCGATAATGTACTGCCAGAACGCTGAATGGCGTCTGAGCACGCCAAAAGCGCGCAGCGGATACGAGGCGCCGGTAAGGAAGGTGTGCATGACAATTGGGACGGACTGTGAACCGGGAACAGTACCAGTGTAGATTGACGATTTTGATTGCAGATTGTCGTGCAAGGCATCCAGTGAGCAGGACTGAGAACCAGGAACCAGCAACAATACCACTGTAGATTGCAGATCGTTGTACAGGGCGTCCGGGCGTGCTCTGGTACGATGCTACGCGCGGCGTGTTCACGTGCCCCCGGTTCCTGGTTCTCGGTTCTCCTGACCCCTACTCCTGCCGGATGATCAGACTTTCGTCGCGGTTCCTCTCACCTTCCTCGAGCAGCATGACCGGAATGCCATCTTCCACCGGATAGCGGTACCCGTTGCGGCGATTGACCAGCCACTCTTTGCCTTCGCTGTCGCGCATCAACTCCACCGGACCCTTGTCGCCAGGGTCAGCCAGGATCGCCAGCAGTTCGGGGCTGATGCTCCGCGGCTCACCGCCAGACGATGACGGCGGTGGCGATTGAGGATTGGCGCCCAGGTCGAAGACGCTGTCTTCACGATACTGGCGAACGGCGCGATAGATGACGATGCCCAGCGCAATCAATGCTGCCACGCCAAGGAGACGAAGAACAAGTTTCATACAGATAACCTCCTCTGTTGATACCCTTTTATCGATGATAGAGCCCATGATGCTCTGACCCGGCGAGACGACATGTATTATACAGGGTATTCGACCTTTTCCAGCATCGACGAACGCTCATTCCGCCAGGGGGATGGCGGATCGCCAGCTCCTCGCCATACCAGCAACCGCCAGTCCGGCGGCGAACCTGGCGCCGGATAGGTTATTTCCAGATAGGGAAAGCGCTGCTGCTGGCGCTGCGATGTGACGACATCGACAATCACATCGGTCCATGTCCCGGTATTGATATATGTCTGGCGCTCGTTCAACGCCACGATCTGCGCCAGGTGCGTATGCCCGCAGATGAAGAGACTGGTGGTCGACCGATGTCGCGGATCACGCGCAATACGCGCCATACTGCGGACCGACGTGCTGCCGAACGCCCGAACAGAGCGTTGCAACTCGCGTTCTGCTGCGCGCTGAAATGCAGCTTCGGGAAAAACCCCGGATTGCTGCCGCACCCCTGCTGCACGCCCCAGTAATGTCGCTGCCAGCGCAACCTGATGATACATCGGCTTCCAGAGCGGTTGCTGCAATACTGTGTGCTGTCGTGGATCGTCATCGAGAACATATGCGGTATTGCGCAGTAACAGGTTGATCAGCAGCACCAAACCGCGCGCTGCCAGCCGGCGAGTAGCGCGGTTGCGCAGCGTCGGCAGCGACAGCGCATACCAGAAAATGGCCGACAGCGGCTTGACATTGTCGATCAGCGTAGCAACATCCACTGGCTCGTCTTCCAGCAGATTGATCGCCTCACGGATCAGGCGCGTGCCGAATACCACCTCGAACGGTTCACAAATGCCATCGAAGTGCACAAAACGGTTCCAGCGGTCAAACTGGTTGCCATGAACGAGAAAGATGCCATCGCCTTCATACTGCACGCCAAACCGCAGCCGCGGATCGTCTGACGCCAGTCCGAGCGCCTGGCGCAGCGTCTGTTTGGCGCTCGCGTAATGCAACTCGAAGTCATGGTTCCCGATGAGGACCGTCACCTGATTCTCGCGCTGCGCCAGAAAGGAGCGCAGTGCCGCCACCGGTTCGCCATGCGCCCGCAGGATGGTTTCCAGGCGACGCGCCGCCGCGCGCGGCGACCATTCGAGATCCGGTACATCCGGCAGGCATACCTGCAGAAATTCAAACGTGTCACCCGCCAGTATCAACTCGGTCGGACCGGGTTCGGCCGCGTAATGATGCAACAACGCCGTGAGCTCGGCATCGGCGGTGAAATCATCGAGTCGGTCGCCTGCACCCAGATGCAGGTCGCTGAGCACCAGACGGCGGATGCCTGGACGAATATCATCGGGGCCGATCGGCGGTGTCGTTTCGTTCGTGGGACGAATACGCACCGGATGCAGACGACGCCGGATGATCAACGCAACACACGTTCCAACCAGCGCCAGGGAAAGTGATCGAAGAGCGGATAGCATAGCGTTAGTATGCAGCAGCGCGGGCGGCTGCGATGAATGCTCGAATCTTCGCGTGATCCTTCACGCCATTGCTCTCGACGCCGCTGCTGACATCGACCCCCCACGGACGCACGCGCGCAACTGCGTCCGCAACATTCTCGGGGGTCAATCCACCTGCCAGAAGCACAGGATGCTGGCGCGCCAGTTCAGCCGCGCGATCCCAGTCGGCAACCACGCCAGCTCCGCCATAACTGCCGGGCACATGGGCATCGACCAGCAATCGCACATGCGACCGATCGTGTGTGAGCCACGCGCGCTCTTGCGCCGGGTTATCGAAGCGAATGGCTTTGATGACCAGCAGGGACTCCAGCGCATCCGCATAGGCGACAGGTTCGTCGCCGCTCAGCTGGACGCCGTCAAGGTCACACACCTGTGCAATTTCGCGGATGCGTCCTGCTGTCTCGTTGACAAACACCCCAATCAGGGTGATCGCTCGTCCGCGAGCGATGGCGGCAACACGCGCCGCATCGGCGAGAGTTGCGGCATCCTCGACTGTGATCTGACGGCGTGAAGGAGCGAACACCAGTCCGAGCATATCGGCGCCGGCGTCAACCGCCGTCTGGACGTGTTCCCGCATTCGCACGCCGCAGATTTTGATCACCATCGCACACTCATCGGAACGTCATCACGCCTCGGGCGAATCGTCGGTCGTCCTGGCTTTCTTCCGTTGTCGGGTCGGACGTGACACTTCTTCATCTGACGCGGCGACAGTGGCTTTGCTGCGTGAGCGGTTTGGACGCGCTGCGGGTTCGTCACCTGTCGTTGTCTCGTCCACATCCGCTTTCGTGCGCGAAACAGTGCGGCGGCGCCGCTTCTTCGGCTGATCTTCAGCGATTACTTCTGCCAATGCGCTTTCTTCAGGCGCTGCAACCTGCAACGCTTCGGGCACGCCAGCAACGACCGACGTCTCGTGCGGAACGCTTTCTTCAGCCAATGTTCCTTCGGCTGCGACTGCTGGAACCTCCATGTCGCCAGACTCGTCGGCATAGACGGTGACCAATGTTGCAGACACCGGTTCATGCACAGCAACCGGCGCTTCTTCGTCCTCCAGGCTGCTGCCGAAGCCGCCGTCCGCCTCAGACACCGGTTCATGCACAGCAACCGGCGCTGCTTCGCCCTCCAGGCTGCTGCTGAAGCCGCCGTCCGCCTCGGACACCGGTTCGTGCACAGCGACCGACGCTGCTTCGTCCTCCAGGCTGCTGCCGAAGCCACCGTCCGCCTCGGACACCGGTTCGTGCACAGCGACCGACGCCGCTTCGCCCTCCAGGCTGCTGCCGAAGCCACCGTCCGCCTCGGACACCGATTCGTGCACAGCGACCGACGCTGCTTCGACCGGTGCAGGCGCTTCGGCAACGGCGCCATCCGTCTCTGCGAGCGTTTCTTGCAGCGCCAGGTGATACACCACACGAGCGCCTTTGCCGCTGCGGCGGAGGATGCCGGTGTTGATCGCCTGCTTGATGAGTGACCGCAACTCCTCGTTCGTGCGGAAGATACTGGCATTGTTGCGGGCGTCCCGCAACAGATCATGGATCTGTGCAAACGATAGTGGACGTCCTGCTGATGCAACCACATCACGCAGCATCTGCCATTCAGCGTCGGTGAAAGGACGCATCTCCGGGGAGAGCATTGTTGTTTCGCTGGTTGGCGTCGCAGGCGCTTCAAACGACTCGGAAGGCTCGACCGGCGCATCGACGATGATCATCCGATCTGCCAGATCAGGCGCTTCCAGAACCGGCTCGGTCGCCAGATCGCCGCTCTGCATCGCCAGGTTCGGCTCTTCCTCCAGATCGGGCAATTCATCGAGCGCGGGCGTAACAGTGTCGATCTGCATATCGAGCGCTGCGAGCGCCGCCTGTCGTTCACGCTCGGCTTCCAGGCGGTCGAGCAATTCTTCGAAGACAATGTCTGTAGCGGCAGTTTCACCATTCACCACATCGTGCAGCGCCTCTGCCATCAGTTCATCCGTCACGTCCTCGTGCAAGTCAAAGGGTTGCGATTGTGCCGAAGACGTGTCGGGCGTGGTCGTCGGGCGTGTTGCCCCGCTGCGGCGGCGGCGGCGGCGACCGCTCGACACCGGACGTCCATCGATGCGGGCATCGACGTGGACGGGTGTTGTAGACGTGCTGACCGGCGGTTCTTCTTTGAGGTCCTGCGCGAACTGCGAGAGTTTGTACGGATCCTCGCCGGGCAGAAAGACCTCGACAATAGCGCCGCTGGTAAAGACCTGCACCTTGCCGCGCCGCTCGGCTTCGAGCGCAAAATCCTTGAACTTTGCAAACGGCTTGCCGGTCGAGTCGCGATACCTGCTCTCCTTGAACTCACCGCCCATCAACTCCTTCATCACGAGTTTGAGCGATCCGAAGGAGCAGACATACCCTCGCTCGCGGGCCAGATGCACTGCCCGCACGAGCATGTCGTAGATGTCGGGTTCCTCGTGCGGGGTTTCGGGCGCCGGCGGCTCAGGCGGCGGCGTGCGCTCCGCTGGTTGCGGTTCCTGACGCATCCGCGCGGATGGGACCGGTTCTACGACATCCTCGAAGTCACGTCCTCGCTCTGCTCCACGGACACGGGGCGTATCAGCCTGCAACGGCTGTGGCTTCTTGCCCAGCAACTGTTCGTAGAAGATGAACTCGTCGGCGCTCTGCGCGAGGTGCCCGGAGGCGGCGCCGCCTACCCCGATAATAATGACTTCCTTGCCATGCTGACGGATCGCATTCACCAGCGGAATGAAGTCGCGGTCGCCGGTGGCGAGCACAAATTTGCCGATGTTTGGGTTGGTGTACAGTGTTTTCATTGCGTCGATACAGAGATTCATATCGACGCTGTTTTTGATGGCGCGTCCTGTCCGTCCCAGATCACGATCATAGTAATAGGTCGGCACATACATCGGCTCGATGCCGTTGGCGTACAGGGCGCTCGTCACACGCGGATAGCGATACCAGTCGGCGTATGCACGGGCGATCACCACCCGTCCCAGGTCCGCGACGCGATCCATGATGATTTCAAAGTTCGGGTTGACGTCAAGTTTGTCGCGAACACTGACATAGACGTTCTCGAAGTCGATAAACACAGCGACATCGAGACGCGGATTGTCGGTAGCCATGGGTCGTTTAATCTTCTCCTGACACTTGGTGTCGTCAAGCATCGACTCCGGAAAGCGGACGCGAGCCAGGCGCTTTCCGCAGCGGGGCGTTGGATCAACCAGAACACCAGACGTGCAATGATGCCATCTGAACGGAACCGCCTGTGTACGGAGCGTTCGTTTCCATCTGCGGCATCATTGCGCATCATCCGCCTGCGGATAGCCCAAAGCCAGCGAATGCGCGGCGAAACCTGCAGTATCGATTGTGTGGGCAGGCTGTTCGATAGTGTGACAGCCCGGCCATATCTTTCCAGCGAATAATGAACCACCGCAGGAATCTCGAACCATTGCGCTGCTTAGGGAGCCAATCGCTTGTCAACGTACAAACAAACAGCCAAAATAGATCACAGGTCAGGCGTTGGGCGTCGACGCCTGACGCTCCGTTACATGCTAACTATAGCATTACCGAACCTAAAGCGCAACCGATGATACTGCGCGGTAGAGCGCCAGTGCGCGCATTCGTCGTTCTGCGTGATCGACGATTGGCGCCGGGTAGTCGCGCCCGATGACAACGCCGCAGCGCTGCTGTTCTGCAGGCGGCATGGTCCACGGCGCGTGAATATAGCGGTCTGCAACCTGCGCCAGTTCCGGCAGATAACGGCGCACATACATGCCCTGTGGATCGAACTTCTGCCCCTGATTGACCGGGTTAAAGATGCGGAAGTAGGGTTGGGCGTCGGTACCGGTACCGGCGCTCCACTGCCAGCCGCCGTTGTTGGCGGCGTGATCGCCATCGACCAGTTGCTGCATAAAGTAGCGCTCGCCCCAGCGCCAGTCGATCAGCAGGTCTTTCGTGAGAAAAGACGCGACGATCATGCGCGCCCGGTTGTGCATCCAGGCTTCCTGGTTCAACTGACGCATGGCGGCATCGACGATCGGGTATCCGGTGCGTCCTTCCTTCCAGGCGTCGAATAGCGCCGGGTCATTTTCCCACGACAGCGCGTCGTATTGCGATTTGAACGATCGCTGCAGCACGTGCGGATAATGCCACAGGATCTGATAGTAAAAGTCTCGCCAGGCCAGCTCCCCGATCCAGGTCTCGATCGATCGGGCAGTTCGTTCAGCGTCCTGACCGTCACTGACGCGATCGAGCAGGCGCAGCGCTGCGCGCAGCGCTGCACGCGGCGCCACACACCCGAGTCGCAGGTAGGGCGATAAACGTGAGGTCGCCGGTTCTGCTGGCAGGTCGCGCCTATCTGCATAGCCCGCAATGCTATGAGCGGCGGTCAGATCGACGAATGCCGCCAGCCGCGCATTGCCGGGGGTTTCACCGCCAGGGGGAATGTGCTGGGAGAGCGTGATGCCGAGGTCTGCTGCGTCCGGGATCGCCCGATCCGCACCATGATCGGGAACCTGACGAAACAACGGCGGATCGAGTTCGTGCTGCAACTCATCACGACGTTGTTCCACCAGTGCGCGCCAGCGCCGCCAGTAGGGCGTGTACACAGTATATGGTCGGCCATCGCCGGTGCGCACATCGTCGGGACCGAAAATGACCGCCTCTTCACAGATCGACGTTTCGACATTCAGATCGCGCAGCAATGCTTCAACCTGCGCATCGCGCCGGCGCGCGAAGGGGGTGTAGTCACGGTTCCAGGCAACGCCGGCTGCACCGGTTTCCCGCACCAGATCACGGATCACGTCCAGCGTTCGTCCGCGCCGTACCACCAGGCGACTGCCACGCGCGCGCAGGCTGGCATCGAGGTCGCGCAGCGCATCAATCATAAATGCTGTACGTGCTGCACCGGTGCGTGGAGCACGCAGGATGGCATCGTCGAGAATGAAGAGTGGGATGACATGCCCATTGCTCCGAACAGCAGCAGTGTGCAGCGCCGGATTGTCGCACAATCGCAGGTCGCGGCGAAACCAGTGAATCCAGATCATACGACTACGACCCGGCAGAACCTTCGAGACGCTCTCGACATGCAGCAATGCCTGCTGCGCTTTCGGGCGAGGGCTCGAGTTCATGCGAATGCATCAGCGCATCACGCGCTTCAGCATAGCGCCCAAGCATATAGAGCACCTTGCCGCGATTGAGCCAGTACACCGCCTTCACAGTCGAAACCGGCGCCGCCAGATCGATGGCGCGCTCAAAGCATTCCAGCGCCGCGTCCAGGCGACCAAGTTCCATCAACAGCGAACCTTTGTTGTTCCATACGCCCGCACTCTCCGGTTCGAGCGCCAGCGCCCGATCGTAACTGGCGAGCGCATCATCGAAACGACCGAGGTCCGTGAGCGCCATCGCACGCCAGAGCCAGGCGCTCTGATTGGCATCCGACGCTGCCAGCGCCGCTTCGAAGCGCTCGAGCGCCTCCTGAGGGCGTCCCTGGCGCAACAGAACCTGCCCCTGGTCGCAGAGCATCCGGCTTTCCCGTTCAGCGCTGGCGCGCTTATCTGTTGCTGCGCTTTCACTCTCGAACATGCGCGTCACCTGCTCGCGCAGGCGATCTTCGGTCATCTGCAGGCGCCGTTCGTCATCGCCCAACCCGGCGCCGGCAATCAGACGCTGTGCCTGTTCACAGATCAACAGAGCGGTTTCGAGCGCTTCATAGTTGCCCAGGATGCGCGCAGCATCGGCAATCCAGAACGCAAAGGCGAGAATGGCGCGTCGAGCGGCAGGCAGTTCCCGGCTCGACAACTCCCCGGCTCTGCTGTACGCCGCAACCGTCTTGGCGGCATACGTCTGGCTGAGCGTCGTGCCCTGAGCAGTCAGGCGAGCGCAGAGATCGCCGATGACGAAGTAATCATTCGCCTGCGGCGAACGACGCGCGCGCGCAGCACGCCCCAGCGCGCGCACATCGGGGTGAGCATCATTGGCGAATGCATCGAACGCACCGCTCAGATCGCGAAACGCAGTCAACAGTTGCGCCCACAGACCGATCGGCTCTTCACGGACGCGTTCTGTCGGGGTACGACCGGTTTGAGGCGGAGCAGGAATGTTAGGGTCGGCAGGTGTTGTCATAAACGCCTCTCTGCGTCACACATAGTAGTGACATTGTACACCACTTCGCGCTGCTGGTGAACCCGCCGCCTCCTGTTTTTTACAAAGATAGCCCGTAAAGCCCAGGTGCTTTCGCCCTGGGATACAAGGGCTTCACGTGCTTGAGCGGCTTGAGCCCTGGCCTGGCATGGGTTCGCGCGTGGTGGATGCGATGGGACTGAACGCAAACCGTTTCCCATGCCGCCGCTCCCCGACCAGGCGCCACGAGCGTCGCGCGCGCCATCGTTGCGCGAACGCCCACACCCGTGAGGGGGGGCAGCGCGTTGTTCGTGCGTGGATCCGTCTTGCATCGCGTCGCGCGCTCTGGTATCCTGATGGAGTGAAACAGATGTGCCGCTCGACGTCCGGACACGTTTCTGCCGATGCCATTCGGCGCTGTATCGACGCGCGGAGCACACGCGATTGAAAACGTTTGTCTACAAGTTGCGTCCGACGCCTGCGCAGGCGGCATGGCTTGCCGAGACGCTGGAAACCTGCCGCCAGCTCTACAACCACGCGCTGAGCGAGCGCAAGACCGCGTATCACGAGCGCGGCGAGTCGATTGGCTTTGCCCGTCAATGTGCCAGCCTGCCCATGCTGAAACGAACGTGGGAGGCGCTGGCGCGTGTCCACTCCCAGGTCGTCCAGAATGTCCTGCGTCGGGTAGACCGCGCGTTTCAAGCGTTCGTTCGGCGCGTGAAGGCCGGCCAAAAGGCAGGGTATCCGCGCTTCAAAGGGCGAGGCTGGTACGACAGCTTCACCTACCCGCAGTGGGGCAACGGCGTCACGCTGGACAAGGGGCGGCTGGCGCTCTCCAAGATCGGCGCCATCCGGCTGCATACCGATCGACCACTGGAGGGTACGCCCAAAACCTGCACCATCGTTCGCAAAGCGGATGGCTGGTACGCGCACATTGCGTGCGACGTTGCGCCATCGCCGCTCCCGCCTACTGGCAAGGCCGTCGGCGTCGATGTCGGGCTGGAATCCTTTGCGACGCTGTCGAATGGGACGCAGATTGCCAATCCGCGCTTCTATCGCGCTGCCGAGCGCAAACTGAAGCACGCACAACGTCGGCTCTCCCGCCGTGTGAAGGGAAGCCATCGCCGCCGCAAAGCGCGCGAACTGCTTGCCAAAGCCCACTTGAAGGTCAAGCGAGCGCGACAGGACTTCGCCCACAAGCTTGCTCGCGCACTGGTCAATGCGTATGACCATATCTCGGTTGAGCAATTGAACATTCGGGGCATGGTGCGGAACCATCCCCTTGCCAAATCGATCTACGACGCCGGATGGGGTCTCTTCCTGAGGATCCTGCGCGCCAAGGCTGCAAGCGCCGGGCGCGTCGTGGTGGAAGTCAACCCTGCCGGAACGTCGCAACGATGCGCGCAGTGTGGCGAGCCGGTTCCCAAACGGCTGGTCGTTCGCTGGCACTCCTGCCCGTATTGTGGGTGTGAGGTGCACCGCGATCATAATGCCGCACTCACTATTTTGCAGAAGGGCGGGGGCGCCGCCTTCGGGGAGGCTCTGCCGTTGGGCGGGCCGCAGAACCGAGAACCCCACAGGCGTTAGCCGTGGGAGTGTCAGGGGCATACGTAACGCAGGCGCAGCGCGATCGGCAACCCGACATCGCCATCGAGCGCTGCGGTTTGCGCCTGGTCAACTTCCGCAAAATGTCCATCGAATGCGATCCGTCCATCCCGCATGAGAACGACGCGATCCAGCGCCTCGTAGCAGAAATCGAGATCGTGACTGACCACCAGCACACTCCGCTGTTGCGCTGTAAGATGTTCGATTAACCGTTTCAGTAATGCGATACTTGCATTGTCGAGACCGGCAGTCGGTTCATCGAGCACCAGCAGCGCCGTGTCCATCGCCAGCACTGCGGCAATTGCCACAAGACGACGGCGGGCTGGCGGAAGGTCATATGGATGCTCACTGACGACGTCGCGCAGGTCGAGCGCATCGATGGCGGCTTCGGTCAACGCATCGACCCGTTCAGGTGCAAACCCCAGGTTTCGAGGTCCGAAACGGATCTCGTCGCGCACTGTGCGGGCAAACAGTTGATTACGCACATCCTGGAAGACGACGCCGACATGTCGAGCGCAACGCGCCACTGTGGTCGTCCGTGTATCGACGCCGTCAACCAGGACGCGCCCGCGCGATGGGCGCAACAGACCGTTCAGATGACGCACGAGCGTGCTTTTTCCTGCGCCGTTCCGCCCGACCAGCGCAATGCGTTCGCCGCGCCGAACCGTCAACGACACGCCGCGAAGCGCCTCAACACCGGTCGGATACGTAAAATGCACCTCATCGAGTGTCACGACCGGTTCGGCAACGGGCAGCATGCTCAGCGCCCCGTCTGTTTCAGCAACGGGGCGCACTACGGGTTCATAGGGGGCATTGCCCTGTCCATTCATCGAATCCTGGTCTGATGCCGCAGCGCGCAATCCGGCAGCAAGGTCGGCGACGGTGATCGGCAAAGGACGTTCTGGCGCCCAGCGCCCTTCGGCGCGCGCCTGTGCTGCCATCTGCGCTGGACGGGGCCAGCCGATGCCGCGCTCACACAGCCGGGGATCGGTCAGCACACTGGCAGGTGCGCCATCAGCGAGCACGGCGCCGTGATCCAGCGCCACCACCCGCTCGGCCACATCGGCGACCCACTCCAGACGGTGTTCGGCGATCAGAATGGTCATACCCTGCCGGCTGAGCGAGCGCAGGACGTCGGCAAGTTCCAGCATCGCAGGAGGGTCGAGTTGCGAAGTTGGCTCATCGAGCGCCAGCACTGGCGGGTTCATTGCCAGTGCCGCCGCGATCACCATGCGCTGCTGCTGCCCACCGGAGAGCGCATAGGGTGAACGGTCGCGCAGATGGTCGATGCCGAGCGCACGCAGCGCCCATTCGACGCGTTCGATCATGGCCAGGCGCGGTACACCGAGGTTTTCCAGCCCGAATGCCACTTCGTCGTATACGGTAAACCGCGCGCCCGAAATCTGGCTGAAAGCATTGCTGCCTACCAGGGCGACGTGGCGAACCAGTTCGGCGATTGGGTGGGTCGCTATTGGCATGTCGTCCACTATCGCGCTACCTGTGAGACGACCGCGAAAGAAATGCGGCACAAACCCTGCACAGAGCGCGCAGAGCGTACTCTTGCCCGCACCTGCCCTGCCGATAACGGCGCAGATCTGACCGGCTGGAACCGTCAGCGTCACATCGCGTAACGCCGGTTCGGTTGCGCCTGCATAGGTAAAGGTCACATTGTGCAGCGCAATGCGAGTATGCGATTGCAAAACATCGTTCATATCGGCTTGGTACGACAACGAGACATCGCTTAATGATCGCACCACAAAGGCACGAAGTCCACAAAGGCCACGCTTATCAATCGCACTGTTTCGAGCCCGTTGCCCCTCCACAGGCGCCTGTTCACGATCGGGGAAGCCCCCGTGTCAGACATCGGCGGCGGAATGGCGTCCGCAAGCGCCACGCGACGTCGCCACGCCGACGCAAAAACACCATCACGATATGTCTGAAAATCTTTGTCGTACACGAGAAATCTCGTGGTAGTGTTAGCGCCTATCCGAAAAACCGCATCCTGAGCAGCGCGCAGCGCCCCCGTACGGGGGCAGCGCGTATCGAAGGAGCGGTTTTTCGGGGTATCCTGTGTTATTCAGATAGGCTCTCAATGGTGCGGAGATGGATCAGGTCCGTATCGAGGGAGCGCCTCGACAATACTGTCATCCAGAAAAGAGCGACGCAATGCGCCACACGATCAGCGCTCCCAGCGCTGCCAGCATACCGATCCGCGCAATGCGTTCAACAGGCGAATCGGGAATATCACGCACCCAGGTTTTGGGACCGGGCGCATTGAACGCACGCGCCTCAATCGCCATGGCACGCTCCTCCGCTTCGACCAGGGCGCCGACGATCAGCGGGCTGATGAGCGGAAGCACACCACGGATGCGTTGCAGCACATTCCCCTCGGTTTCCAGCCCGCGCGCGCGTTGCGCTTCCGCCACACCCACGGCGCGCTCACTGATAGCGGGAATAAGTTGCAGCGCCACCAGCACAATATACCCGATCGAACGCGGCATGCCGCTCTGGATCAACGCCTGCACCAGCACGCCGGGGTGGGTCGTTTGAAACAACAACAACGGCGCCCCGGCGACCACCAGCAGCCGGCTTCCGGTATCGAGCGCAAACTGAAGCCCGGCGCGGCGGAACAGGAGGGGCCCGACGGCGACGGTTGTCAGATCGGATGTGGGGAAGAACAGCCCCTGCACCAGCGCCAGCGAGATCAGCACGGGCAACAGCGTCTTCACCATCACATCGAGAAAGCGATGCGCCACCAGCGATGCGAATGCCAGCGGCAGCAACACGCCAACCGCGAGCGCCGCTCCTGTGAGCGGCGCAGGGAGCAAGAACGTCGCTCCAATCAGCGACAACGCACCGGTTACCTTCGTCAGCGGATTCAATCGCTGGAGAAAACCGGCGCGTTCGATAAACAGACCGGTACGTTGCACGGCGGCGAAAGATTATTCGGCAGCGCCGAAGCGCGCGAGCAGACGTCTGGGCAGGGCAATGATAATTGCCCATGCAATCAGATAGGTGATCGTTTTATCAAGCGGGTCGGAAACGGCGCCCTGCATAAACGAAGCGCCCAGCACACTGGCGCCCAGACTCTGGAACATAGCCACCAGCACATCGGTGCCTGCACCGGTGACGCCACCGAACACATACGTCGCGATCGGCGCCGAGATAGCTGCTGCAATAACACCGGTAATGACACCGGCAAGCGCCATTTTCCACCACGACCTGATCGCGCCATACTGCCCGGCATACCCCGCTATCAGACCGATCACTGCAGCTACTGCCGCAAACGGCAACGCTGCAGGCGCCAGCGTCAATCCCCAGATGACATTGGAGAGCAGACCGGTGATGGCGCCCGCCAGCGGACCGAGTAAAAGCCCTACCAGCACTGTGCCGATCGAGTCGAGATAAATCGGTAATTTCAGCACACTCTGCACCAGATGACCCAGCACCACATTGATCGCTATCGCGATGGGAATCAATGCCAGCGCGGTGCTGCTCAGCCCACCGCGTTGCGACGTCGTCGAAGTGGTCATGGTTTTGTCTCCTTACAAGGCTTGATTCGCCTCTGTGACCGCTTCCTGATACTACGCCTGTATTGGGTGTTGTTGAACTGACACTAAAATACTATACCACATTGCAGGCGTCCGTCAAACACTGCAACGTATGACTTGTGTTATGATGAGCATACGTTCTGAAGCAGAAGAGGTCCTCCTATGAAGTCGGTTCTGTTCGTCTGGGGCGGCTGGGAAGGACACGAGCCAAAGCAGTGCATCGATATCTTCGCTCCGCTCCTGCGCGCCGCAGGGTATGAAGTGACGATCAGCGCCACGCTCGACTCGTACCTCGACCGCGAACGCATGCACTCCTACAGTCTTATTGTCCAGGTATACACGATGGCAACGATCACGCGCGAACAGGAGAAAGGGCTGCTCGATGCTATCGAGAGCGGCGTTGGCTTTGCCGGCTGGCACGGCGGCATGGCAGACGCATTCCGCCAGAGTACAGACTACCAGTTCATGGTCGGCGGGCAGTGGGTGGCGCATCCTGGCAATATTATCGACTATACCGTGAACATCACCAACCACGACCATCCGATCACTGCTGGTTTGAACGATTTTCGCATGCACTCGGAACAGTACTACATGCATGTTGACCCGAGCAACCATGTGCTGGCAACCACGACATTCAGCGGCGAATATTGCCCATGGATTGCAGGAGTAGTCATGCCGGTCGTCTGGACGCGCATGTGGGGCAAGGGGCGTGTCTCCTACTGTTCGCTGGGACATGTGGCGCGCGACTTCGATGTCCCCGAAGCGCGCGAACTGGTGCGGCGCGGCATGCTCTGGGCAAGCCGGGATGAGCGTTGAACGGGGGAACGTGGAACGTGCGAACGTTCGCACGTGGGCGCAGGCGCGCGAGGGCGGGGACACCGGTGCACGGAGCGCGGCCACATTCGTTTATTCGTTCTCCATTCGTTGACAGCAGGGATGGCACAGGCACGGGGAACGTGGAACGTGGAACGTGACCACACCAATCACGTAATCCCATACTCAAACGCGCGACTATGCTCACACCAATCACGTAATCTTATAATCACGTAATCCCATATGTATTCGCTAACGCATTTCAACGAGGAACTATCATGATCACTCCAGCCAACGTCGGCATTATTGGCTGCGGCAACATCAGCGGCATCTACCTGGAAAACAGTAAAATCTTCGATGCGATTGACGTTGTTGCTGTGGCGGACATCGACCCGGAACGGGCGAATGCCCGCGCAGCAGAATATGCCATCCCCAGAGCATGCAGCGTCGAGGAATTGCTGACCGATCCCAACATTGAGATCGTTATCAATCTGACCACTCCCGATGCCCATGGTTCAGTGGCGCTGGCGGCATTGAACGCCGGCAAGCATGTCTACAACGAGAAACCGCTCGCCGTCACCCGCAACGAGGCGCGTGCACTGCTCGATCTCGCCGAGCGCAAGGGGCTGCGCGTCGGCTGCGCCCCCGACACCTTTTTGGGCGGCGGGTTGCAGACCTGCCGCAAACTGATCGATGATGGCTGGATCGGCGAACCAATCGGGGCGACCGCCTTCATGATGAGCCATGGTCCCGAAAGCTGGCACCCGAACCCAACTTTCTTCTACCAGCCCGGCGGTGGTCCGATGTTCGACATGGGACCCTACTACCTGACGGCGCTCTGCGTGCTGCTCGGTCCGGTACGGCGGGTGACCGGTTCAGCGCGCGTGTCGTTTGCAGAACGCACAGTCACGAGTGAGCGCAATTATGGAGCGAAAATTCAGGTCAACACCCCCACGCACGTGGCAGGTGTGCTCGATTTCGCTTCGGGTGCAGTGGCGACGATCATCACCAGTTTCGATGTCTGGGGTTCGCAACTGCCGCGCATCGAGATTTACGGTTCGCACGGCACGCTCAGTGTGCCCGACCCGAATACGTTCGACGGACCGGTGCTGCTGCGCCGCGCGGGTGCGCGTGAGTGGTCGAGCGTGCCGCTGTCGCACGGCTTCACCCGCAACAGTCGCGGTATCGGCGTGGCGGACATGGCGACGGCCATTCGCTTCGGCAGACCGCATCGCGCGTCTGGCGAACTGGCGTACCACGTGCTTGACATCATGCACGCCATTCACGATGCATCGCGCGAGGAACGCCATGTACAGCTGCACAGCGCAATGACTCGCCCCAAGCCGCTGCCGCTCGGTCTTGGAGAGCGCGGCGTCGATCTGGAGTAGTAGCGCCTATGGCAGATGTCGTTTCGATGGGTGAGTTGCTGGTCGAGTTCGTCGCGACTCACCCCAACACACCGCTTGCGCAGGTCCCTGGTTTTATCAAAGCGCCCGGCGGAGCGCCTGCCAATGTCGCCGTCGGGTTGCAGCGGCTGGGAGTCAGCGCACGCTTCGTCGGCAAGGTTGGCGACGATCCGTTCGGAGTCTATCTGCGCGACAGTCTGGCGCAGGAAGGGGTGGACACGCGCTTTTTGCTGGTCGATCGCACGGCGCGCACTACAGCAGTCTTTGTCGCAGTATGGGACGACGGACGAAAAGACCTCTGCTTCTACCGCAATCCTGGCGCCGATATGCTGCTCACGCCGGACGAGATCGACGAGCGGATCTTCGATGGGGCGCGCTGTTTCCATTTCGGTTCGATCGGGTTCATCGAAGAGCCGTGCGCCTCTGCACAGCGCCGCGCGCTCAACATGGCTCGTGCACGTGGATTGATGATCACCTACGATCCGAACTATCGCCCGACTCTCTGGCGCGATGCCAGTACTGCGCGCGCCGTGATCCAGGACTCGTTCCGCTTCTGTCACCTTGCCAAGATCAGCGCAGAAGAATGGGAAACAGCGACCGGCGAACGCGACTTCGATGCCGGCATCGCCGCAGTGCTGGCGAAGGGCGTCGAACTGCTCGTGATCAGTCGCGGGGCAGGGGCAGCCATTGCAACGAACGGCGACTATCGCATCGAACTTGCGCCACCTTCCGTGCCGGTAGTCGAGACAACCGGCGCCGGCGATGGATTCATGGCGGCAATGATCACACGCCTGCTGCCAGAGCGAGAGCGATCGGGATCACTCGCGCGCGTTGCTCCCGAGATCGTGCGCGAGGCGCTGGTCTTTGCCAATGCAGTCGGCGCACTGACCTGCACCAGACCGGGGGCGATCCCCGCACTGCCAACGCGCGCCGAGGTCGAGCGGTTCCTCTCCGATGCGAACAACGCCTGACCTCTCACGCCTGCCCGGAGTAATGCCATTTTAGATTGTAGATTTTGGATTGTAGATTGCTGTGATGGCATTGCAGTGCGCTCTGGTGGGCGTGCGCATGCGATTGGTTCAGTTCCAATTCGTATAAGAGCCTATCTGAAGAACGTAAGATACCGAAAAACCGCATCCTGAGCAGCGTACAGCGCGTATCGAAGAAGCGGCTTTTTGGACAGACGCGCAAAGAGCGCTTTCTGACGCCAGATGTTTGTATATGACACGAGATAACTGTTCATGATCGAGGATTCGGGGGGAAGCAATCAACAGAGGGATGTCGCTGCTGATTCGCCGACATCGCGATCGTATGATTTTTCAGGAAGTATCCCCCTGGAGCCCGCGCAGGCGGGCTTTGCCCTGGTAGCCGCGGGCTTTAGCCCGACGGCATCAGGCGCATACCGGATTAATTTCTCAAAAACCATGGATGCACGCGCAATCGGAGGAATGGCGGCATCTTCACCCTGCGTTGCCCGCAATCCCCAGGCGCTGTGCATCGGCGCGCAGCCCTTCGATGACATGCCCGATGACCTCATCGAGCGACATGTTGAGCGCTGCGGCGTTGTGGATGATCTCATCACGGCTCACAGCGCGTGCAAACGCCTTATCCTTCATCTTCTTGCGCACTGCCGTCACATCGACCTCGAAAACGCTCTTCGTCGGACGAACGAGCGCCACTGCCACGACGAAACTCGACAGTTCATCAACCGCGGCGAGCGTCTTTTCCAGCACGGTTTCACGCGGTACGCCGCTATAGTTCGCGTGTGACAGGATGGCGCGGCACACGTCCGGCGACCAGCCATTCAGCCGCAGGTAGGTCACCCCCACAAACGGGTGCATCTGCAGCGGCGCCTCCGCCACCTGCCCTGCCAGAATCGCTTCAGACGCAGCAGTCGTGCTGTCACCCGGCGGCGGCATGTGCGGGTACCGCTCGAAATCCATGTCGTGCAACAGACCAATCGCCCCCCACAGATCGGGATCGCCGCCGTTCATAGGGGCGAAGTGGCGCATCGATGCCGCTACGGCATAGCAATGCTTGCGCAACTGTTCACCCTGCACCCACTCGTGCAGAATCGCCAACGCGCGATCGGTATAGGTCACGAATCCCTCCGTTCCGATGTATCTGCAGACTCCAGCTGGCGCACCAGGCGCTCAATAGCCTGACGTAACTCTGGAATATCGTTTTCAACTGCATTCCAGATCTCATTAAGATCGACGCCAGAGTATTGATGTACCAGGATATTACGCATAGCAACAATCTGTGCCCAGGGTGCATACGGATATGTCTCGTGAAAGCTCCGACCAAGTTGTGCAGCCGCTTCGCCGATAATCTGCAAGTGATGCACCATCCATATCTGGATCAATTCATCTTGATCAAACGCTGCACGCCCGCGAGCACGGTACTTCTCAATCTGCTCAATAGCGCTGAGTATATCTTGTAAACGCGCCTTCGCACTTTTCATAACGGAATTGCTTCAGTCAACACACGTTCGCGAAGATGAGGCTTAATACCGCGTTCATTCACAACATCTACCCTGCACCCCAGTATGTTCTGAAGATCCAGCAGCAAAGCGGCATGATCAAAGATACTGCGATCAAGGTCAAATTCCACCAGAAAATCGATATCACTCTGCTCGTCGGCGTCGCCGCGCGCCACGGAGCCGAAAATACGCACATTGCGCGCCCCGTGTTTCGCCGCAAGCGCCAGGATGTCAGCACGTTTTTCGTTGACCAGTTCCGCCAGGTTTGTCGCCATACGCTGCCGCTTTCCAGACCGGTCATCGTTCCTGCTCACGCACCCGCCAGGCATCATGAACCCTGCACCCACTCGTGCAGAATCGCCAACGCGCGATCGGTACAGGTCACGAATCCCTCCGTTCCGACGTATCTGCAGACTCCAGCTGGCGCACCAGGCGCTCAATAGCCTCACGCAGCGCAGGGGCATCGCGTGTCGCTGCTTCCCAGACAATATCTCGATCAATAGTGAAATAGCCGTGGACCAGAATGTTACGCATCCCTATCATTTTGCTCCAGGGAATATCCGGCGCCATATTGCGCACTGTATCGGGCAACATCCGTGCCGCCTCACCAATGATCTGCAAGTGGAGCAGGAACCAGGACTGAAGGAGTTCGTCTGTATCGAAAGCGGCGCGACCTCGATCCCGATACCGTTCCAGGGCGTCAATGGCAGCCAACATATCGCGCAGACGCTCAACAGCGCGTCTCATAGCGCCACCGCTTCACGGAGCACGTCTTCACGCAGGCGCACCTTGAGACCCTGTTCCGTGACAACATCCACCCGGCAACCGAGAAGTTGCTCAAGATCATACTGCAGACCGCCCAGATCGAAGAGCGAGCGTCCCGGCTCCATCTGCACCAGAAAATCGATATCACTCTGCTCATCAGCGTCGCCGCGCGCCACGGAGCCGAAAATACGCACATTGCGCGCTCCGTGTTTCGCTGCAAGCGCCAGGATGTCAGCACGTTTTTCGTTGACCAGTTCCGCCAGTTTTGTCGCCATATGTTGCCGCTTTCCAGACCAATCATCGTTCCTGCTCACGCACCCGCCAGGCATGGTAGAGCACAATGCTTCCGGCGACCGCCACATTCAACGATGCAATCTGTCCGCGCATCGGCAACCGCACGAGAAAATCACAGCGCTCACGTGTCAGACGCGCCAGCCCGGGTCCCTCTGCGCCAAGCACGAGCGCCAGCGGCAGATTGAGATCCACCTTATCGAACACCTGCGCACGCTCGTCGTCTTCGACCCCCACAACCCATATGCCGGCATGCTGAACCCGTTCGATCGTCGCCGCGAGATTGGGGACGACCACGATCTGCAGATGCTCGACGGCGCCGGCTGAAGCGTTCACCACGGCCGGTGTAATCTCTGCTGCACGCCTTCCCGGGATTACCACGCCATGCACCCCCACGACCTCAGCCGTGCGCAGGAGCGTGCCGACATTTTGCGGGTCCTGAATGTGATCGAGCATGAGGAGAAGCGCCGGTTCACCGCGCTCTTCTGCCAGCGCCGTGCAATCATCGAGTTCAGCGTAGGGATAGTTGCTGCACTCCAGCATCACACCCTGATGATTTGCGTCGATCAGGCGCCGGTCGAGTTCGCGACGGTCGACCCGTTCGACCGGCACGCCAGTCTCACCAGCCAGGCGCACAATCTCGCCGAGCGTGCCGGTCTCCTGTGCGCCAGCTGAAACGAACAGACGCTGGAACGTGCGTCGTCGGGCGCGCAGCGCCTCACGCACCGCATTGCGACCGTACAACAGATCAGCCATAGGAGGCACACTCAACGTTACAGACCGAGCGCATTCTTAATGCGTCCGAAGAAACCTTCATCACGCTGATTGCCAATCGGCTCATTGTCGAGTGATCGTGCAAGTTCCTCGAACAACCGGCGTTGATGGTCATTCAGCTGGGTTGGTACAACGACGCGCACAACCACGATCTGATCGCCGCGACCGCTGCTGCGCAGGAACGGGACACCTTTACCACGAATGCGAAAGACGGCGCCGCTCTGAACGCCAGGAGGGATGTGCAGGCGCTCCTCGCCCTCGATGGTAGGAACATCAACCTCGACCCCCAGCGCAGCCTGCGCCACATTGAGCGGCAGTTCGAGAATAATGTCATTGCCTTCGCGCACGAAATACGGATGCGGCTGAACATCGATGACTACATACAGATTGCCATACGGTCCCCCGCGCGGACCGGCGTCACCCTCACCGCTGATCCGGATCTGTGAGGAACCATCGACGCCAGGAGGAATGCGCACTGTCAGTTTGCGTGTCTGGCGAACGCGCCCTTCACCGCGACATTCGCGGCACGGAATAGCGATGACTGTTCCCTCGCCGCGGCACATATCGCAGGTGGTGACCGTCACCATATTGAAGAGCGCCGCGCGCTGCCGGATCTCGCCAAGACCGCCACATTTCGGACAACGCACCGGTTCGGTGCCTGGTTCGGCGCCGCTGCCGCGGCAGGTCTGGCAGGTTTCCATCCGGCGAAACTCGATTGTCTTTTCGACGCCGAAGATCGCCTCCTCAAACGAAATCGACAGCGTATAGCGCAGATCGGCGCCGCGCTGCGGACCGCGCTGCGACCCGCGCATCGTTCCGCCGAAGAAGGTCTCGAAGATCGAACTGAACGGATCGGCGCCGGCAAACGGATCGAAACCCGGCATCGCGGTCGGACCGGCGTGACCGAACCGATCGTACATGCTGCGCTTCTCCGGGTCGGACAGCACCTCATACGCCTCGTTGATCTCTTTGAATTTCGCCTCTGCGTCAGCCGCTTTGTTGACGTCGGGGTGATACTGCCGCGCCAGACGACGAAACGCCTTCTTGATCTCATCCTGCGAGGCGTTGCGCTGAACGCCCAAAACCTCGTAATAGTCGCGCTTGACCGCCATATCGTGCCTCAGTCACGTTCAACGCATCGGCTATCGCCTATCGCCTCTGGTCACCGTCGTCGCCTGCACCCTGTTCCCCGCCGTCATCATTGACGACCTTGCTTTCGCCAGTTTCGTGCAGTATCTGCTGCACGGCAACAACGAGTTCCGCCAACCGATTTCGAATCTCATTCGGATCATCACCTTCGACAGCCAGGCGCGTTGCCGCAATCCGATCCCGAATGCGCTCGTGCGCCGTTTCATTGTTGGAAGCCCCCGTTTCGCGCAGCAGGCGCTCAGCATTGTAGATCGCACTATCTGCTGCATTCCGTGCTGCAATCAATTCGCGTCGCTGGCGATCTTCCTCGGCGTGCTGTTCAGCATCGGCGATCATCCGCTGAATTTCATCTTCCGACAGACCCGATGACGCCGTGATGGTAATATGCTGGGCTGCACCGGTGCGCTTATCCGTCGCCGAGACGTTCAAAATGCCGTTCGCATCAATATCGAACGTCACTTCGATCTGCGGCACGCCACGCGGTGCTGGCGGGATGCCGTCCAGCACGAATCGGCCAAGCGACTTGTTGGCGCGCGCTTCCGCGCGTTCACCCTGTAGCACGTGAATCTCGACGCTGCTCTGGTTATCCGAAGCAGTGGAGAAGACCTGCCCCTTCCGTGTTGGAATCGTCGTATTTCGCTCGATGAGCGGGGTCATGACGCCACCGAGCGTTTCGATGCCCAGCGTTAGCGGTGTAACATCGAGGAGCACCACATTCTCAACCTCCCCTGCAAGGACGCCAGCCTGAATCGCTGCGCCAATCGCCACCACCTCATCCGGATTCACACCCCGATGCGGTTCGCGGTTGAAGAAACGCCGCACCATCTCCTGAACCGCAGGCATGCGGGTCTGCCCGCCGACGAGCACCACAGCGTCAATGTCGTTCGGGCGCATTCCGGCATCGGCAAGCGCCTGGCGCATCGGACCAATCGTGCGTTCGATCAGATCGGCGATCAACTGTTCCAGTCTGGCACGGGTCAGCGTCATATTCAGATGCAGCGGCCCACTGGAGTCGGCGGTAATGAACGGCAGACTGATCTCGGTCTGCACGACTGTCGAGAGTTCCTGTTTGGCCCGCTCGGCAGCCTCTTTCATGCGTTGCAGGGCTGCCCGATCGGTGCGCAGGTCGATGCCATGCTCCTTCTGAAATGTGTCTGCCATCCACTCGATGATGCGCTGATCGAAATCGTCGCCGCCGAGGTGCGTGTCGCCGTTGGTGGCTTTCACCTCAAAGACCCCGTCGCCAAGTTCCAGGATCGAAATATCGAACGTGCCGCCGCCGAGGTCATAGACCGCAACTAGATGGTTGTGGGTGTTCTGGTCGAGGCCATACGCCAGCGCTGACGCTGTCGGCTCGTTGATGATGCGCACCACCTCCAGCCCGGCGATCCGTCCGGCGTCGCGCGTCGCCTGACGCTGACTATCGTTGAAATAGGCAGGGACCGTAATAACCGCCCTGGTCACCGGTTCGCCCAGGTACGCCTCGGCGTCGGCTTTGAGTTTTTGCAGCACGAACGCCGAAATCTCCTGCGGGCTATAGTCGCGCCCGCCCATGTGCACCCAGGCGTCGCCGTTCGGCGCTTCGACCAGGCGATACGGCGCCAGCGCCCGGCTCTTCTGCACCGCCGGATCGGACAGTTTGCGCCCGATGAACCGTTTGACCGAAAAGATTGTGTTTTCGGGATTAATCACCGCCTGCCGCCTGGCAGTCTGCCCGACGAGACGTTCCCCAGCTTTATTGATCGCAACTACCGAAGGAGTCAGGCGGCTCCCCTCAGCGCTGGAAATAACCACCGGTTCGCCGCCTTCCATCACAGCGACGACGGAGTTGGTCGTGCCAAGGTCGATACCGATGATTTTACTCATTCGCAGTCTCTGACGCTGATGATTGCTTTCGCCCCTGACTGACCTTCACCATCGTCGGTCGCAGCACGCGATCATGCAACATATAGCCACGCTGGAGTTCGGCGATCACTTTACCGTCCTCACCGTCCTCCGACGGTTCGTAGATGATCGCTTCGTGGCGATTCGGATCGAACGCTTCCCCGACGGCTTGCATCCGGGTGACCCCCTCGCTTTCGAGGATCGTCTGCAACTTTTGCGGAATAAGTTTGAATCCGCCATACCAGGGCGTCTCGGCAACGTCAGGCGTCACACTCGCCATTGCACGCTCGAGATCGTCCATCACCGGCAGCAACTTGAGCAAGAGCGCAGCGCTGGCGTTGCGGATCAGATCGGCGCGCTCCTGTTCAGTACGGCGCTTGAAGTTTTTATAATCCGCCACAGCCCGCAGCCAGCTATCGCGCAGTTCAGCGTTTTCGCGCTCCAGTTCGGCAATGCGCGCCTGGAGATCCTCGATGCCTGGGGATACCGCGCTCTCCGTCGCAGGCGTCTCGGTAGCGACGACCTCCTGCCCATCGGGTGACGGTTCCTGCTGCTCAGGATGTGGCACTGGTTGCAATTCTTCAGACATTGGCATCAACCTCCCTCAAAGGGATGATTTTATGATTCTGCTTCCCAACGGCTCGCGCCTTCGATGCCGTAGAGTTCCGCGAGCAGGTCGCTCATCACGGCAGAGATATAGCGCACCGCTGAAATGGCTCGTGGATATGCCATGCGCGTCGGTCCAATCACGCCGAGCACGCCGACAATCTCGCCGCCGCCATAGCGTGAGAGCACCACGCTATACTCGCGCATTTCATCATAACTATGCTCGCCGCCGATCACCACCTGCACGCCGCTGCTGGAGAGCACCCGCGGAATGAGGGTGCCCAGCGCGCGCCGGCTCTGCAGAATCTCGACCATGCGGCGCACCCGTTCCACCTGCGAAAACTCTGGTTGATTCAAAATCTCGATCAACCCATCGCTGTGAATATCACTGTTGAGGTGCTCATTGAACTGATGCATCGCCTTCACGACCAGGTCGAGCACCTGGCAGGCAAGCGCATCACCACCCGGAGGCATCTGGGTGCGTTCCTGCTTGAGGAACTCCTCGACACGCTCGACCGGCGCATCGGCGCAGCGTTCGTTGATCCGCGACGCACAGCGGCTCAAATCCTCTTGCGACAGCGCCATATCGAGCGTGAGCGTCTGCTGGCGAATCGTGCCATCATGGAGTACCAGCACCATCAGCGCCGTCGTATCGTGGATCGAGATCAGCTCCAGGTGTTTCAGACGCGCCTGCTGTGCACGCGGCGGCGTCACGACCGAGGCGTTCTGAGCCGTGCGCGCCAGCACGGCGCCTGCCAGTTGAATCCACTGGTCGAGCTCGCTACGCACCTGGTAGAACTGGTGCCGGATGGTGCGCTGCTCGGTCGCCGAAAGCGGCGTGCGATCCATCAGGTTCTCAACAAAATAACGGTACCCGGCATCGGTTGGCACGCGCCCGGCCGATGTGTGCAGATGCGTCAGATAGCCAAGCTCTTCCAGCGCCGCCAGCTCATTCCGCACGGTCGCAGGTGACACATTGAGTTTGTATTTGCGCACCAGCAGCTCCGACGCGACTGGCTGCGAACTCTCAATGAACTCCTGGATCGCCAGTTTCAGGATCAGCTGGCGGCGATCGGTCAGATCGGTCGTCATAGACTGTTCCTCTGGCATGGTCTCTTCGGATCTCTGCCCGCCTCGCTCTCCCTCCAGCGTCCGTCATGCATGTCGTTTAGCACTCTCACACGGTGAGTGCTAGACTTCGAGACTAAATGATTGGCGTGCCTTTGCACGCCATAACGCATAGTATTGTATCATACTTCCCGCATGCTCTGCAACGATGGATCAAAAGGAGAATCGCTCAGTGGAGTCGTTCATTGTCATTGTTGTTGCTGCTATTGCGGTGTACATCGTCTTCAAGGTAGTAGCCGGCATTCTCAGGTTCATTCTTTCCCTGGCAATTGTTGGGGTTGTGATTATTCTCCTGCTGCAGTTCCTTTCCTGACCGATGCTCATGAGAAGCGATGGTCAGGTGCGCTGTGCCAGCGCACGTGTTGACACTCACCATCACCAGGTGTTTTTGCGCTGGCAGGACGGCGTTTTATAGAATGGATTCGGGTCGCGGGTAACGTCGTGATGGTCTACCACAGTGTCAACTGCTCGGCAACAGGAGATTGACGCGCATACTGCCGCAGACGGTCGCGTTCGTTTCTGCCGAAAAAGCGTCCATCGAGCGTAATGAAGTCGCGTGCACGGGCAAGCGCCCCGCCAAGCGCCGCAAGATGCGCCGGGTCACGGAAGCGCCCTTCGCGACGCAGGCGAAGAATGCGCGCCACACTCACCGGACCCAGCCCAGGCACCCGCAAGAGTTCGTCGCGGTCGGCGCTGTTCAGTTCGACCGGAAAGCGCTCGGGATGCGCCAGCGCCCACGCCAGTTTCGGGTCGATGTGCAACGGCAGATGACCAGCAGCATCGTAGGGCAACTCGCCCTGATCAAAACCGTAGCGCCGCACCAGCCAGTCAGCTTCGCGGAGGCGCTGTTCACGCACAAACGGCGTCGGTGCACACTGATCCAGCGGCGTGCCTGCAACCGGTCGAAACGCGCCGAAATAGACGCGCCGCAACCCCAGATCGCGGTAGAGCCAGGCGGTCGTGAGCAGAAGATCGCGGTCGCTCTCACCAGCCGCGCCGACCACGAATTGGGTCGCAAGCCCTGCGCGAATGGCGCCGTCCCGACTCCACGCGCGCGCCAGCTCCAGTGGTGTGATCAGGTCACGCAGCCAGTCGCGCTCCGGTGAAATACGCGCCAGGTGCATCGCTGTTGGCGCTTCCAGGTTCAGGCTGATACGGTCGGCAAGGTGCGCGGCGCGCTCGATTTCCGCAGCTGGTGCACCGGGCAGCAATTTTACATGGACATACCCGCGATAGCCATGGCGCATGCGCAATGCTTCGACAGCATCGAGCATACGCCCGGTTGCGACGGAAGGGTTGCCATCGATCCCGGTGGAGATGAGCAGCCCCTGCACCGTATTCCGTTCGACACGCGGCAGAAAGACGCGCGCCAGTTCATCAGGGGTCAGCGCAGCGCGCGGTGTGTCGTTCCCGGCGCGCAACGGACAATAGGCGCAGTTCCATTCACAACGATTGCTCAGCAACAGCCGGAAGACCGGCCGCGCGCGTCCGTCGCCGTCGGCATCGGCGACTACCGCAGCGTCGCGCCAGCCGGTTGCAGGCGGCGCATGACGTTTCGTCAGGAAACGATCACAGGCATCGAAGCGCGCTGCCGGCGCCAGAATGTCGAGTTTATCGTCGAGATCCATAATGGGCTGATTATACACCAGAATGCCACTATCCTGTCCAACATCGCAGGCATGAACATGGCCGACTCGATTTTTGATTGCTGGTTCTGGGCTGTTGATTGCTTGATTTCCTGATTTTTGGTTCCTGGTGGTTGATTTTCGATTTTTTTGATTCCTGATTTTCGGTTCCTGGTGGTTGATTACTCGATTTTTTGATTTCCTGATTCTCGGCGCCTGGTGGTTGATTGCTCGATTTTTTGATTGCCGGTTCTGGGTTCGAGTGCGAGCGTGCGTTGTCAGCAGGCATCCTGCCTCCTCGAACGAACACCATTGCGTGCATCAGATCCGTCATGCCGGAGTGGTCGGATTCGCCGAGAACGCTGCAGCGCCAATTCCGCGCATCGCTACCAATTTGGAATTGAACAAGCTGCATGCGCACGCTCCTCAGAGCGCATCGCAATGTCATCACGGCAATCTCCAATCCAAAATCTACAATCTAATGAACTTTTAGAAATTAATTCCGGTCTATATGCCGTGGGGCTGAAGCCCTCGGCTGCCAGGACAAAGCCCGCCTGTGCAGGCTATAGGGGAATTATTTACTGAAAAACCATAAGATGTGTGCCGGGTTCCTGGTTCTTGACATCCCAAACGTTTTCAACATATCATCTCATCACGTTCCAGATTGTTGCGACGCGATGCACATCAACCACACACAATGACTATCAGCCGACGCATTGCTCAGTCTGTCGCTCTTCTGTGCAGCATCCCGCTCCTGCTCATCCAGTTTCGACTCTATCTGCCGCCGGCGGACGTGGCAGGACCAGGACACATTCCGCCCGATGTCGTCGCGCAACTGCGGTTTTTGCGCGGTGCGCTGGATCGCGGCGCTGGCGAGGAGATGCAACACCTCTTTCCCGAAGGTTTCTTCTTCAGCCATGTGTTGTACGGGCTTGCCTGGGTCGATGTCGGCGCTGCGGTCGCCGCTGACGACCCGCTGCGCGCGCAGGCGATCATGGCGGCATGGTGGGCTGCCGACCGGCTGGACTCGCCGGCAGCGCTCGCGCCGTTCAGCCCAACCCTCGATCCGCCATTCGGGGTGTTCGTTGTCGGCTGGGGGACGTGGTTGCGCACAGGAGCGCTGGTGCTCGAAGCGCCCGATCAACGCCAGGCGGAGCAGGTAGCCCGCGTGATCGCCGACTGTGAGGCGTTGAGCGCTGCCTTCTCCCGCAGCGCCACACCATTTCTGACCTCATACCCCAACCAGGCCTGGCCCGTCGATAGCGTGGTTGGCATTGCCGCTTTGAGCCGTTGCAACGACCTGTTCGAGGCGCGCTACGACGATGTGATTGCGCGCTGGATTGCGATGGCGCAGGAACGAACCGATCCGACGACCGGCCTGCTCTCGCACCGCGCCGATCCGCAGAGCGGGCAACCGATCGATAGCGCACGCGGCTCGTCGCAGAGTATCATTGTGCGCTTTCTTCCAGCGGTCGATACCGAGTGGGGATTGGAGCAGTACCGGCGTTTCCGCAAGCAGTTCGTCACAACCGTGGCAGGGCTGCCCGGCGTGCGCGAGTATCCGCATGGGCAGGAAGGCGTCGGCGATGTGGACTCCGGTCCATTGCTGGCGGGGGTCAGCTTCTCGGCAACAACGGTGACGCTTGGCGCGGCGCGCGCATGGGGCGATACCCGGCTGGCGGAACCACTGCGGCTCGGCGGCGAGTTCCTTGGCATGGGGATCGACATTGGCGGAGAAAAACGCTACGCGCTGGGGATGTTGCCGGTCGGCGACGCATTTCTGGCGTGGTCGAAAACCGCACCGCTCTGGCAGGCGGCGCAACCAGCGCCAGCGTTCGACGATATTGCTCCGTGGTGGTGGCGATTGCCGCTCCACGCCGCCAGCCTGGCGCTGATCGCCCTGATATGGCTGCCATTTCGCCGTTCTTCCCGAATATCTGTATGATGCAGTGCAACATGGGGTATACTGAAGAAACCGTCGCTCCGGGGATCGTTATGCTCTCCTCATGCGATGCAAGATTGTAACTGGCGTCACTAATATAGAGAGTGCGCCTGCTTGTTTCAAGGAGGAAAACAGTGGACACACCGAATCGTGTCGAAGTTCTTGGTCCGATCAAACCAGAGTGGTCGGAGATTCTCACTGTTGAAGCGCTCGAGTTTGTTGCTGCCCTGGCGCGTCAGTTCGAGCATCGCCGGCGTGCGTTGCTGGCGGCGCGCGAGCAGCGCCAGGCAGACATCAGAGCGGGCGCGATGCCCGATTTTTTGCCCCAGACGGCTGAGATTCGCAGCAGCGACTGGAAGGTGGCGTCGATCCCTGCCGATTTCTCGAACCGGCGGGTGGAGATCACCGGTCCAACCGATCGGCGTATGGTGATCAATGCGCTGAACTCTGGCGCCCAGGTGTTCATGGCCGATTTTGAGGACGCAAATGCGCCGACCTGGGAGAATATCGTGCAGGGACAGCTCAACCTGCGTGATGCTGTGCGCCGGACGATCACGTTCGTCAGCCCCGAAGGACGGGAGTACCGGCTGAATGACACAACCGCCACGCTGGCAGTGCGTCCACGCGGCTGGCATCTCGTCGAGAAACACCTGCACGTCGATGGCGAGCCGGTGGCCGGTGCGTTTTTCGACTTTGGCCTCTACTTTTTCCATAATGCGCACGAGTTGATCCGGCGCGGCAGCGGACCCTACTTCTACCTGCCAAAGATGCAGAGTCATCTGGAAGCCCGGCTGTGGAACGATGTATTCAACTTCGCCCAGGAGCAACTTGGTATTCCGCGCGGCACGATCCGTGCAACGGTGCTGATCGAGCATATCCTTGCCGCGTTCGAGATGGAAGAAATTCTCTACGAATTGCGCGAACATAGCAGCGGGCTGAATCTGGGACGCTGGGATTATATCTACAGTTTCATCAAGACGTTCAACCATCGCAGCGACTGGATCTTCCCGGATCGCGCACAGGTGACGATGACGACGCACTTCCTGCGCTCCGCGGCGGAACTTGTGGTGTATGCCTGCCACAGGCATGGCGCTCATGCGCTCGGGGGCATGTCGGCGTTCATCCCGAACCGGCGCGAGCCGGAGATTACCGAACGCGCACTGGCGCAGGTCCGCGCCGACAAGGAGCGTGAGGCAAAGCAGGGGTTCGATGGCGCCTGGGTGGCGCATCCCGACCTGGTGCCGACCGTGCTCGAAGTCTTCAACACCGCGTACCAGGGCGACCACCAGATCCGCTATGTGCCAGAGGTGCATGTGACCGCTGCCGATCTGCTGACGATCCCGCAGGGCGCAATTACTGAAGCGGGGCTGCGCAACAATATCAACGTTGCGTTGCAGTATATCGAGGCGTGGCTGGGTGGTCGCGGCGCTGTGGCGATTTTCAACCTGATGGAAGATGTGGCAACGGCTGAAATTGCGCGTTCGCAGATCTGGCAGTGGGTGCGCTATAACGCCCGACTGGACGATGGACGCACGATTGATGAGACAATGTACAAGACAATTCGTGACGAAGAGCTACACGCCCTCGTTGCAGCGCGTCCCGATAATCACCATTTCGCGCTGGCGGCTGAACTGCTCGACGAACTGACGCTTTCGCGCGAATTTGTAGAGTTTTTGACCATCCCCGGCTACCGTCGTCTGGATTGAATGACGCGAGGGAGTGTTCTTATGGCTGCTTTACACCGTGACCAGGAAATCGCCGAGCTGGAGCGCCGCTGGGCGACCGACCCGCGCTGGCAGGGCATTCGGCGCGACTATGCCGCTGCCGATGTGGTGCGGTTGCGCGGTACGCTGAAGGTCGAGTATACGCTGGCAAGCGCAGGTGCGCGACGGTTGTGGGATTTGCTTCAGACCGAGCCGTACATTGCGACGTTTGGCGCGCTCACCGGCGCACAGGCGACGCAGATGGTGCGCGCTGGTCTCAAGGCGATCTACATGAGTGGCTGGCAGGTCGCCGGCGATGCGAACCTGGCGGGGCAGACCTACCCCGACCAGAGTCTCTATCCGTCGAATAGCGTGCCGGCGCTCGTGCGGCGCATCAACAACGCATTGATGCGCGCCGACCAGATCAGCGCGATGGAAGGGAAGAACGACATCTACTGGTATGCGCCGATCGTCGCCGATGCCGAGGCAGGGTTTGGCGGTCCGTTGCACGCCTTCGAATTGACGAAGGCGATGATCGAGGCAGGCGCGGCAGGCGTCCACTTCGAGGATCAACTGGCATCAGAAAAGAAGTGCGGTCATCTGGGTGGAAAGGTGCTCGTGCCAACGTCGCAGTTCATCCGCACCCTGACGGCAGCGCGCCTGGCAGCCGACGCGCTGGATGTGCCGACGGTTCTGATCGCACGCACCGATGCACAGGCGGCGACCTTGCTCCTCTCCGACGTCGATGAGTACGACCGGCCCTTCATCACCGGCGAACGCACATCGGAGGGGTTCTATCGCGTGAAGAGCGGTCTGGATGCGGCGATTGCCCGCGGTCTGGCGTATGCGCCATATGCCGATCTTATCTGGTGCGAGACGGCGCATCCCGATCTCGATGAGGCGCGACGGTTCGCCGAGGGCATCCACGCGCAGTTCCCCGGCAAAATGCTGGCGTACAACTGTTCGCCGTCGTTCAACTGGAAGCGTAACCTGGACGATGCGACAATCGCGAAGTTCCAGCGTGAACTGGCGGCGATGGGGTACAAATTCCAGTTCATCACGCTCGCTGGCTGGCATATGATCAACTACCACGCCTTCGAACTCGCGAAAGCCTACGCCGCCGAGGGGATGACCGCCTATGTGCGATTGCAGCAGGCGGAATTCGCCGCCGAGCAGGAAGGGTACACGGCAACCCGGCATCAGCGTGAGGTGGGAACCGGGTACTTCGATGAAGTCTCGACGATTATCTCCGGCGGTCTGTCGTCGACAACTGCGCTTGCTGGTTCGACCGAGGAGGAACAGTTCCATCCGTGACGTGGCGGGGCAGGTCGCGGAGCTGTCCGTGCCACCGTCGTGTTGGGGGCAGGTCTGAGACCTGCCCCTGCCTGTTGAACAATCCATGCAAGACAATACGCCTGTTATCCGACCCTTCACCGCTGGCGACCTCGACGCGCTGTTACCGCTCGTCGAGGCGCTCCACACGACCGACGGCGATCCGTTCGATCCGCAGCGCACTCGCGCCGCCTTGCGCACGTTGCTGGATCACGCCGAGTACGGCGCTGTTCACGTTGCCACTGTCGATGGCGACATTGTCGGATACATTGTCGGTTCACTGGGTTTGTCGATCGAGGCGGGAGGACGTTTCCTGCTGATCGATGAGTTGTATGTAACGCCGGTGTGGCGCGGGCGCGGGCTGGCGCGCGCGCTGCTGGCGAGCCTGTTGCCCTATGCACGGGCATATGACTGCCGTGTGGTGGAACTGGAAGTCAGGTGGGAGAATGACTATGCACGCGCCTGGTACGAATACCTTGGTTTTGAACGGCATCGCCGCTTCTTCTGTTCGACCACGGTCGAAACGCTGAGCCAGCGCCTGCAGAATCGTGAATGACACAATATCTCACAGGTGCAGAGACTCTACCGCTGCAGCATATACCCCAACGCCTGCACCAGCGCCAGCGCACTTACTGTTCCTGCCAGCGCCCACCAGTCGCGTTCGTGCAGCTGATGCGGATTGACCGTCAGGAAGCGCCCATCGAAGCCGCGCGCCAGCATTGCCTGATGCACCCGCTCACTGCGCTCATAACTGCGCAAAAAGAGTTGCCCGACCATATGCCCCGCTACCCGCGCGCGCCAGATGAGGGAACCGCTGCTGCCTGCGCTGCGCGCGTCACGAGCACGCATCAACCGCAGCGCCTCGTCAGCCAGAATGTCCAGGTGGCGCAGCATGCCATGCCGCCACGCCAATGACCGCCAGACGAATCGCCGGACGCTGGTTGATAACGCTGCGGTACAGTCCATAGCCGATCAAGGCGGTGATCAGCCCCATATTCAGAATATTCGCCCCCATCACCAGCAGTCCGCCATCCTGAAAGAGCAGCGCCTGCACGGCGATCACGGCGGTCATTACCAGAATCCCCGCCCACGGACCGAGAGTCACCGCCGCCAGCACACCGCCGAGCAGGCGCCCCGACGTTCCACCGGCGACCGGAAAGTTGATCATCTGCGCGGCAAAGATGAAAGCCGCTATGATGCCCATCAACGGAATTTGCCGCTCGTTGAGGGTGCGTTGCGCACGTTGCGTGGCGAGCGCAATGAGGGCGATTGCAACAATCCAGCACGCAATCGAAATCGGCACATTGAGAAAACCATCGGGAATGTGCAGTTCCGTTTCGAAGAGCGACCACGACGTGCCGGGGATGTAATCGATGATCGCACCCGTATCTCTACCTCCGTGAACCAGAAACCAGGCGCCAGGAACCACATTCAACGTTCAACGTTCAACGTTCCCACGTTCCCACGTTCCCACATTCCCCCACAACGACGCCAGCAATGGCGGGTCGATATTGCCGCCGCACACAATGACCCCGACACGCCGGGCCGGGTCTGGAAGACGACCGGCGAGCACGGCGGCAACACCAGCCGCGCCGCTCGGCTCGACGACCAATTTCATGCGCAGCATCACAAAGCGTATTGCCTCCCGAATCTCATCGTCACTCACAGTGACAATCTGCGCGACATGGCGTTGCACGATGGGAAAGGTCAGATCACCAGGAGTTGTGACGCGCAGACCATCGGCAATCGTCGCCGGCGGCGGGATGGTGATACGTTGACCCGCCAGCAGTGAGCGGCGCGTATCGTCGGCATCGTCCGGCTCGACGCCGATGACCTGGATGGCAGGGTTCATCCCATGAGCGGCAATGGCGCATCCGGCAATCAGACCGCCGCCGCCGACCGGGACGACCAGCGTATCGATGTCATCGACCTGTTCGAGCAGTTCGAGCGCCGCCGTTCCCTGCCCTGCCATGATATGCGGGTGATCATAGGGCGGCACGAGGGTTACGCCACGTTCCGTCGCGATGCGCTGCGCCAGCGCCGCACGGTCGTCGCGCATGCGGTCGTAGAACACAACCTCGGCGCCGTACCCGCGGGTGGCTTCCACCTTGATCGCAGGCGCATCGGAGGGCATGCAGATGATGGCGGGCGTGGCGAGCAGGCGCGCAGCCAGTGCAACCCCTTGCGCGTGATTGCCCGATGAGTAGGCGACAACACCACGCCGCCGCGCTTCGTCCGACAGCCGACTGATCATATTGTAGGCGCCACGAAACTTGAACGCGCCGCCACGTTGCAGATTTTCGCATTTCAGGAACACACTGCGCCCAACCATTGCATCGAGCGTGCGCGAAGTCGCTACCGGCGTTCGGTGAGCGACGCCTTGCAGACGGTCGCGGGCGGAGAAGACGTCGGCAACAGAAATGGCATCGGTCATGGCATCAGCAGAGCAGAACCGTACATCGTGATGTGTGGTATTATAGCACTCTCGTCATCTGCTCGATGAGGAGTTCATGTCGTGTCGTCCCCTCACTCCGTTTCGCCGTCGCTTCGCCGCCTGCGTGTGCCGCACGCGCTGCGCGCATTGCGCCATCGCAACTACCGCTTGCTGTTCGCAGGACAACTCATCGCCCATATCGGATTCTGGATGCAGGCGACTGCGCAGGGATGGCTGGTGCTGCGCCTGACGGATGCCCCGTTCTGGTTGGGTGCGATCGCTGCAGCACAGTCGCTGCCGGTGTTGATCCTCTCCGCCCCGGCTGGCGCACTGGCGGATCGCGTCCCCAAGCGTGCATTGCTGCTGGTGACTCAGGGAACCGCAATGGTGATGGCACTGCTCCTGGCATTGCTGATCTTCAGCGATGCCGTGCGAGTCTGGCATGTGCTGATCGCCGCCCTGATGGTCGGCATTGCCTCCGCATTCGAGAACCCGGCGCGCCAGGCATTCACCATCGAACTCGTCGGACGCGACGACCTGATGAATGCGATTGCCCTCGACTCGACCGTTATGAATGGCGCGCGAATTATCGGACCGGCAGTTGCCGGGGCGGTGGTCGCCGCGACGGGTGAAGGTCCGGCGTTTCTGTTCAATGGACTGAGCGTCCTGGCTGTCATCGGCGGGCTGTTGATGATGCGGCTGCGTCCGTTCGTTGCGCCGCCCCGCCGGAGCAACTGGCAGCAGATGCGCGAGGGGTTCGCCTATATGCGCCATGATATGCGGGTACGGCTGCTGCTGCTTCAGATCACCACGCACTGTATTTTTGGACTGGCGTACTTTCCGCTCATGCCCTACTTTGCACGCAATGTACTCGGCGCTGATGCGCAGGGCTTCGGCATCCTGGCAGCCACCAACGCCGCAGGGGCGCTGGTTGCCGCGCTCGTGATTACGCTTGTCGGTGATCGGCTGCCACGGGCTGGCATTCGTTCGGTTGCACTGCTCAGTTATATGCTGCTGCTTGGCGCATTCACCCTCACCCGCTCGTTCGAACTGGCGATGGCGCTGCTGGCTGCAATCGGCTGGGCAGGGATTATTGTGCTGACCCTGACAAACACCCTCCTCCAGATGACAGTGCCGGACGACATGCGTGGACGGGTGATGGGGGTCTACATGCTCGTCGTCATGGGAGTGAGCCAGGTGAGCGGGCTATTCCTCAGCAGCATCGCAGATGTTCTTGGCAATGTGCCGCTGGTCGTCGGATGCTGGGCGCTGATCGGATGGTTCGTCCAGGTCTATCTGTTTGTCCTGTGGCGTCGCATGCCATATGCAACGGCGCAGATCGCGCCGCTGCCGCGCGTTTAGCACACACCTGTCTCTTGAAGAGGCGGTATACTGTACTATGATATCATCAGAACGTCGGAAGTTTGAGACAGGTCGGGTCATCACCCGTTTCTACGGCATCGTCGCCGCTCTGCTCGATCCATTTCCGTCAACCGTTTCGCCTGGCATGACGCTGTGCCATTCGAGGATATGGAATAGCCTATGAACCGCTCCTTCACGCTTCCCCACACTGCACTGGTTGTCCTGCTGCTCGCACTGCTCACCGCCTGCGGCGGTGCAACCGCGCAGACGACCCCAACCCCCACGCCGCGCCCGATCCAGAATGTGCTGGAGAAACCGACCTATGTTGTGCAGCGTGGCGTGGTGGTCGATGAGATCAAAGTCAGCGGATTCGTTGCCGCCACCAAACAGGTGGATCTCTCATTTACCCAGAACGGCTTTCTCAAGGTATTGTACGTTGACCGGAACGATCCGGTCACGAAAGGGCAGTTGCTTGCCGAACTGGAGATGGGCGATCTGCCGAACCAGCTCCGACAGGCGGAAGTAGCGCTGGAACAGGCGCAACTGGTGCTGAACCGGTCGAAGGCGCAGCGCGACGCGGCGATCCGTCGCGCCGAGCTCGACCTGGAAGAAGCGCAGGCGCAACTGCGCCGTCTCCAGGAACCACCGGAGCCGCTCGAACTGGCGCGTGCGCAGGCCAATCTGGCGCAGGCGCAGGCAAATCTCGAGCAGGTGCGCACCAATGCCTCCGCCGAGAAAACGCGCGCTGAAGTGGCGCTGGCACAGGCATCGAATGCGTTGCCGGCGATTCAGACCGCCTACCTGCGCGCGCTGACCGAGTGGAACGATATCAAAGATAAGCCGCAGGACTGGCGCTACAACGCAGTGAAGGAAGCGTTCGAGCGCGCCGAAGCCGAACTGCGCAACGCAGAGATGGCAGTCCGTCAGGCGCAACTGGCGTATGACCAGGCGCGCCAGAACGAAGGACCGGCAATCGCACGCGCCGAGGCGCTGCTGGCAGAGGCGCAGGCCGCCTATGATGCGCTGACGCGCGGACCGAAACCGGAAGACCTGGCACGCGCGCGGCGCAATGTCGAACGTGCACAGATTGCTGTTGACGAAGCGCGCCAGATCGGCGATAGCGAACTTGAAGGACGGGTTGCCTCGGCGCAACTGGAAGTCGAACGCCTGAAAGCGCAGATGGAAGCAATGCGCCTCTACGCCCCCTTTGACGGGAAGGTCGCAACGGTTGGCAATAAGCCGGGGGACCAGATTACCGCCTACCGCGCGGTGATCACCATCATGGACGATACCGAAAAAGAATTGCTGGTCGAAAATGTTGCATCACAGGATGCTTCCCGTATCGGGTTGGGACAGGAGGTGCAGATCACCTTCTCACGCGCACCGGGCAGGGTGTTCAATGGCGTGGTGATGAAACTTCCCACAAACCTTACCAGCAGTGCTGCAACGATCAACCCCGACCGCGCGTACCACATCGATTTTCAGGCGCCAGGCGTTGATCTCGAAGTCGGAGACCTGGCACAGGTGGTGATCACACTGAAACGGGTCGAAGACGCGCTCTGGCTGCCGCCTCAGGCAGTTCGTGCATTCGAAGGTCGGCGCTTTGTGGTGGTCAAGGAGGGTGAGCGTCAGCGCCGCCAGGATGTGCGTGTCGGCATCGTCAGCCTGGAAAGAATCGAAATTCTCGAAGGTTTGCAGGAAGGCGATATCGTCGTCGGGCAATGATGCGATGAAGCGACGTTGCACTGCGCCTCCACGACCCAATAAACAATGCGGTGATGAGACAACATGGTGATTTTGGTATGGCCACAACATCCACCCCAGAATCTTCACATCCTGCCGCTCCTCGTCTCTCGCTGAGGCGCTGGAGCAAATGGTGGTCGCCAGGGTCGCTGACCGGAGTCGTGCGTGTGGTCAGCAGACGTCTCTGGAGCCATCTTGGGCTGATGCTGGCGATTGCGATTGGTTTCGTGGTTGCGATTGGATTGACGGTCAGCATTCCGGTCTATGCCGAGGCAGTCGGGTATCGCATTCTGCGTGATGAACTGGCGCAGGGGGAAGCAGGGTCCAAACGACCGCCGTTCGCCTTCATGTTCCGTTACCTTGGCTCACAAACCGGGGTCATCTCCTGGCGCGACTATGCCCCCCTCGATGAGTATATGCGCACCCAACTGGCGGAACGCCTCGGTCTGCCGATCACCACTGAAGTGCGCTACGTTGCGACGGATAAAGCGCCGCTTATGCCCCCCAGCGGCGTCGGAAAACCGTTGATCTTCGTCAACACTGCCTTTGCCACCGATTTCGCACAGCATGTTGAGATCGTCGATGGCGCTTTTCCGCAACCAGCTGCGGCGGATGGACCGATCGACGTGCTGATCTCAGAAGACCTGTCAGGACGGCTTGGCTTTCAGGTCGGTGAGGAATATCTCATTCTCGGTCCACAGGAACAGCGCGTCGAGCAAAGCTATCCCATTCGCATCGCAGGTGTCTGGCGGGTGCGCGACCCCCGCAGCGACTACTGGTTCTATGACCCGATGACCCTCTACGACACGCTTTTCGTGCCGGAAGAGAGTTTCCGTGAACGCCTGATCGCCATTAACCCGCAATCGATCTATGTGGCGACATGGTACGCGATAGCAGACGGAAGCGGCGTGCGTTCGTCAGACGTCGCCGATGTGCGTGCGCGGATCAGCCGTGTTGCCACGGATATCACCACCATTCTGCCCGGATCACGTATCGACATCTCACCGGCGCAGGCGCTGGCGGAGCATCAACGCCAGGTGCAGCGATTGACCCTCATTCTCACCATTTTCAGCGTTCCGGTGCTCGGACTGATCGCCTATTTCATTCTGCTGGTCGCCGGGCTGGTGGTGCAGCGCCAAAGCAACGAAATCGCCGTGCTGCGCAGCCGCGGCGCTTCGCGCTGGCAGGTGCTCGGCATCTACCTGATTGAGGGTGTGCTGCTCGGCATCGTCGCACTGGCATCAGGCGTCGGGCTGGGGCAGGGCGCCGGGTTGCTGATGACCTGGACGCGCTCATTTCTCGAGGTGCAGCCAGGTGAATTGCTGCCGATCGAACTGACTCCTGACGCCTGGCAACGCGCCTGGCAGATGCTGGCGCTCATGGTTGCAGCAAGTCTCGTGCCTGCGTTTGGGGTCGCGCGGTACACCATCGTGTCATTCAAGAGCGAACGCGCGCGTGCGACCCGCAAGCCGTTCTGGCAGCGGATGTATCTCGATGTGCTGCTGTTGCTGCCGGTCTACTATGGCTATACCCTCCTGGAACAGCGCGGCACTGTAGCATTCCTTGGCGCCGCCGATGACCCGTTCGGCAATCCGCTCTTGCTGCTTGCGCCAACTCTCTACATTTTTACCCTGGCGCTGGTAGCGACCCGTCTCTTCCCGCTGGCGACGAGCGCACTCGAATGGCTGGCGCGGCATGTGAGCGGTGTGGCGGTGGTGACGGCGCTGCGCTATCTGGCGCGGACCCCAGGCGCCTACACCGGTCCGGTGCTTTTACTGACCCTCACGCTCAGCCTGGCGACATTCACCGCGTCGATGGCGCAAACCCTCGATCGCCATCTGCTCGACCAGGTGTACTATGAACACGGCAGTGATATCCGTCTTTACGATTTGGGGCAGAGCGGCGGCTTCTCCGGACCCATGGCCGGTATGCAACCACAACAACCGCAACCGTCCGACGGGATGAGAGAAGCGCGCTTTATGTTCCTGCCAATCACCGATTATCTGACCCTTCCTGGCGTCGAAGCAGCAACGCGCGTCTCGGTGAGCCAGGTCGAGATCAATCTTGCCAATCGTGCTATCCCTGCCCGTTTCATCGGCGTCGATCGGGTTGATCTGACGAGTGTCATTCACTGGCGCGATGACTATGCTGGTGAGTCGCTCGGCGCCCTGATGAACCGGCTGGCCGATGACCCGGCTGCCGTGCTGGTGAACAGCTCATTTGCAGCCCAACATCGTCTGCGTCCTGGTGATCGCTTCGAGGTGGTGATGAACGATCTCGATAGAAGGGTGCGTGTGCCGGTCATCGTTGCGGGATATGTCAATCTTTTCCCGACGGTGTATCCAGGTGATGGTCCCTTCCTGATCGGTAATCTCGACTATGCCTTCGACATGCAAGGCGGTCAGTACCCTTACGATGTCTGGTTGCGGCTGGCGCCGGACGCCGATCGCCGCGCAATCGATGAAGGGCTTCGTGAACTGGGGCTGCGCACCTTCGAACGCGGCTTCGCACCGGCGACAATCATCGCCGAACACGCGCGTCCGGAGCGACAGGGGTTCTATGGGTTACTGTCGGTAGGGTTCATCGCCTCGGCATTTCTGACAGTGCTCGGCTTTCTCTTGTATTCGGCGCTCTCATTCGAGCGTCGGTTCGTCGAACTGGGCATGCTGCGCGCCATCGGGCTTTCGACCCGGCAGCTCGGTGCGCTGCTGGCGTGGGAGCAGGCGCTGATCATCGGCGCGGGCATGATCGGCGGCACCCTGATAGGCGTGACTGCCAGTCAGTTGTTCATTCCGTTCCTCCAGGTTCGGCGCGGCAATGCGCAGATACCGCCATTCATCGTGCAGATTGCCTGGGAGCAGATCACAATCATCTACATTGTCTTTGGCGCTATGCTGATTGCAGCAGTGCTGATCACCATGAGCCTGCTGCGTCGGATGCGCCTGTTCCAGGCGGTTAAGCTGGGAGAAGCCATATGACGCCGGACCACCGGCTTTCGGTGCGACGATATGAGTGAACCGCTGATCCTCTGTGAAAACCTGGTCAAGATCTACAAACTCGACGAGATCGAAATCGTTGCGCTTCAGGGTCTTGACCTGATCGTGCAACCCGGCGAGGTTATGGCGCTGGTCGGCGCCAGCGGCAGCGGCAAAACGACCCTGCTCAACGTGCTTGGCGGGCTGGATCGACCGTCTGCCGGGAAGGTGATTGTTGCCGGCAATGACCTGCTGAAACTCAGCGACGCGCAACTCGATCACTATCGGCGTCAGTATGTCGGCTTCGTCTGGCAGCAGAAGGCGCGCAACCTCATTCCCTACCTGAACGTCGAGCAGAACGTCGAGTTGCCGATGATCATGGCGGGCGTCGGTGCGCGTGAACGTCGCGAGTGGGCAGGAGAGTTGATCGACGCTGTTGGTCTTTCCCACCGGCGCTACCACCGTCTGGCGCAACTCTCCGGCGGTGAACAGCAGCGGGTTGCCATCGCCATCGCCCTCGCCAACCGTCCGGCGCTCCTCCTCGGCGATGAGCCAACCGGCGAACTCGACTCCCATACTGCTGAAACCATCTTCGAGATCTTTCACGACCTGAACCGCACCTACGGTCTGACGGTCGTGATTGTCTCACATGATCCACAGATCGCGCGCTTCGTGGACCGGGTCGTTGCAATCCGGGACGGGAAGACCAGCAGTGAGACCCGACGTGTGGGGTCGGATATGGGCGATCCGGTCAATGGTGATCACACAGGGCGTGAACACGTTTTCGAGGAACTGGTCATGCTTGACTCCGCGGGTCGATTGCAAATCCCGAAAGAAATCCGCGAGCGCTACAATATCGGTGATCGCATTCGCATGGAAGAGACGCCTGAAGGTCTGGTGCTGCGACCGGTCGCCACGTCACCGTCACCGGTCAAACGCCTGACCGAACCGGACGAACCGCCGCCGGAAAAACCGCGCGGCATCAGAAAGTGGATGAACCTCTTGCAACGCCGGCGGTCGTGACCGCCTGATACTGCTATGTCAATCGCTTCCGCCATCCCTGCTGTGCGTGTCGCCAGCGTCACACGCGCCTACACGGTCAATAATGAACGGGTGCTTGCCCTGAGCGGCGTGAGTCTGACGGTCGAGGAAGGAGCGTTTGTAGCGCTCATGGGACGTTCCGGCTCCGGCAAAACGACGCTCCTCAACATGATCGGCGGGCTCGACCAGCCGACCGAAGGAGAAGTAGCACTCTTCGGGCAGGCATTGAACGGACTGAACCAGGATGAGCTGACGCTTCTGCGCCGCGAAAAGATCGGCTTTATCTTTCAGTCATTTGCACTATTGCCCATTCTATCGGCGTGGGAGAATGTCGAGATGCCGCTGCGGATCGCAGGGGTTCGTTCCAGCCGTGAGCGACGGCAGCGCGCCGAGGCGGCGCTGGCGCTGGTCGGTCTCGAACGGTGGGCAACGCACCGTCCTGCCGAAATGTCAGGCGGACAACAGCAGCGGGTCGCCATTGCCCGTGCGCTCGTGTCGCGTCCGCGGCTCCTGCTGGCGGACGAGCCAACCGGCGAGCTCGACTCGACGACCGGGCGGAATCTTCTGACACTCCTGCGCAATATTGTGCGCACCGAGGGCGTGACCCTGATCATGGCGACTCATGATCGGGCGATCTTCGATTTTGCTGACATTGTCTACCAGATGCGCGACGGGCAGATCGTCAAGTCATCGACTTGACCGCAATGAACCGTATCCGAATATGTGATACCAATCGGAATTGAACAAACCGCATGCGCACGCTCATCAGAGCGCATGACAACGCTATTGCAGCAATCTCCAATCCAAAATCTACAATCTAAAATGGTATGAACCGGTAAACGGTTTCACGCCTCCAGACTTCTGGACATCTCCCTGCCGTCGTCTGTTCGTATTGTGCCAGGTTTGGGGAGATCTCAACGCCGGTCGTCATTGCGGCGGGGTGTGGCGCGCGGTCCGCGTGCGCCGAACGGACCGGCGGAGTACTCCATGGTATGCCCGCGGTCAGTTGTCAGACCAACGCTCGGTTGCTGCGGTCCGTCGCTCGCCGAACGTCCCACCTCTGCAGCACGCAGTTCCTGCGCCTGCAGGAGCAATTCCGGCGCCGGTTCGTAGTAGAACTCCAGCGCTTCACCATGGCGATCCACTCCAGTGGCGACGACGAGCACCCGACTGCCTGCCGGAATGCCGCCGGATGCCATCAGATCGGCGAGCGGCGCCTCGATCAGTTTGAGCAGTTGCTGGCGCAGCGGGCGAGCGCCAAAGCGCGGCTCGAACCCCTTGCGCAACACATACTCGCGCGCTTCCTCGGTCAATGTGACATGGATGCCATGGCGGCGGTACTGCTCATTCGCTTCCTTCACCATCCGGTCGAGCACCTGCCGCAATATCTCGCTCGACAGCGGACGGAACGCAACAATCTCATCGATACGGTTGATCCACTCCGGCTGAAAGACTTTTTGCAGCGCCTCGAACCCAATCTGATAAATCTGCCGTCCGGTCGCCTCCACGTCCTGCCGCGACGTGCGAAAGCCAATAGTGCGTTGATCGAGAAAGTCGACCATCTCCTTCGCACCAACGTTCGTGGTCAGAATCACCACACTGTTGTTGAACGACACACGTCGTCCGCCGTTCAACAGCAGGATTTCGCCATCTTCCATAATCTGCAGCAGCAGATTCCACAGTTCCGGCTGACCTTTTTCGATTTCATCGAACAAGACCACGCTATTTTCCTGTTCGATAATATCGGGATTCAACAACGGTTTCTGATCACGCCCGACATACGACGGCGGCGCGCCGACCAGCGCCGATACCTCATGCCCCTGCGAGAAGAGCGAACAGTCGATCTTGAGAAATGCTTCGCCATCGGGCCGCAACAACTGCGCCAGTCGCCGTGCGGTCTCGGTCTTGCCGACGCCGGTGGGACCAAGGAAGAGCAACGTGGCGCGCGGTCGGCGCGAGTTGCCGGCTGCAAAACCAAAACGCGCCCGATTAAGCACTCGAACGATCGCCTCAATTGCGCGATCCTGACCATAAATAGCGTTGCGCAGACTCTGTTCGATTACATCGAGCGGGTTTTTGTCGCCACGAACCGCGCGCTGCAGGGTGGAAGGTATCTGAGCCATACGACAGCCTCTTTCGACACACCGTGCCTCGTTATTTCTGCTGTCGATTATAGACAATAGTCTGGATTCGGTTGTAAGCAATATTGCATCAGGTATGTTGCGAAGATGTGATCATTATGGGGATTCGTAAAACTCTGCATGAGTTTAACCGTGACATAACAGAACGTTAATGCTTATTCGTTAGAGTAGAAGCATGACAACGATACTCCTGGTCGAAGATGATAGCGTCCTGCTCGAGACGCTTTCCTACAATTTCGAACGGGCCGGCTTTCAGGTGACGACTGCTGCCGACGGGCTGACCGGACTGGAGATGGCGCGCCGTGTGCGTCCTGATCTCATTATTCTCGATGTGATGCTACCCGGGCTCGATGGGTTTTCCATCTGTCGAGCAGTGGCAAAAGAAACTGCTGTTCCGATTGTCCTGCTGACAGCCCTGCATGACGAAGCGCATCGCATCGCCGGGCTGGAGCTTGGCGCCATCGACTACGTGGTCAAGCCCTTCAGTATGGGCGAACTGCTGGCGCGCGTGCGGGCGATCCTGCGCTGGAACGAGCGTCAGCGACAGGCGCCCGCGACCAGTGTGCTGAGCGTCGGTCCGGTGCAACTCGATCGCAACAGCCGGCGCGTCTGGTATCAGGAGCGTGAAGTCGAACTCTCGCATAAAGAATTCGATCTGCTTGCCTGTCTGATGCACAATGCAGGAGTGGCATTATCACGCGATCTGCTGCTGGAGCGCGTATGGGGCAGCGATTTCCTCGGGTCAAACCGGACGATTGATGTCCACGTGCGCTGGCTGCGCGAAAAACTTGAGCCTGATCCTGCCAATCCGACGTTGATCCGCACTGTGCGTGGCATCGGGTACTGCTTCCAGGACCCATCGTTCGATCCATCTGGGCGACAGAGCCAGAAGGAGCCTGAACACACATCCTGAGGCATCGTCGTTCAGCGGCGCGTTCGTTCCTTGAGTGCGCGATCAATATCACGGCGCGCCTCACGACGCGCTATGTCTTCACGCTTGTCGTATAGTTTCTTCCCGCGCGCCAGCCCGATCTCGACTTTCGCGCGCCGTCCTCGCAGATACAGGCGGAGCGGTACAAGTGTGTATCCCTGCCGCTCGACCTGCCCGGCGATGCGAGAAATCTCGCGTCGGTGGAGCAGCAACTTCCGCGGGCGATCTGGCTGGTGGTTGAAATACGTTCCAGATTGCTCGTAAGGCGCAATGTGCACGTCGTACAACCATGCCTCGCCGTTGACAATCCGTACATATCCGCCGCGCAGGTTCACCTGACCGGCGCGGATCGACTTGATCTCACTGCCGGTCAGTACGACCCCGGCTTCGTATGTTTCTTCGATGAAATAATCGTGGCGCGCCTTACGATTATCGGCGACCACGCGCTCGATGTCATGCTCCCGCGCCATGGCGGGTCCTCTTTCACTGGTGAGAACGTCGTGCGTCACGCAACACCCGGCGATCTCTTGCCGCCTTCGCGCATGCAACGCACCCTGATTCCTGGTCAATGCACGTCTGGTTATTATACCATCACGCAGCGTGCAGCGCAGCATTGACGGCGTCACGCAGGTGACGCGCAGCGGCGCGCGCCGCCGCAGCGAAGTTCGTTCCGCGATCAGCGTACAGGACGGCACGCGATACATTGACAATCACCCGCGGCTCACCACCTGCTGCGGCGGCGCGCACGGTCGCCTCCAGGTCGCCGCCCTGCGCCCCGATCCCCGGCGCCAGGATCAGCATGTCCGGGCAGACGCGCCGGATATCCGCCAGCGCCGCGGGGTGCGTTGCGCCGACGACCAGCCCTGCGTTGCCGTGCGTATTCCAGCGGTCGCGCGCCATCTCGGCCACTGCCAGATACAACGGGCGTCCATCCGCCAACTGTGCGTCCTGGAGATCATGGCTGCCGGGATTCGACGTTTTGCAGAGGATGAAACATCCACGATTGGCATGCCGCAGAAAAGGTTCGAGCGCGTCGCTGCCGAGATATGGGCTCAACGTCACTGCATCAGCGCCGAGCATCGTGAATATGGAGCGTGCATACACTTCAGCCGTCGAACCAATATCGCCACGTTTGGCATCGAGGATGATCGGCGGTCCCGGACGGAGCTGAATGAGACGTTCGAGCGCCGACCAGCCAGCTGCGCCATGCGCCTCGAAGAAGGCTACATTCGGTTTGAATGCGCACACCAGGTCGGCGGTGGCCTCCATGATCGCAGCGCAAAACGTATAGATGCCATCAGCATCCTTCGGCAGATGATCCGGCATACGCGCCGGCTCCGGATCCAGCCCGACGCACAACCAGCTCTGATTGCGCCATGCGGCGGCAGACAATGCCTCGTGAAAGTGCATATTGCGGCTCCTGTGTTGTAACTTGCTCCTTTTATAATACCAGCATCGCTTAGATCAATCCGGCACTGACGGTTCGGCGCGCACGCCCACTGTGTCCTGACCCGGCAGACGCGCCAGGCAAGTGGGTGGTAGTCGCCATATCGGCTATCGGCTATGCTAACTGGCGGGCGCTTGACACCGCGCCTGCGGGGCGCTGGCGCGCCGGGCGTCGGCCTGCGCCGACGCGGTTCCCCGTCGGGACGCGACGGGCGCCGCTGGCGCCCAGACCGAACTGCATGGTGCACGTTCATCAGTCTGTCGCGTACCGCCTGAAGGCGATGGTACGGGTACGCCAGGCGTATCGTGTTTCAGTAACCAATCCCCGCCAGCCCGCGCTGGCGGGCTTCGTCCTGGGATCCGAGAGCTTCAGCCCTACGGCGTCAGGCGTATCCCGGATTCATTGCTGAAAGACCATTCAGCCCGGTGATACACAGTACAAGATTATCGGCGCTGTCTCGATGCGAACGATTGATCGAGCGGTGCGTCGCATCGACCGAGCGATGGCGCTGCCCTGGCTGTCAATGTTCAGGCGACTCATCCCAACCGTGGAAATTCCGTGACACACTTAATGAATAAAGGGGTTGACTTTAACCACTTGCTAATGTATAGTAGCCCAAGAAATAACAGGGCGCCGGGCTCGCGTTCTGGTCAGGCAATGGAATCGGGGGCTTAGAGTCATTCACTCTTAGCCCCGTCTTGTTGCCAAATAACCCACTCACGGAAGTCGTCGTTATTCGTATGGTCCGCAGAGCAGACGCCTTTGCGTGGCCGCCAGTGAAGTCTATGCAAGAAGGCAGATCCATGACCACCGAGATCGTGGAGCAGACACAACAGGCGTGGGCGCAGACACTTGAGTATCTTCTGGACATTGGGCGCACACGCGGCTTTCTCACCTACAACGAAATCCTCGAAGCACTCCCGCAACCCGAATATCACGTCGCCGACGTTGATCAACTGTACGCATCACTCCAGGCGGAAGGTATTCGGGTCGTCGAAACCCCGCTCGATATGAGCGACCATGGTGCAGCCAGCGACGACGAATTGCTGGCGGAAATGCCAGACCTGACCGATGTAGCGCTTGATGATCCGGTTCGGATGTACCTGCAGGAGATTGGACAGGTTCCATTGTTGTCGGCGGAACAGGAAGTCATGCTGGCAAAAGCGATGGAAGCCGGGCATCGCGCCCGGCGAGCGCTCGAGTGCGAGGAGTACAGTTCCTGGCAGGAGCGCATGATGTACGAACAGCAGGTCGCTCAGGGGAATGAAGCGCGTCAGCACCTGATCCAGGCCAATCTGCGTCTGGTCGTCTCGATTGCTAAAAAATATACGTCGTATGGGCTGACGATGATGGACCTGGTGCAGGAAGGAAATATTGGCCTCATGCGCGCGGTCGAAAAGTTCGATTACACCAAGGGGCATAAGTTCTCCACCTACGCAACATGGTGGATCCGCCAGGCGATTACGCGCGCCATTGCCGACCAGAGCCGCACCATCCGTTTGCCGGTGCATATGGGGGAGGCGATCAGTCAGGTCAAACGCGCCTCCCATAAACTCCAGCAGATGATGCAGCGCGAACCGACCCCGGAAGAGATTGCCGATGCGATGGGCATCAGTTCGACGAAGGTGCGCCGCACGCTGGAAGCGTCGATGCACCCGCTTTCGCTCGAAATGCCGGTTGGGCAGGAGGGCGAAGGGCGCATGGGCGATTTTATTGAGGATGATCGCATCTCGACCCCCGCCGAGGCTGCTGCAGCGTCGATGTTGCGTGAGCAACTCGAAGAGGTGCTTCAGAAACTCCCTGAGCGTGAACGGAAGATTATCCAGTTGCGCTATGGGTTGAAGGACGGTCGCTACCGCACGCTCGAGGAAGTAGGCATAGAGTTCGGCATCACCCGCGAGCGCATCCGTCAGATCGAAGCAGTGGCGCTGCGTAAATTGCGCCATCCTCACCTTGGCAAGAAGTTGCGCGGGTATCTCGATTAGACAGACTGTCGGCATCGACGTCCCCCTGCCAGCCACAGGGGGACGTTATGTTTCGTCAGATCCCCAATCGGAGCGTACACGCTGTTTCTACCAATCGGATTTGAACCATCTGCATACGCGCTTATTAGAGCGCATTGCAATGCTATGACAGCAATCGCCAATCCAAAATCTACAATCTCGAAAATGGTATTGTGCAACTTCCTGGTATACTGTGTCTGCAGCATCTTGCGTCGCCTTCCATCACTTCGCGCAACGGCAGCACATGTGCTGTGCCCGTAAGATGCAACCTGAACCGAAACGGTTGTACTCTGTCATTTGTGCGTAAAGGAGTGTGTTCATGACCACCCTGCTGAACGATGCCGAGATCGAGGAACGTCTCGGCGATCTCACCGGATGGACTCGTCAGGGGAACGAGATTCGGAAGACCTTTCAACTGCCCTCGTTTCCGTCTGCTATTGCGTTCGTCGTCAATGTCGCGTTTCTGGCTGAAGCTGCAGGGCATCATCCCGACATCGACATTCGCTGGCGAAAAGTAACACTGAGTCTGTCTACCCATGATGCAGGCGGTTTGACCCAGAAGGATTTCGACCTCGCGACGCAGATCGATGAGATTATCTAGGCAATCAACGAACTGGCGGGAGTGCACCCATTGTCGTCGAGACAAACGTGGTTCTACCGAATCCGACAGTTCATCTCAGCCCTGGTAGCGATTATTCATCTGGAAGAACGCGTTCTGTTGGTTCGTGTGCTGAGCGATCCGCAACTGCTGCTCTTCGAGCGGATGCCGCGGTTCGTTCAGCGCCACAGTCTTGATGTCTATCATGCGCTGGTTCGCGCAGGCCACACCAACCCATATCTTCTCCAGGCGGCACTGCTCCACGATTGCGGAAAGGTCGATGAGAAAGGTCAGACCATTCCCCTGCTCTATTATGGATTGATTGTGGTAATGCAACACTATGCGCCTGGACTGTATGAGCGTGCAGTATGTGATGGGCGCGGCTTGTTCTATCCATTTGCGATCCACGCCTGCCACGAAAAGCGCAGCGTCGCTTACGCTGAATCTGTGGGCAGTCATCCCGAGGTTGTACAGATCCTGCGCGATTATGCTGAGCGGCGCGCCACACCGCTTACACATGCGCTACGTGCAGCAGACGATGCGAACTGAATGACGATGTTCGTCGAACCGATTGATTACACGGTGACCCTGCCGCCAATCTTTGAAGGTCCCCTCGATCTGCTGTTGCGCCTGATTGAACGTGAGGAACTCGATGTCACCAGCGTGGCGCTGGCGCACGTCGCCGATCAGTACCTTGCACATGTGCGCGCGATGGATGCGCCCGATCCGGCGTCGCTCTCGGCGTTTCTGGTTATGGCAGCGCGCCTGTTGCTGTTGAAGTCACGCGCATTGCTGCCGCGCCCTTCAGCCGCCGGCGACCAGGAACCCGACGACGAAGGCGATACGCTGGTGCGTCAGTTGCAGGAATATCAGCGTTTCAGGCACCTGGCGTCTTTGCTGCGTCTCTACGAGGGTCGGCGCATGTACACCCGCATGGCTTTGCCACCGACGCCACGCTCTGCACAACTCGACCATACCGTTGCCGATCTGATCGTTGCAATGCAGCGACGCATGCAGTTGACGCTGCCGCTCGATCCGCCGCCTGTTGCACTTCCCGCCCCCAAAATCGTCACCGTCAGCGAGATGATCGACCGCATTCATGCTGGCTTACAGGCGCGTCCGTGGATTGCATTTGAGGAAATTATCTCGCTTACTGCACATCGTATCGAGATCATCGTCGCATTCTGGGCTGTGCTGGAACTGTGGAAGCGTCGCGCCATCGTGGTCGAACAAACCGGGTTGTTTGGAGCTATCGTGATCCGGCGAGGCGTGGGGTTAGAGGTGGGAGATTACGTGATTAGGTGATTGTGTGATTGGGAGATTGCGTGATTGGGGGATTTCGTGATTGGGAGATTTCGTGATTGGGGGATTTCGTGATTGTATTAATCACATTTGCACATTTCGCCATGGGATTGTGTGATGTGTCGTGACCACGTTTCACGTTGAGATTACGTGATTACGTGATTGTCTTGAGTCACGTTCGCACGTTTCACGTTCGCACATTCCCACGTTCCACGTTCCACGTTCCACGTTCCACGTTCCACGTTCCACGTTCCACATGCCTGTACCATCCCTGCTGTCAACGAATGGAGAACGAATAAACGAATGCTGTCGCGCCCTTGCGCCACGGTGTCCATACCCTGAAACCTGGATATGGCGGTGGCGGGGCGGTAATGACTTTACCGTCGCACCCTTGCGCCACGGTGTCCCTACCCTGAAACCCCTGCTGTTACGTTCCCACGTTTCACGTTCCACGTTCAGAGGGCGCGATTGGGGAATTACGTGATTGTCGTGACCACGTTCGCACGTTGAGATTACGTGATTACGTGATTGTCTTGAGTCACGTTCGCACGTTCCACGTTCGCACGTTCCCACGTTCCCACGTTCCCACGTTCCCACGTTCCCACGTTCCACGTTCCCACGTTTGCACGTTCCACGTTCGCACGTTTCACGTTCCCACGTTCAACGTTCAACACTTGCCGCCTCGCGTTTGAAATCAACGAAACGGTACCCGATGCCGCGTTCGGTCAGGATGTACTTTGGATTTGCCGGATCTTCCTCAATCTTCTGACGCAGATAGGTAATATAGAGCCTCAGATAGTGCGTCTCATCGCGATACTCCGGTCCCCACACCTTGCTCAGGAGTTGCTCGTGGGTCATGACATACCCCGCATTCTGGACCAGGTGGTACAGGAGCCGATACTCCGTCGGGCGCAGGTTGACCCGTTCGCCATTGACCAGCACCTCGCGCCGGGCGAAATCGATCTGGAGCCGGTCATCGACCCTGACCATCGTCTGTGGCGCTGGCGGAGGGGTGTAGTGACGCCGCAGCACGGCTCGAATGCGGCTGACCAGTTCACGATGACTGAAGGGTTTGCCGATATAATCGTCGGCGCCCAGTTCCAGCCCTTTGATACGATCCTCTTCGTCATCTTTGGCAGTCAACACCAGCACCGGCACCGCTGACGCCTGCCTCAGGCGACGCAGCGTCTCGAAGCCATCCATCACCGGCATCATAATATCGAGCAGGACGACGTCCGGCATTTCGTCGCGAACTTTTTCGAGCGCCTCGCGCCCGTTCGATGCGCTGATCACCCGGCATCCTTCAAGTTCCAGATTCATGCGCATGAAGTTGACCATGCGCGGCTCGTCGTCAACGACGAGGATCAACTTATCCTTGAGTTCTGACATATGCGCTCTTTCCTTAACACTCGTGATCCTCGAGAAGCGGCGGTTTTCCTCGAGGAGTCACCTCAATGGCTGGTTCGGCATGAGCGACGGACATGGCGGCGTCTGTTGCATTGATCATCGCCTGATCGCTCAGTACCGGCGTTGCCAGCGGTATGGTGAACGAAAAACGTGACCCGCGCCCCGGTCGGCTATCAACCCAGATTCGTCCGCCTTGCGCTTCGACGATGACACGCGACAGGAACAACCCCAATCCAGCCCCTTGCGTCTCGCGGCGCAGACGGTTATCGACGCGATAGAAGCGGCGAAAGAGTTTCTTCTGCTCTTCAGGCGGTATGCCGATCCCCTGATCGCTTACCGAGATAATCGCAAAATCGCCGCTCACCCGCGCCGCAATGCGGATCAGACCGCCATTGGGACTGTACTTGATCGCATTGCTGACCAGATTTTCCAGAACGGTGCGCGTGCGTTCATAGTCGGCGTGCACCGGCGGAAAATCATCAGGGATGTCGATCGCGAAGGTAAACCGTTCGCCCGCCTGTGGCACGAAGCGCTCAACCACCCGCTCCACCAGAGGACGCACCGCCCAATCGCTCAACTCAAGGCGCATACTGTCGGTCTGCAGACGGGAAGCTTCCAGCAGCGTGTTGATCTGCTGCGCCAGACGGTCTGCTTCTTCGATGATAATGTCCAGCCCTTCGCGGAGCGTCGCTGCGTCCCATGTCGTATCCTGGCGCGCCAGTGTCTCGGCGTATCCTTTGATGATACTGACCGGCGTGCGCAGTTCGTGCGAGATGACCGAGATGAATGTGTTCTGCATCTCAGCTTCGATCTTCTGTTCGGTGACATCACGAACATTGGCGATTGCGCCGAGAAAGGCGCCCTGCGAATTGCGTTGCGCTGCATAACGGCTCTGAATATAGAGGCGCCGTCCATCGCGTGTTGTGATCCACCCCTCGGCAACCGGGTTGGGCTCGAATGGTTGCCGCTGCAGCGGGCAGTCGGTCAGGCAGAGATTGGCGCCCTGCGGTGTGTGGATAGCCAGCACCTCTGCGCATGGACGTCCGATCGCCTCCTCGCGACTCCAGCCGGTCAGCAGTTCCATCGCGCGGTTGAACGTTGCAATGCGCCAGCGTTCATCGAGAATCATCACGCCGTCGGCGCTGTTCTCGATGAGCGCATCGAGATGCTGCTTCTCACGCAGGACACTCTGAAACAGGCGCGCATTGGAGACCGCAATCGCCGCCTGATCGGCGAATGCGGTCAGAAGTTGATGTTCTTCGGCGGTAAACTCGACATTCAGCGCAGCGCGGAAGACATAGATCACCCCGACCGTGGCGCCGCGGAACACCAGCGGTAACGCGCTGACATGGCGCAATGGCAACCCGATGCCGGCGCCTGCTTCGCGCAGGCGGCGCACCAGCGTCTGCTGATCGCTGAGCGGCGTCGCCAGCAGATCATCGAAGGCAGGCCAGGTTTCGCGCGCCAGCCCATACGCCGCATAAATGCGTGTCACGCCGTCATCGTCGCGCAGTGCAATCAATCCTGAACTGCCGGCAAGCAGATCGACCGCCGCCTCGATGACCAGATTGAGCACACTGGTCAGATCGAGTTGCGCCGTGATCGCACGACTGACGCGCAACAACGACTCAAGCTGCCGCAACCGTTGATCATACCGGTCTAACATCGTTCTAACGCTCCTTAGATGGCATTCTAACACACATCGCATATACTGCTCAACGGAAGCAAGAAAACAACAACACATCCACACAACGCAATCGAATAGACCGAAAAAAGGAGGATAACGCCATGACGAACCTGACTCGCTGGGATCCCTTCCAGGAAATGATGACCCTGCGTGAGGCGATGAATCAGTTGTTCGAGGAAAGCTTCGTGCGACCGGATCTGGCGCGGGGCGGTTTCGTTCCGGCACTCGACCTGAGCGAGACTGAGGACGCCTATCTGGTCGAGGCAGCGGTTCCCGGACTGAAACCCGAAGACCTGGAAGTGACCGTCGAGAACAACCTGCTGACGATCAAGGGCGAGATCAAGCAGGAGTCGCAGGATACCAGGCGCAACTATCATCGCATCGAGCGGCGCTATGGCGCCTTCCAGCGTCAGGTTGCCCTGCCGCGCTCGGTGAAGGCTGACGCCATCAAGGCAACGCTCAACAATGGCATTCTGCGGCTGGAGATCCCCAAGGCAGAGGAAGTCAAGCCGCGCCGGATCCTGATCAACCCGACGAACAACTGATCATCTCCTGCACGGGGTACATCAGCCGCTCTGCCCGCCGGCATGAACACGCTGGCGGGCAGGTTTCATGTCGGCCCCCCTTGCAGTTGTACCGCACATCGCCGCGATCACCATTGGTCAGAGCACGCGGGACTCAGCCCGCATACCCATCCCTGTGCAGCTATGCTGCACACTGCCACAATATACCCCATGGATTGCTGAAGCCGTCCTTCAGCAGCCCAGACCCCATGGATTGCTGAAGCCGTCCTTCAGCAGCCCAGACCCATGGATTGCTAAAGCCATGCTTCAGCAGCCCAGACCCCATGGATTGCTGAAGCCGTGCTTCAGCAGCCCACAGGGGGAGCCCCGTGATCGAGACTCAACGGCGGGATGGCTTTCGCAAGCACGATGAGAGTCTCGTTGGAGCGCGGCGGCGCCGTGTCCCAACAGAGCAACGCCCGCAGGCAAGGGTAAGCACCGATGATGCAAGACCATCAATACCGGCCGGGGTATGCCAGGTTTCATCGTTATCCAACCGCTGGGCAAATGGTTGGACAGGCTCAGCATCAAAATCAACGACACGCTGTTAATACTTACATGTCGTCACGCTTCGGAATGATTTTCGCCATGGAACGATGTGGCATGAGCCGCTACCTGATCGGGTTTACCGAATCGAGCACGTCGTGTGGCAGAGCGATTACTGTTTACAAATAGCACTGGACATCCGGTTTTCCTCATGCTATGATCACACTGTACAAACTATCCGTCACAAGCCTGCCCGCCAGTATATGGATACAGGGCGCGAGCGTAAAGGTGCGCATCTATGCGACTCGATCTGAGCAGCAAGCGAGCCCGAAAACTCATCCGCGAACACGACCTGAGTGAGGAAGAGATTTTACAGATCGTTGCATCGGCGCGCATCAATCTGGCGACGTTTGATCCCGAATACCGCACCAACGTCACCCAGATTGCCGAAGATCTGCACAAGAGCCGTCCGACGATCTACGGGTGGGCAGATCGGGCGCTGGCGGCCACCATCCAATCGCTCCGCAACATCCGCACCGGACGCCCACCCAAAGAACGCGAGCGTCATGTTGATAATGATGGATAGGACGCCAAATGTAGCGATGCTGCAATCACGTTGTTACCGCTTCGATCACGTTCTGGTATGAAACTGTGTAGTATAATGAGGGGTAGACTGCAGCAGACGCACCACACGTCCGCGCATCACATCAAGCGCAGTGGTCGGTTTGCGGTACGAACGGTGTGCTATAATACCAAAAGGCAGGACAGGTAGAACGTCTGCACGTGCCTGTCCTAATGCAGGCCGCCGCACGCAGAGTGGAGAGCCGCATGGATCCGCAACTTACGAGTCAGATAGTTCCAGCTGAAGAGATCAAAGTCATCGAAGAATGTCTGGTGCGCCTTGCCGAAGATACTGGCGGTAACTACGTCCTGCTTCTCGACAAGAGCGGTCAGGTGATCACTGCACAGGGCGACGCTGCCCGCCAGGATATTACCGCCCTGGGAGCGCTGATCGCCGGTACGTTCGCTTCCTCGCGCGAGGTCGCCAAGCTGCTGCGCGAGAAAGACTTCCGCCAGCTGTTTACGCAGGGTGTGCGCGAAAACATCTTCATTTCGCTGATCGAAGATCAGTGGATCTTGTGCATTATCTTCAACAAAGGGACGCACATCGGTCTGGTGAAGGTGCTGACGAAGAAGGCCACCGATGACCTGAGTGTGGTGCTCGAGCGGGTGCGCGAACAACAAAAGGCGCGCGATGATGTGCTCGGCTCGTCGTTCCGCACTTCGATGGAAGATACGATTGACCTCCTGTTCCGCGACTAGTCGGCCGCCGCCGCGCTTTCGCGCCATCTGGCACGGCCGCCGGCATGCAGGCGAGAGGACCTATGGCTCTGATCAACGTTGCTGCGCGCGAGATTCATTGTAAGATCGTTTACTACGGGCCTGGCATGAGCGGGAAAACCAGCAACCTGCAATACATCCATAGCCAGGTGCCTAAAGAAACCAAAGGGGAGTTGCTGTCCATCGCTACCGAGACAGAACGCACCCTGTTCTTCGACTTCCTGCCGCTCGACCTGGGGAAGGTGCGCGGGTTTCAGACGCGCTTTCATCTCTATACCGTCCCTGGTCAGGTGCTCTATGAGAGAACGCGCGTTGCAGTGCTCAGCGGCGCTGATGGCGTTGTCTTCGTCGCTGATTCGCAGAAGCACAAACTCGAAGAGAATATCCGCAGTCTTCGCGAACTGGCTGTCAATATCACCCGGCAGAATAAGCGCTTCCAGGACTTTCCGGTCGTCTTGCAGTATAACAAACGTGATGTTCCTGGTGCGCTTCCGGTTGCAACCCTCGATAAGTATCTGAATACGCTGGGATGGCAACGGTTCGAAGCGACAGCCACCAATGGCGCCGGGGTGTTCGATACGCTGAAGGCGATCAGTAAACTGGTGATCAGCAAACTGTAGCGCGCAGTCTCTCTAACGTGATGCGCCATGTGATCTGTGCGACCGGGATGTGAGCCATGGCACTTGCAGGCGATCTGAGCGAGTTCTCGCTCACTGATATCATTCAATTGATAGAGTTGAGCAATAAGTCGGGCGCTGTTCATCTTCAGGGCAGGCGCGGCTCACAGGAGATCGACGGCTGGCTCTATTTTCGCGATGGTCGCATTATCGGCGCTCGCCTGGGGTCGTTGCCTCCGCTCGAGGCGGCGTATACATTCTTTACGCTGACCTCCGGTCCCTTCCGCTTCCACGAAGATGTGACACTCGATAAGCCGACCATTACCCAGAGCAATAATATGATCATCATGGAAGGCATTATGCGTCAGGAGGCAATGGCGCATTCGTCAGAACCCGCGCTTTCTATGAATGCGGTCCTGCGCCTCGTGCCCAACCCGGCGTCCACCGGTAATGAGATCAGCCTGGAACCCGATGAATGGCGCGTGCTGACCATGGTGAGCGGCAAACATACTGTCGGGTCTATTGCACAGCGGAGTGGTCTGGGCGAAGCGCGCACGTGCGAGATCCTGAATCGTCTGCTTGCGAGTGGTTTGATCGAAAAACGTGAGTCGAACCTTACCGACTCGTTGTTCCCCGAACTCGAACGTATCGTCCTGGAGGCGCTCGGTCCCTCAGCCCGCGCGCTGCTGGTTGAGGCGTATGTGCGCGCCGGCATCCACGACCAGGATACTGCAACGCCTGAACAGGTCACTACAGCGCTGAATCTCTTCGAGACCTCAGCAACACGCGCCTTCGGCGCCGGGCGCGTCAGCGAACTCCTCGCGCACATGCGTTCGCTTGTCGAGCGGGTCTTCCGCACAATGTAGGCGCTCCTCTGTGGTACAATGAATGTTGAAGAGTGCGTCCGCTTTCGCTCGTAAGCGCAGGCGGCGCTTGTATTAGTGGAGGCGCAAAGTGCATGCGCTTGTGAGCGTTTCCGATAAGCGTGGCATCGAAACATTCGCCGCTGGTCTCATCGAGCTTGGCTATGACATCGTTTCGACCGGCAATACTGCGCGAACACTTGCTGTGGCGGGTCTTCCGGTTCGATCAGTCAGCGATATCACCGGTTTTCCAGAGATCCTTGATGGGCGAGTGAAAACGCTCCATCCCGCCATCCATGCGGGGATTCTGGCACGTCGCGACGATCCGGCGCATATGGCGGCGCTCGATATTCATGGTATTGCGCCAATCGATCTTGTGGTCGTTAACCTCTATCCCTTCAGCGAGACGATAGCCCGCCCCGATGTCACCCTGGCGGAAGCGATCGAACAGATCGACGTTGGCGGTCCTGCAATGGTTCGCGCCGCCGCCAAAAACCACGAATCAACGCTGGTGGTGGTCAGTCCCGATGATTATGAGGCGGTTCTGACGGCGCTGCGCACCGAGACGGTGACGCCAGCGTTGCGCCGACGCCTGGCGGCGCGGGCATTCGCCCATACGGCGGCTTATGATGCGGCTATTGCTGCGTATCTTGCCGATGAACGCTTTCCGGACACGCTGCCGCTCGCGTTTCGTAAGGCGCAAGACCTTCGCTACGGCGAAAATCCGCATCAGCGCGCAGCGCTCTACGGCGATTTCCATACGTTCTTCGAGCACCTGCACGGGCGTGAGTTGTCGTATATCAATATCCTTGATATTGCTGCGGTGCAGTCCCTGATTGAGGAGTTCGATCCGGCGTCAGGCGCTGCCCTGGCGATCGTCAAGCATACGAATCCATGTGGGGTAGGGGTTGGCGCCACGCCGCTCGAAGCCTGGGAGAAGGCGTTCGCTACCGACCGGGAGGCGCCGTTTGGCGGCATCATCGCCGTGAACCAGACGCTCGATCTGCAGCTGGCGCAGGCGATCGATGAAATCTTCTCCGAGATCGTCATCGCACCTGCCTTTGCCGATGATGCGCTGGCGCTGTTGCGCAAGAAGAAAAACCGGCGCCTGATGCGCTCGCTGCGTCCAGTCCATCAGGCGAATGGGCTTGTGTATCATAGCGTCCCTGGCGGCATCCTGGCGCAGGAACCAGACTGTACGCCGCTCGACGAAGAACCGTTCCAGATCGTCACAGAGCGCGCCCCAACCGATGCTGAACGTGCTGCGCTGCGATTCGCCTGGCGCGTTGTGAAGCACGTCAAGTCGAACGCGATCGTGTTTGCGGCCGCCGACCGCACGCTGGGGATCGGCGCAGGGCAGATGAGCCGTGTCGATAGCACCCGAGTGGCGATGTGGAAGGCGCAGAACGCCGGTCTCTCGCTCGCTGGTTCGGTCATCGCCAGCGATGCATTGTTCCCGTTTCCCGACAGCATCGAAATTGCAGCGACGGCTGGGGCGACGGCGGTCATTCAGCCGGGTGGGTCGGTGCGCGATGATGAGGTGATCGCTGCTGCCAATCGTCAGGGTATGGCAATGGTATTTACCGGTCGGCGGCACTTCTTGCACTAGATGGATAGATGTATGCAGTTCGATGCGGCAGGCCTGATACCGGCAGTCGTGCAGCACGCCCGAAGCGGCGAAGTGTTGATGCTGGGGTATATGAATGAAGAGGCGCTGCAACAAACGCTGGTATCGGGCATGGTGACGTTCTGGAGTCGCAGCCGACAGGCGCTCTGGCGTAAGGGCGAAACGTCCGGCAATGTGCTGCGGCTGGTCGAAATCCGGCAGGATTGTGACGGTGATGCCTTACTGGTGCTTGCGGAGCCGGCCGGTCCGACGTGTCATACCGGTCGTGTCAGTTGCTTTCATCGCACCCTCGCTGATGATGTGACCGGTGTACGGGCGCCGTCGTCTGTCATCCTTACCGATCTCGCCGATGTGATTGCTCGGCGTGCATCCACACCGAAAGAGGGGTCGTACACTACGAAGTTGCTGACAGCAGGCGTTGATCGGATTGGCAAGAAGATCGGCGAAGAGGCGGCAGAAGTCATTATTGCAGCGAAGAACGGGGCGCCTGCCGAAGTCGCCTGGGAAGTCGCCGATCTTTTGTATCACACGCTGGTGTTGTTGCAACAACAGGGAATGACCGTTGAAGATATCTGGGCAGAATTGCGACGTCGCCACAGTGGTTGAATGCTATGCAACAAGATGGATCCGGGTGTACGCTTTCCGAACAGAGCGTAAGCCGCAGCACTCATGCGCATGGTGGGGCTCTCCCGCACCATGTCGCTTATCTGACGTGGGTTGCGCAAACAGGGCTGGCGCTGACACAGTCGCGTACTGTCGCTGAGGTGGTGGATGCTATTGCCGCGCAACTCAACGTGGCGCGGTTTTTCTCACGCGGGTATGTCCTTCTGGCGGAAGACGAGACGCTGCGTGTCAAACGAGAGGCATCGTTCGGAAATGCGCCAGTGTTAGCGCCGACGCTGGCGCTGGACGTCGGGCTCTGTGGCCAGGCTCTCGAACAAAAGTGTGTTATCGCGTCTTCAGCAAGCGGCGTTTCACTCGCTTCATGGGAGCGCATGCTGGCGACCGATTCTGTTCTGATCTGCGCCCCATTCTTTGGGAGCCGGGCATCCGGTGTGATTGTTGCGGCACTGTCCGACAATACTGTGGATCATGAAGACGTGTGCGCCTGTTTGCAGGCAGCAGCCACCCTCACCGGTGCAACCCTCAACCGTGCCGCCGAGTGCGAGGCGCAACTGCATCTTCGTATGCATCAGATCGACCAGGTGCATACTGAACGTCTGGCGCTGGTAGGGCGCCTGACTGCTGCACTTGCTCACGAGATCAATAACCCGCTCCAGGCAATTGCCAATACACTCTATCTGTTGCAGTATCGCCCACTCAACGATGAGAAACGTCAGCGTTACCTGGCGATGGCGCAGCGAGAAACGGAGAGTGTGATTGTCGGCGTGCGCCGAATGCTCGATCTCTACCGTTCATCGGGGCAGGGGAAACGCCCGGTGTCGTTGCGTCAGGTTCTCGATCAGGCGCTTCAGCAGGCTGCTGATGTTCTGCGTGAACGCGCGATCGATCTGCACTGTGAATTTACGTCCGCCGACCTGCGTGTGCCGGGGTTTGCCGGTCATCTGCGTTATGCCTGTTACAACCTGATCCTCAATGGGGTCTACGCAATGCCTCGCGGGGGACGGTTGACCATTCGAACTTATCAGCAGATCGATGCCACGGCGTCGCTGGCGATTGCAGAGTTTGCAGATACGGGCGTTCCGGTCGATGATGCCGATCTGCATCGACTGTTTGAACCGGACGGTCCGGTGCGCGGTGAGACGAACGGTATCGAATTGCCGTTGAGCTACAGTATCGTTGAACAACACAATGGCACGCTGACCGTTCATCGGCACGCCGACGAGATGGTCTTTCGCGTGAGCCTTCCTACCTGTTAATTCTTGACTCCTGCACGACGGTTCGACCGTTTCGGACCCGTGTTTTGCTACACCGGCAAAGCGCACGGAATCCACATGGCCGCCAGCGTGTATCCTGAGAAACATTCCCGCGCCCTCGATCGCGAATAGTTCTACCCCTATCTCTTGATCGACAACCATTGCCGTCCGTTGCGCAATGCCTGGAGAATCAGCAGCAGCAGCGTCGATCCAAGCGTAGTGTACAGCAGGTTGAGGCGCATATTACCGACCCGAATCTCTGTTACTGGCGGCAGACTGAACATTCCGGCGATCCAACCGCCGATAAATGCGCCGATCACTCCAACGATGATCGATACCAGCATAACGTGTAGTCCTGGCGGGCTGAAACCCACGATCAATTCGGCGATGGCGCCGCAGATTCCGGCAATGACCAGCAGGATGAGCAACTGTAGCAGATCCATCAGAAACTCCTGGTTCATACCATTTTAGACTGATTTTGAATTATCGATTGCTGTAACAGCATTGCAGTGCGCTCTGGTAAGAGTGCGCATGCAATTCCAATTGGTATAAGAAACCGAGAACCGAAAATCAGGAATCAAAAAACAAGAGAAAAAAATCAAAAATCCAGAACTACGTCCCCAATGAACGATGTCCAGTCCATCGCCACATGAGCGCCGTAATGAGCGGCAACACAAACAGCAGCACGAGCGTCGTATATTCGAGTGAGGCGCCATACTGCGGTTGCCCGGCATCGAGCGCCTGCAGCGGAGCGATCACTGGTTGCGTGATGGCGTAGAGCGTCTGAACTACGGGATTATCAGGGCGAGCAGCGAAAAGACGCAGGACGAATCGCGCGATCAGGACGCCTTCGGTCAGCCCCAGCACGATGGTTGTTGCCGTAAGGATATGGTGGTTCTTCATAGCATGCGTGAATGAGAACATTCTCAGCGATCTTTCAGCATGTGACCATCGTGTTTCTGCATATGCCAGGATACACTGACATTGTCGTTGATTATAACAGGACAGGACCGCTGCATGCATGCCCAGGGAGGCATTCTATGATCCAGGCGCCATATTCGCCAGCTGCAGTCGTTCGTGAAGCGCCTGCTGCTCCATCGCGCAGTATCCGCTTCTATCAGGCGCTGTTCGCTGTCAATATGCTGGTGTTCAGTATGCTGCTCGTCGCGCTGGCAGCGCTGTTGCTCACGCCATACACCTCGCTCACGCCGCTCGAGGCGGAAACGATTCGTGCGGCGGTTCAGTCTCGCCTCGATGAAACTGTCGCCGATCCGCTGGTTGAGGTGGCGCCTGGCGTTTTCGTGCGCTCCAGCAACATCCGCGGCTTCCGTCTGAATGGCGAAGTCTACTACTACTATATCGAAGGTGAACGCAACTTCGATCCGCTGAGCCGTGGCGCCATTGATGACAACGATATCGAAATCGTTCTGCGCGATACCGATCGCCAGTTTCCGCTGGTCGTCTACCGCGTGCGGGAGTGACTAGCGGGCGCGTTCGATGTGCGCCCCGAGGGTGCGCAGGCGCTCGTCGATCCGCTCGTAGCCACGGTCGATCTGCCCGATATTGTAGATGACACTGCGCCCCTGAGCGCACAGCGCCGCAAGCAGCAGCGCCATGCCTGCCCGAATGTCGGGGCTTGGCAGGCCGTCGGGTTCGCCGTACAACTGGCTTGGACCAACGACCACGACACGGTGTGGATCGCACAGCACAATACGCGCTCCCATACCGATGAGCCGGTCAACGAAAAAGAGCCGGCTCTCGAACATTTTTTCCCAGATCAGGATAGTGCCGCGCGCCTGTGTGGCTACCACAATCGCAATACTGATCAAATCAGGATTGAACCCGGGCCAGGGGGAGGAGTCGATTTTCGGAATCGCGTTGTGAACGTCATCACGGATGCACAATTCCTGTTCCGCCGGCACCACGATGTCGTTCCCTTCGTCGCGCCAGGTAACACCCAGCCGCCCGAAAGCGATGCGTGTCATGCGGTGGTCGGAAGGGCGCGCATCAACGATGCGCAGGGCGCTGCGCGTCACTGCTGCCAGCCCGATGAACGACGCCACTTCCATAAAGTCAGGTCCGATCGTGTACTCGCCGCCTCCCAGCGCCGAGACGCCCTGGATGAACAGACGGTTGGTGCCAATTCCCTCGATGCGCGCTCCCAGCCGATTGAGGAAGTGGCACAGATCCTGAACGTGCGGTTCTGAGGCAGCGTTGCTGATCACGGTATCGCCTTCTGCAAGAACGGCGGCCATGATTGCCTGTTCGGTACCGGTCACACTCATCTCATCGAGAAAGATGTCAGCGCCGCACAGTCGTTCAGCGCGCAAAATGTACGCGGTTGGGGTGACCTCGATGACCGCACCGAGGTCACGCAGTGCATTGAGGTGGGTGTCGAGTCGCCGTCTGCCAATCATATCACCGCCAGGCCGCGGGATGGTCACGTACCCTCGGCGCGCCAGCAGCGGACCTGCGAGCAGCGCCGATGCACGAATCTTGCGCGCCAGTACAGGATCGGGGTTTGCTGTATCGACATCGGCAGCGCACACAGCCCAGCTATGCGATCCACACCGTTCGACGCGGGCGCCGAGTCGCTCGAGCAGACCGATCATTGCCTGAACATCGCCGATCTGTGGGATGTTATGCAGCACAACAGTGTGGTTCGTCAGCAAGGCGGCGGCAAACAGTGGAAGAGCAGCATTCTTGTTGCCAGACGGTCGGATACTGCCACTCAGGCGATGACCCCCTTCGATAATGAAACGTTCCACAATCAATGCTCCTCTGACGGTCGTGTCTGGTCGCGGGCATCGGTTGGACGTCGGAAGCGTGGCGGGAGATGATCGTGGACGCGCCGCAATGTCCGATGACCGTGCTGTCGAACCTTCTCACCCAGGGCGCCAAGGCGGCTCACCGACTCCTTCACGGCAGCGCCTGTCGCTTCCTGCGTTTCCTGCGCTCTGGCAATCAACTCACGCGCTTTTTCCTGCCCAACCGCCTGCGCTTCACGGGCAATGCGCCGGAGTTCTTCGCGCGGAACCAGTTCGCCTTTTTCGTACCACCGCCAGGCTGCGATGCCAGTCGCATACGTGCCGGCGTAGGCAATACCGACTTTCGGCACGACCCCCCATACTGGCGCCAGACCGACGAGCGTGCGAGCGATCTCGCGCCAGACGAACGCCCCGCCGATGACCGGCATCACTTCGGCGATACGCTGGCGAAAGTCGGGAGGTGCGCCATATGCCAGCGCCAGACGATAGACCATGATCGCCTGATTTTTCGTGAGCACGAGAATGTCGGCCATTGCGAATGGAATGCCAAGGATCGGTATCTGTTCCGGCAAACTCGATGCCAGCGCATAGGTTGCGTTCGTCCACGCGATCGACTCGATCAGGCGGCGCGCATAGACGGTGCGCAGGCCTGGCAGTCGCCGTGCTGCAGAGAGATGATGATGCGCCGGCAAACGGTCGAGGAATTCACTGGAGAACAGGTTCACCGAAGCGGTCTGATCGGGGTCTGAAATGGTCACTGCACGCGCTGCGACAGATGCCGGCAGTGGCGCGCTCCCAGGTGCGAGCCGTGTTCCGAAGAACAGCGCCAGCAGTACAGGACGCGGAAGGCGATCGATCTGTGTCAGCGCCGCGGCGTCTCTCTCGGTCAACCCAATCCGGCTATCGATCGCCAGCATGAGCATATCCGCAGTGCTCAGGTCGGCAACAAAACGGGTGGCATCTCGAAGCGACAGAAGCATCAACGGCGTGGCCTCGGCCGGAGGGTAGCGGTTGGAACCGCGGTGTGCCAGCGTATCGATTGCCGTCAGGGCAGTATCGTGCCCGATGACGATGACGCGCAGCGGTTGTTCTGCTTCTTCACGGATCGCGCCGACATCGATTTCACGCAACGTCGTCCAGAGATTCCCAAGAGCGCTCCAACGCGACATGCATCATTTCCTCGAGGATGTGCTCTCTGCTATTGGGCAGAGATGATGCCCGCATTTCGACAATCGGTTCAAACATCGACACGTTTCGATTATAGCACGCTGCACCGTGATGGCATGCTGATAAAGAACTGAGAACGATCAGGGCGCTACACCTGACGTTGTGGCGCCGCAACATCGCTCTGCTGAACAACAATGTCTTCGCGTCGGTCACGGGGATGATCCTCGAGGTTGCGCACTGCCGGAACGCTGAGAACGAGAAGGGTGATCAGCAGGCAGACACTTCCGCCGAGCAGATACCAGACCTGCACGCCGAGCGCATCGGCAACCGGACCGGCAATCACAAGCCCCAGCGGTGACATTGCCATCGATACGCTCCCCAGCGCGGTAAAGACACGCCCCTGCATCGCCGGTGCGACAACCGACTGGACGATTGCCATCAGCGGCGCATTGACCACTGGCGACATGACGCCGACAAGAGCCACTGCCCCAAGAGCAAGCATAAACGCGGTTGCCGGTGCAGCGCCGATGATCAGGATGCTGATGCCCAGGCCGATTAATCCAAGCACCACCGTATGGATACGGCGCCTGAACCCGCCCCAGATGCCAATGGCCAGACCGCCAAGCACGAGACCTGCGCCCTCCGCGGCATTCATCCACGCCAGATGAAGTGCACCGCCGCCGAAGTGTCGTGTGACCAGGATTGGCAACAGGGAGAAAGCCGGTGTCAACAGGAGATTGATCGCCGCCGCCATCCCCATGACCATCATCAGTCCAGGCCAGCGCCAGATATAACGCAACCCATCGAGCATCTCCGCTGTTACACCCTGTGGTCGCCTGCCGGTCGAAGAAGAGGCAGGCAACGGACGTGGAAAGCGCACCAGACCAACGCCAGTGATCGCAACCAGCGCCGTCACAACATCGATCATCATGAGGACGTGCAGCGGCCAGATGGCGATCAACAGTGCACCCAGGGGAGGTGCAGCAATGTTGGTGGCGCCTTGCAGCATCTGGTTCAACCCGCCGATCCGCGCCAGATGGCGTTCGGGAACCATCAGCGATATCGATGCCTGCATAGCGGGCCAGTGAAAGGCGCCTCCCAGTGATCGGAGCCCCATGATCAGATAGACATGCCAGATGGCGAGCGCATCAATCCAGAAGAGCCAGGCCAGCGCTGCTGCACCAAGCGCGCCGGTCAGATCTGCGACCATGATGACAGTCCGGCGATCCCAGCGATCGATCAGCGCACCGGCAAGCGGACCGATGAGAATACCGGGTAACAGGGTAACGAGTGTCGCTGTGACGAGCACAGTTGCAGAGCCGGTTGTCGCTGTCAGCCACCAGATGATGGTAAAGCCTGCCAGTCCGCTGCCAAAGAGTGAGAACGCCTGACCGATCCAGATCAGCGCAAATGGATATTTCCACGAGCCCTGCGAACGATCAATAGTAAACACGCGCACACCTTGTCTATCCTCAATGAGGAACCGTGTCGTCCGCCATCATTCTGCGGCTTTTTGCAGCAGTGCGCATCCTCAGAACAGGGGAAAAAGGGTGTGGAACATGCTCAGACGATGACGCCCAGATCACGAGCGCGCACAACGGCCTGTGCGCGGTTGTGAACCCGGATTTTGGCGTAGATGCGTTTGATGTGCGATCGTACCGTACTGACGGCAATCACCAAGCTTGCGGCGATATCTTTGTCGGCATGCCCGGCGGCGAGCAGACGCAGCACCTGGAGTTCGCGTGCGGTGAGCGATTCTTCGGGAAGAAGCGTCTGAGAAGCGTTCGTCGATAGGGTCGGGGTACGGTGAAAAGCGCCTATCAGGTCATCGATGTATATCAGCAGACGACGGGCATCCGGGTCGCCCTGCTGTGCGCGAGGCGCGAGAGAGGCGCCACAATCGGCAAGGAGCCATTTCATCGTCTCGCCTTCATCGACGAACGTGCGCACCAGGTTGCCAGGTTCGGCATACTGGAGCGCCTGGAGCAATGCCTGGCGCGCACCGGAAGCGTCACCGGTCTGGCGACGGGCAAGCGCCAGAAGTTTCAGTGTGTCAATAATGCGGCTTGTATGCTGCCCCTGTTTGCTCTGTTCGAGCAGACATTGCAGCAGTGGAAGGGTAGCGCGACCTTCACCACGCGCCAGCGCAACGCGCGCCAGCACGAGATACTCGTAGAAGCGTTCGGGTGGTGGAGTATCTGTGAGCGACAGACCGCAGGCTGCCGCCCAGCGCTCGGCAGCCTGACGGTCGCCGCTGCGGAGCAGGCGTTCCGCGCGCCCTGCCTGTGTGTGATTGGCAATCCATCCAACCCGATACTCAAGGCTGAGCTGCTCGACCTGTTCGGCGAGGTCCGCCGCCGCATCTGCGTTGCCTCGCGCTCGCCGGATCGCAGAGAGGATCCAGAGACTGTTGATCAGGATATCATTATTCCACCAGTGCTCCGCGCGTTTGAGCGCCAGTTGCGCGTAATGTTCCGCCTCGTCCAGCCGGTCTTGTTCGTAGCAAACGTCGGCAAGTGCAAGATGGATCAAGGCAACGATTGGACGTTCCGTGGCGTTGCGTCGCTCGAGCAGGCGCAATGCCTCATCGAGCAACGCGCGCGCTTCGGCGAGACGCCCTTGCTGACGATAGACCCCTGATCGCGCCAGTAACCCGATCAGTACAATGACAAGGTTTCGACCCGGCGCTGCATCTTGCAGTTCTGCACAGGCCTGTTCTGCATCAGACAGGCTTCCCCGCATCACATGGGTCTCGACCAGGTTCATAACTGCAATCGCGCGCGCAAGGCTATGGTTGAAGTCGGACAGGCGTTCGAGCGCGTGTGCCGCATAATGCAGCGCACGCGATACATCCCCGCGCACACGTGCTGCAAGCGAACGCATGGCGGACAGTTCACCGGCGACCAGCGATTGTGTGCGCGCATCATGTCGGGTTATCGCGTGTTCGATTTCGACAGCGCGCGCTTCCGCAGCATCGAACCGGATGCTCGCCAGCAATGACCAAGCCTGATCGAGCGCCAGACGCGGGTGCGCCAGAACCGTCTCGTCTGGCAGCGCTGCGATCCAGTGCAGAAGCGTCTGGGCATCGCCATACTCCCAAAGCGTTATATCCGCAATTGCTTCAATAACCCTGGCAGCGCTATCAGCATCGCCTGCCTGCAGAAAATGAGCGATAGCAGAGCCGGCAAACCCTGCATCGCGATACCATTGAGCAGCACGGCGATGCAGTTCGGTCACCAGCGCCGGTTGTGTGCGCTGGAGCCAGTCGCGCAGCATTTCGGCAAACAAATGATGGTAACGGTACCAGCGACGTTCCTCATCCAGCGGCGTCACAAACAGATTGGCACGTTCCAGGTAATCGAGCATTGCCTGCGCCGGTATCGATTGTCGATCGCCGTCGGTCACTCCAGGTTCAAGCAGAGCATCGCACAGCGCAGCTGACATGCGTTCCAGCACCGATGTATGCAACAGGAACCGCTGCACATGATCCGGCTGGCGGGTGATGACTTCTTCCAGAAGATAATCGACGATTGCGCGGTGACTTCCAGCAAAACGGCGAATGAACGCCTCAACGTCGGTGTGATCGCGGATCGAGAGCGCTGCCAGTTGCAGAGCGGCAGCCCAACCCTCGGTGCGTGCTTCCAGGGTCCGGATGGCATCGAGCGGCAGATTGAGCCCCATCGTCGACCGGAGAAACGCCGCAGACTCTTCGGTCGTAAAGCGCAGGTCAGCAGCACGCAGTTCCGCCAGACGTCCACGCGCTCGCCAGCGCACCAGCGGGAGTGGCGGATCGGCGCGGGTGGCGATGACCAGGTGAACATGCGAAGGCTGGTAATCGACAAACGTCGCCAGTGATGCATGCACATCCGTCGAGGTGATCAGATGATAATCGTCGAGCACAATGACCACACGCCCTGCGATCGTATTCACATCGGAGATGAACGCATGCGCCAGCAGCGTGTGGGGTGGTTGCTGGGGCGACTCCAGCAGTAATCGTGTATGACCCCCGCCCCCAGGGCGTGTCGTATCGAGGGCAAGGGCAAGCGTGTTCCAAAAACGCGCCGGATCATCATCGGCGGCATCGAGTGAGACCCAGACGATTGCAGCAGTTGCCGACGCCTGTCTATGCGCTGTCCACGCTGTCAGCAACGTGGTTTTACCGAACCCTGCCGGAGCGGACATCAGCGTGAGTGCGACAGAAAGCGACTCATCGAGAAGGTTCAGCAGACGTGGACGTGCCACTAATGAGGGACGCTGCGGCGGTGGACGCAGTCGACTGGCAATCGCCAGTGTCTGCGCGTTAGCGAGACGGCGCTGGCTTGCGGGTTGATCGCCGGCTGCAAATGCCATATCGATGTGATGGAGTCGTGCCGTGTTCAGATCGCCGGCGCGCCCCAGGTAGCGTTTGTGCAACCTACCGCCGATACGCCGGTAGGCGTACCAGTACCAGCCATTGCGCTGACGCTCGCGGCGCGCCGTAAATCCGCCGCTGGCGCTCCGATACACAAAAGACGTCGTCTGCTCATCATTCAGCCAGGCATACCATTCAGGCGAACCGACCGCGATAACGTTTACCCCGTCAGACCGGCGCAGGTGATTATCGATGATGATGTGGGTGTGGCGATGATGACGCATAGAGTTACCTAACGGAGCAAAGTATACCACAGTGTTAGGTAACTGTGAAGCGCCTGAGACAGCGATACCTTGATCGCTCGTTGACGTCCATCAGTCGACGCCTGCACAAACACAGGCTTTGCGCGAAAGGTCATGCACACTCATTGCACTGGACGGTATGGACTGCTGAAGCAAGGCTTCAGCAGTCCACACAACGCTCGCGCACATCTCGTCCTCAGCCCTCCTGCAGCTACGCCACACAGCGCTCAATGAAAACAGCGACGGACTGTTACGGCCGTTGTATTTCGCCGGATGATCCGTTTCCGTGGGCGTAAACGTCTCGGCTCCTGCGTGCGAAAGACACCCCGGTAACCTGTGGAGCCCACAACGGTGAGCTGTGCCAGACGCAGCAGCTCGGCTATCGGCTATCGGCTATGCCACCCGGCGGGCTTCGCCCTGCCAGCCGAGGGCGTCAGCCCCACGGCGCCCATGCAGGCGTCGCCCGCTGCCAGAGCCGCGAGCCACAAGATAATCACACGCAATACTATCGGCTATTACTACAGTTGTAACTTCCACAGTGCTATGGTCAACCACGAAGCTCACGAAGGACACGAAGGGCGCGAAGATCGCGTATAAGATAGCCTTCCTTCGTGGTCTTCGCTCACTTCGCGCCCTTCGTGGTGACGATAAACCATCCGAGCGCGCGATTTACAACTGGAGGACTATCGGCTATCGGCGATGACCTGGGGGAGCGCGCCTGCGCTCCAGGGAAAACTCCGTCGGGGCACGGCGCGCCGTGCCCCAACCGGGCGGCGCCGCGCCCCAACCGGGCGGCGC